>Ga0075418_10002011_pt1 | contig 23095 bp, 21 predicted proteins | sample SoiMetdeltSBSDD2_FD_81776 | JGI IMG/M metagenome (GOLD analysis project Ga0075418, IMG submission 81776) | Bulk soil microbial communities from a Populus tree surrounding site in Tennessee, USA - Soil MetaG P. deltoides SBSDD2 | ecosystem: Environmental > Terrestrial > Soil > Tree plantation...
CGGCGCCGGCCTCACGCTGGACGTCACGGACTTCCGCGCCCCGACCCTCGAAGCGGACCTCGCCGCGCGCGATTTCACGGTCGACGCGCTCGCCGTCGCCCTCGGGCCGTTGATCGCGCGCGGGCGCGCGCGCATCGTCGATCCCACCGGCGGGGTCGCGGATCTCGAAGCGCGGCGCCTGCGCCCGGCTGGTCGCGGTGTGCTCGAGGACGACCCGCTGCGCACGCTCCGCGCTGTCAGACTGGAGGCGACGCTCGGTCTTCGGCTCACGCCCACGGCGGCACGCGCAGTGCGCAGCGCCGCGCCACGGCTCGCCCGCGTCGCGGCCGAGCGTGTGCGCGACGAGCTGCTCATGATCACGGCGCTGCCGGACACGGCACGTGCGCTGCGCCGCGCGGATGCGCTCGGCGTGCTCGGTGTGGTGCTGCCGGAGGTGGAGGCGATGCGCGCGACCCCGCAGCCGCCGCCGCACCGCTTCGACGTGCTCGAGCACTCGCTGCGCGCGGTCGGCGGCTGCGACCGGCTGCTCGCGCGCCTGGAGGCCCTGGCCCCATACGGCGAGGAGCTCGCCGCCCACCTGGCGGAACCGCTCGGCGGCGGCGCGCGCCGTGAGACCGCGCTGAAGCTGGCCGCGCTGTTGCACGACGTCAGCAAGCCCGAGACGCGGCGGCGCGTCGGCGGCCGTGTGCGCTTCTTCGAGCACGACGTGATCGGCGCGCAGCGCGTGCGCACGATCGGTGAGCGGCTTCGGCTTCCGGAGCGCCTGACCGCCGTGATCGAGCGCGTCGTCCGGCATCATCTGCGACCGATGCACCTCGGCCATGCGGGCGCCATCACGCCACGGGCGCGCTATCGGTTCTATCGCGATCTGCGCGAAGACACGCGCGACCTCCTGCTGCTGGTGCTCGCGGACGCCGCGGCCGTGACCGGCGCCTCGCCGCTCACCACGTGGCGCCGCGCGGGCCTCATCCGCGACCTCTTTGCCGGCTGGCGCGAGCAGCACCAGGCCGAGCGGCGCCCGGCGCTGCTGCGCGGCGAGGATGTGATGACGCGATTCTCCCTGGAACCCGGGCCGCGCGTCGGATGGTTGCTCTCACAGGCGCGCGAAGCGCAGGACCTGGGGCGGGTGCACAGTCGCGAGGAGGCGCTGGCCTACCTTGACTCGCTCGATCCTGGCCCGTAAAGTACCGGCACCACAAAGCAAATTTCCCCTCCGAGGAGGGTCCCGATGATTCAGTGGCGTATCTTCGTCGTCGTGCTCGCCGTTGTCCTGTCGCCGATCGCGGTGGCGGCGGCTCCGGAGGGCAAGGTCGTGATCGCGCAGGGCGTCGATCCGACCAAGCTCGACATCATGGACCAGCAAGAGGCCCCGGCCTCGATCATCGCATCGCACATCTTCGAGACGCTCTGGGAGCGCGACGCGAATCTCAAGATCGTTCCCGCGCTCGCCACCGAGATCCCGAAGCTGGTGGCGCCGACGACATGGGAGGTCAAGCTCCGCAAGGGCGTCAAGTTCACCAACGGCGAGGAGTTCAACGCCGAATCGGCGAAGTTCAGCCTCGAGCGCGTAAAGGATCCGAAGCTGCGCGCGTCGTCGAACTTCAAGCCGATCGAGTCGGTCGAGATCGTCGATCCGTACACGATCCGCGTGCACACCAACAAGCCCTGGCCGACGTTCCTCACGGTCCTGACCTTCGCCCAGGCGTCGATGTACCCGCCGAAGGCGTACAAGGACAAGCAGCCGGCCGACATCTCGCGTCAGCCCATCGGGACCGGTCCCTACAAGTTCGTCCGCTGGGCGAAGGACGAGGAGATCGTGCTCGAGGCCAACGACGCGTGGTGGCGCGGGGCGCCGAAGATCAAGACGGTGGTGTTCCGACCGATCCCCGACGACGCCGTTCGCGTCGCCGCGCTGCAAAACGGCGAGATCGACGTGGCGGTCAACATTCCGCCGCACCTCGCCAACCCGATCGCCAATCATCCGAAGCTGTTCCTGACGACGGCGCCGTCGATCCGCACGATCCAGCTCATGTTCCAGACGCACAACTTCGACGAGAAGACGCACATGGCGACGGGCGTCTACGACGGCCCCACCAAGGACAAGCGTGTGCGTCAGGCGATCCAGTACGCGCTCGACGCGGACGAGATCATCAAGGGCGTGCTCGATGGCAAGGCCACGCGCATGGCCACGATGCTGACGCCGCTGCACTTCGGCTACGACGCCTCGCTCAAGCCGATCAAGCAGGACCTCGCGAAGGTCAAGAAGCTGCTCGCCGACGCCGGCTATCCGAACGGCGTGGAGATCACGCTGAACGGGCCGCAGGGCCGCTACGTCCGCGACAAGGAAGTGGCGGAGGCCGCCGCCGGTCAGCTCAACAAGGCCGGAATCAAGACGACGGTCAAGACCTACGAGTTCGTGAACTACCTCAACAATCTGACGTACAAGCACAAGGGCGGGCCCGTGTGGCTCATCGGCTGGGGCACGCCGACGATCGACGCGGAGACCGTCTACAACCCGCTCTTTCACAACGGCAGCAATCTGGGCACGTACTTCAATGCGGATCTCGACGGGCTGATGGACGCCGCGCAGAAGGAGATGGACGAGAAGAAGCGGCTGGCGCTCTATCACCAGATCAACAAGCTGTGGATCGAGGACGCCGCTGCCGCCCCGCTCTACCAGCAGCTGGACCTGTACGGCGCGAGCAAGCGGATCACCTGGAAGGCGCGCAGTGACGAGCGCATCAAGGCCGTGGAGATGACGATCAAGGACGGCAAGTAGCGCGGGACTGGCGCCACTCTCGTTCTCTGCCGTGCCTCAGGAACCAACGAACGAAGACAGGTGCAGTAATATAGGAGGCGCTGGGCGGCCGTAATTCAGTGGCAGAATGCCAGCTTCCCAAGCTGGACGTCGCCGGTTCGAATCCGGTCGGCCGCTCCACTTTCGTGACGAGGGGTTACGGGACATTGGACCCGTAGCCCCTCTCGTTTTCTGCCGTAAGTTCTGCCGTGATTCTGCCGTGAACACTCGTTCAGACCTACAGTCCAGCCTGCGCGGCAGCCTTGTCGAGAGCCGCGCCGTCCTGCCGCGTGTTGTTCCTAATCCACCGGTAGTAATGGCGGATCACCATCTCGGTGTTGGCGTGGCCGAGTTGCTTTGCCACCCAGCCGATTTCCTCTCCAGCCGAAAGCGCCAGCGTCGCAAACGTGTGCCGTGTCTGGTACGGCTTCCGATCCCGGATGCCAGCCCGCTTCAGCGCCGGGTACCAGACGCGATTCATGAGGTTGTCGCGGTCGAGCGGGCCCCCCGATCGAGTCGCAGAACACCCACTCGGATTTGAGGCGGCTGGCGGACTGCTGCTCTCTGAGTGCACTAAGGGCTTGGGGCCGCAGGCGCTCAGCCGCTCGATCCGCATCACGGGCGGATCGGGGTTGGCGTTCTGAACGAGCTGGACGTCGTAGAAGTCGACGGAGAACCCGAACGGATGGAAGTCGAGCTTACGGATGTGAGCCGTGTAGCCCTTCATCGTGCGGTTCATCTCGCGCTCGGTCATCTGCCGCAGCGGCTCGTCGATGACAAACGCGAGGATCACGGCCAGCACGACGGCCACGCCCACCGGAACCGCGAACCAGAGCCAGTGGCGCCGCGACCAATTGCCGAGCCCGCCGCGGAAATTTCGGATTCACGTGCCCGGAGCGCGCGGAGCAAGCACAGTGCCAGCGAGGTATCATCGCGGCATGACGCGCGCTGGAGTCGACGATCGGGATCGGTCACTACGATGGTGTGGCCGTCGAGTTCGAGGAGACGATGGATCATGACGCCTATCGGACCTTCGTCCACGTTCGAGCGCGCGTCCGCCGCGTTACGGTCAGGAGGGACAGGGTGGACGAACACCGTCGAGGAGGGCTCGCCTTGGAGCGCTATGACGTGGTCATCGTTGGAGGCGGAGCAGCGGGCATCAACGCGTTGAAAGCGGCTGTCACCATGACGGCCCGTGTCGCGCTCGTCGACCGCGGGCCACTTGGCGGCACGTGCGTCAACGTGGGGTGAATCCCGAAAAAGACCTTGGTAAGGTCCGGACGGATTCATCGGCTCGCAAAGGACGCGGCGCGCTTCGGCACGTCCACCGGCACCGTGGAGCTAGACTGGCCGACGGTCGTCCGTCGGCAGCATGAGATCGTCAAGGAGCTCCAGCCACTTCCGGCGTCGCTTGCGCGGGTGGGCGCCGAGATCATCCTCGGCGAGGCGAGGTTCGCCGACCCGCACACCATCACGGTGAACAGCTCGGCCCTGCGGGCCGATCGGATCATCATCGCCGCGGGATCCATCCCCGTCGTTCCGGTCCTGCCAGGCATCGAAGCGGCGATCAGCTCGGACGAGATCCTGTTCCTTCCCGTCTTCCCGCGACGTCTGGTCATCGTCGGGGCGGGTGTCATCGGTCTGGAGATGGCGGGCGCGTTCAGCGATTTCGGGGCGGAGGTCGTCATCATCGGTCAGGAGCGCGAGATCCTTCCCGCGTTCGATCCCGACGTCGCCGCCTACCTGAGGAAGATCCTCGAGGGCCGAGGCGTCAGCTTTCATCTGGGTGCCAACCTCACCAGACTCGAAGGGCGACGCGGCGCCGTGACAGCGCGCTTCACGAAAGACGACGTGCCTCACGAGGTGACGGCGGATCAGGCGTGCGTCGCCGTCGGGCGCCGGTGGAGGCCCGAGACGCTGGGCGCTGAACAACTGGGCCTCGCGATGGGACACCTCGGCCTCGAAGTCACGCCCTATCTCCGCACGTCAGTGGCGCACATCTATGCCGCGGGCGATGCCGCCGGCAACGCACAGCTCACTTCGGTGGCCGCGTACGAAGGTCGTGTCGCCGCGCGCAACGCGCTGCAGGGTGACCAACTGATTGCCGACACCACGCTCGTACCGCAGAGCGTTTTCACGACGCCGGAAGTGGCCAAAGTCGGGCTGACCCATCGGGCCGCGATCGCCAGCGGCGTCGGGTGTCATGTCGCGACGCATGATCTACGGGGGGCTTCGAACGGCCGCGCCACCGGCGAGGACGACGGGTATCTCAAACTGGTCTTCGACGCCGTACAGGAGCGGCTACTCGGTGCGCAGATGGTGAGCTATGCCGGCGCCGAGGTTATCCAGATGGCGGCGCTGGCGATCCGCACCGGCGCCACGGCGAGCGTCCTTGCGGCGCAGCTCTCCGTCCATCCGAGCCATGCCGAGCGGTTCATCAAGATCGCTGCCCACGACCACCACGACATCTGTGAGGTGGGACCTTCCCCCTCTTTGGCCAGAGTCATTCCGAATGGAGGAGTGCGCTGAAGAGCAAGAAGGCGTCATCGCGTGTGACTTCGGCGAATCAAGAAACGGTGGCGGCAACCAGAGCCACCCGCAGATCTACGAAGCGCAAGGCGATCGGGAATGCCGCCGTCGAGAATGTCGCCGGGCGACAATTTCAGAAAACGGCCTCCAAGGCGATCCAGGCCCACACACGGTAGCCCAAATCTCGCCCGCGTGCTCGGCGTGATCGGCAGTCACCTTCAGGCACGTCACCGTCTCGACGTGGAGCCGCGGGATGCCGATCTCGGCGGTGTAGCGCTCGTCGACCTTCACTTTGTCCAAAACTTTGCCTAGGCCAAGACTTTGCCCTCATCGTCGGCCTGACAGGCAGTCACACTGTCGAGTTACTGGCGCGGCGTCTGCAAGCCGTCGATGTGTGGGTACGACAACTGTCGCCGATGCGCCCTTTGGGTTAGCCAAGAGATCGAGCGACAGATCAGACGTGTGTGGTCGGTGTATCGAGACACTCCTGCCGCTCATGCGAAGTCAGCAGCATTGTCGCGACGACTGGCCGGGATCGCGCGAGACATTCGTCACCTACAGGTTCCTTACGACGAGTCCCAGGTGGTGTATCGGGAAGCGCTGCAGCTCGGCCGTGCGCTCTAGGCGGAGAGGGGCAGCTCCTGGATGCGACGTCGGCGAAGCGTGGTGGGCGCTTCGACAGCTCGAAGCGGGAGGACGCAGGAATGGAAACGTTGCACAACGGAACATCGGCACGGGAACTGTCAAATCGCGCGCTCATCAAGGAGATCACGGGCAAGGTCTCGGTATTGGCGCAGAAGGAGTTCGAGCTCGCGAAAGCCGAGATTCGCGCCGACCTGAAGGCTGAGCTGACCATGATCAAGGTGCTTGGGTTCGCGGCGATCGCGGCGCTGATCGGCGTGAATCTCCTCCTTGTTGCCCCGATTCTCGCGCTCGCGCTGGTCATCCCTGGCTGGCTCGCCGCCCTCGCTGTGGGAGGAGGCATTCTGGTCACTGCCGCGATCGTCGGATACATCGGATGGCGTCGTCACGTGACACGACCTCTGCTGCTGACACGTCAGACGCTGAAAGAGGACATGCAATGGGTGAAGGAACGTCTCGCGTAGATCGAGGGTCCGAACACACCTACGACGGAAAACTGGACCCGCGTGCAACGACGCAAGCGATTGGCGGAGAGATCGCCAGGGTCCGATACGAGCTCGACGATCTCCTCGCTGAATTGGATCGGCGGCGGCATGAGCTACTCAATGTGCGACTTCAGCTGCGACGTCATGCACTCGGGGCCACACTCACGACGCTCGCATTCGTGGGGACTGCGACTGCGGGCGTATGGCTCAGCGTGTGGCGTCGGCGCCGCCGGCAGCAGCTAGCCGTTCAGACCGGTCGGCTGCGCCAGGCGCTCTCACGGATGACGGAACATCCCGAGCGGGTGGCTGCCGAATCGACGATCCCCGGAAAAATCGTCGCTGCCGCGGCCAGCGCCGCCGTCGCCGCGCTTGTCAAGAAGCTTCTGGAACGTGGTGTCGAACGTCTTCTGGAGCCCGTCCGTACGGAAACACCCATGCCCGCTGGCGATCAGCACGACAGACGGTTATCGACCGCCGCCTGAGGTTCGCGGCCCGAGGACCAGGCCCGCCGCAGACGTCGCGTGTCATCACCGCACGATGCGGTCACGCGCGACGTCGTGGACGGCCTCGGAGAGCTGTAGCTGATCGGCTCGTCGCGGCGGCCGGAACGATTAAGCACGGGTCGCGCGTTCGATCCGGACGGCGGTCAGTCGCTTGGCATGCACCTTGGCGCGCCATGCACACATTTGGCATGTGCATACTCAGCGGACTATCGAACGCCACGCGCGGTATGTCGGGATCTCGCCCCGTCTGCAGCGCTCTGTGGGCCACGCTTTCGTGGCAGCAGCGGCGAGTGGCTGAGGCCTTACTCGATCGCGCGAACAGGAAGCGCGGGCGACTTCGTGGAGTCCGCTACGCGGGCAGGATCGCCGGCATCCGCCGCGCCGTACTCTCAGGGGCCGTCGGCGACTCCGCGTTGGGTCATCGCCTGCTCGCCTGTCGCGGAGGCCGCGCGATGAAGCTGCACGGACCGCACATCCTGCAGGCGAATCAGCCGAAGGCTGTGCGAGCCGCCATGATCGCGCGCCTCCAGCGTAAGGCCGCGGCGGCGTTTTCGGTTCGCGCTTGGCCCGGCGTCACCGCCCCGTCCGAGGTCGTTTCTCGAGCTGTAGGCCGTCGGGCTCGCACTACGAGCTCGTTCCGGCGTGGGCGACTCTCAGGTCCGGTTAGTCGTCGCGTCGCAAACTCCAACGCAACCCACCCGTTCGTAATAGCGAAGGCAGAAGAAAGGAGTATGGTCGATATTGGAAACCGTAGACAAGCAGGTCAAGCACCGGCCGGAGAGGAGAGTCATATGTCAGCGAAAACGTCCGGCGTAGGAATCTTACTGGTCTTCGGTCTTCTCATCCGAGCCGCCGCAGCTCAAACTGTGGATGTAACCAAGGATGTAAAGGAGGCCCAAGGGACCATCGCGGTCTTCAAAAAGGCAGATCCGGGTCTCGCGCGCTTCTTCGACAACGCGGTCGGGTATGCCGTCTTCCCGACGGTTAGCAAGGGGGCGATTGGGGTTGGAGGTGCGACCGGCTCCGGCGTCGTCTTCGAAAAGGGCAAGGCTATCGGAAAGGCGTCGCTCACGCAGATCACCGTCGGGGCCCAGCTCGGTGGTCAAACCTACTCGGAAGTCATCTTCTTCGAGACGCTGCCGGCGTTCACGGACTTCAAGAAAGGGACGCTCGCGCTCGCGGCTCAGGCAAGCGCGATCGCGGCTGCGAAGGGCGCGTCGACGAACGCGAAATACGAGAACGGCGTGGCGGTCTTCACCACCGGTAAGGGGGGCCTCATGTTCGAGGCGAGTGTTGGCGGCCAGAAGTTCGCCTTCGAGCCGTTCGGAAAGAAGTAGGCAGCTAGTGTGCTGGATTAGAGATTCGATGAGAAACCGCGTTACTTGACGACTGCCCAGGCCGCGAGCCCGTTGTCCCGCAGACGTCGTGCGGCGTGATCATCCTGAGTGGTGGGTATAAGCCTTGCACCCGTCTCGGTGTATGCATGACCGAAGGTCACTGCGCCGTGCGCCAACCCTGCTCGACGTGATGGATCACGTGCTCGATAAGGGGGCAATCGTCGAAGCGCCGACCAGTGCGGCGACGGAGGCGGCTTCCACCAGTCACATCGCATTGCTCGACGTGACGGCGCGTGTCGAAGTCACGACCGGTGCCGGTGACGCCTTAAAGAAGACGACTCGCTGACTTTACCGTGCCGTCGCCGTTCTCACACCGAGCTACGCGACAAGCATCCGCTGCATCCGTCGCATCGCGAGGCATACGCTGCGACAGTTCCAGCCGGATCAGACACAGATCAGAACATAACGGGACCCTCGGTTCTCAGCACGCGAGGGGCTCACCGAGAACACCGTCGTGAGAGCGCCACAGGCGCGGCATCGATCGGTCGCATCACGTGTGGTGAAACCGTGCCGATTCGGCCGAGGTAGCCGGGAAGCTCCCCGCTAGCGATGCCGCCGGCCGGCAGACAACACCCGTTTTCGCGTTGACCTCAGACGAGCCCGCGATCCACCGGATCGCGCAGCCTGTCTCCGGGCCAAGTATCAAATCGGTGTGCACGCCGTTTCGATTTTGACGGCCGTGAGACGGCCGACGCGGCGGGAGATAAGGCCTCTCACTGAGCGGCCAGCGAATTAGCTACCGCCGGCGGTGATCAGGCCGCAGTTGCGCGAGATGAGGTCAATTGCCGAAGCATCTCGCTCGCACGACCCGTTGCTTCGTCAACTGTGTCGTATGCAGACCACTCGTCGGTCCAGCTGCTCCAGACAATTTCCTCTGTAACCGAGTCACGAATGTCGGCTATCCACATCCCCGGATCGGCAAGAAAGCGAGCGCGAACTTCAAGGTGGTGCATGGCAGTCGGGAGTGTGGAGGTTCCTCACCGGAGTCCGCAATAGGAAAAGATTTGCCCAGCGCCTGGGTGTTACTCCGTTGCCGATGGGATGTGTGGCCCTCCGATTGAACCCATCGCAGTTCCGACGTGCCGCTCTGGTCGTGCCCCATTCTGCTTCGCGACTAAGCCGCGGGCTTGCCGACGCGACGCTTCTGCGGACCTTTGACGGCTTGAGTCGTCGCCTTGGCGGGCTCCTTGCGGACGAGGCTCGCCTCCAGCGCCTTCATGAGGTCGGCCACCGGTGCGCGGCGCTCCTCGCGTGGCAGCTCGAGCTCCTTGTCGCGAAACTCCTCGGGCTTCCATTTGTCGGCTAGCGTCTCGATAAGGCGGTGAGGGAGATCCATCTCTTTCTTCGTCCAGCCCTCGCCAGTTTTCGGGAGATCAAGATCGTTTGCAGCGCCATCCCGTTGTACAGATCGGCTGGCATCTCCAGGTCACCATTTGCTTCTTTCACCTCATCGCTCTTTGTCTCCTGCGTTCGGGCTTCGAATCGGCCGGTCCGGCGATCGATGGAGATTTCACTGATCGGGAATGAAGGACCGCGTTGTATGAGCCGGTAGGCCTCGATGCGGAACACATCGTTCTGGGAAAATGTGACTCGCTCGTCCCAGAGTGAGCCGTCCTTGAAGTTCAACACGAGATGGCTTTCGACGCGCCCGCCCCGGGGCCGTTGCGTGAGCTCGCCGTGCGCGATCGCGTTTCCGTTCAAGGCCCGAAGGACTAGGAAGCCACGGCTATTTCCTTCGATGAGACGGACCTTGATAGGTGTACCAGCGAGGGCGGAGGTCGAGGGAAGCGCAAGCATGACGAAGGCCGCCCACACCGCGAGCTTCAGTGTGGCCCTGCGTGAAGGGTTGATAGCGCCTCGTCGCAAAGAACTCCCCTTGAGCCGCTTGGTATCCGTCAACGATTTACTGAATCGGTCGACCGCTTACCCGAACCTCGCAGATTCCCCAGCAGGACACGGAGCAGTATGCACGCAGGCTGGTCCATAGTGGGCATCGGCCCGCTTCAGGGTTTTGTCGTAGTCGATCGTCGCCTCCAGGCCGGATCTGACACCGACCCTCAGGCAGCGCGGGAGATCCTCTCCCGCTTCAGGGTCTCCATATGCTGCCCGGCGTGCTCGAGTTTGGATCGGTCCCATGCCTGCTCGATCCGCGGCCAGATGTTGCCTTCTTCTTCCTGGATGTGATGTTCCAGGGTCTCCTTCAGCTCCTCGACCTTATCCATCCACTCGTCGGCGGTGGGATCGAGTCCATCAATCTCTTCGATCAGCGCCTCCGCTTCGATGACTTCCTCGTGATGATGTTCTTGCCATTCCTTCAGCGTCTGATCTCTCGTCCCCACCTCTTGCGCCACGGGGCCATAGAGTGCCGTTTCTTCTATTTCTTCATGCGTTTTGAGTTCCGGCTCGAGCTTCGCCCAGAGCTCTGACCTTTGGTCGCCGCTCGCCTCCTGGATGTCCCCGAACGCCCGCTTGGCTTTCTCGTGCTCATTCTTGAGGAACTGAATCGCATTCATCGCGCTCTCCTCGTGGTCTTGGCGCCACTCGTTATTTCAGCGGCCCGCAGTTGAGACCGCTAAAGTTGCGTCGTCGTCGAACGCACTCATGCTAGAGCGGCCTGTCGATCACCTATGTCCCAACCTACGGCAAGTGGCGTGCCGTCGACGGGGTCAATGGACTGACCGTTGATCGACGCGCGAACCGTCCATCCGCCTCTCCCGCCGAGGGCAACCGTTCTTATCTACCGCGGGGAGAAAAGCCGACCAGGTCTGGAGCCGATCGGAACAAGACGGCAGCGCCGGATCAGAAAGCGGCCTAAACGCCCAAAGTAACGAGCTCCGCTTGTGCGCCGCGCGGAATCGATGTCGGCCTCGGCACACTTAGCTTCGAATTTTTGGGCGACGGATGACGAGGAGGCTCACTGGAGGCCCGGGGCCTTGATGGTCAGTCGGCCGTCTTCACGTACGCCCGCAGGACTTCCGCAACGCTCCACGCCTGGGCCACACAGCCGCGCGGCGTGAACGGCGGCTGCGCATCGAAGATCTCGCTGATCGAGCCGATGCACGCGTCGTTCAGGTGCGTGGCAAACCCGTTCAGGAATGTGCGTGCGCCGGCGCGGTCCATCGGGTGCAGCTTCAGCCACGCATCGACAAACGGGCCGATGAGCCATGCCCACACCGTTCCCTGGTGGTACGCGGCGTCCCGCGCCCGGAGGTCGCCATAGTACTGCGGCTTGTAATCCGGGTGATCCGGCGAGAGTGACCGAAGCCCGACCTGAGTCAACAGACGTTCGCGCACGACGCTCACGACGCGCTCCCAGCGCGCGGGGTCCAGCACCGCGTGGGGCAACGAAACGGCGAAAATCTGATTGGGACGGCACGCCGCATCATCGCCGTCCTCGCCGTCCACGACGTCGTAGAGGTAGTCGCCGTCTTTGTACCAAAAACGCTCGTTGAACGACTGGTACGCGCGCGCGGCGACTGCGCCGATGCGCGTACTCGCATCCTCCTGGTGCTCTTCGCGCAGCCATCCCTCCAGCAAGCGCAGTGCGTTGTACCAGAGCGCATTGATCTCCACGGCCTTGCCCCGGCGTGGCGTCACGACCCAGTCGTCGATCTTCGCGTCCATCCACGTCAACTGGTAGCCCTCGGCGCCCTGGCGGAGCAAGCCATGGTGCGGGTCGACGCCGATGCCGAAGCGCGTGCCGCGGAGATGCGCCTCGACGATCTCGAGTAGCTTGGGCGAGAGCAAGCGCAGCGTCTCGCGATCGCTCGTCACGTCGAGATAACGGTCGATCGCGTGGAAAAACCAGAGCGTCGCGTCCGCCGTGTGATAGAGACCTTCGTTGCGTCCCTCGGAAAACAGGTTCGGTATGAGGCCGTCCTGCACGTAGTAGGCGAACGTACGCAGCAGGTACCCGGCCTCCGCGTGACGGCCGGTGGCCAGCGTGAGCCCGTCGAGGCCGATCATCGTGTCGCGGCCCCAATCCGTGAACCAGTGGTACCCAGCGATGACCGTCCGCACCTCGTCGCCGGCCGCTTTGGCCCGCGCGCCGTCCTCCACGCGCCCCACCGGCGAGATGATGAACTGATCCGCGGCGAGCACGAGCTCCGCGCCTATGCCGTCGCGCGCTGAGGCCGGGGCCAGCCTCAGCAGTCGGCGTCGGCGCTCACGTTCCGCGGCGTGCGCGGCCTCCGGCGTCAGGGCGTCGACGATGTTCCACGCCTCGCTCGATGCCACGAGGGTCGCCGGCTGCTCACTCGTAACGTCGACCGTGAAGGAGCCGGGACACCACAAATCGCCCGTCGCCTCGTAGCCGCGGCTGCGCTCCGCCCGGTAGAGCACCTCGGCAATATGCCGACTCTCGAAGGTAAAGCTCGGGTGCAGGCCGTACATGCGCAGTCGGAGCGTAGGCGTATGCGGGCGGCGTAGGGTGATCTCGTAGCGCTCGTCCAACGCGGTCAGCGCATATTGCCCGTCGACGTGACGATTGACGGGCGCGTCGTGCGGGCGAAAGTGGACGGCCGGCAGTAGTGTCAGCCGCACGACATCGCCGGGCTCGAGGAGATGATAGGTCACATGCACTGTGTTCTGAGCGTACGGCAGGACGACGCGCTTCTCGACGACGGTCGCGCCGAATGCGAAGCGCCAAACCGGCAGCCCGGCCTCCAGCCGGAACTCACGGAGGTGACCTGCGCGTTCCTCGCCGCCGATCGAGACAGCCTGACCATCGGGCAGCGTGAAGGTCTCCGCCACGTGGTTCAACATCACCATCCGACCGATCGGCGCGGGGAGAGCGGCGATCAGGAAACCGTGATATCGGCGCGTCAGCACGCCGGCTATGGTCCCGGACGCATACCCTCCGAGTCCGTTGGTGAGGAGCCACTCACGGGTGAGTAGGCGCTCGGTCTCGCCGGGAGTCGCACCGGACCAGTCGATCCGGCGCACCAGATTCGCGATCATCCGTCGTGCGTGCCGCTGCCACGCCGGGCGCCAGGCGCCGTCCGTGACTCGAGGACCGTTGCGGACTCAGCCGCCAGGTACCACAGAGCGTCGGGCAACAGCGGGCGTACGCCGGAGCCACCGCGCATGGGATGCTCGCGCGACCAGAGGATGTCCCACTGCGCATTCTCCGGCGTCGTCAGCAGCGGCGCCAGTGCGCGCGTCAGCTCGACGTCACGGCCGAGATTCACCCGTATACGAGGCCAGAGCACGTGGCAGCCGGCGGATCAGAAGCTGGCGCGGTTCAGCGTGTTGTCGGGGGCGCCGATGCGATACCAGCGATGACCATATGGCGGCAGCGTCAATTCGTGCACCCCGCTCGCCGACCGGCTGTGGTTCTCGTCGAAGACGTCGACGAGGAGACCGCTGTTGTCGGTCTTCGGGTCGAGGCCGACGGTTTGGCGTCGGGGCGAAAAATTGTGCAGCGTCAGCATCGATACACCGCGGAAGTCGTAGCGGATGGCGAGCACCTCCGGGACATCGACGCGTAGCACCGAGAACTCGCCCCAGCCGAGCTCGGGACATTCTTTCCGCATGCGAATCCGCCGCTCGGTCCAGTTCAGCAGCGACTCCGGATCGCGGCGCTGCTGCGCGACATTCACCTTCTCGTAACCATACACGGCGTCGTTGATGACCGGTCGTACGGTTCGTTCCGCCTTCGAGAAGCCCGCATGCGGCTCGTTCGTCCACTGCATCGGCGAGCGCGCGCACTCCCGCTCCTCCATGGTCAGATCGTCTCCCATGCCGATCTCGTCGCCATACTGCATCATCGGTGTTCCGGGCAACGAGAACAGGAGGCTGAAGGCAAGCTCCAAGCGCCGACGGTCGTTCTTGAGCATCGGCGCCAGCCGGCGGCGGATGCCGCGGTCATAGAGCTGCATCGACTTGTCCGGCGCGAACTCCTCGAACACCGCGGCCCGCTGTTCCGCCGATAGTCGACCGAGGTCGAGCTCGTCGTGCGAGCGCAGGAAATGCACCCACTGCGCCGTGTCGGGTTTCTTCGCAGTCTGCTGCAGCGCCCAGGTGAGCGGACCGACGTCACCGGTAGCGAGCGCATAGAAGAGTCGCTGGTTGACGGGAAAGTTCAGCATCAGCTGCAGGCGGTCACCCTCGTCGCCGAAGTATTCCAGGCTCTCGTCGGGTGGCACATTGGCCTCCGCGAGCAGCACCGCATCGCGGCATCGCCACTGCAGAAACTGCCGGAGCTCGTGGAGGAATCCGAAGTCGCGTTCGGATGGGATCGCCTGGCCCTTTTTCGCGACGATGAACGGTACGGCATCCATGCGAAACCCCGAGATCCCGAGCTCGAGCCAGTAGCCCATGATCTTCGTGATTTCGTGCCGCACCGCGGGGTGGTGCGTGTCGAGATCCGGCTGATGGTCGTAGAAGCGATGAAAATACCAGCGCCCCGCCGCGTCGCTGAAGGTCCACGTCGACTTCTGCGTGCCCGGGAAGACCATGCCTTTGTCGTAGTCCTTCGGGCGCTCGTCCGCCCAGACGTACCAATCACGGAACGGCGAGCGTGGGTCGGAGCAGGCGGACTGAAACCACGGGTGCGCATCGGAGGTGTGGTTCACGACGAAGTCGATGATGACCCGCAGCCCCAGCGCCTCCGCGTGTTTCATGAACTCGACGAAGTCGCCTGGGGTGCCGTGCTTGGGGTGCACGCCGTAGAAATTGCTGACGTCGTATCCATTGTCACGGTTCGGCGAAGGGTAAAACGGCTGCAGCCATAGACACGTCACGCCGAGACCGGCGAGGTATTCGAGCCGGCGATGCAACCCCTCGAAGTCGCCGGTGCCATCCCCGTTCGCATCCATGTACTTTTCGACGTCGAGACAGTACAGGATCGCGTTTTTATACCAGAGGTCGTGCGCGGCCATGACCACACTCCTTGCGTGGCTGCAGCTGCAGCCGCCGCCCAGCCGTGTCCGCTTTCGTTGTGCAAATGTTGGACCGGTATGCAACCGCTGAGCTGGGCCAACACGCTCTCCGCATCCCGCAGCTCGGCGCCGTCCACATAGGTCGCGTGTGGCGCCTTGAGCATTCGTTCCCCGAACCGCGCAGTTGGTTCAGGCGATGGAAACCGCTTGCGCTCGTGCGAAGGAATGTCCGGTCCTGAATGCCGCTAAGCGTTCGGCCAGGTCCCAACGCGCGGCGGCGACGCGCTGGAAACACCTAGGAGGCGCTACGCCAGCTCCGGTCGAGGGGCAGAACGATCCATCGAGCACCGATGGGCCGACGGCGAGCTTGGATGCCATAGTAGCGGCGCTCGCGGCGTTGCCGCGCCGGTCGGGCTGACAAATCGGACGATGACGATGTCCGCATAACTTGATGCCGACGTATGGCCGCGACGTCGCGGATGCTATGGAGCAGATGCTCAGATGGTCAGCGATAGGGGGTCCTCGAGATTGTCGATCCTGAGGATTACAGCGGTCGGCATCCTCGAGCGCGGACCTACCGGACAGCTGCTCCGATCTTCGCGTCGTAAGTGCACGGCGTCGTGGAAGATCCCAGTGTCCCCTTGTTGCGCACCGACATTTCGTAGCGCCCCTCGCCGATTGATCTGACGTTCTCGGTCTCTATAGGTTGGTCGCCCTTCCTGCGCGCCGCCTCGAGACAGGCGGCACGAGCAGCATCAACGCTGTCGGCGCCCAGGCGCCCGGCGCAACTGCTGGCGAGCGACAGCGCTATGGCGAGCAGTGCGATCCTTCGTATCCCCATGTGGCCTCCCATGGCCGCTGCGTCTACCGCGTACTGCATGGAGCGTGCCTTCGATCGATGTCGACGCCGGCGCGGCCAGCGCGCAGGAGTATAAGGCGCAGCAAGCGGGGAAGGTATGGCGAGTCGGCATCTTGGCGACCGCGAATCCGCGTGTCTATGACAGCCTCGTCGATGAGTTACGGAAGTTCGGTTACGTCGCTGGGCAGAACCTCGCGCTAGAAGCTCGGAGTGCCGAGGGGCACCTCGAGAGGCTCCCGGCGCTCGCGACAGATTTGGTGCGTGCTGGAGTAGATGTCATTGTCGCCGGCGGTGATGAAGCACCGCTTCAGGCTGCTCGGCAAGCAACGGCGACAATTCCGATTGTCATCGTCGCGATCGATTACGACCCACTGGCCCTGGGCTACGTGGCGAGTATTGCGCGGCCGGGTGGGAACGTCACCGGCGTATTCCTCCAGCAGCTCGAATTGACCGCCAAACGGCTAGAGCTTCTTAAGCTCGCGCTGCCGAAACTGGTACGACTTGCGATTTTTTGGGACCCATCCGCCGGGGACCAGTTCAAGGCTGCGAACGCTGCATCACGGTCGTTTGGCCTCCAAGGCATACGCTATTGCGCTCTCCGCCGCGGTCACCGTCCACCAGCCATCCATTCGCGCACGCGAGGCGGCGCATGATGTCGTTTTCGATCCTCGACGATCATCGGATCGTCGAGGAGGGGCGTCTCAACCAATGGTCCGGTCATTCGGGACCATCAATCACCGGCGGCTTGCGAACCTGCGACTATGGTGCCACGGGTTCCCCGGACCAAAGAAACCGCAGTAGCCGACACCGCATCTAGTTTTCGCGCTAGGGCCCGCGAGGCCGCCTCGAGCCTGTCGGCGACTTGATGGCGCAATTTGGGAAGGCGGTCGTTTTCGAGCGTGTCGAGACCACGACACCAGTACGTTACGGCCAGCGCTCCGGCTACGGCACCGAACAAGAAACCAAACATCGCTTCTCCTTTACTTGGACGACTGAAGTCCGCCGTCCCGATATCCTGCGTGTGAGACCGCCATTCTTCTCTCTTGGTTTTATCGCCGAGATCTGTCCCGATGGTACGCACCGGTCGGCTTACAACGCACGGAGAAAATCGCCGCTAGGCTGCCTTCTTCCGCCTCGTCGCTTTCGTGACCTCCGGGATGATCTCCCGCTCGTAGAAAGAGATGAAGCCTTCCTGGTCGGGACCGACCTGGTGCACGCACACGTGGTCGTATCCAGCTTCGGCGAACGCCCCGATGGCTGCGAGGTGCTTTCCCGGATCCGGGCCGCAGGTGATCTCCTCGGCGACCGCATCCTCCGTCACCAGCTCGGCGACCTCCTGGAAGTGCTTGGGCAATGCCAGCTCCCACGAGAGCGAGCTGCCCATCGCCACCGTCGGCCAGATCTGGTGCGCGGTTCTTCGCGCCGTCTTCTCGTCCTTGGCCCAGCACACGGTGAGCTCGCCATAGCGAGGCTTGCCGCGACCGCCGGCGGCCTCGAACTTCTTCATCATGTCCTTTTTCGGGTTCGTGCCCACCATGCCGTCCCCGAGGCGAGCCGCCAGCTCCGCGCTTTTCGGACCGCCGACGGCGATCATGATCGGCGGCGGCGTCTTGGGCAGCGTGTAGAGGCGCGCGTTCTCCACGGTGAAGTGGCGGCCGCGGTGCGACTGGTAGCCGCCCTGCCACAGCAGGCGAAGGATGTCGATCGCCTCCACCAGCCGCTCCTGGCGCACTTTGGTCTCGGGCCAGCCGTGGCCGACGACGTGCTCGTTCAGGTTCTCGCCGGTGCCGACGCCGAGGAAGAATCGGCCCTCCATCATCGCCGCGGCCGTCGCCGCGGCCTGGGCGATGATCACGGGATGGATGCGGACGGTCGGGCACGTCACACCCGTGCCGAGTTGCAGCTGCTCGGTGGCTTCCGCGACGCCGCCGATCACGCACCAGACGAAGGGACTCTGCCCCTGCTTGTCGATCCACGGATGGTAGTGGTCGGAGATCATCGCGAACGTGAACCCGGCGTCCTCGGCCCGGGCGGCGTAGCGAACCAGATCGCTCGGCCGCTGCTCCTCGCTGGAGAGCTTGTAACCGATCTGCACCATCGTCGCACCTCCGCACGACGACGCATTGCAAGGCCGTCGCCAGCGACGGGCTCACTACTCGCGGCCTCGGAATCGCCACCACGTCAGGACGAAGAAGAGCGTCGAGAGCCCGAACACGCCGGCCACCCGATAGGCCCCACGACACGCCCCAGTGCTCGGAGATGGATCCGACGGTGAAGGCGCCGAACCGGGGGGGCGGCGGCCGGGGTCGGGCAGATTTTCGTAGCAGCCGCCACGAAATTCGTTTGAATAGCGATCATTTTTCGTGGCGACGTGCCACGAACGTCGGGTTGAAGGTTCTTGCCACGCCCGGACATACACTGGATAGCGTGTGCCTGTGCGTGACTGATCGCTCGCGTGCGACCGAGCCGTGGTTCGTCCTGAGCGGTGACACGCTGTTTTCGGGAGGCGTCGGGCGGCCCGACCTTCTCGGTGGCGGCCCCGAGCAGCGGCTCGCTCAGCAGTTGTACGTCAGTCTCCACGGCCGGCTGTTGTCACTACCGGATCATCTGGAGGTGTTCCCCGTACCGCAAACGCGATGAGTTCGTGCGATTCGTGCTCAGTGATCTGCCGCCGCAGCTGCCGCAGTTCGCAGAGAATCGACGGATCAACCTCGGCCTCACGACGTGACGACCCGGCTGGGGCTGCGCGAGAATCTGCCTCAGTTCGCGCTGCTCGTGCTGATCAACGCCTTCGTAGGCGGCATGGTCGGCCTGGAGCGGACCGTGCTGCCCTTGCTCGGCGAGCAGGCGTTCGGTCTCAGCTCGAAGACGGCCATCACGTCGTTCATCGTGAGTTTCGGTATCACCAAGGCTGTCCTGAACCTCATCGCCGCCCGGTTGTCGGAGCGCGTCGGGCGAAAGCCGCTGCTGGTCACCGGTTGGCTCTTCGCGCTCCCCGTGCCAACGATCGGATCGCTTCCGGGCGCCTTCCACCACCACACTGGACCAGCGTTCTTCCCGGGAGCTGCCCGACGGGTCACTGCGATGGTTGTAGCGAGGCGATTGGGGTCAGCGATTACGCCTTCAGCGTTGTCGTCGGAGATTCACTTAGCTTTCACTTTCATGACGAGTGCTTCGAGGTCTACAACCGGAGTACGCCTCCAGTGAGGTAACAGCGCTATCCGATTATCGCCGCCGGTCACCTGTAGAACCGCGACATCCGCGTGACCCGATTGGGAAGACGCAGCTCATCAAGGACCGCACGGGTGCAGAAGCGGGCTAGCACGCTTTCTTCCGCGAATAGTCGCGCGTATGGGACGACAGCTATCCGTTTGGGCGAGCGCGGCGTGTCGGAGTCGCGCCAAGATTTGATCTAAGGACGTGCGTCTCATGCGACTGGGGCGGCGTAATGCCGGTCGCTGCCACGTGCGATCCTACTGAACTGGCCGAGCTGCTCCCGCGCCTCGACGAGTGATCCGATCACGGCGGTTGCGCCTACGGCGAGGAGCGCCGCGTTTTCGTCGTGCGTGCCACTGATTTGCCGCCAGCGCGCGACCAAAATCCATGGCGTCGGCTCCGTCGCCTGCAATCGCTTGCAGAGGAATCGCGTCTCCGCGAGCCCTCCCGGAGGGAGGCTGCCGATGATCACGGCGTGGGGCCGGCGCGTCAAGATGTCGCGCACAACCTCGGCCGTGAGCACCATCGCCGGCAAAACCTCCATCACGGTTCCGTCGGTCTCCAGTCGGCGAGCGAGGATGCGGAGCGCCACCTCGTCTGCGCTGTCGAGCGCCGGGCAGCCGAGCACTGTCACGCGCTCAGCGGGCGGCTGCGCCATGGACGGATCCTCGACGCTGGCGCCGACTGCCTCAACCTGTTCGGCGGCGCGACCGATGGCCCGGACGATGCGCGCTTCGTCCTCGCTGCCAATTGCCCCGGCCGCGAGATCTTGTCGCGCGTGCTGAAGTGCAGGGAGCATGACGTCATCTGCGACGTCGCTGGCGGGATGCTCTTTGACATACTCCTCGACGTACGAGACGGCGTCATCGAAGTCGTCGGCGAGAATGCGCTGGTAGAAGCCGACATCCGGCGACACCACGCGCTCGTCGCTCATCAGGATGCTGAAGAACCGCAGTTCCGGGACATATTTGCCGAAGACGACCAGACAGACCGTTAACGGGGTAGCCAGAACGAGGCCGATCGGGCCCCAAATCATCGTCCAGAACGCAATGGCGATCAGGAGCGCGGCCTGGGAGACGCCGGCACTGCCAGCATAGAGCACCGTCTCGAGCACCATGTTCATGAACACTTCGAGCGCGACGAATAGCCCGGCCGCGAGGAGTGGGCGTGTCCATCCCTCAAACACCGCCAAGCTGAGAATGAGCGGCAGCAGGGCTGCGATCCACGGCCCGACGTACGGAATGAAGCGAAGTAACGCAGCGAGAAATCCCCAGAGCACCGCGTAGGGCAACCCAAGTAGCAACAACCCCACGGCGACCAGCACGCCGTACGACCCGTTGACCATCGTCTGCATGAGCAGATAGCGGCTCACGCGCTCGCCGGCCTCATCCAGCGCGCGCGTCGTCACCGCCATCCGTCTTCGACCCATGAATCGGATGACTCGATCCCTGAGGCTCACGCGCTCGAGAATCAAGAAGGGCGCGAGGAGAGCTACCAAGCCGCCCGCGGCGACGCCCGGGAGCCAGGGGCCGAGGGCGGCGGGGAGATCCCACAGACTCCAGCTCGAATCGCGGGTGACGACCACCGGGTCGGCGGCCTTCGGCGCCTTCTTGGTTTCCTCCTGCCGCGCTTCGCGGGTCGCCTGCTCGATCGTCCGCTGGAGGCGCTCGACGGCGCCGCCGCGACCGAAGCCGCGGATATCGACGATCTTCTGTCGGATATTGTCTCGGTACTGCGGGATCGCCCGCACGAGAGTCCCCCCCTGAACGCTGACAGCCCAGGCCGTGACACCGAGAAGGGAGTAGGTCGCAACGCCGACGAGCAGAATCGACAGGATAAGACCCAAGCCCAGACGTTGAAGCGCCCGCACCGGCGGCGTGAGAATGAAGGCAAGCAGCATCGCGAGAGCAATGGGGATCAGGACGATCTGGCCGTAGTAAAGGCCTGCTAGCACGCCAGCGCCCACGACGGTGATCGTGACTGCTCGGGAGGAGAGGGTCTCCTTCACATGGCTCGTCGCCGGCATCCTGCGTGCCACCGAGATGGCCACCTGCGCGCCGCAGCCGACGCAACCGATCGCGACCGCGCGTGGACCGCCACGTATCGCGACGCGTACGCGCGCGAGCAGTGATGCCAGCTCGCGCTGGCCTCGACGTTGCACTGTTCGCAGTCGTCGTGACACGGAACAAGCCGGGCGTCGATTGAAGCTCTTTATCAAGGCCATCGGGCTCGTGGCTCTCCTGGCGCTGTGTCCTTCCGTGGGGTCTGCGGCGCCGACCGTGGTGCGCTCCGCCGAGACTCGAACGCACGGATTCCTCACGCTCAAGAACGAACATGGGGAAATCCTCGCTGACGGCGAGTTACTGCAGGCGCCGCGTCACGACATCATGGAAAGTCGTATGGTCTTCCGCTTCAAGGACGGCTCTCTTTATGACGAGATGGTGACCTTCTCGCAGCACGGGGTCTTTCGGCTGCTCTCCTATCGACTGGTCCAGCATGGCAAGTCGTTGCCGCCGAGCGAGACGTTCTTCGATCGCCACACCTGGCGGTACCGGGCGCGTTCGGACTCTGGCGACGAGGAACGAACTGAAGGCAGGCTCGACCCGCCCGAAGACATCCACAACGGCATCACGGGAATCTTGGTGAAAAACATCCCGAGCGGCTCCCACGCCAATGGTCACCTGCTGGCCTTCACGCCGAAACCACGCTTGCTGAAGAGCGAATTTCGAGCGGAAAGCGCCGACGAGTATTTCGTCGGAGGTGTTGCCCACACTGCGACCCGCTTCCTCATCAAACTGGATATCGGCGGTTTCGCCGGCATGGTGGCCGGCGTGCTAGGAAAGACTCCGCCCGATCTGCGCTACTGGATCACGACGGGGCCGGCCCCCACCTTCGTAAAATTCGAGGGTGCAATGTTTCTTAATGGACCACGGTGGCGCATCGAGCTCAGCGCCCCGCGCTGGGCCGCGGACCGACGCCTCGGCAACTCACTTGAAGAACTCAGATCACTCCGCGGAGCGCACGTAGAGACCTTCGTCGCGATATTGACCGAAGATGGAATATCGGAACATAGCGATCGCACGAGAACGACAACTGACCGCGGCGATTCAGGAAGACTCTAGTTCTTTCTCGAGGATCGCCTCGAAGGAGATCGTGATGAGTGAACAAGCATGGGACAGCAAGACGGAGAAGAAGGCCGCTGACGCCGTGACGGCCGCGCAGGATGCGACGACGCGCGGCGCCGAGTATGCGACCGAGCGAGCCCGCGAGCTCGCGAGACACGGGCAGCGGGTCGCGCGCGACGTCAATCGACAGGTCGAGGACTACACCGGCCGATCGAGCGAAGCGTGGCTCGACGAGGGGGCTCGGTTGATCAAGAGTCACCCGTGGAAGGCGGTGGCCGCGATAGCGGTCGTGGCCTACCTTTTCAGCAAACTGCGCGGGTGAATTATTCGGACCAACCAGCCGGGCAGAGGATGAAAGTCTGATGTCGTCGCGCCGAAGAGTCGGCGTCGACACACCCGCGGCTCAGCTCATTCTCCGCAGAATGAGCTGAACGCGTCGGGCCACCCGCCAGCCACTGCGACGCCCCGCACCGCTCTAGACCGGGAGGCGCTGGCCTTTCGCTTCACGGCCCCAGGCGCTCCTCGTCGTCGAGGACGAGGCCGACACTCGAGAGCTGCTCCGAGCCATCCTCGCGCGGTGCGGAGCCGAGGTGACGGTCGCCGCGAACGGCGGGGTGGCGCTGCAGGCGCTCGAACGGGCGCGGTTCGATGTACTGGTCAG
>Ga0075418_10002013_pt1 | contig 23079 bp, 20 predicted proteins | sample SoiMetdeltSBSDD2_FD_81776 | JGI IMG/M metagenome (GOLD analysis project Ga0075418, IMG submission 81776) | Bulk soil microbial communities from a Populus tree surrounding site in Tennessee, USA - Soil MetaG P. deltoides SBSDD2 | ecosystem: Environmental > Terrestrial > Soil > Tree plantation...
GTCGCGTTCGCACGGGCGAGCGGCGAACTCGAACGGCTCGTCGCGGATCGTGACGTCCGTGTCGTGCTCTATCTCAATCAGGTCGAGGCGAACTTCCGGATGCTGCGATTCACAAGTCCGGTACACATCCAGATCGGGCACGGGGAAAGCGACAAGGGCGGGAGTGTCTCCAACCAGCACAAGGCGTACGACCTGACCTTCGTTGGCGGCGATGCGGGTCGTGATCGATTGTCGCAGGCGTTGCGCGGGTTCGATGCGACCGAGCGCACACTTGCGGTGGGTCGCCCGCAACTCGACCACAGCTACCCGGGAGCTCCAGATTGGCCACGGGATTCAGGTCTGCGCGTGTGGTACGCGCCGACCTGGGAGGGCGATCGACCGAGCATTGCGTACGGATCGCTGGCGAGTCATGGCGTGGCGATCATCGAGGCTCTGCTTGCCGATCCTTCGGTCCGGGTGGTCTACCGGCCCCATCCGCGGACCGGCTATGCCTCCGCGAGGCATCGCGCGGCGGACAAGAGGATCCGCGCATTACTTGCCAAAGCCGGCGACCGCCATGTGGTTGATCACGAAGGCTACGGCTGGCAGTGGGAATTCGCTGACACCTGCGTCACTGACATATCGGCCGTCGCCTATGACTGGCTGGCGACCGGGAAGCCGCTGGTGATCACCGAGCCGTCCGCAACCGCGTACCGCCCGCCTTCAGCGCTGCTGGACGCCGCTCAGCTGCTCGGCGCAACGGAGGCGTCAGAAGTCTTGTTGAGAATCCGGGCGCTACAGGAAGATCGGCACGCAATGGCGCAACTCCGAGGTCTTGCTTATCACTACTTCGGCGACGTGAGTGCGCAGCAGAGCACGAAACGATTCGAGAACGCGATCGAGCGCGCGTACCAGCTCTAGCGATCTTCAACTGACTGAGGTTGCTATCGAACCTCGAGTCAGAGTCCGCGCAGGAAGTCGATGTCGTCGTCTGGTGCTTTCGGGCGAGGCTTCTGTTTGGCACCCGACGACTCCGCGTTGGGCCGACCAAGCAACAGCCAACAGACGGCGCCGGCCAAGGGCAAACAAATGATTGCGGTTGCCCAAAGCCAACGAGGCATCCGGCGGACTGCATACGGCGGGGCCTGAGCGACCTCGACGACACAGTAGATCATCAGCAACGCAACAATGATGATCGGTAGGTACCGCCCCATAACGAAGAGTATGCGTCTTGGTCCGGGGTCGATACAACACTCGACGATAGGCTGTCGAGATGCCCCGCGGACCTGTCGTCGTCGCGCACACGCGGCGATGCGTGGACCGGTTCCGGAGGGTGTGGTGACCGCGGGCTTCGACGTGGGCGCAGAGCGGCCGGCCCACCCGACGATTGCCCAGTTGCGGGACGTGACGCAGCCGCCCAGCGTTCGTACCCGCGCGGCGGCTGAACACTGGGTTGCGCATGCCTATCTGAGGGACATTTCCCCTTATCTCACACGGATCCTCCTGCGAGCCGGGTTCAGCGCCAATGGCGTCACCTGGCTGATGATCATCAGCGCAGCTGGTGCGGCGGTGGCGACCGGCTGGCCTTCCTTGCTGGGCGCGATTCTCGCCGTGATCTTGGTGCAGCTGCAGATGCTGCTCGACTGTTGCGATGGCGAGGTGGCCCGGTGGCGGCAAACCTCTTCGCCAGTCGGGGTGTACCTCGATCGGGTTGGGCATTACGTGGCTGAGTGCGGGATTGCGGTCGCGCTTGGCATTCGCGCGACTGGTCAACTGCAGGCCAGTGGAATCTGGATCAGCGCGGGGCTGCTACTCGGGTTACTGGTCGCCTTGAACAAGGTGGAGAACGACCTGGTGCACGTCGCGCGCCACTACGCCGGGCTCTCCCAGATGCCCGATGTCGAGGGTGTCCGCGCCCCCCGGGGAGGCGTTCTACGCACTGGCCGCCGGCTGGCACGAATGATCCCGTTCCACCGAGTCTTCCATTCCGTGGAGCTGTCCATCCTGGTGCTTATTGCGGCCATCATTGATCTTTTCGTCGGCGGTGCGGCGACGAAGGTACTGCTCGCTGCGCTGGTCGTGGCGGCCTGTCTGACGCTGGTTGGTCATCTGGTCGCCGTGCTGGCATCCTCAAGGCTGCGATGACACCGGCTGTGCGGCCGAAATTCGGGGTCGTTGTCTTGACGATGGGTAACCGGCCGGACGATCTGAGTCGCGGCCTCGCCAGTGTGTTGAGCCAGCGTGATGTGGACCTCGATGTCGTCGTGGTTGGCAACGCCTGGCAACCGGTGGGTTTGCCGAGCGGCGTGAAAGCCAAAGGCCTCGCCGAGAACCTCGGGATCCCGGCCGGTCGGAACGCTGGGGTGAGTTCCGTCCATGGAGACCTGCTGTTTTTTCTCGACGATGATGCCTGTCTTCCAGCCGACGACATCCTGGCTCGGATGGCGGCGCAGTTCGCAGCGGATCCCACGCTGGGCATGATCCAGCCCCGGGTTGTCGATCCGGAGGGTCGGGAGGCGCCGCGTCGCTGGACGCCTCGGGTACGTGTCGGCGATCCGGCTCGCAGCGGCCCGGCGATGAACGTTTGGGAGGGTGCGGTTGCTATTCGTCGCGAGGCATTTGAGTTCGCTGACGGCTGGCCGGATCCGTTCTGGTATGCCCACGAAGGCATCGAATTGGCCTGGCGAGTGTGGGACGGCGGCTTCCACGTCCGCTACGACGGGGGGATCGAGGTTCATCACCCGGCCATTCAGCCGACTCGTCACCCCGAGTTCTACCGATTTCAGGCGCGGAACCGGGTCTGGCTCGCCAGGCGCAACCTTCCGGTGCCGGTAGGTGTGATCTATGTGTTGGCCTGGACTGGCGTATCGGTGCTTCGGTTGCGCTCGCGTACGGCGTGGCGCGAAACACTGAGGGGCTATCGAATGGGACTCGCCGAGTCGGCAGGGGAACGGCGTCCGATGGGTTGGCGAACCATCTTGCGGATGACGCACGCCGGGCATCCACCGGTAATTTGATGCCGGTAATTTGAGGCCGGTGGGACAAGCTGACCTGAGTGACCGCGCGTGGGCGGAGTGGGCGATCGGGCAGGTCGAGGCGGACGCGAATCGCAGTGCCGACACTCACCTGCATACGTTTGCGCTGCCGCCAGGGTGGGGCATCAATCTCTATCTGAAGGACGAGTCGGTCCATCCGACCGGGAGCCTGAAGCATCGGCTGGCGCGTTCCCTGGTGCTCTATGGCCTCTGCAACAACTGGATCAATGAGGGCACCACGCTCGTTGAGGCGTCGTCTGGGTCCACTGCGGTCAGTGAGGCCTACTTCGCCCGGCTGCTCGATCTGCCTTTTGTCGCTGTGATGCCGGCATCGACCGTACGAGAGAAGTGCGAGTTGATCGAGTTCTACGGCGGGCGCTGCCACCTCGTCGAAGATCCGACGACGATCTATCAGGTAGCGGCCGATCTTGCGGCCAGGATTGAGGGGTACTACCTCGACCAGTTCACATACGCCGAACGGGCCACCGACTGGCGTGGCAACAACAACATCGCCGAGTCGATGTTTGCTCAACTGAGCCGCGAGCCGTTTCCGATACCGCACTGGGTGGTCGTCGGTGCTGGTACGGGCGGCACAAGCGCCACCATCGGCCGCTATATGAGGCTGAAGAAATATCACACCCGGCTCTGTGTGGTCGATCCTGAGGGCTCGGCGTTCTATGCCGGATGGAACAACCGGGATAACACGGTCACCGCTGGCGGCTCGAAGATCGAGGGGATCGGTCGGCCACGCGTCGAACCCAGCTTCGTTCCGTCACTCGTGGATCGGATGATCGCGGTCCCAGACGCGGCATCGATTGCTGCCATGCGATGGTGCACCCACAAATTGGACCGCTGGGTTGGTGGTTCGACCGGCACCAATATGTGGGGCGCACTGCAGTTGATGGCCGAGATGAAGGCCGATGGGATCCGCGGCAGCGTGGTCACGCTCCTGTGTGATGACGGTCGTCGTTACGCCCGTACCTACTACGACGACGCCTGGGTCGCCGCGCGGGGCTGGGACCTCGCTCCCTACCAGGCCATCCTGACCTCGTTCGAGGCCTCAGGAGTCTGGCCTGGCAATGCGCCCTGAGACCACCTCCTACGACCGGGGTCGGAACGCACGTGCATGTTCGTTCCACTCGCGTTACACACGTTGCAACGGGTGTAGACCGCCAGAAGCGGACGTACACGTGCGTTTCCGACAAGGGGAGTCAGGCGAGCCGGAGTGCGCCGAGAACGAGGCCGGCGGCGAAGGCGATGGCGGTCGCAAGTTCGGTGAGGCTGGTCGCTTTGAGTACGGCGATGAGTGCCGGACCACTGCCGCCCGAGAGCACGATGCGGACGGCGGGGATGATCAAGACCAACCCGGCCAGCCCCAGGAGGGCCCACCAGGTGGTCAGGAACGCTCCGACGACGATCAGGAGGGCGCTGAGCGCCACCAAGATCACGTAAAAGGCCCGCGTCTTGGAGTCTCCCAAGCGGGTTGCCAGGGTCCGCTTGCCGACCTGTGCATCCCCTCGGATGTCGCGCAGGTTGTTCGCGACCAAGATCGCGCAGGCCAAGGCGCCGACCCACATTCCGGTGAGGAGCGTGGCGAGTGATACCCGGCCGACTTGGACGTATACCGTGCCACAGACAGCCACTAGGCCGAAGAAGACGAAGACGAAGAGCTCGCCCAGACCCAGATAGCCGTACGGGCGTTTTCCGCCCGTGTAGTACCACGCGGCGAGGATGGACGACACGCCGACGGCCAGCAACCACCACTGCTGGGTCATGATCACGAGCGCCACTCCGGCGAGCCCGGCGATTCCGAAGCTGGCAAACGCCGCCCTCTTCACCAGTGGAGGCGAGGCTAAACCGGAACCCACGAGCCGAAGCGGGCCGACGCGCGCAGCATCAGTGCCGCGAATGCCGTCGGAATAGTCATTGGCGTAGTTGACGCCTATCTGCAAGGCGACGCTGACGATCAGCGCCAGGATCGCCGCGATCCAGGACGCGCCGTGCTCGAAGACCGCGAGGCCCGTGCCCGCGATGACGGGAGAGCACGCCGCCGGCAGCGTACGCGGCCGCGCACCAGCGAGCCACTGGGTAGGAGTCGGCCGCGGGGCCGTCTCGGCCGTCACACTGCCGCCCGTCGCTCAGCGAGTGCACCCATGATCATCGTTCTGATCGCCACCCGATCAGGCTTCCCGCTGGGCAACCACGGCAACTCATCAAGGCTGATGAGTTCGCGTGGCACCGCGTACCCGGGCAACGACTCGCGTACCACGTCTTGCAGGTCCTCGAGCGAGCCTGGCAGATCGCTGACAGCGATGATCACTGTGGTCCATGTGGTGTCCGGAACGCCGATCACGGCAGCACGGCCACTATGTTGAGCCGCCCACAGCTGAACGCAGCGCTCCACCTCGCCAAGATCAACCTTGTGTCCGCCGGTGAGCACGACATCGTCCATCCGGCCGAGGACATGGAGCTTCCCGGCTTGCCAGAGGCCGCGGTCCTGGGTGCGAAACCTGCCATCCGCGAGACCCTCCGTCGTCAGGTCCGGGCGCAGCCGGTAACTACTGAAGAGGCTCGCGCTCCTGATCATGATTCGACCGTCGTCCGCGATGTCGATCTCGACGCTCGGCAGCGGTTGTCCGTCGTAGACGCAGCCGCCACAGGTCTCGCTCATGCCATAGGTCGTCACGACGTTGATCCCCGCCCCCGCCGCGCCTGTCGCCAGAGCATCGCTTGTCGGGCCGCCACCAACCAGGACCGCGCTGAAGCTGGCAAGGGCTTCGGCCAGGTCGGCGCGGCGCAACGCCCGGCCCAGCTGCGTCGGCACCAAGGAGATGTACCGCTGCGCGGACAGTGTGCCGGCCACCTCAGGCAAGTCGTTGAGATCCGTACGCACCGACACGGCACGGGTGCCGGCCAGAGATGCGCGGGCAAGCACCATCAGGCCGGCGATGTAGTACGGCGGCAGTGCCAGTGCCCAGTCGCCGACCCCGCCCAGCCGGGCACAGGTTGCCTCGACGGATGCGTGAATCGCCGCGCGAGAAAGCACGACGCCCTTGGGTGCTCCGGTCGAACCGGACGTAGCGATCACCGCGGCTGGATCGGCTTCGATAACGGGTTGCGAGAGCTGCAACATGGTGATCGTCTGGGCCCGCTCAATGGCATCCGCCGGAAGAGGCGCGATCGGCGGCCCGTCATTCAACAAAGAGGCGTCGAGTGATGCGGCAACCTCTGAGGGCTCAACAGCCTGAAGATGAACGGGTTCGGGACCGGCTGCGTTCACGCCGACCAGGCTAACCAGTCGTGCGCTGAGCCTGTCGAAGCGCCCTTCGACGGGCTTGATGCGCAGCTACATGGTCCAGACTGGGACCGTGCCGGACCAGCCCTTCTGTTACACCGTTGGCCTGCGCACGCGGTTTCGGGGAATCAGTGAACGTCAGGGCATGGTCTGGCGGGGGGCCGCCGGCTGGGGTGAGTGGAGCCCTTTTCTTGACTACGAGGGAACCGAGCTTGTGCCGTGGCTGCGCGCAGCTGACGAGGCAGCGGAGCGTGGCTGGCCGCGACCGTTGCGGACCGAGATTCCCGTCAACTCCACGGTCCCGGCGGTCCGCCCTGAGCAGGCATTCGAGATTGCGCGGACTGGCGGTTGCAGCACCGCCAAAGTGAAGGTCGCCGAAAAGGGCCAATCACTCGCGGAGGATGTTGCGCGGCTGGAAGCCGTCCGCGATGCGATGGGCCGGGCCGGAAAGATCAGGATCGATGCCAACGGAGGTTGGGGCGTCGAGGATGCCCTGCAGGCTGTTCGGCAGCTGAACCGCTTTGATCTTGAATACGTGGAGCAACCATGCGGCAGTATCGATGAGCTTGCGGACCTGCGGCGGCGGCTGGTGCGATCCGGGCTCAACGTTCCCATTGCTGCCGACGAGTCGATTCGGCGCGCTGCGGATCCCTATCAGGTGGCGAGCTGTGGGGCCGCAGACATCGCTGTGCTCAAGGTGCAGCCTCTTGGCGGGGTACGAGCCTGCCTGCAGATAGCTGAGCGGATAGGCCTACCGGTGGTGGTTTCGAGTGCTCTGGAGACTTCGATCGGCATCCGGGCCGGCGTCGCGCTGGCAGCAGCCCTGCCCGACCTGCCGTACGCCTGCGGGCTCAATACGGTTGCTTTGCTTACAGATGACTTGGTACGAGAGCCGCTGATCGCGGTCGGCGGCCTGATCAAGGTGGGTGATCTGGCGGTCGATCGCCCGGCGCTGAACAGGCGCCGGCCGGACCCACAGATACAGCGGTTCTGGCAGGCTCGTCTCGTGCAGACTAGGGAGCTGGCTCGTGGGTAACGCCACGGCGTGTGCGCGAGTGATCATCGAAGAATTGATCACTCGGGGCGTCCGTGACGTGGTGCTCGCGCCCGGCGCTCGGAGCGCACCGCTGGCGTACGAGTGCTTCGAAGCCGATCGGATCGGGCTGCTGCGGCTCCACGTCCGGGTCGATGAGCGTACGGCTGGCTTTCTGGCGCTCGGGCTCGCCAAGGGCTCTGGTGCGCCGGCTGCGGTCTTGACCACGTCTGGCAGCGCGACGGCCAACCTGCATCCAGCAGTGCTGGAAGCCTGGCATGCACACGTGCCGCTGATTGCGATCACCGCCAGCCGCCCGCGCTCCTTGATCAACACCGGAGCCAACCAGACCGCCGACCAAGATCGGCTCTTCGGCCGTCATCTGCGGGGATACGCCGGACTGTCAGACGAGATCCTTGATCATCGCACCTGGCGATTCGAGGTGGCGAGGATCACCGCGGCGGCTACCGGGGTGAGGACCAAGATGCCCGGGCCGGTACAGCTGAATGTCGAATTCAGCGAACCGCTGATGCCTGCAGAGTTTGCCTGGCCTCCGCCGGCTCCGGAACTTGTCATCACCACAACGGAAACCTCGTCTGAACCGACGATGCTGCCAGACGGCGCTCAGACGGTGATCGTCGCCGGTGACTGCCCGCCCGAGGTCGGAAAGACTATTGCCAACCTCGCTGTGGAGGCTGGTGTTCCGCTGATGGCCGAGCCATCGAGCAATGCCCGCCGCGGCGAAGCTGCGCTGTCCACGTACCGGCTGCTGTTGTCATCCACACTTGCCGAGGAGATCGAGCGGGTGGTGGTGTTCGGCCGGCCGACGCTCTCCCGCCCGGTCAGCCGACTGCTGGCCCGTGACGACCTCGAGCTCGTGGTCGTGTCGGCGTACGCGGACTGGGTCGACCCTGGGCGGGTCGCCGCTCTGGTGACCGATGCGGTGCGGCTGCCCGACACGCGAGATCGAGACTGGTTCGAGGCCTGGCGCCGGGCTGACGGCACAGTGCAGGAGCGCCTCGAAGCCGTCCTCAAGTCGCAGCGATATTTCACGGGTCCGGCGCTGGCCGCCACGGTCTGGACCGCCCTCAATTCCGACGACGTTCTGTTCGCCGGTTCGTCCAGCCCGATCCGAGATCTGGACCTCGCGCCCATCAATGCGATGTCTCCTCCCCAGGTGTACGCCAATCGCGGACTTTCAGGGATTGACGGGAACGTCTCCACGGCCGCCGGAATCGCGCTTGCTCTGGAACGTCCGACCCACGCCCTGCTGGGTGACCTGACTGTGTTACATGACGTGACCGGACTCGTCATAGGGCAGCTGGAGAAGCGGCCGGATCTCAGGCTCGTGGTGGCCAACGATGACGGTGGCAGCCTCTTCGCAACACTGGAGCAAGGCGAACCCGCCCATATGGGGGCCTTCGAGCGACTCTTCGGGACACCGCAAGGTCTTCGATTCGAAGCCTTGGCAGCCACCGCGGGAATCGGCTATCGCAGAGTGGATACGGCCGATGATCTCGCCCGATTTCTGGCGGAGCCACCCGTTGGGGTGGAGCTCATCGAAGCTGTCATCGACCGTGCCCACCGTCGCACCTTGGACCGCGAGATCACTGGGCTCGCAGCCACGCTCTGACCTGACTGGTCGCGTTCACATCGTCCTCGTTGTATTCCAGTACGCGGCGTCGCGCCCTATCGCGTACCCCGGCGGTCTCCCCATGGACGGCTTCGGCGAACCACAGCTGCGAATTCAACCCTCCCGGATCGTCGTCGCGCCAGCTGAAGCCGACATGTCCTGCCATGAGCTTGAGCCCAAGGCCGCTAACTCCGAAATAGTGGGCCTTGACGATCTCCAGCAGATCGACGAAGTGCTCTTCGGCGTATGCCGCGGCCCAGCCCAACTCTTCGTTCTGCTCGCGCTGAGCCAGCTCGATGATCTTGGCAACTTCGTAGCCGCTGTAGTGGAACACGACGACCGACGACCCAGCGTCGACTACGCTACGCAGCCAGCTGAAGGCATCGATGGCAAGCGCCGCCTCGCTGCGGTCATCAAGATCATGAAAGTGACTGAACTCGTGATAGATGGCACTGCGCTCGTCAGCTCGCTGGACGAGGAATCCCCACAGATAGACCCGGCCATCCGTGGAGCTTTCGATGTCCAAATCAATCTCCACGTCCGCCTGCGGCACCTCGATCGGACCAATGGTCTCTCGATCAAACGAGATGCCTTCCAGGAGCATCCTCGCGCGCCGCACCGCCACTCTGATGCGGCCTTCGGCGCCGCCGCGGTGGCTCACCTCGGGCAGATACCACTCGAGAAGCTGATCAAGCTCAGCGTCGACGAGGTCGGTGATCGTGGTAATGCCGTGCTGGCGCAGCGTCGCGATCTCCCGCATGTCCAGTGGTGCTTTGTCGATGCGTAGGCTCACATCGTTGGGGTCGAGCTGGGGGAGGCAGTGTTCCCACCATTCGCAGCGTGAGCATTCCTTATTGACGATCGGACCGACCAGCAGGTCGGGGTCCTGGTGCGGCCGGCCGGTCTGTTGCCGGGCGACTACGGCGATCTTGATCCGAAATGCGTGCTCATGGTCGTAGCGCTCCAGCAGGCTGCGCAGTCGCCACCCCTCGAGCCTGCTACGCGAGAAGGTCCTTACGTGCAACTCGCGCAGGTCTGCCCACGCCAGTACGGGTGCTTCGAAGAGATCATCAGTGCCAATGACGCCGACGAACGCCTCTTCAGCCCCGAAGCCACAGGCCTCCAGCATGCGGTAATAGTGAGCTAGCTGAAGGAAGTCTGCTGTTCGGCTAGCAGTCCGCATCCCGTACCCCGACACGCCGATCGCAGATCCCGGACTCGGATAGGTCAACGTCGAATAGTGCAGCACAGGCGCTTGCTCGGCGGCATAGTCCGGCGGGCGGGATCGCTCGATGATCTTGTGCCATTTCACCTCAACGGGATGGTACGCAGGTGAACCGGTCGTGTTGTCGGAGCCGCGGACGAGGAGATCGGGAAAGCCGACCCGATGCCCGGAAGGATCAATAGGAAGACAGCCACCAATGATCACGTCCGCGCCGGAGGTCATCGCCCGCACGCAGGCGGCGATCTGTCCCCGGCGCGTGACATCCGACATCGGCCGAAGATCAACAACACTTCCGGAACAGGAGCCGATCAATTGCTCGAGCACAGCTGCCTGGAACTGCGCACCGCCGTCGAACAGCTCCGCCAGCCCGTCATTACTCTCGACCGACGCGCCATCGGTGGCGGCCTGCACCGTCACCATTGGGTTGAAGGCATTCTGGGTCTTGACTGGACAGCTGCGCGCGGCGTACGCGCCAAGCATGATCGTTCCAGGCGAAGCCGTCACGGTCGGCGTTTCGATCATGATCTTGCCCGATGGAGGGCGACGATTCCGGCCGATAGATTCCGCCATTCAACGTCCCGCCAGCCCGCCATTTCGATCATGGAGGCCAATCCTTGCTGGTCGGGCCAAGCCTGGATCGACTCCGCCAGGTACTCGTATGCGGCCGGACTCGAAGAAACCAGCGACGCAATCCGCGGTAGTGCGGCGACCAGGTAATTGGAATACAGGGTGCGGAACGGCTTCCAGGTCGGCGTGGAGAACTCGCAGACGACGAGTGTGCCCCCCGGCTTGGTCACTCGCCGCATCTCGTTCAAGGCCGCCGCTGTGTCTTCGACGTTGCGCAGCCCGAACGAGATCGTGACAGCGTCGAAGCTGGCGTCGGCGTACGGGAGCCGGAGCGCGTCGGCGGCAACGAAGCTCAACTCCGGCCTGCGCTGCTTGCCGACCAGCAACATGCCGAACGAGAGATCGGTGGGGATGACGATCGAGCCACTCGGTCGGAACGGTTCGCTTGACGTCCCTGTCCCGGCGGCCAGATCCAAGATCAGCTGTCCGCGTGTGGGCTTGACGGCCTCAACGACCTGACGGCGCCACGCACGGTCCTGGCCGAGGGAAAGCACATCGTTGGCCAAGTCATAGCGCGCGGCCACGCGGTCGAACATCGCGGCCACGTCGCTGCGGCGCTTGTCAAGCGTCGCGCGCGCACTGGCAGAGTCAGTCTCAGGCACGTGCACAGCCTTCCATGCCCCACCGACAGAGGCCGCACGCTTCCTCGAGCGGTAGCTCTACAGCTCAGTGACGACCTGAATGGTTGACGGGGTCGGCTGCTGTGCGCCGCCGGCGGTCTCGACGCTGACGGCAAGGCCGGTCACCCCATCCAGCGTCTCGCGGAAGAACTCCTTACGATCTCCGCCGCCAGGCACCACATTGTCCGCAATCGGGCGCTGACCCTCGAGGGTCCACAACTGATAGGTCCTGTCGGCGCCCACGGTCGGTAGGTCTCTGCCGATGAACATTGCGCGATCGAGGCTCTTGGACACCACAAAGGAGATCTGGCCGCCGTCCTTCATCGTGGCGGAGTAGGTCTTGACGTCAGGCGCGGTCAGCAATTCGGTCTCAGCCGCCTGCTGCGCCACCTGGACTTGCCGAGCATTGACCAATCCATAGACCACGCCACCCAACGCCAGCGCCGCGGCCACCACCGCGGCCACCAGGACGCTCAGAATGCGAGTACGCCTGCGCTGCCGACGCAACGCCAGCTCATCGACCGGACGCCCGGCAGTCGGGGCGGCTACAACCTCGCGAGGCGCAGACTCCGCAGCGACCGTCTCGGCCGGAGGCTCGGGTGGCAGCGGCCTGACCTCAGAGATAGCAGCAAGTATCGAGCTCCGCAACGCTGGCGGCGGCGGTGGTGCACTCGCCAGCAACGACAACTCGGCAGCCGTCTCGGCGAACTCTCGAACCTCACGGCTGCACGTAGGGCACGCGGCTAGATGCGCCTCGAACTCTTCCAGCTCGTCAGGGTCGAGCGCATTCACTACGTACGACCCGACAGCGCCGTGGATCTCGCTCATGCTTCCACCCCCAACGCGTCTCGGAGCCCGATGAGGCCGTCACGGATTCTGGTCTTCACCGTGCCAAGTGGCAGCTTGAGCAGTTGCGCCACCTGGCTTTGGGTATAGCCGCCGAAATACGCGAGCGTGAGTGCCTCGCGCTGAATCGGAGTCAACGACGCCATACCCTTCCGTACCCTCTCCACATCAAGCCGCTGTTCCACGCCATCCCACACCAGATCGATCTCACGATCGCCGCCGTGGTAGGCATATCGCTCGTCCCGTGCCACCTCGCTGGACACCGACCTCACGCGGTCGACCGCGCGCCGATGCGCCATGGTGGTCATCCACGCAATGACACTGCCCTTGCCCGAGGAATACCGGGCCGACTGTCGCCAGACCTCCACATACACCTCTTGCATCACCTCAGCAGCGTGGTCTGGCGAGCGCAGCACTCGCAGGATGATCCCGTAGATCCGCTGCGAGGTGCGATCGTACAGCTCAGCGAAAGCCTCCTCATGGCCGCGGGACGACAGCGTCATCAGCTCGACGAGCTGCGCCGCCTCGGTCTCCCGTCCACTGCCTGCCTCGGAGCGTGACCCGGATCGGGGGGGTTGTCCCTCCGCACCCGGCGGCACTGACGAGACATTCACGACATCGACGCTCTCACGATCGGTGGCGCGTGCTTAGCACGCCGTTCGCAACACGCTGTGGATAGCGGAGATCGTCGTCGTCATAGGTGACTCCTTTGGTCTCGTGGGACGCAGCGCACCAGGCGTTGCCTGCTTGTGAGGTATTCGTCGCGGTGGCTGCTCGGGATTGGTCCGGATCCCTTGCCGGGAAGGGGCAGAATCGCGTCCATGGCCAAACGCGCGACGATCCTCAAGGTTTCCGGCCTGCGCCGGGCCTTCGGGCCGAACACCCTCTTCGACAAGTTCAATCTGGAGGTGCGTACCGGCGAGGCCATCGCGTTCACGGGACGCAACGGCGCCGGCAAATCCACCCTGCTGCGCTGCCTGGTAGGTGCGGACCGCCCAGACGATGGCAGCGTCGAGGTCTGCGGCAATCCCATGACCGAGACGTCACCGGAGATCCGACGCGACGTCGCCACCGTAATCGATGATCTTGACTTCTTTCCTGACTTGAGCGTCGTCGAGCATCTGGACTTGCTGGCCCGAGCGCACGGGATCGCCGAGCCGGACGATGTGGTCGACGAGGTGCTGGAAGAAGTCCAGTTGGTTCCCCAGTCCGGCCAGTTGCCCGGCACCTTGTCCTCCGGCCAGCGGCGCCGGCTGGCTCTAGCTACGGCATTCGTACGCCCGCGCAAGTTGTTGATCTTGGACGAGCCGGAGCAGCGACTCGACACCGAAGGTGTCAACTGGCTGGCGCAACGGCTGAAGTCAGAGCGGCAGAAGGGCCTGGCGATCGTCTTTGCCAGTCATGAGCCAGCACTTGTCGACACTGTGGCGACGCGGGTGATCCAGTTGGGGGCAGCTCGCGGATGAGCAGTCTCGAAGCGGGCGCCGATGACTTCGCGTACGAGGAAGCGGCAGACTCCAAACCGCTGACGCCGGCCACGCCGCGCGAGCTGAAGCGGCTGATCAAGGACTGGCGTTCCGGCCGAGCGACGCGGAACGTGCTGCAGGCCATGGGCGACGCGTACGTGGCGCTATTTGCTGCCGTGATGATCGGCGCCATGGTCGTCAATGTGATCTTGAAGGCGCAGCGAACGATTGCGCAGTGCACCAGCGTGACCTGTCTGTCGGCACGGGCCATACTGCCGTGGGCAGCGTTCGCGACCACTGTCGCCGTGGCTTTGGCGGCGAGCCGGCTCTTCGGGCCCGTGCTGGCTTCTGCGGCCGAAGGCTTCTGGTTGCTCGACGCACCCATCTCGCGCCCCAAGCTGCTCAGGTCTCGGCTGGTCGCCGCGGTCGCCGCGGCATTCCTGGGCGGTGCGGTGATCGGCGCGTTGATCTCGGCCCTGACCGGTTCGGGACTGATCGAGGTGCTGGTATGGGCAGGGGCCACAGGGCTCTCGGCCGCGGCATCGGTAACCTTCGCGGCGGCCCAGCAGGGCATCGAGCGGCATCGGCTCACGCACCTGATGACCTATCTTTTCGGGCTGTTGGCAGTCGGCGCGCTGTTCAGCGTCATCGGCGTAGCGGCGGGATGGTTCAGCCTCGGCCTCTCCGACAATGTCGGCCTCGAGCTCGGCTTGATCATGATCGCGGCCTCGGTCCTGGTTCTGCTGATCAGCGCGGTGCTGGCCGCACTCCGACTCGGTCAGATTCGCCGAACCAGGCTGCTCGGCGGTGGAGCACTGGTGAGCGGCATTTCCGGAGCCTTCTTCGCCTTGGACATCGGGCTCGCGCGCGACATCGTCGTGGAGCGGCGTGCTCTGGAGCGTGGCCACGTGCATCCCAAGCGTGGCAAGGGATTGGGTCTTGAGGCGCTCATCTGGCGGGAATGGCAGCGGCTTTGGCGGTTCCCACAGCCCCTGCTGGTCTTGGCCGCGACGATCGTGGTTCCGTACGCAGCCGACGCGCTCGGTATGAGTACGCTTACCCCGGTCCTTGCCGCCCTAGCTCTATTCGGAGCCACGGTCCCGCTGCTCAATGGCCTACGAGTGCTCACGCGTACGGGTGGGCTGGCCCGCTGCCTACCCTTCTCGCTGGCCCGCATCAAGTTGGCATCGATCGCGGTGCCTGCGATCTTGGCAGCAATCTGGGCCGCCGCTACGACCCCCGCCTATCTCGGTTTCGGCGATGGGGCTGTCCATCGTCCGGTGCCCGAAGCATCCATGATCGCCATCGCGACAGCGGCGGCCGGGCTGCTCGCAGCGGTCCGCTGGACACAGGCCAAGGGAGTGGACTTCGGCGCACCCATGGTCGCCAGCCAAGCCGGGGCGTTCCCTCCGGGCTTGGTCACCAACCTGTTCCGCGGGTTCGACGTCTGCATCATCACCACGGCTCCCTTGCTGTTGGGCGGCTCGCCGTTGTGGTCGTTGGGCATCGCGGCTATCGCGGCCATCATCTTGCTCAATTCGATGGACGCGGAGACCCTGCGCGCGCGTCAGGCCGAGCAACAAAAGCAGCTGGAGGCACAAAAGAAGCAGCGTGCCGATGCGACCTCGGCCGCCAAGCAGCGCAAGCGTTAAGACGTTCGCGCCTCTCGCAACCCGGTCCTAGGGTGGGTTGGGTGCATGGTCCTGATGAGCCGGTCGTGGTCGTGGGGGCTGGGGTGAGCGGCCTGACCACGGCGATCTGTCTGGCCGAGGCTGGCCGCCGGGTTGGCGTTTGGACGGCCGAGCCGCCAGGCCGGACCACCTCGGCAGTGGCCGGGGCGTTGTGGGGGCCGTCGTTCCAGGAGCCGATGGCCAAGACGATGGCCTGGACCGAGGTCTCACTGCAGGAGTTCACAGCGCTCGCGGCCGATTCGGACACTGGCGTGCGGCTCGCGCCTGCAGTTGTCGTCGGTGCGCTGCCGGCTGGCGGTGAGATGCCGCCGCAGGCACGGATGATTCCCGACCTTCGGCCATGCACAGACGACGAACTGCCGCCGGGATTCGATCACGGGTTCCACTCACGGATGCCGCTGATGGACATGCCGCGGTATCTCGACTACCTGGAGCGGCGGCTGACTGCGGCCGGCGGTGCGGTCGAGCAGCGTCGGGTGCGCACGCTCGCCGAGGCAGCTGAGACAGCGCCCGTCGTCGTCAACTGTTCCGGACTCGGTGCCCGAGAGCTGGCCGGCGACACCGCGGTGCACCCAGTGTTCGGCCAGCACGTGATCATGACGAATCCCGGCCTGGACGAATTGTTGCTGGAACTCAGCATCCAACCGGAGTGGGTGAGCTACTTCCCGCATCGTGATCGCGTGGTGTGTGGAGGGATCCGGCTCCCCGACCGATGGGACACCACGCCCGACCTCGAGCTGACAGATCGGATCGTCGCGCGTTGCCGGCGCGTGCAACCGCGGCTACGCGATGCCGCGGTGATCGAGGTGATCACTGGTTTACGCCCGGAACGCCCAGCAGTGAGGGTCGAAGCGGAACGGATCGGATCCGGCTGGTGTGTGCACAACTACGGCCACGGCGGCAGTGGGGTGAGCCTGTCCTGGGGCTGTGCGCGAGAAGCGGCCGAACTCGCGGGGGTTAGCGCAACCCGCTGATCATCCCGACCATGTCGGACCCGTCGCGCGCTCGGGACGGCGAACCGCTGCGGGGCCTTTCCCTTGAAGCAGGGGATTGTGAAAGCAATCACAAAATGGGTCCTGGGATGCAGGGCGGATTGGTGGGCCCCCGAACCGCAGTTACGCTGTGCCCCGTGACCTGGTCGGCACCGGACCCGCCGCGGCTCCACGTGTGGACACGTGCCGTCGATGATCCGGGCTCGTTGCTGGCCCTCCTTCCGCCCAAGGACAGTTACGTCTGGCTGCGCCACGGCGATGGCCTCGTCGGCTGGGGCGAGGTGGTTCGACTCAAGCCGGCCAGCATTGCTGAGGCCGCCGAGTGGTGGGCCGATCTTGTCGCTCACGTCGAGGTGACAGCCGAGTTGGACGATCCGCCTGCCGGTGCTGGTTTGATGGCGTTCGGCAGCTTCCTATTCGATCCGGCAAACTCGGCTGGTCGATCGAGCCTTATCGTGCCGCAACGAGTCGTAGGACGGCGTCATGGTCAGGTCTGGGTTACCGACATTGGACCGGTGCCTGGCGATGGCGTGGAAACCAGTCGCCCCACACTTGCCGAGCGACCGCGCAACGTGAGCTTCGCGGACGGTGGATTGAGCGGGCCGGAGTGGGAGACCGCAGTCGCGGAGGCGGTACGCCGCATCGGCGACGGAAAGCTGGAAAAGGTCGTGCTCGCTCGCGACCTGCTCGCCTTTGCGGAGAACGACATCGACCCGCGGTGGCTCGCCGCCCGCCTGGCGGAGAACTACTCCCAATGCTGGACATATGTGGTTGACGGTTTGGTCGGCGCTACACCCGAGATGCTGGTGAAACGCGAGGCTGGCCTTGCTACCTCACGGGTATTGGCTGGCACGATTCGTCGTTTCGGGGATGATGATCATGATCTCAATCTGGCCGCCGCGCTAGCCCGGTCCAGCAAGGATCTTGAGGAGCACGAGTACGCCGTCCGTTCCGTCGCCCGCTCGCTGGCGCCTTATTGTTCCGGCATGAACGTGCCCGATGCGCCCTACGTCCTGCAACTTCCCAATGTGTTGCACCTCGCGACCGATATCACAGCAGTCGCAGACAAGGGTGTCGCCTCGTTGGCTCTTGCCGCGGCGTTGCATCCGACCGCTGCTGTGTGCGGTACACCCACGGTCAACGCGCGTTCGCTGATTGCCGAACTGGAGCATCTCGATCGTGAGCGCTATGCCGGACCGGTTGGCTGGATCGATGCCAATGGCGACGGCGAATGGGCCATTGCCCTGCGTTGCGGACAACTCAGCGAGACCGACCCGCATCAGATCCGGCTGTTCGCGGGCTGTGGAATCGTCGCTGGCTCCGATCCCGCCGCTGAGTGGGCCGAAGCAAACGCCAAGCTGATCCCTATGCGTGACTCCCTCGGCTAGCGCCTACTAGCCGTCATTACGCCGGTGCACGCTCCGGGAAGAAGTAGGAGGCGCCTGTTTGGCGACAGCATCACGGCTGCGGCTCCCGAATGGCAAGCCGCCCAGCGCGCCCGAGCTCTGGCCAGCCGCGTACGACCTTGGCAGTCCTGTGACTGAAGCCGACACCCGACGAAAACCTCGCAATAACGGCAACATCGCCGGTGCGTAGGTAATCCATGGCATAGGCCTGCCATACGCGGTTACGGTCACGAGCATTCTCCTTGTCATCGCCTGCGTCTAAGTGATAGCTAGCGCCACTCAGGTCGACCTCCAGCCTGCAGCCGCGATCGAGGTTGCGTCGCAGCAGGTTCATTTGGATTAGTGCCATCGGCAGGTCAGTCACCACGCAGCCTGGCATATCGGCGACGATCGCGGCTGCCTCCCGGCCGGGAAACGGACGGCCAAGTCGAAGCTGGGTGATCGGCAACGCGTTTAACAGGACCGCGATGGCGGCGAGCGCCGCAACCACCGATGGCAGCCACGATCGCAATTTCCCGACCTTCCTGAGTGCGACTGCCAGGCCGCCACCGAGCATCAGCACAAAAGGTGCGGCAATGAACCCGGCGTAATGCAGAAACCACATCGGTGTTACCGCGAGGAGCAGTGCATGGCTGACGAACAACGCGGGCAGCAGCCGCAGCGTCGGCAGCATCAGACAGGCCACGAGCGAGGCGATCACCGCAGCGGCCATCAGGGTTGCGCTGAGATGCAGCCGCGGTTCCGCGGTCCAAAGATTCAGGCCAAGCATGGCGTCGATACGTTTGACAAGCACAAGATCATCGCGGCGCCGGCCGAGCTGATCCACCACGACCATCTGCCACATTGCCCCAGGTGCGGCAAGAAAGAATGGCAGGCAGACCACCATGCAGGATCCGATGGCGCTTGCCAGAACGGTGAGCCCATGGCGAAGACCGCGGGTCATTGCGAGGCTGCCGACCACGACCAGTACAGTCAGGGCGCCCCAGATCTTCAGCGACGGGGACAGCCCGAGCAGCAACCCTGCGCCGACGTAGTGCACCGTGCTCACCCCGTCGCCAGAGCCAAGCGCCCGAGTGAGCACCAACGCGAGCAAGAGGACCGTAGTGGCTGGCGGCTCCAGGAGAACCGTGTGCTCGCTATAGATGCCACCGTAGAACACCGCGTACATCAGCCCGGCGACCACTGCTGCCCGCCGCCCCTGCGGAAGCAGCACCAACCCGCAGAGGACGGCGTTCAGCCCGCCCAGGGCCATCCAGCACACGCGAGCCACAGCCATTGCGCCCGGCTCGCCAAGCAGTTCAGCCAGCCACGCGAACGGAGCGAGTAACAGAGCAATGCCGGGCGGGTGGAGCAGGAGGAAGTCCCGGTAGGGCAGTAAACCGTGCACCAGACCCATGGCCGCGGCGTAGTGGACGCCGTCGTCGTAATTTCCCATCTGATGCAGGCCGCCGTCCCGGAGTACCGGCACAAGCCGCGCAGCGAACGCTACGGAGAAGACTCCGGCCAATCCGGCGAGCGGCAGCCATGGTCCCGCAGCGCGGCGGCGTGCCGAGCGCGACGAGGTTGGGCTCGACAAGAGTGGGCGGCTGCCGGGGGAAGCGATCATGAAAGGTCCAGGGGAAGTGGAGACCAATGCGTGCCGCCGGCCAGCAACGCACCGGCGAGTTCATTCATCATCACATCGCCGGTGCATTGAAACCTGCAACGCGGCCGTGGCAGGTCACGAACATGTCACGCACTCTGGAAAGCAGGGCGGCCTTTTGGGCGGACCCCGTGTTATCGGACCGTGATCACTGCCATCTTTGGCAGCTCTGGTCACAACTCTGCATCGCCATGCGTGTCGTCCCGAGGTGTCGCGGCGACCTCGATTTTTCTCCCGATCTGCCGTGGTCCGGCGTGTTAACGTGCCGGCTGCCTGTGATGTCTGCTAGGGGTAGCCAGGCGGGGAAACCGGGGGGACCCGAACGCCGTTCGGGTCCTTCCAATCACTGAAATCGGGGGTTCAGCTCTTCATGAAGAAACTCGTCCACCCTCTCGTTGCGCTGGTGGTCTTGGCGCTCGGGATTGTGATCGTGCCGTCGGCGCAGGCGGCGTACATGCCGACGGCCGGTGCGACCTTCAATGATCCGAATGGATCGCGAGGTCAGCAGACAGCTCTCATGGACCAGATCATTGGCGCGGTGAACAACGTTCCATCCGGCTCCGTCATCCGGGTCGTGGCTTATTCCTTCGACTACCAACCCGTGGCCGATGCGTTAATCGCCGCCAAGAAGCGGGGCGCCCAGGTACGGCTTCTGATCGATAGTCATGCCGAGACTGATCAAATCAGGCAATTGAGGAGTGCGTTCGGCACGGGCACGAGCGACGGCACCTACCTCCGGACCTGCAGGTTCAGCTGCATGGCAAACACGGACTCCTTCATTCATTCCAAGCTCTACCTGTTCTCCCGCACCGGCGGCGCGACGTATGTGTCCATGAACTCCTCGGCGAACCCAGCCGAAACAGGCGTCAGCAAATCGTGGAACAACACCTACACGACCGTCGGCGACAAGACCCTCTACGACGCCAACGTCGACAACTTCAACGACATGCTGCCCGACAAGACGAACACCAACTACTACCACACCGTGGAGAGCGGGAACCTTAAGGAGTACTTCTTCCCACGGGCGGGCTCCACCAAGAGCTCGGACACGCTCTATAACATTCTCAACGATGTCAGCTGCCCTAGCACCATCAGGGTCACGACATACTTCTGGACGAGTGCGCGTCTTTACCTGGCACAGAAGCTCTCGGCTCTCAAGAAGGCGGGCTGCAAGGTGGAGGTGATCTATCCCGATGGTCCTGGAGGCCAGGACACCATTTATCCCGAGGTAACTGCTGAGCTTCGCAGCGGCGCCATTGACACCTGGAATACCCGTCCTAACAAGGGTTTCTACGTACACAACAAGGTGATACTGATCGACGGCACGTATCAGGGCCTCGGAGGTCAGAAGCTCGTGTACGCCACGTCGCAGAACCTCACTCTGACCAGCCTGCGGGAGAGCAACGAGGTCATGCTTCGGATCCCGAATGATCCAACGGCTTATTCGGCCTACTTAAACAACTTCCAACAGATTAAAAGCCAATCCGTGAAAATCATCTCGAGTGCTGCCAAGACAACAGCCGGTGTCGATAGCACCAGTGAAAAGCGCAGCAGTAAGGCGCCAAAAGACAATAGCCCGGACCCTGACGAGTAGCCATCCTTGGTTGCGACGCGTCACCGCGGTAGTTCTCGCCGGTGGCGCGTCGCAGCGCTTTCCTCCTGACAAGCTGGCTCATCTGGTTGGCGAGGAGCCATTGCTCGACCGCGCGCTCAGCTCGCTGCCGGAAGATTTCACGGTCGTAGTCGTGGGCCCAGTACGCGGCGTAGCCCGTCCGGTGATCTTCATGACGGAAGACCCTCCCGGCGGAGGTCCGGCAGCGGCGCTCATAGCCGGAGTGCAAAGAGCGCTGGCAGAGTCAAGTGACGCAATCGTCACGTTCCCGGCGGATACGCCGCTTGGCGCCCAGGCGGCGACCACTCTGCTGAGCCGTCTCGAGAGCGAGCCGGACATTGACGCAGTTGTTGGCGTTGATGCACATGGTCGGGAGCAGCCGCTTCACCTGGCCCTGCGGCCCACCGCAGCCAGGACGCTGCTGACTGGGGCGGGGCCGTCTGGCGCCGCGGGCGTCTCAGCACGCCGGTTGCTCGATGCGCTGCGGCCCGGACTGATCAGCCACGAGCTGACGCCGGCCGAGTTGTGGGACATCGACACGCCTGAGCAACTGCTCGCCTGGCAGATGCAATTCTCACCGGCGGTGTCAGCGATCCTCGACCTGATCGCCGATAGACGGTCGAGACCTGATCAGCCGATTGTTATTGCCATCGATGGTCCAAGCTGCGCGGGCAAGTCGATCTTGGCGACGGCGGTCGCCCTTCGATCGGGCGCCTCAGTGCTGGCGGGGGACGACTTCTATCGAACCATGCTGCCGCGGCTGACCGTGGCGCAACGAGAAGCAATGTCCGACCATGCCGTGGTCGATGCGGTGATCAACTGGGAGCGGCTCCGAGACGAGGCGCTGCTGCCGTTGCGAGCGGGGCATTCCGCGACCTTCCAGCCGTACGACTGGGGTGCCGACGACGGCCGGTTGGGACAGGTCAAGGCCATCCGGGCCGCCGATGTGATCATTGTGGACGGTGTCTATGCCGGGCGGCCGGAACTAGCTGATCTGGTCGATGTTGCGGTTTACCTTGGCGTCGATCCGCAAACTCGTGCTGGCCGGTACGCCGCGCGGCACAACGATCCGGACTGGACACGGTTTTGGGAGCGCGGCGAAGCCCATTACTTCGGGGTTGTCCGTCCACCGGCGAGCTTTGACCTGCAGTTGGATGTCGAGGATTTACGCAACGGCGCTGATGCGTAAATGGCCCCAATTCCCTTGCAAGCTTGAGATCCGGCTAGTCGTTGGTGTCTTTGTACCCAACACAACGAGCTGTCTGTGAGAAGTCGTAGACTCTGCATAAAGACTTAGTGAAGTTTTTCACTAAGTCCCCCGGGGAGCCGTCGCAAGACTTCAGGAGACTGTATGTCAGTCACCACGAGCGGGTCAGACCCGTACGCGGAAGCTGACGTACGCCGTCGTTCGGGCCCGGCCGTGGATGCTGACGTCGTCGTTGTCGGCGCCGGTCCAGCCGGCTCGGCTACCGCGACGCACCTGGCTCGCCACGGCTTGCGGGTCTCGTTGCTCGAGAAGAGCAAGTTTCCGCGGGAGAAGGTCTGCGGTGACGGTCTCACCCCACGCGGTGCCGGCGGGTTGATCCGGCTAGGCATCGACACTTCCCAAGAAGCTGGCTGGCTGCACAACAAAGGCCTGCGAATCTACGGCGGCGAGCGCCCGTTTGAGTTGGAGTGGCCTGTTCTCTCCGACTTCCCCGGCTACGGTCTGGTCAGGCCACGCGCCGATCTTGACCAGTTGCTGGCGCGCCACGCCGTCACGGCCGGCGCCTCGCTCTACGAACTCAGCAATGTCATCGAGCCGATCATCGACTCGCGCAGCAGCCGCATTGTGGGAGTTCGCACCAAGGACGGCCGCAGCTTCACCGCTCCCATGGTGGTGGCCGCGGACGGTAACTCGACCAGGCTGAGCCTTGCCATGGGGTTGAATCGGCGCGCGGACCGACCGATGGGCGTTGCCGTGCGCACCTACTACAC
>Ga0075418_10002016_pt1 | contig 23070 bp, 22 predicted proteins | sample SoiMetdeltSBSDD2_FD_81776 | JGI IMG/M metagenome (GOLD analysis project Ga0075418, IMG submission 81776) | Bulk soil microbial communities from a Populus tree surrounding site in Tennessee, USA - Soil MetaG P. deltoides SBSDD2 | ecosystem: Environmental > Terrestrial > Soil > Tree plantation...
GCGGCAGTGCCAGCAGACCGACCAGGCGACGGCGGCGCTCGTGACGGATCTCGAACGGCGCGGCCTGCTCGACGACACGCTCGTCGTGTGGGGCGGCGAGTTCGGGCGCACTGCGTACTGCCAGGGCAAGCTCGGCGCCGACAACTACGGGCGCGACCATCATCCGCGTTGCTTCACGATGTGGCTCGCGGGCGGCGGCGTGCGCGCCGGCCACGTGCACGGCGCGACTGACGACTTCGGCTACAACATTGCCGACGGCGCGGTGCACGTGCACGACCTGCACGCGACGATGCTGTGGTTGCTCGGCTTCGACCACGAGAAGATGACCTGGCGCTTCCAGGGCCGCGACTACCGGCTCACCGACGTGCACGGTACGGTCGTCAAGGCGCTGCTGGCGTGAGTCAGCCCTGCGGCCGACGAAACCCCGGTGTTACTCGAGTGATCATGCAAAAGACGAAACGAACCAGTCGCAACGTGCTCGGCACGGAGCTGAGACCCTGCAGCACGAATCCCATGACGGGCTTCCTGCGCGACGGTTGCTGCAACACGACTGACGAGGACCTCGGCGTGCACACGGTCTGCTGCGAGATGACGGCCGAGTTCCTCGCGTTCTCGCGCGCTGCGGGGAACGACCTGTCGACACCGCACCCCGAGTTCGGCTTCCCGGGCCTGAAGCCCGGCGATCGCTGGTGCCTCTGCGCGTCGCGCTGGGCCGAGGCCTACGAAGAAGGCAAGGCACCGCGCGTCGCGCTCGAAGCCACGCACGAACGCACGCTCGAGTTCGTGTCCTTGGCCGCGCTGCAGGCCCACGCGATTCCGGGCTGACTCCCGGCGTCCCGGCTTCAGTGCACGAGCTCGCGCGCATCGTAGATCGGACCTTCCGTGCACGTGCGCGAGTAGGGCCATTGGCCGAAGCGCGAACCCTTCACCTTCACCGTGCACCCGTTGCAGACGCCGTAGCCACAGGCCATGTAGGTCTCGAGGCTCAGGAAACAGCGCAGGCCGCGCTTCTCGCAGAGGCTGGCGACCGCGAGCATCATCGGGTCCGGGCCACAGCAGAAGACGACATCCGAAGCGCGCACGACGCCGCGCGTTACCAGGTCGTCGAGCAACGCCGTGACCATGCCGCGAAAGCCGTGGCTGCCGTCGTCCGTGGACGTGTGCACCTTGGCCAGGCCGTCGAAGTCCTCGAGACCCGCGAGTGCAGCGCGATTGCGCCCGCCGAACACGAGGCGCATCGTGCGTCCCTTCGCTTTCTCGCACCTCGCTTGCAGCAGGAACGGCGCGAGGCCGACGCCGCCCGCGACGCAGACCGGATCGGCGATTTCCTGCGGGAAGGGCTGGCCGAGCGGGCCGCTCAACACGAGACCCTCGCCAGGCCGCAGATCGCAGAGAGCGCGCGTGCCTTCGCCGACGGGCTTGACGAGGAAGCTGCCGTGGACACCGTCGGCCGCGCGGTCGTAGAGCGAGAACGGGCGCGGCAACTGCACGGGCCAGCGCTTCTCGGTGCGCAGCATGTAGAACTGTCCCGGCAGCGTGGGTGCGATCGGGCCCTCGACCTCGAGGGCAAACGAACCACCGCCGAGATCGCGGCGGCGGCGCAGGGCGTGGACTCGGGTCAGCATCGGGCGGCGGAGCATACAGACTGCCCGCGCTCGCCGCGTCAATCGCGCGCGATAGCGGCCGCGGCGATGTGGGCGGACCGCGACGCCGGATCCGGCACGACCGCGCAACGCATGGTCACGATCGGGATCTCGGGCGGCGCGTCGAAGCGAATCGGCAGCACCGTCACGCCGACGCCGCGGCTGACGTAGAGGCGGCAGTCGTTCTCGCGGAACCAGCCGCGCTCGTAGCCGAACCGGCTGTGGTGGATCGGCGCCCAGCCGGCAAGGCGGATCTGCCCGCCGTGCGTGTGCCCCGCGAGCGTGAGGTCGACGTCGACGGCGGCCGCCTCGTAGAAGAAGTCGGGGTGATGGCTCAGCAGCACGGTCGTCTCGCCGGTGCGTCGCCCGTGCAACGCCGCCGCGAGGTCGGGCGTGCCTTCCGTGAGGTCGTCGACGCCGCACAACCACAGCGACGAGCCGCCGTGTTCGATACGGAGGCCGCGGTTGAGCAGCACGCGCACGCCGCACGACTCGAGAAAGGTGATCCAGGACCCGATGCCGCGACCCCAGAAGTGGTCGTGATTGCCCGGCACCGCGAACATGCCCAAACGCGGGCGCAGCGCCTCGAGCGGTCCCTTCCATAGCAGCAGCTCGCGTTCGCGCGTGTTGATGAGGTCGCCACCCAAGAGCACGAGGTCGGGGCCGGCGGTCTGCACGCGCTCGAGGATCGCGCGGAGGTCGGCCTCGCCGAGGAAGCTGCCCGCGTGCACGTCCGTCACGAACGCGATGCGCAGGCCGTCGAGCCCGGCCATGCCGGGTCGCACCGGCAGCACGAGCTCCGGCAGTTCGAGTTGACGCCCGATGCGCCGGTGCAGCCACCTGGCTCCCGGCAACAGGTCGAGGCCGCGGTTGATCCAGGCGATCACCTCGGCACAACAACGGCGCCAGCGCGTGCGCCGGCCCGACAACGGGCCCCGGGGCATCGGCGATTGCCGGCCGGTTCGCGCCGCGGTCACTGTCTCAGCTCCGCACCGCGGCCGGGACCTTTCCCAGCAACTTGTTGAACAACGTGCGCACGCCGATGCCCAGCATAGCCGCGGTGCGCGTGTCGCGCCGGGTCAGCGCATCGATTCACTGATCTCGCTCGCCCGGCCACGTCAGCGCCTCGATGGCCGTCCGCCGCGAGTATCCGCTGTGAAGGTTCATCCAGCGGAAGTGCTCCATCGCCGATTGCGCGGCCATGCCCCACGGACCGAGCACTTCGACTTCCTGCCGTGCTCCGGTCCGCGCGACGTCGCGGGCGGCGATCGCGAGGAACGGCTCGCGGACTTCCTGCTCGCGGAGCTGGTACTCGCGTGTCGAGCCCGCGAGCGAGAGACCCTCGTAGCGCTCGCTGTAGCGGAACAGCAGCTCGCGACATTGCCCCTGCGTGAAGAGCGCCCCGAACGAGCCCTCGCTCTTCACCACGGGCGCCAATTCCTCGATCGCCTGCTGCAGGCGTTGTGCGGCTTGCTTGTCGAGTTCTGCGGCAAGCGTGCTGTTGCCCTGTTCGCGCGCCTGCGTGGCGCGGTCCATCAGCGCCTGGCCCGCCCTGAGCAGCGCCCTCGCCACACGCAGCGGATCCGACGAGCCGCGGATCTGCGCACCCTGTGGTGCGTGCGGCGGCGCGACGACTGGCGCGGCGGACGGCCCCGGTGGTGGCCCAGCTGGCGGCCCGGCTGGCAACACGGCTGGCAGCTCCGGGGCCGCCGCCGGCATGTCGAGGAGTTCCCGTTCGCAGCCTTCGGAACCGGGTTGCAGCAAGGCGCCCGCGCGCCGCTGCTCGACCGCCGCGCGCAGCTTGTCGCACTGCTCGCGCAGCGCCGACGTGCGGTCCTCCTGCTCGCGCTGTTCGCACACGAGCTGATCCAAGGTCAGCCCCGTGACGCCATGCGCGACGCCGCCCGACTCGAGCGGCTGACCGAGCCCGTGGCGCAGGCGCAACTCGATGAGACGCTGGACCTCGCTGCGATTCTCGAGCAGCTCGCGCTGCAACCGCTGCAGGTCCGCAACATCGCCGGGACCGCCCTGCGCGAGTGCGAGCGCCGCCGTCGCGAACGCAGCGCCGAACAGCGGCACCAGGCGCATCATCGCAGGATCCCCCGATAGGCATCGGCCGCGTGCTCGAACATGCCGAGCTGCATGTAGGCATCGCCGATCATGGTCGCGGTGCGGCCCTGCAGCTCGGGATCCGCGATCCGCGGAGCCGCGACGACAGCCTGCGGCGGGAATTCGGCCAGGTGCTTGCCGGCGGCGGCCTGCTCGTAGAGCGCCACGAGGGTCTTGAACCGGGCCTCGTCGCCCGCTGCGTCCTGCCGCGACGCGAGCGGGCGGGCGACCGAGATCGCACGCTGCCACTGCCGATCCGCGAGCAGTTCGTCGACGAGGAACAGCGCGAGTGCCGGCTCTTCGCCGCGCGACACGATGAGCTCGAGCTCGAGGAACGCTTTCTCCTTCTCGCCGAGCGCGAGCGCCGTCTTCGCCCAAGTCCGCAGCGCGCGTTCGCGCCAGGTGCTCGACATGGTGCCGAGGTGTCGCGTGCGCGCTTCGACACTCGCCGCGCGAGCCTCTACGAATCGCTTCTGCTCGAGGTAGGACTCGGCCAGCAGCACCTGCGCGATGCCGCACCGCGGATCCGTTCCGGCGTGGATCAGGAACCATTCGAACGAGCGCATCGCCAGATCGGCGTCGCGCCGGCCCAGCGCTCCGTAACCGAGCAGGAAGTGGTAGTCGAGCAGCTGCGGGCCGGTGAGCTCGGCGAAGCAGGATGACTCGCGCAGCGTCAGCACAGTCTCGTGCACGGCCTCGGGTTGCTCGAGGTGGAACTGGGCCAGCCCGGCCAGCAGCCAGACCTCGAGCGTCTCGACGCTGTCGGGCAGCCGGATGACCCTCGCTTGCAGCTCGCTCTCGCACCGCTGCGCCTGCTCAGCAAGCACATCGCGGTCCGTCGCCGCCGTGGCCTGACCGAGCATGGCCTTGCCGAGCAGGACCGTCGCCGGCGCCACTTCGGGTGCGCGCGGCATGTTGCCGAGCAGCTTGCGCGCCCACTCCTCGGCCTTGGCAAACTCTTCGATCTGCTTCTCGCGGTCGTCGTGTCCGCGGGCGAGGTCGAAGTGGCATTGGCCGACCCGCAGGATCGCCTCGGCCACGCGGTCGTGCGGCCCCATGTCCGAGGCCTCGGCGAAGAACGCGATCGCCGCATCGAGGTCCCCGCTCTCGACGAGCAACCGGCCGAAGTCCATGCGCACGCGGGCGGCTTCCTGCTGCACGATCGGCTCGTGCTGCAGCTCGTCGCGCAGGAACGACCGATACCACTGCTGCGCGAGCGCACGCAGACGCTGCCGGCCGGACGGAGTGTCCGCAGACGGTGGGCGCACGACGTGCAGCGTGGACCTCGCACCTTCGACAGGCTCGGCATCCTGCAGGATGCAATCCGCGCCGCCGGCCACCGCGATGAGCAGAGCCGCCATGCGCGGATCCTGGTTCGCGAAGTCGAGGTCGACGCTCTCGATGCGTAGCTCGTCCTCGAGCGGCCGGCTCTCGATCGTCACGTTCCAACCGGCCGCCTGGCCGAGTCGATGCAGCGCATCGAGGCAATGCACGGCCCGCGCATCGGCCGAGACGACCATGCGCGACGGCGCTCCCTCGGACTGCGGCAAGGTGCGCACGACGAACATCGGCTCGCCCGCCTGCCGCTCGGCGTGACCGGGCGCCTGCATGACCGCGGCCAGCAGGCAAGCCGAAGCCAGAGTCACTTGCCTCGCTCCGTCTGACTCTTCGCCTGCCCGCGCAATCGGGTGGCCGTCTCCTCGAGCTCGCGCAAGCGCGTCTGCTCCTCCGCGGCATTGGCCTGCTGCCGATAGCTGTCGCCGAGCTGCAGATACGCCTCGGCGACGTGCTTGTAGAGCCAGCTCGGGATCTGCCGCTGTTGCAGCAGGAACCGCGCCCAGACCCGCCGCAGGGACTCCTGGTCGCCGCTCTCGGCAGCTGCCTTCGCCATCGACACGAGGTCCTCGGGCAGGCTGTGACTGCCGTCGATCGCGTCGGCGCGGCGCTGGTAGTCCTGCGCCTTCTTGAAGTCGTTGTTGCGCGCCGCGTAGTGCGCCAGCGCCATCAACACGCTGAGCTGCTGGCTCGGCAGCATGCGCGGCGAGTCGGCCAAGTACTTGTCGAGGATCGCCACCGCCTGCGCGAAGTCCCGTCTCTCGGCCGCGGCGAGCGCGCGGTTGTATGGCTCGGTGAAACTCGTCTGGGACGCGGGACGGGTGCCGGTGGTCGCCGGCGTGCGAACCTCGGTGTCGTTCGGCGAGACAGTGCGCGGCGCCGGCGCGGGCCACGCAGCCACCACGATCATCGCGAGCACGTTGGCCGCGAGCAGCACGCGCAGCGTGAGCTCACGCCGGCTGCCGCGCCGCGTCCTGTGCTCCTCCTGGAAGAGCTCGGCCTGCGCGCTGGCAAGGGCCTGTTCGCCTTCCGCGAGTGCTTGCTCGGCCGCCGCGATTGCCTGCCCCGCGAGGTCCCGCTTCCTCGTCGCGGTGCCAGGGGCCTTGTTCGCAACGTCATCCGCAACAGACATCAGGTCTGGGAGCGGCGTCTCGTCCGCGGCAGGCACATGCGTGGCATCCGTGGCTTGTGCCTTCGTCTTGTCGCCCTGGTCTTCGGTCACGTCTGGCTCCAGAGGTCGGCGAAAACCGCCGGCAAGCGGGGTCCGACCTTCTCTCTCATCGGCATGTCATCGGCCATTCCCTGATCCATCGCCCAGGAAGCCAGCGTTTCCGGGACGTTCAGGAAATGGACGCGGCGTCCGGCCGCTGTGAACTCGCGTTTTCGCAGCAAGCAAGCCGCGAGTTGCACCGGTGACAGCGACGTGCCGTGAAAATCGACAGCCAGTTCGGGCACCTCGGGCCAGGGCGCCTCCGGCGAAGTCACGGGCACGGAGAGGTCGGGCCTGCCGTCGCGGCACAACCGCAGCCGCACGCGCCGCCGGCCGTCGTGCGGCAGCACCTGCAGGTCGCCGCCGAGCGCGTCTAGCCCGGCAGCCGCGAAATCGCGGGGCAGGTCCGCCTGCAGCAGCAGCACGGCGCCATCGTCGAGGACTTCGATCGCGGTGTGAGGCGGCAGCAGCGCACGCAGGCCGTCGATCACGCGCTGGACGTCGACCGGAACCGACCGATCGGGCGTCGTGCCAGGACTCGAATGACTCTGCAGGGACGCCAACACCTCGAGCAGCCGCGAGGTTGACACGGGCTTCTGCAGCACGAGACGAACGGCGCGATGTCCTGCGACCTCCTCGGGATGGCCGCTGATCGCAACGACGGGCCATGGGCAGTCGGCGAGGAACTGGGCCGCGATTCCGTCGGACAGCCGCCAGTCGGTGACGACGACGTCGAAGCTCGAGACCGCGATCGCGCGGCCGGCATCCGCGCAGGTCCCGGCCGTGCGCACCTCGTGTCCCTTGCGGCGCAGCAGCGCGGCCAGGCCCTCGCGGATGCCCGGCTCGTCGTCGACCAGGAGACACTTCATGCCCGCGCTGGGCGCGCCGCGGCGCGCGGCAACGTGATCGTGAAGCGCGTGCCGCGGGTCAGCGGCACACAGCGGATGCGACCCGAGAGCACCTTGACCGTCGTCGCAACCGCGTAGAGGCCGAGGCCCGCGCTGCCGTTCGTCGACCATCCGGCTTCGAAGATCTTCTCGGCGCAATCGCGCACGACACCCGATCCGTCGTCTTCGACGTGGATGTCGACCTCGGCCTGGTCGCTCTGGGCTGCGATGCGGATCGTCTGCGCGCCGGCCTGGAGCGCATTCTCGCAGAGGTTGTCGAGCGCCCGTTCGAGCAACGCGCGGTTGCCCTGCACTGAAGCTTCCGCGGCGCAGCAGACGACCTCGGCACCGTGACGCGACGCGACGGCAGAGAGCAGTTCTGCGACGCCGATCGCGCCCTGCTGCGGGTAGCCCGTTCGCGCGATGGCGAGCCAACCATCGAGGATGCTGGTCATGCGCTCGAGATCGCGCAGCGCGCCGTCGAGCACGGGCACGCGCGGATCACCGGCATCGACCATTTCGCGTGCGAGCGTGACGCGGGTCATCGCGGCCGCGAGCGGATTGCGCAGCTCGTGGCCGAGCAACCCGGGAAGGTGCCCGGCCTCGATCGGGCTCACACGACCACCTTCGAACGCAGCGGCCGCTTGCCGAGCTCGTAGACGCGGATCTTGTTGTAGAGCGTCGTCCGGTTGATCCCGAGGATCGCCGCGGCCCGGCTGATGTTCCACTGCGTGTCGTCGAGCACCTTCGCGACGAGTTGGCTCTCGAGCGCGCGGATCGAGCGGTCGGCCCCCGCGAGCACGACGGCCGTGCGATCGATCTGGTCGCTGCCGTCGGGCATGCCACCCGTGAAGGTCGGCAGGTGCGGTTCGTCGATCATTCCGGTCGAGCAGACGATGCAGGCGTGCTCGATCGCGTTGCGCATCTCGCGCACGTTGCCGGGCCACGTGTATTCACACAGCGTCTCCATCGCTTCTTCCGTGAAACCCGACAGGGCCTTGCCCATCTGCCGGCCGATCTGGTCGAGGAAGAAGTGCGACAGCAGCGGGATGTCGGCGGCGCGCTCGCGCAGCGGCGGCACGTGCACCGTCATCACGTTGAGGCGATAGAACAGGTCTTCGCGGAACGCGCCGGACGGCACCATCTGACGCAGGTCGCGGTTGGTGCTCGCGACGATGCGGACATCCGCCGGCACGTCCTGCACGCCGCCGACCCTGCGGAACGTCCGTTCTTGCAACACCCGCAGAAGCTTCGCCTGCAGCGTCGTCTTCATCTCCGCGATCTCGTCGAGGAACAACGTGCCGCCCGAGGCGACGGCGAACAGTCCGTCCTTGCCGTCCCTCGAGGCACCCGTAAACGCGCCGGGCTCGTAGCCGAACAGCTCGGCTTCGAGCAGCGCTTCGGTCAGCGCGGCGCAGTTGACCGCGACGAACGGCCCATGGCGCCGCGCGCTGCGCTCGTGGATGCAACGCGCGACGAGCTCCTTGCCCGTGCCGCTCTGACCGGTCACGAGCACCGTCGTGTCGGGCGCGTGACAGACCTGGTCGATCCGGGTCTGCACGTCGCGGATCGCCGGCGACAGCCCGACGAGCTCGGTGGCAGTCAGCTCGCGAACGCGATCCTGGAGCCAGCAGAGCTCGTTCCTGAGCTGTCTCGTCTCGAGCACGCGCCGCGCGACCGCGAGGATGCGATCGGACGAGAACGGCTTCTCGACTACGTCGCTGGCTCCCTTGCGCATCGCCTCGACCGTGTTCGCCACGGTGCCATAACCCGTCAGGATGACCACGTCGGCCGGCGGCGTGGTCTGCCGCAGCCTGCCGAGCATCGACAGACCGTCGTCGCCGGGCAGATTGAGGTCCAGGAAGATGATGTCGAAGCTGCTCGCTTCGACGCGACGCACGCCGTCCTCGGCGGTGCCGGCAGTCTCGACTTGCAGACCTTCGCGCTGCAGCATCTGGCGCAGGCCTTCGCGCACACCTTCTTCGTCGTCGACGATCAGGACGCGGGGGAGTCCGGGGAATCGGAGGTTCTTCATGTGCCGACCTCGTGTCAGTTTTCGCGCCAGCCGGAACGATCCGGCGGGCAGGAACGGTGGATGACCTTGCCATGGGGTCTTTCGGCGCGTACGGCCGTCGACCTTTTGGGCAGTTCGCGAGAAATGACGGGAATCCGGTCTGTGCCGGCCGGCCCCTGTGCCACGTGCCGCACCGGCCGCTCAAGGGCCGGCGTCCTTCTCCGGATCATCAATCTCACTGTTTCCGCGGGGCATCCCCGGCGGATCGGAAGGTCATGGGTCTACGAGTCCACGCGAACGTCGTCTCCCCCCACGCGCAGCAGGCGCGCGTCGAGCAACGCCCGGGCCGGAGCTTCCGTCGTCTGTCGGCGGGCCTGCGCTTCTCCACTGGCGCGGACGCGTTCGCGGAACGACTCCGCGCGCAGATCCGCTCGATCGAGAACGTCCAGCACGACACAGACGATTCTGCTTGCCTGGTCCAGACGGCCGAAGACGCCCTCGACGAGGTCAGCTCGTTCCTGTCCTCGCGGCGCGAACTCACCACGAGGCCGAGCACCGTTCGGGCCCGCGATCCTGACCGCCGCGGCCGCCTCGCCGGATCGAACCGTGTGCTGGACATCGATGCGGCGATCCACACGCTGCTGATCACCGACGAGAACCACAGCACCGCCGAATCCCGCATCCGGGACGTCGCTGTCGCGTGCGAGACCGCTCGACGCACACGCGACTCGATCCTGCAACAGGCCAGCATCGCGTTGTTGTCGCAGGCCAATGCGCTGCCGCGTTCGGCGCAGCGCCTGCTCGGCTGAGCGTGCCGAGGAACCAGATACACGAGGAAACCCGACTTGGCCTACCCACGAGCCGCCGTCACCCGCCACCGCAACGCCGTCCTCACCGCGTCTCCCGAAAAGCTGATCAAGCTGCTCTACGACGGTGCAATCAAGCACCTCGAGACGAGCCGCGCCGGCCTCGCCGACAGCAAGACCGCGCGTTCCGCGGGAGTCGGACGATCGCTGAGTCGCGCGATGGGCATCCTCGGCGAGTTGCGCGCGAGCCTCGACCACGCCGCCGGCGGCGAGGTCTCTCGCGACCTCGATCGCCTCTACGAGTTCGCGCTCGATCAGCTGAGCCAGGCCAACCTGACCCGCACACCGACCGGCGTGAACAACGCGCTGCAGGTCACCTGCACGCTCAAGGAAGGCTGGGACGGGATCATCCCCGGCTGATCGCGAACCGCCGCCGCGCGCTCAGTGCCCGTTGCCGAGGTTGAACGCCGCGTCGGCCTGGTTCGGATCGAGTTCGAGCGCCTTCAGGAAGCAGACCTTGGCATCCGCGACGCGGTGCATCTTCCACAGACAGACGCCGCGGTTGTTCCACGTCTGCGCATCTTCGGGCTGGATCTCGCTCGACCGGCGGAAGCAGTCTTCGGCCTCCGTGTACTGGCTCTGGCCGAACAGGACCATGCCGAGGTTGAACCACGCTTCGCAGCTGTTGCCGTCGGCGATCAACACCGCGTTGAACGCGTCGATCGCACTGGCGTCGTTGCCCGTCACGTAGCGCACGAAGCCGAGCTGCATCTGGAGCTCCGGCTCGGCCGCGCCGAAGGCCACCGCGGCCTCGAGGTGCGGCAGGGCCCGTTCGTATTGGCCCTGCACCAGATACGCCTCGGCGACGCTGCGGTGGACCTCGGCCACCTTGCCATCGAGCTCACCCAGGGCCTCGCGGACCGCGACCTGCTCCTGTCCGGCGGCCGGCTCGATCACGAGCGGGGGCACCAGGGGCTCGCGAAGGTCGCGGATGCGCGTCGGAATGCTCCGCATTCCCGGGCGCTGGGGGACGGCCGACGGAAGCGTGGGCCCCTGGTTCTTCGTCATCGTTTCCTTTGCCTGCGTGGACCACACCGTCCAACGCCTCCACACCATCGACCGAATTGGACGCGCAACTTCAATCGACGATGATGTGGGCCTTCCGCCGCATGCCCGAGGACGCCCGGATCGAGACCCTGTTGTGCGAACGCACGCGCTTTTGCCGCCTCGTGCACGTGGTGTCGTGTGTCTCGACACAAGAGCTCGCCGCCGCCGACACGCAGGACGGCGATGCCGTCTACTGGGCCGACCATCAGACTCGCGGTCGCGGCCGGCAGAGGCGGGAATGGCACGACGAACCCGGGGCAGACCTCGCGGTGACGTTCCGCGTGACGGCGCCGCTGCCGCAGCCACTGGCCTTGCCCGCAGCCGTGCCCGTGGCCGTCCTGCAGGCCTGCCAGCCATTCGCGGGGCGACGGCTCACGATCAAGTGGCCGAACGACGTGTTCCTCGACGGACGCAAGTTGTCCGGGGTGTTGATCGATGCGGGCGTCGGGAACCCCGACACCTACCTGATCGGCATCGGCGTGAACTGCAACCGCGTGCGCTTCCCACCCGACCTCGAGACGGTTGCGTGTTCGCTCGCGGTGGCGACAGGACACGAAGTCGATCGCGGCGCTCTGCTCGTCGCGATCGCGATCCAGATCGAGACCCTGTTGCGCGACCTGACGCTGCGCCGGCACGCTGGCCTCGAGGCGGTGTTCCGCGACCGGCTCGGGCTCATGGGGCGGCGCGTGCGCGTCGACTCTGCCGAGGTTCACGAGGGCGTGCTGACCGGCATCGACTTCGAACGTCTCGTGCTGGATGGCCGGTTCGCGGTGCCGTTGGCGATCGTGCGCGCCATCCGCTGATCGACGGCGGTGGTCGCGGCTGATGCTCAGTCGGAAACGCCGACCGCCGACAACAGGCGCGACTCGAGTGGCAGGATCTTGGTCGGCGGCGGCCCGTTCGCGAGGCGTGCCAGGAACTGCCGATCCTCGTCGTGCGCGCTGAGCAGCGGATACCCCTTCGTCTGCAGCCACGCATTCATGCCGAGCCAGGCGATGATCGCGTTGAAGTCCGAGAACGGAGCGATGCGCAGGAACCGCCACAACAACCGGAACCCCTGCCGCACCGGATGCAGCGCATGGAACGCGGGGGCGACATCGCGGTAGCAGTGTGTGAGGTCGAAACGGTCGATCAGGAAGCGCAGCTGGTCCGGCGTTGGATGGGACACGTGGAGCATCGCGTCCCAAGGTGGCCCGCGGCGAAGATCGATGTTGCGGAAGCGCGGCAGGTCTCGCGTCATCGTCTTGAAGAGATCGACGAGGAACCAGCCGTCAGGCGGCATGCCCGCCAGAGCACGTTCGCGCGTGAGCCGCAGGCACTCCCGCATGCCGAGCAGCAGGCGGTGCTCCTGCGTGGTTGGGGAAAGACGCCCCGGGCGTCCTTCGACCACGTCCCTGGCGTCCTGTTCCTCGACGACGAACCCGCGCAGCCGCAGCAGTCCCGCCATGAAGGCCGCATCGCCCGGCGACGGCCGCCGGACCTCGTCGAGGAGGATTTGCGAGGTTGCGAGCGGTTCGTGGTTGTCGGACGCATTGGCGAGACGGGTGGCCAAGACGAGATCGACTCGCTCGAGCAACGATGTCGCGTGCGTTTCCTCGTGCCTCATCAAGGCGCCTTTTCGGCATGATGGGGCCACGCATGGAAGTCAGCTCTCCGCGAACCGACCCGACGACGGTCCCCCCCATGCCACGGAAGCGGCGGCGGTGGTGGCGCACGGCTTTTGTCGTGCTCGTCGCGCTGCTCGGTCTCGTGCTCGCAGCTCCTCACGCCATCGCCATCGATGCAGTGCGCGAACAGATCGAAGCGCAGCTGCGTCGTGAGCTCGGCGTGCCGTGCCGCATCGGTCAGCTCGGCTTCTCCTGGTTCACGGGTCTGGCCGTGGTGGGCCTCGAAATCGGCAACCCACCGGGGTTCGCGCCGGAGCGGCCGTGCTTGCGCTGCAAGCGCGCGGCCGCGGATCTGTCGCTGCTGCCGATGCTGCGTGGGAGATTCGGGCTCGACGCGGTCGTCGACAACCTCGAGATCTACGTCGAACAAGACGCCGACGGCACGACGAACTTCGAGCGCCTGTTCCGCCTTCGATTCGGCTCGGGCCACGGTCGCGAGGTGTCCCTGGCGAAGGGGCGACGCGACCTCGGTGCGTGGCGCTTGCATCTGCAGGCGCGCGAGTCCGTGCTGCAGTTCCGACGCGAGGGCGAACTGCTCGAGTCGCTCTCCGACATCGTCTGCAGCGTGAAGAAAGGGTTCGACTCGCAGCGTGTGGCGGTGGATCTCGACACGAAGCTGATGCCGATCACGTCCGGGGTCGAGCTCGGCAGGCTGGGTCTGGAGGTCGCCGTCGACGCCGGCACCGGGGCTGTCGACGCGGTGCTGAGCACCGCGGGCCTCGACCTTGGCCGCTACGAGCCGCTGCTGACCGCGCTGTTCCCGGGCCAGGTGACCGGTCTCGCCGGCGTCGCGAACGGCGCCATGACGGTGCGACAGCCCCGCCCCGAACTGATCACCATCGACGGCAGCCTGTCGGTGTTCGGCCCGCGCGTGTCCGGCGACCTCGTGGCTGGCATGGACGTGCACAGCGAACGCTGGACGCTGACGCCGGTGCTGCGCCTGCGCCGCTCGGGCACCAGCTGGCAAGTCGTCGACGCCGACCGACTCGCGATCGATCTCGGCTGGTTTCATCTGCGCGGTCTCGCGGCGACGACAGCGGCGCCGGTGCGGCCCAGCCCCGACGCGCTCGCGTTCGCCTACGAGCTCGATGTCGATGCGCTCTCAGCACTCGGGGGTCCCGTGCCGGGCTGGCTCGAAGGCACGGGCAGCAAGGTGCACGGCGAGATCGGCATTCCTCGGACCTTCGACCCATCCAAGCTCGACGGGAAGCTCGGCGGACTGCTCGAGCACTGCGCCGCGACTGTGCACGTGACCGCCGAAACGATCGCGGTCGCCGGTCTCTTGCTCGGCAAGCTCGAGGGCACCGGCAGCCTGCGCGATCGACAGTTCCGCTTCGACGTCAGCGAGGCGGTGCTCGACCGCGGCGCCGTAACGCTGGGCTTGCAGATCGATCTGCGGGGCGAGCGATGGCCGAGTGCGTTCGCGATGCGCTGGAGCGGCGGCCAACTGCAGCCTGCCGGCGTCGAAGTGATGCGCTACCTGGTGCCGATGTTCGCGGGCCTCGACTCCGGCGTGCCCGATCTCTCGGGCCAGTGTGATCTGCAACTCGCGCTGCAAGGCCCGGCCTGCGCCGCTCCGGGCCAGAACTGGCTGCATCTGCTCGATGAATGGGCCGGCAGTGGCACGCTGGGCCTGCGCGGGGCAACGGTGACGCCGGCACCTGCGCTGGCCGGTCTGCTCGCGCCGTTCGGCGAGCTCGCAGGCGAGCCCGGTGACGCGGGCACGCTCGCGATCGACAGCTTCGAGGCCCCGTTCCGCCTCGAGCGCGGTGCGATCGCGATGCGCGCGGCGAAGTGGCTGCGAAAGGGCAAGCAGATCGGCGTCTCGGGCGTGACGCGGCTCGACGGTCAGCTCGACCTCGGCTTCGAGCTCGGTGCGCTGCTGCGCGGCCACCGCGACGGCGAACGCATGCTGCAGGTTGCCGGCGGCGCGCTGCCGGCGGCACGTCTCAGGGGAACCGTGGACTCGCCATCGCTCGCGCTGCCCGACATCGGCGATCTGCTGCAGAAGGTGCTGCAGCGGGACCTCGAGGAGCAGGCCAGCGATGCGCTGCGACGCGTGCTCGACAACCTGCGCAAGCGCAAGACGTGAGCTGCACCTCCCAGGAACGTCGCCGCTATTGCTCGCGGTATCGGTGTGCCACGGGCATGCGCCGCCCGGCCCAGCAGCGATCGCTGACCTTGAGCGTCGGCGGATACTGGCTGCGCTTCCATTCCGCGGCATGCACCTTGGCCGCTGACTCGGCGACGCGCGCGCGCGTCATGCCCGTGCGCGCCGCCGTTTCCTCGACCGTCAGGTTGTCTTCGACGAGGCAACGCAGCACCGGATCGAGCTCCAGATACGGAGGCAGGCTGTCGGTGTCGAGCTGGCCGGGCCGCAGCTCGGCGGACGGCGCCTTCTCGATCGAGCGCCGCGGAATGCGTTCCGAGTCGCGGTTCAGCCATCGGCTCAAGGCCCAGACCTCCGTCTTCCAGAGGTCGGCGATCGGCGCGAGCGCCCCGTTCGTGTCGCCGTAGATCGTGCAGTAACCGACCGCGCATTCGCTCTTGTTGCCGGTGGCAAGCACGAGGTGGCCGTGCTTGTTCGCATACGCCATCAGCAGCGCGCCGCGGATGCGCGCCTGCAGGTTCTCCTCGGCGATGCCCGCTGCGGTGCCTGCGAACACGGGCTTCAGCACGTCGGCAAAGGTCACCTGCAGCGATTCGATCGGCAACACCTGGAAGCCGATGCCGAGGTTGTGCGCGAGCTGGCGCGCGTCGGCGAGGCTGTGCTCGCTGCTGTGGCTCGATGGCATCGCGATACCCATCACGTTCGCGGGCCCGAGCGCATCGGCCGCCAGCGTCGCGACGAGCGCCGAATCGATGCCGCCCGACAGGCCGACGACGACGCGTTGGAAGCCGAACTTGCGCAGGTAGGCCGCGATGCCCTGCACGATCGCAGCGTGCTGCATCGCTTCGATCGGCTGGCGCAGTGGCGTCTCGGTCCACGGGGCCTCCGTGTCCACGAGCACGAGGGCCTCGCGGAACGCGACGGGCTGGCAGGCAACGCCCGTCGACTTCACGGCCAGCGAACCACCGTCGAACTGCAGTTCGACGTCGCCGCCGACCATGTTGACGTAGATCATCGGCACGCCGTGCCGCGCCGCTGCCGCCGCGACCATGCGATGTCGGAACACCTCTTTTCCGGCCGCCCACGGGCTCGCGCTTAGGTTCACGACGATCTCGGCGCCCGCGCGCACGACGCGCTCGACGGGGTCCGTCGCGTAGCTGCGGCGATCGAAGAAGTGTTCGTCGTTCCAGCCGTCCTCACAGACCACGATCCCGACACGCCGGCCGCGCAGCGTCACGATGTTGGTCTCCGGCGTGCGCCACGGCTCGAAATAACGCGACTCGTCGAACACGTCGTAGGTCGGCAAGAGGCACTTCTTGGCGACGATCCGGTGTTCGCCGCGCTGCAGCAACGCGACCGCGTTGTGCAGCGGACGGCCTCCCTGCGCCGCTGCGGCCGCGTTCTCGGTCAGACAACCGACGAGGATGTCGAGGCTGCGCGGGACGCGCCGGCTCAGCTGCGCGAGCGCTTCGTCGTGCGCCTGCCGGAAGCCGCTGCTCAGCAGCAGGTCTTCGGGTGGGTAACCGCAGATCGCGAGCTCGGGGAAGACCGCGACCTCGGCGCCGCGGGAAGCCGCCTGCTCGGCGTACTCGACGATCTTCGCGCTGTTGCCGGCGAAGTCGCCGACGGTCGTGTCGATCTGGCCGAGCGCGACCCGCATCGCGTCAACGCACCTCGTGAGGCAGCATGAACTCGATCATCTCCGGGATGCCGTCGATCTCCTCGACCGAAGTGGCACCGAAACCGCGCAGGCGTTCCACGACGGCCGAGACGCTGCTCTCGGGGGTGCTCGCTCCCGAAGTGATCCCGACGTTGGCGACGCCTTCGAACCACTCGCGCTGCACTTCGGCAGCACCGAGCACGAGGCGCGCCGGGACACCGGACTCGGCCGCGATCTCGCGCAGCCGGTTGCTGTTGCTGCTCATGCGATCGCCGATCACGACCCACACGTCGACCTTGCCACGCAGGTTCTTGACCGCCATCTGGCGATTCGTCGTCGCGTAGCAGATGTCCTCCTTGCGCGGCGTCGCGAGGTTCGGGAACCGGCGCCTGAGCACGTGCAGGACCCGCATGGCCTCGTCGACGCTGAGGGTCGTCTGCGTGAGCACGGCGATGCGCTTGGGGTCCGGTACCTGCACTCGTTCTGCTTCCTCGGGCGTGGCCACGACGATGGTCTGTTCGGGAGCCTCTCCGACCACGCCTTCAACTTCGACGTGATCGGCGTGACCGATCAGGAGGATCGTCATGCCCTTGTCGGCGAAGCGGCGCGCTTCGACGTGCACCTTGGTAACGAGAGGACAGGTCGCATCGATCGCATGCAGCTGCAGGCGGCCGGCCTGGGCGAAGACCGTAGGCGCGACGCCGTGGGCACTGAAGATGACGTGGCTGCCCGGGGGCACCTCGGCGAGGTCGTCGACGAAGATCGCGCCCTTCTGTTCGAGGTCCCTCACGACGATCTTGTTGTGCACGATCTCGTGGCGGACGTAGACGGGACGGCCGAACTTGGCGATCGCGCGTTCGACCGTCTCGATCGCGCGTTCGACGCCGGCACAGAACCCGCGCGGGCGGCAGAGGAAGACCTTCATAAAGGAACGCCTCAGTCTCGGCTCTGGCCATCGCGCGGGCAAGGGATCGCCCGGCCGCATCCTGTTGGCGCCCGGCTGCGCCCCCGCAGGGGCAGAGCGGCTGCACCCGCGGCGCGCGAAATGCCGATCGCATGGCGAGGACCAGCACGCTTGCCGCGTCGGGCCCCGCGCGGGCCGCGACGAGATCCTGGCATGGGACAGGCGGGGGTCAAGACCACGGCCCTCCGAGCCGATGAATGGCTCGCCGCAGTGTCCGAAAGTCCGACAGAAAAGGAGAGATCCGTGGAAGTTGAAAGTCATGCCACTCCGACCGCTGAGTCACCGGAACAGCGATATGCGAGCATCCACCGGGCGATCGAGCGCGGCCTCGAGTCCGACGAACTCTGGAAGGACCTCGCACTGGTGAGCGCCGAGCTCGGCCACAACGAAGAGGCCCTTCGTTGTCTCGGGAAGATCGTGAACCCGCACGTGCTCAAGACGGTCGAGCATCGTCTGAGGCGCCAGGGTCTCGTGAACCCCAAGAAGGGTCAAAACAACGCTGCGGCCGCCCGGATGGCCAGGACGGAGAAGAGCACCTCCGCCGACACCGCGCACCCGGGTTACACGCTCGGTGATCACGTCATCGACGCGTGGCAGTATCTGTTCCACCAACACATGCCGATGATCGTGCTGGTGACGACGCTGGCGTTCCCGCCGCTGATGGTTGCCGGTGGCATCCTCACGGGCGGAGGATGGATGCTCGCCGCGGTCACCGTGGTGCCAGGTCTCTGCGTGCTCGCGGTCATGGGAGCCATGGGGCGACAGATCCTGATCGCCAGCAGCGAAGGCGTCGGCGACGTGCCACCGCTGCCCTCGTACCAGCAGATCGTCCTCGACGCGCGCCGTTTCGCGCTGGACGTACTGGTCGTCTTCACGCCGCTGCTCGGGCCGGGGGTGCTCGCCCTCGCTCTCGGGGCCCCGATCGCGACCTCGCTGCCACCTCTGCTGATCGGCGCGTTCTTCGTGCCGCTCGCCTGGTCGTTCCGGACGTTGCGTGGCGACTGGACTGCGCTGTCCCCGGTCAGGCTGCTGCGTGGCGTTACCCGAGGCGGGAAGTCCTACTGCGGGATCGCCGGTGTGGCCTGCGGGCTGTTCGTGCCCGCCGCGCTCGTGATCTGGTTCACGATGGAAATCGTGAAAACCTACGTGTGGGTGCAGATCGCGGCCGCCGGCCCGCTCTGCGTCTCGCCGCTGTTCATCGCTTCGCGCCTGCTCGGCACCTGGCTGGACAGCAACCGTGAGGCACTCGGCAACGTGCTGTTGACGGATGCCAGCGCCGCGGCGGCCCAGACGGCCCCGGCGTCCGCGCCAGCGGTTCGTCCGTCCAACCGCGCCGCGCCAACGCGCAAGCTGCCCGAGAAACGGCGGACGCCCGGTGCCCGCAAGGCGAGCCCTGGTGTGACGCCAGGCCAGCCAACTGCCCGGACGCCGCAACCGGCGCGGGCCATCGAGGGTCGCGAGCCACAGCGCCCCATCACGGCGGATCAGCCCGACCTGAGCAACATTCCCGGAGCCCGCGTGCTGTCCGGCACCGAACGCGAACGCAGCGGCGCCGCCGCACAGGTCGGCACGACCTCTGCTGCCCCTCCGCTGGAGCGGCAGCCACTTGCCCGGACGCAGGCACCTGGCCGGTCGCAGCAACCCGCCAAGGCGATCGAGGGCCGTGAGCCGCAGCGCCCGATCACCGAGGATCAGCCCGACGTGAGCAACATTCCCGGAGCCCGCGTGCTGTCCGGTACCGAGCGCGAACGCAGCGGCGCCGCCGCATCTGCCGCCCCCGGCACGCCGAAGAAGTGAGGGGGGCGCAACCCTCGCGCTTTCTCGGCTGCCGCGGCAGGATAGCCACATGGACCTAGCGAAGTTCTTGCGCGACGTGCCCGACTTCCCGAAGCCGGGCATCGTGTTCAAGGACATCACGCCGCTCCTGGCATCACCGAAAGCGATGGTGGTCGCCGTCAGTCGCCTCGCGGCATTCGACTTCGGCCGCGTGGACAAGGTCGGCGCCGTCGAGTCCAGGGGCTTCTTGTTCGGCGTCCCGCTGGCCATGCGGCTCGGAGTCGGCTTCTTCCCGTTGCGCAAGCCCGGCAAGCTGCCTTGGAAGACGAACCGCGTCGAGTACGTGCTCGAGTACGGCACCGACGCGATCGAGATGCACCAGGATGCGATCCAACCCGGCGAACGGGTCCTGCTGGTCGACGACCTGCTGGCGACCGGCGGCACCATGGGCGCAGCGTGCAAGCTGATCGAAGGCTGCGGTGGCAAGGTCGCTGCGTGCGCCGTAGTGGTCGAGTTGTGCTTCCTGAAAGGCCGCGACCGTCTCAGCCCCCACCGTGTCGAGGCGCTGGTGCCGGTGCGCTAGGCTCCCGCCGGGGCAGGTGTTTTTCTGCATTCACAAGCGCATGTGATGTGGCGACTTGTGAGTTTCTCTCAAGAAACAACTCAACCGGCGCAGAGCTCGCGCCGATCATGGGCCACTGTCGTTCTTTTGGTTGCTGAGTTCTCAGAGTAGAGAGAGCTCAGCAGTGCTTCTCGAAAAGGCAAACCCGACGAAAGTCGGTGACGCAAAGCCATAGGGCCTTCAGCCGGTTCCCGCCGGTAATGGCAGCCTGGTTCCCGAAATGAAGCGAGGGTTCGCTATCGCTCCCGCCGTGTTCGCCGATCGGTTCGCCGGTCGGTTCGCTGACAGACTCAGTACGGCTCCAGCCTCGCAACCCGCGGTCGACTCCAGCCACCCGACGCCCAGCCACCAAGAGCTGGGTCGAGGTGTCGAGGGGAAGGGAATCCAGGAATGGCTCCGCCAGACGACGCGCTTGCCGACCGCGTCGAACACCGCCAACCGCACGCCGCGGTCGGCTCCGATTCCTTTCCTCCCGTCCTCAGCAACAGCTCCGCTGGAGTCTTGATCATGGCAAAGTCCGCTGCGCTCCCCACGTCCTCCCGCCCGGCAACCCCCACCCCGCGCCTCAAGGCACTGACACGCGAGACCCGGAATCCACGCAGCACGACTGCAGCGCAGCCGAGCCAGAACGCCGCCGTGTCAGAAGTGGATCTCGAGGTGATCTGGAAGACCTACAAGCGGACGCGCGACGAGAACCTGCGCAACACGCTCATCGAATACCACATGCCGCTGGTGCGGGCCATCGCGGAGCGCGTGCTGCAGACGCTGCCGAAGTCGATCGAGCTCGACGACCTGAGCTCGGCCGGCACGTTTGGCCTGATGGACGCGATCAACGGCTTCGATCTCTCGCGCGGGATCAAGTTCAAGACCTACTGCACGACACGCATCCGCGGTTCGATCCTCGACGAGCTTCGCTCGCAGGACTGGGTGCCACGCCTCGTGCGACTCAAGGCGCATCGGCTCGACCGCGCCATCCGACAGCTCGAAGGCGAGCTCGGCCGCGCGCCGAACCAGGCCGAGATCGCCGCGACGCTCGGCATCACTCTCGAAGAGCTCCAATCGCACGAGGCCGAGGCCAACGCCAAGACGATCTTCTCGCTCTCCGAGAAGTGGGACGACGGTGACGAGGAGAAGGAGATGGAGAAGGTCGAGATCCTCGCCGACCGCAAGTCGGTGGATCCCGTCGACACGATCCAGCAGCACGACGCGCTCGAGACGATCACGGGCAGCCTGACCAAGAAGGAGCGCCTGATCATCCTCATGTACTACTACGAGGGGCTGACGATGCGCGAGATCGGCGAGATCATGGAGCTGACCGAGTCGCGCGTCTGCCAGATCCACAGCAACGTCATGGCGCGACTGAAAGCCCAGATGGATCGGCCCCAGAACGTGGTCGGCTGATCGAAGTGTCGCGTGGGCTCGCTCGAGGGAGCCCTCGCCCGCCTCGACGCCAACACGGCCATGGCAGCGGATGCGCGCGCGCATCGCCGTCGGAGCCGATTGGCCGCAAAACCACTGAATCCCGCGCTCCTCTGCGGCCGATAGCCCGAGCCTGCGCATCTTGGCCATGCACATCCTCACCGTCGACGACTCGGCAAGCATCCGGAAGCCCATGATGCGGCGCATCGGGCACGCCGGCATCGCGGACGCAGGATCGACCGAGTCGCGCGATGCCATCGAACGCAACAGTGCGATTGCACTCAGCAGGGCCATCGAGTCGCGCACGTTCGACTTGATCCTCGCCGATGTCGACGAGGGCAACCTCGAGAAGCCATTCACCCCCGAAACCATCCAGAGCACCATCGAACCCTTCCTGAAGTGACAGGCGGGTCACGACGATCGGACCAAACGACGCCGCGCTAGCAATGTCGGGCACAACTCTCAAGCAGGGAACTGGCGAGGAACTCAAGCGGCTCTTCGCGATGCTCGGCGGATCGATCAGCGGATCTCTGGGACCGCTGGTCGGACGCGAGATCGTCGTCGAAGCGCTCGAGCCCGAGATGATCGAAGTCGCGTCGCTCGTCGCGGGGATCGAGAAGCCCTGCGCGCTCGCACGCGGCATGATGGAAAAGGGCTTCGCCGGCAGGGTGCTCTACGCGCTGTTCGATCTGCCGGATGCCGTCGCGATGGCCGGGCATCTGATGCTGGCAACCGACGAAGTCATCACGGAGCGCCGCACGAGATCCACGTTCGAGACCGAAGACGCGCAGGCCTTCGGCGAGCTCGGCAACGTACTGTTCGCGGGTTTCGGCAACGTGCTGCGCGAGCAGCTCGGCAACATCGACGTGCGCATGCAGGATCACGGCGTCGTGCAGCCTGGTCTCGACAAGGGTCTGTTCAGCACCGAGCCGCTCGTGGTGTTCAGCTTCAAGCTGAAGGTCGGTGAACATCCCGAGTCGATCGGCAGGCTCGTCGTCGATCGCGCCACGGCCGAGGCCTGGAACAAGGCTCCGCTCGAGTCACACGACGTCGCACCAGATGCGCGCGGCGCGGCGATCAGCGCGAGTGCTCAGGCCAAGGACGACGAGGGGTTCGAGAGCATCCCAGCGGCGCCGATCCGCGGCACGATCGCGGCGTTCGTGCTCCAGCCCGAAGTGTTCTCGACGCTGCGGCGCAGCTGCCGGCGCATCGGCTTCGACCTGCGGCGGCACGGCCGCGGCGAGATCCCGAACCCCGCCGCGCACAAGAACGAAGTCGTGCTGCTCGACGTGCCGCCCGGCGAGGATCGGCGCTTCGATTGGTGTCGCCGGATCAAGGAGCTGTCCAGCTCCACGAGGGTCGTGCTGCTGATCCACCAGCCTTCGCGCCAGCGCGTGGTGATGGCGTTCATGTCCCATGCGGACGTGATCCTCGGGTTTCCCTGCGAGGAGGCGGATCTCTCGCTGAAGCTCGGCTCGATCCTGCCTCCCTTGCCTCGCGCCGTGCCGACAGCTTGATCGACCGGCTCAGCAGTCTGTCGACTGCTCGGCCGCAGCGCGCAGGCGCACGACGTCCTCCCGCGTTCGGTTTGCCGACTCGACGATGTGCGCCACGGCATTCACGTGGGCAGGCAGCGTGCCTTCGCTGCGAGCCAGTTCGGCCTGGATCTCGATCGTGCCGAGAAGGTTGTTGATGCGGTGCACGAGTTCGTCGAACGCGGTGCGAGCCATGGCTCGATCAA
>Ga0075418_10002018_pt1 | contig 23057 bp, 19 predicted proteins | sample SoiMetdeltSBSDD2_FD_81776 | JGI IMG/M metagenome (GOLD analysis project Ga0075418, IMG submission 81776) | Bulk soil microbial communities from a Populus tree surrounding site in Tennessee, USA - Soil MetaG P. deltoides SBSDD2 | ecosystem: Environmental > Terrestrial > Soil > Tree plantation...
AACTACGGACAACGGACTACGGACTACGGACTACGGACTTACTTCGGCGCATCGTGCCAGTGACCGTGCTCCGTCGACCACACCTTGCCCGCGGGGACCGGACCCGGAGGTTGTGGACCCGGAGTAAACGTCGGCTGAGCTGCCCCTGGTTGCACCGCACCTGGTTGGGCTGCTGCAGCCGCGGCTGCGGGCGACCCCGGCGCATCGTGCCAATGGCCGTGTTCGACATTCCAGACCTTTCCTGCTGGAACTGGACCTTCCGGCTGTGGTGCGCCTGGAACGCCGGCCGCCGGGTTGGTGCCCGCAGCTGTTGGAGCTACGGGCGCACTCGCCGGCGCCGCCGGTTGCTGGTTGTTGCTGCTTGAGACAAATATCGCCCCCGCTATAATCACGCCACCGACTAAGAGAGCGCCAATAAGCAGGACCGGCGATGTCTTGCCTTCCTTCTGTCCGCAACACTGTTTGTATTTTATCCCGCTGCCGCAAGTGCATGGGCTGTTTCTATTGGTCTTCATAATAACAATTTCCTTCTTATCCAAAATTATCGAGCGTTAGCAGTATTGCGGTGATCGAACGTCCGCGTCAAAAGCGTTTCAATCGTAGCTTTTCACAATCCTATAAAGCGTCGTCCGCTCCGCCGGAATCCTACCAAGCTCGCGTATTCGTTCCTGAAATTCTTCAGGCGAGATGTACTCGCCCGACTGGGATCCCGCAAGACGCGAGATGTTTTCGTTCATCAGCGTCCCGCCGTAGTCGTTCGCACCGGCTCTCAGACACGCCTGTGTAATCTCGCGTGACATCTTTACCCAGGAAACCTGAATGTTGTCGATCCAGCCCTGCAGCATCAGCCGCGCCAACGCGTGAACCTTCAAATGCTCATCAATCGTAGGACCGGGACGCGCATCGCCCGATTTGAAGAGCTGAGTTAATTCGTGCACGAACCCAAGCGGCACGAACTCTGTAAACCCGCCTGTCTCTTTCTGCACATCCCGCAGCAGTATCAGATGACGAACCCAGTGCTCTTCAGATTCGGTGTGACCGTACATCATCGTCGATGTGCTGCGTATTCCGAGCCGGTGCGCAGTCTTGATCACATCGAGCCACTCTGAAACCTTTAGCTTTATTCGTTCTATCTGATGGCGAACATCGTCGTCGAGTATCTCGGCAGCCGTTCCCGGCAAAGTGCCCAATCCAGCTTCTCTCAACATTGCCAGGTAATCTCGAAGCGGCATACCGGTAAGCTCAACCCCGTAGACGATCTCCATCGGAGAGAACGCGTGAATATGCATCTCGGGAGTAGCTTGTTTGATCGCCCGAAGCAGATCGCGATAGTAATGCGGATCCAGATCGCGCGGCAACCCGCCCTGTACGCAAACCTCGCGTGCTCCAAGCTCCCACGCTTCAAGCGACCGCCGCTGAATCTCTTCGAACGAATGAAAATAGGAATCCTTCTCGCGAGGCGCGCGGCTAAATGCGCAAAAGCGGCATCCGATAAAACAGATATTCGTGAAATTGATGTTGCGATTCACGACATAGGTGATCACGTCACCGACGCGTTCCCGGCGCAACACATCAGCCGCAAGGACGAGCGCTTCCAACTCGTGCCCTCGGGTACGAGCAAGCGTGAGACCCTCATTGAAATCGAGTTCGCCGCCGTTTAGCGATTTGCTTAGAACCAGAGCAACGGCCGGATCGATCTTCGAGAGCAGCGCATCGAGTCTCCCGGGGTCATCCCAATGAATGTCATTAACGGCGCTCATCAGTACTCCCATCCGAAACCATCCTCCGATTTCAGACGCATAAAAACCGCTGACAGATCATCTACCTCACCCCAGACCTCTATGTGTTTCGGATGTGTAGCCGAACCATAATATTTCTCGCCAAGCGCCCGGTAGATCCTGGCTCGCAGCTTTTGATCGGTGACTTCTTCGGCCACGCCGTACATCGAAACGCCCTTGTATTTGTTCTGCTTGCCGCCGTCTATCACCCACCCGATCTGCGGTTTGCGCCTAATTGCCTTCCACTTTGGGCTATTACCATAAGTACCCACGTAGTATTTCTTCCCGATGACTACGAACCATACCGGCACTACGCGAGGGTAACCCTTATCGATATATGACAAGCGCAGCAGTTCCTGTTTTTGGCAGAACTCTTTGAGCGAAGGGGTTAGTTTTTTCATTGGCGACGTCAAAGTAATCACGAAGACTTTGCGTGGAATTAGAAATTTAACACGCCGCTCCGTGCATCGCCATTAGGCTAGGGCATGGGCGGTTCGTTAGTCGTAGCCTATGATGAAACCTAGGGGAGAACCTCGTCAAAGCTATGGATAACCCGGTGGGATACTAACTGAGGCTGGGGATGGTTTCCTGGCCGCACGCAGAGCGTCGTCTGGAGCCCCGCCGCTGCAGCCGCGTCCAGCTCCTCCGTTATATCGGAGACAAACAACAACGAGTGTGGCTCCGACCCAAGGCTGGCGGTTATGCGCGCGTAACTCGCCGAATCTTTTTTGCCTCCGATATTCGTGTCAAAGTACTCGCTAATAAACGGCGTCAAATCCCCGGCTTCTGTATTTGCAAATAGCAACTTCTGAGCAAGCACGCTGCCCGACGAATAAATGCAAATCATCTTTCCCTGTTCACGCCAGCGATTGAACGCGGGTGGAACATCCGCAAAAAGCGTGCTTTGCAACGCGCCTTTGCGATAGCCCTCTTCCCAGATTTTGCCTTGAAGCGATTTCAACGCGGTACTCTTTCTGTCTTGATCCATCAGCCATCGCACGTACGCAGCTACCGCATCGACCGAAACCCGTGGATATCCTTCGAGCGCCGGCGGATCGAGACCACGCTGTACATCGTTTGCATTTTCATCGACCAAACCGGCTATGTCCTCGTCGGACCGGTGTGATGCAAGAAAATCCTCAACGTGGTTTCTGGCGTAAGGAAACAGAACGTTGTAAACGAAGTCGATCGGTGTAGTTGTGCCCTCGATATCGAGAATGAGAGCTGTGATGGACTGTGTGAGTGGCTGAGAGGTCACATTAGGTTGTCGAGTTGGCGAGCTTCAAAGAGGGCTGCTCCGGGTGGCCGCCCTTGTGTCGATTCTGCTCGTCCACCCCGGAAGAACGCCCCAGAGCGATTCTATAGACTCTGCGCCGGAAGGTAAGAGCCCCCAAAACAGACAGGCTGATAATTGCTATCCACTCCCGTGTCGGTGTAATTCGGGGCCCAGCCTGCCGGGTCTTGAAACAGCCGGATGGCCCTTATCTCTCGAGACTCGCAAAGATTGAACCAGTGCCACGTGCCTCGCGGGACGCGAATAAGATCGCCCGCTTCAACTTCGATGGCGACTACTGCACCATCTCGAGGCCGGATATGAAACACGCCGCGCCCGTGAATAATGAAGCGCACTTCGTCTTCGTCGTGCCAGTGCTCACGATTGAACTTCGCCAACATTGCTTCCAGACCAGGAGTCTGCGGATTCACATCGATCACATCCGCGGTGACGTAGCCGCCCTGCTGTTTGAGCGCGTCGATTTCACCAGAATACGCATCGAGGACTTGTTCCGCCGGCGCGTTTGGAGCGATCAGACGCGATGAATCCCATCGCTCGTAGTCTATACCGATGCCGGCAAGATACCCGGCAATGGAGTCATGATCCTCAATCGTTCGATTTTCATCGGGTATTGTTACGATAGCCATTACTTCCTCCTTCTAACAGCGTTAACGCGAACCGGAATGCACCCGGCCCCGGACTTCCAACAGGAATTAAGAATCTCCACGTGCCGCTTAGCATCCGCAATGCTCTTGCCCCAGGTATATAGCCCGTGCCGGCGCAACAGAAATCCGTGGCTGCTGGGATGTTGCTTTAGAGCTTCTTCAACTGCCAGCGCAAGCCCGATCATGTCCTGCGAATTCTCGATTATCGGGAGCCACTCAACATGTTCGTGAGTAGAGATGCCTTCAAGCCCTTTTAGCATCTCGTATCCCTCAATTCTCAAGCCGCCGTCCGCCGCGTACGCATCGGAAAGAATATTGCTCCAAACCGAATGGGTGTGCAATACAGCACCGGCCTCACGGAGCCTCACAACGGCGAGATGCAGCAATGTCTCAGCCGAAGGCCGGCCGCTGCCGTCTAACACTTTGGCGTGGTCATCGATCTGCAAAATGTGTTCGGCCCGGAGCTGCCCCTTGTCGACGCTGCTCGAAGTGATAGCGAGGCGCAACGGCTCGCGCTTTACAACTGCGCTGAAGTTACCGCTGGTTCCGAGAACCCAGCCGCGCGCGTAGAATGCGCGTCCGATTTCGGCGAGTTCCTCGGCGGTTGCGGAGAAGAGTTCAGAGCCGCGCGATTCGATCATTTCACCGTTCTTGCCTTTGTCAGTGTGTTCCGCCGCTCAGGTTTAACCCGACGACACCTAGGATAATCAAACCGAGCGAGACAAGCTTCATTGCCGTGGCCGGTTCCTTGAACCAGAGCACCCCGATGGTAGCAATCAACGCGGTCCCCACGCCGGACCACACAGCATAAGCTATGCTGACGTCAAGTTTTTTTAGAGCGAGAGTGAGCATACCAAAGCTCAAAGTATAAAACACAAATAGCAGAATCGAAGGCACGGTCTTTGTGAAGCCCTCGGACAGCTTCATGCAAGTCGTGCCGGACACCTCGAGCAAGATTGCGAGACCCAGGTATACCCACGTCATATGTCGCTCCAATCGCGATGGTTTCGCGTTGCACGGCTAAGCTGCAAATCCTTCTCGATCCGCCTTCGCCCGCACGCAGGCCCGCAATTCTCTGTCGATGAACTCATCCCGCTCGACATACTCGGGATAAACGCTCAATCTCTCGGCTAGCTTAAAGCCTTCGGCGGCGGTTTTTTCCGCAAGATGCGCGATGTGAGGCCAGGGCTTTTCGGGGTTGATGAAATCCGGCGTCAACGGCGAGATGCCACCCCAATCATTCAAACCCGCTTTGAGCAGGAAAGGATAATTCTGGTCCGAGAGGTTCGGGGGGGCCTGCACATTCATCTCTCTAAGCACCAGCCGGCCCACGGCTATGGTCCGGGCGTGATCGGTCCGGCTGGGCTCCGGATGGTTCCGCATCGGGATCTCCGGCTTCGCGCGAAAGTTCTGGATGATCACTTCCTGAATGTGCCCGTAACGTTCATGAAGCTCGCGTATCGCAAACAGCGAATCGATTCGCTCCTCAAGCGTTTCGCCGATGCCGATCAGGATTCCGGTCGTGAACGGAATCTTTAACCGGCCTGCTTCTTCGATCGTCTTCAAACGAAGCGAAGGCGGTTTATCAGGGGCGTTGTCGTGAGCCATTCCGGGGAGCGTCAGCCGCTCGCTTGTGCTTTCAAGCATTAACCCCATGCTCGGATTAAACTGTCGAAGGGTCTCCAGGTCTCTTTTTCCCATCAATCCCGGATTCGAATGCGGCAGCAAACCTGTTTCATTCAACACTCGCTCAGACATCTCGGCCAGATATCCGAGAGTTGTTCGATGGCCGAGGCGCGAAAGGGTCTCACGCATTTCGGGAAAGATCGCTTCGGGACGATCACCAAGGCTAAATAGCGCTTCTTTGCATCCAAGACGCGCGCCGGCTTCGGCGACTGCGATTACTTCATCCGGTGTCATCGTCTTCGCCCCAGGCTCGCCTGGGTCTCTGCGAAAGGTGCAGTATCCGCAGTAGTCTCGGCACAGATTCGTGAGAGGGATGAAGACCTTTTTGGAAAAGGTGATGCGTCGATCTTTGAAACGATCGCGGACATCGACTCCGGCCCTAAGCAGTGAATCGAGTTCCTCACCGTCCGCGGCGCGAATCAGCCTTGCAGCGCTCTCGCGGGTGATCACGCCCTCACGCGCTGCGGCCAGGTCTTCGTAAAGAGCTTGAGTTGTTGTCGCGCGCGCTTGCATTATGAGTTCAGTCGGCTACTGCGCTCGAAGCTCGTCGGCCGGGGCCCACCGCTTGATTCGCTCAGGTTTGATCTTGATGATTGGTCTTTCCTCGAGTTCCATCGATCGATACTGCGGGTACTTTTCACGGAGCAACGCAACAGCCCTCGCGTGCTCGACGGCATCACCAACGGGTGAGACGATCTCGGCAGTGCCCCTGACGAGAACATAAACCAGCTGATTCCAATCCTCCGAATAGTCGTCGATTACAAGAGCGACCGTTGGATTGACTTCGATATTTCTTACGCGCTGAAGCAAGCTCGGTTGAACGCTCTTGGGCTTTTCATCAATAGGCGTGTAAACGTTCGCGCTGTCAAAGACGTAGCAGACAGGCACAACAGTCGGCTGGCCTTCGGCATTTGCGGTGGCAAGCCGCGCCACGCGATGAATGCGAATGAATTCGATCGTTGTTGAGTCAATTTCCTGGGTCATCAGATCAGCTGTTCCATCAGCGTGAGCATCTGATCGGTGGTCGCCGAAGGATCGAATCCGATCGCCGGCGGCGATTGAATTAGATGAGTCACGCCTATATCACGCAGCCGCGCAGTGTCTTCGCGTATTTGGTCCGCGGAGCCAGTCATTGGGCTCCGGTTGCTTCCGCCCGGCTCCTTAAACAGCATCGTGAACGTTCGCAGGACAACCTCCATGTTGTCTCGGCCGGCGCGCTCCGCCGTCTGGCGAAATTGCTTTATCATTCCCTCCAGTGCTTCGAAGCTCATAATGCCCGCCGGGTTCCAACCGTTTCCGAACTTCGCCGCCCGGTCAAACGTGTACTGGCCAAATCCGGCAAGATAGATGGGCGGGTAAGGCTTTTGAACAGGTTTTGGCCCAACCATGGATTCCGGAATGTGATAAAACTCTCCGTCAAACTTCACTGGATCTTTTGTCCAAATCTCGATCATCGCCCGAAGGAACTCGTCGCAGCGAGCTCCTCGCCGCTCGAACGGGGTGCCGGCTGCTTCAAACTCATCGCGCGACCATCCGGCGCCCACTCCCGCAAGCACTCTTCCTTTCGACAAAACATCGAGCGAGGCGAGCCGCCGCGCAAGCTCTATTGGCGAATGATACGGCAAAACCAATACGCTGGTGCCCAGTTGCACCTTAGTCGTGTGGGCAGCCACGAATGTAAGCGTCTCGATTGGATCGAGGACTGATTGGTATGTCTCCGGCAGACGACCATCCGGCGCGGCTGGATAGGGCTCCTTTGGAGCGATCGGCCACAGCAGGCGCTCGAGCACCCAAACCGAGTCGTAACCGAGTTCTTCGGCGCGGCGAGCGATCTTTACCAGATTATCAGGCAGCGCCTGCGGCCCCAATTGCGGAAGCGAAATGCCGACTCTCATCTCCGGTCCCTCCAGGATTGGATTTCACACCTGCGCTGACTCTTATGTCCACGGTATAAAGTTTCACTATGGAAGTCAACGCGGGCACCCCCCGGGGTGAGCGCCAACATTTTTGTGCATACCCAGCTCGTTTGAGGTGGTTATGTGATGCTATAGCTGCAGGTGACTGCTGACAGGATATTCTGTGATTGAGTTTGAGTTGCGGAATGTGTTAAAAAAGAACAGCTGATCCCCCCCAGGAGAGGAAGTATGTTTGCCAGATTTTTGTTTCTCGCGATCTTCGTTCTTCTGGTCGCTTCCGCCGCCCTGGCTCAAGCCGCCCGACCACCGATTAAACCCGCTGAGAGCAGAGAACCCGACAAGTACCCCGACGACCTTCAGGAAGGGTCACGCCTTCCGGACGATATGCGTATCAAAATGGCAATCGCCCGCGCTGAGGAAGATCACAAAAAGGTTCTTGAAGACGTGGTGAAACTAAGCGATCTCTCCGGTGAAATCGTACGCGGGTATGGTGAACGGAAGCGGCTTTCATCGGACGATTTGAAGAAGTTGGGGACGATGGAAAAACTCGCCAAACGAATTCTAACTCACGCCGGCGGCGAAGAGGTCGACTCGGCGCCCGAGTCAACCGAAAACATAGTGTTAGCACAAGCCATCGATACGCTCAGCACAACGGTTGACAACATCAAGAAAGAGATGACCGCCGAAACTCGCTTTGTCGTTTCGGCAACCGTTATTGCAAACTCGAACGAAGTAATCAGATTATCTCGCTTCATACGCTCTAAGAAGACCGACTAATGTCAAGCACCAACGCCAGGGCCGCAACAAGCGGACTTTCCAGCCCGCGGAATTGGGTGACATTTTACATCGCGATCCTTGTCGCGCTTTTAGTTGTCACGCCTGTTCTCTCCGGAAACATAAGCCAGGACAAAAAACCCAAGCAGGATCCCCAGCGCGAGGATGAACCGGTTCAGCTCCACTCGGATCTGGTTGTCGTGAACTTGATCGTCACCGATGAGAAGGGTCAGTATGCACACGGGCTGTCGGCCGCTGAATTCAAAGTAAAGGAAGACGACGCCCCACAGCCGATTGACTCTTTGCTCGCCGAAGAAGCTTCGTTCGCCGCGGCGATTTTGATCGATACCAGCGGGAGCATGGATTACAAGTTTGGTCTGGTCAGGGCCGCGGCGGCATCGTTTATCGATCACATTCGAGAAAACGACCAGGTGGCTGTTTACGGATTCAACGACAAGATCAGGCAGTTTCAGGATTTTTCCGATTTGCACGACATCTCAGAATATGTTTGGGATGCCAAAGCCGAAAACGACACTCGTTTGTACGACTGCGCAGATGAAGCGATCACCGCCCTTGAGAAGCGGCCCGAAAAGCGGAAGGCTATCCTGGTCATCTCAGACGGCTGGGACACCACCAGCCGGAAAGCGTCGTTTGATTCGGTTATGAAGAAGAGTCTCGCCCGCGGGATAACCATCTATTCGATTGATCTTGTGGACGACAGCGTGAGGATGGGAAGTGGCTCCGCGGTTTTGGGGCTGAGACGCGGTCAAAGCGAAATGAAGGAATTCGCAAGTCAGACCGGCGGGCGATATCTTCATACGCCCCAGGGCGACAAGCTCGAGGAGGCGTTCAAGGGCATCGTGGACGAGCTTCGAAATCAGTACACACTCACCTACTACTCAACCAACAAGAAAAGAGACGGTCGCTGGCGCAAGCTCAACATCGCAATCACGCGTTCAGGGCTTTCAGCACGCACTCGTAAGGGCTACTGGGCCCCGAAATCTTGATTTCCTCCCAGCGAATCCCGGATTGATTCCCCTCTTTTACTCATCGCGTAGTAACGAATTTATTCGTTGTCCGGCTAGTCGCCCTTCTTACTCATCACGTAGTAACGAATTTATTCGTTGTCCCGCTATTCAACGTCGAACTCCTTCACCAGCCGTTTTGGCGCCCGGTTTCGCCACGCAAAAACTACAGCAGCGCGCAGAGTAGTCTTCTTCGCCGAACGCAAATGCACCTTCGTGGCCCCGTCGCGGCCCCACGCCCCATTAAAAGCCGCGAAGACTTTGGGTTCGCTCTGAACAAAGGACGCTTGCTGTTCGGGCGTTAGTTTGACCATGGCCCATCCCTGTCCCGGCGGGCTAAGTGTGGCGAAGATCTTTCCGCCGACGCGAAAATCAGGGTGTCCCATATGAGCGGCTTCCACCGTATCCGGTAGACTCAAAGCAATTTTTCTAAACTCGTCAGCTGTCATTATCGGCTTCATCCTTTTCTTGTCTCTTTATTCTTCATTGCCTTTCTTTAGTCTCCATTGGGTTTCGGTGATAAGCCGCGCGCCTCGTTTGGAGAACAGGTAGCTCCACGCCCATTGAGCCATCACCGCTATTCGATTCTTGAAGCCGATCAGATAAAAGACGTGAACGAAGAGCCACGCAAGCCACGCCAGCCGTCCGGTCATTTTCAGGCGGCCTGACTCCATCACTGCCCGATACTTGCCGATCGTCGCCAGCTGACCCTTGTCAACATATCGAAACGCTGTTCTCTCCTTACCGCGAATGGATGCCAGGATTACCTTAGCTGCGTGACGTCCCTCCTGCATTGCAGCCGGAGCAACACCGGGGACCATCTTCCCAGGCGCCAATTCAAGCGAAGCCATGTCGCCAACTACGAAAACATTGTCGTGGCCTGGAACCGACAAATCGCCGTTCACCTTGACTCTCCCGGCCCGATCCATCTCAACCGGGGGTTGAACCTCAAGTCTTGCGGCCTGAACGCCCGCCGCCCAAAACACGCTCTTCGATGGAATGAAATCACTCCCGATTTGCACGCCTTCAGCATCGATTCTTTCCACTCGCGCCGAGGTGCGCACCTCGACGCCAAGCTCGGTCAGATCCTGATTCGCCTTTTGCGCGAGTTCCTGGTCAAAAGTAGAAAGCAACCGAGGGAGCATTTCAACCAAAATGACGTTTGCCTGCGTGGGGTCGATCCGCCGGAAATCGTTAACAAGAACCGTTCGACTGATGTCGGCGATGGCGCCTGCGAGTTCTACACCGGTGGGTCCGCCTCCGACAACTATGAAATTAAGAAGAGCCTTTTGCTTTACGGGATCGGGTTCGTTTTCGGCGTTTTCAAATGCAGAAAGAATGCGGCGCCTGATCTCGAGTGCCTGTTCGAGCGTTTTCAACCCCGGGGCAAACTCTTCCCATTCGGGGTGTCCGAAGTAGCTGTGTTGGGCGCCGCAAGCAAGGACGAGATAGTCATATTCAATTTCCAGATCTGGTGCTGACGATTTAACAATACGCTGTTTGAGATCGACGGCGGTTACTTGGCCCCAATGAACCTCGACATTCGAGACACGAGCAAACTGGCTTCGGATTGGAACCGCGATATCACCCGGGCTGAGTCCCGCGGTCGCGACCTGATAGAGGAGCGGTTGGAAGAGGTGATGATTTCTTTGATCGATGAGTATGACAAAAACTTCCGGCCTATTGGCAAGTTGCTTGGCCGTATTAAGCCCGGCAAAACCGCCTCCTAAAATCACGACGATCTTCTGACCGAGTTTCTTTGCCGGATGTTTGATCTTCATGTTTTCTATTGTAACTTGACTAAACTGCGCATGCGGACAACAATGTCTGCGAAAGGACAGGTTCCCCGAAGTTAACCCCTAACAGTCGCGCTCCCGCAGGACCAGCAGTCCCTTATCTCAGGAGTTTGCCATGCCTTCAAACAAGAGGATGATCGTGCGCATCGTCGCCCTTCTCGGAGCTTTGCTCACTTTTGGAATCGCCCTGCAAGCCGAGCAGCAATCGCTTGAAACTCTCCTTGCTTATCTTAAAAGTCCGAATCCAGATACTCGACGCGATGCAGCCGAAAAACTGGGAGAACGCCGGGTACGCAATCAGCTTGCTGTAGAAGCGCTCGCGGTTACCGCTCGCAAGGATGAAGAGCCAGATGTGCGAGCCGAAGCTTTGAAGTCGCTCGGAATGATTAAGGACTTCGCCGCGCTGCCCGAGATGATCGACGCGCTCAAAGATCCAAAACCGGATGTGCGCAGCGTGGCAATCAGGTCTCTGGTAGCCCTTTACACCGAACACGACATCGATTTCATCACCAACCGCCGCTCAGGCTGGAATCTGTTTAATCCATTCCTCGATACCAGCGATCACGAGATCGTTGAGCCCTATATTACAGTAGACCCGTCAGTTGTGTCGGCTATCGGCGAATCGGTACGCGGAGACCGTGAACGCGATGTTCGCATTTCCGCGGTTCGAGCGATCGGGGTGCTCCGAGGTTCTGCCGCGATCCCACACCTCGCCGATGCGCTTAACGCGGATCAGGATCTGCGGATCGAAGTCCTTCGCGCGTTCATAAAGATCGGCGATCAATCCGCCGGTCCTCACCTCATACCCTTCTTCCGGGACTCGGATCACAAAGTCAGAACGCAGGCGATGGTCGCCGCTGGCATGCTCAAATACAAACCAGCCGTCGAACCTCTATTATCGGTTTACGGCCTGGGTCCGGAGAAGAAAGGAACCTTGAAGAGGGTAGGCGACAAGGTCAAGGGGCGACTCACTTATTTGCCGTCGCGCGACGAAGCAGCTCTGTGGGCGCTGTCGCTGATAGGCGACGAGAAGTCCGAGCAGACCTTCGTGGAGAATATGACCGACAACGATGCCGACCGGCGTCAGTATGCGATCGAGGGTCTCGCCCGAATAGCCGAGCCTCGATACCTCGATCAAATCTCACGGCTGGTGCTTACCGAGAAGAACAACGACGTTAAGCTTGCCGAGTATTGGGCTCTCTATAAAATGGGCAGCACTGCCAACATTCAGTATATTGTCCGCAAACTGGAGACCGATCAGGAGCACCAGGCACGCGCTTATTTGCTGGAGTCCAATCCTGCGGATTTGTATCCGCACATTCAATCTAGCAGCAGGGAAGTCCGTCAGAAGGTAATTGAGATCCTCGGACGCATCGGCGATCAAGACACGATCAAGGAGTTGGAGCCCATCGTGCGTACGTCGGGCGCTTCGACATCGGATACTGCGACGGTGGCGATCAAGCGAATCGAGTGGCGAATCGCGGGCCGTCCGCGCGCGAGTGACAGCGTGCTGCAACGCGAACGCCCGCGTCGCGCCTCGAATCCTTAGTAGTCCGTAGTCCGTAGTCAGTAGTCCGTAGCCCGTAGTCAGAAGTCAGTAGTCCGTTGTGATGTGACTACTGACCTCTGACCTCTGACTTCTGAATTCTGACTACGGACTACGGACTACGGACTACGGACTACGGACTTCCTGGACTAGTTTTGCTATCCCTCTCCGCATACCTCTAAAATACCCCTCATCATCGAAATCATCTTAAACTCGGAGAACCTGATGAAAAGGACGATCGTAGCGCTTGCCTTCGCAGCGCTGCTGCCTGGCTCAAATGTGATTGCGCAAGATCTGACTGCAGAAGCGCGCCAAACCATGGATCGCCCGGAGGTTAAACGCGCATTCGATTATGTCGATACTCACAAAGAGCAAATACTCGCGGAGTGGATCGCGCTGACCGAGATCAACGCACCGTCCGGCAAAGAGCGCGAACGCGCCGAAGCCGTACGAAAGCTGCTTGCGCCCCTCAAACTCGACAAAGTTTATTACGACGCCAAAGGGAATCTGATCGCCATTCGCAAAGGCTCGGGCGGCGGGAAGGCGGTGGTTTTCGATGCGCACCTCGACACCGTTTTTCAGGAAGGCCTTAAGATCAAGGCGCAGATCCGTGATGGCAAAGTCTACGCGCCGGGAGTCGGCGACGATACTCGCAACGTCGAAGCCATGCTCGCCTCTATGAGAGCGCTCGATGAAGCCGGCATCAAAACAAAGGCGGATCTGATCTTTGTGTTCACCGTTGAAGAGGAGACTTCGTTCGGCGGAGTTAAGCACTTCGTCGCCGAAAACAAGGACCGTATCGGACAATATGTGGCGCTTGACGGTGGATACGAAGGATTTAATTATGGTGGCATCGGCATAAACTGGTACAAGCATCACTTCATCGGGCCTGGCGGACACACCACTTCCAGAACGCCGCCGTTCTCGGCCACGATTCCCGTGGCGCGCGCGATTACCCGCATCTACTCGCTCGATTTGCCAAAGGACCCTGTCGTACATTTGAACATCGGAATGCTTGGCGGTGCCGACGTCGTAAACGCAAAGGCAGCCGATGCGTGGTTCACGCTGGATCTCAGATCCACCGATCAGAAACAGATTGATGATGCGGAACAGCGAATCGCCCAGGTACTCCGCGAGGAAGCCGACCGCGTGGGTATGACGGTCAAGACCGAGTTGCCTGAGGAAAAAGTCCCGGCAGCTCAAATTCCGGGCAGTCGCGAGTCGTTCACTGTGCGGATGGCTGAAGCCGTACATCGGGCCATTGGTTTTGAAAACGTGCCGATCGGCAACAGCGCGTCAAACAATTCGAACGTTGCCTTACTTGCAGGCTTGCCGGCAATCTCGACCGGCTGCGGGCCTTGTGGCGGCGATCACTCAATGGGGGAGTGGTGCCAGATCGAGCCGCTCTATCGAGGAATAAAGAAGCTCGTACTGCTCGAGATAATGCTGTCGGGAAAATAGTCCGTGGTCCGTAGTCAGTAGTCCGTGGTCCGTGCTCCGTAGTCCGCAGCCCGTAGCCCGTTGTCCGTAGTCAACGTTGGTAATTGATAATCGCTTGCTAGTATTACGGACTACGAACTACGGACTACGGACCACGGACCACGGACTACGGAGCACGGACCACGGACCACGGACTACGGACCATGGACTACGGACTACTGACAACTTGGAGGCCCAATGAGAAGCTCAAACCTGTTATTCATTTCAAGCTGGGTGATCTTGCTGGTGGTTGCGGGAGCGATAGTACTGTTATCGGCGAATTCGATTTGGATCGCGTACACCGGCGCACCGGACACGTTATCCGGAGCGTACTCGCTGACTCAAATCGCGGAACAGGGTGGGGAGGAGGCCGTCAAAGCGTTCCGCGGACGCCGGGCGACCGCGGCTACCTGGGCGCTTGGTTATGCGCTGCTGGCGATCACGGTTATTTGGATCCCGTATCGACGCGCCGAAAAGTGGGCGTGGTGGGCTGTGTTCCTGTCAGTTGCAATATCGCAGCTATTGTCGATGGCTCGGGCAGTCATGTTAGGCACAACCGTAGGAACAGGGGCTGCGTCGATGGTGTTTGCGTTTGTCTTGCTTGGGCTTCTTGCGGGCGCTCCCCGCGTGTTCTCCCAGCGCGAGCCGAAGCTGTAGGCTCAGCTTTTCCGTTGCACCGGCGCGGCCGCTGCCGACGTTTCCTTTTTGCTTAACGTTAAAAGTTTCCCCGGCGATCGTAATCGTGCCGTGGCGGCCCGCGGTGTTCGGATTAGCGTCCACGTGGTACGACACGACTCCAATCCCAATGCCGGTCTCATTTGAAGTGACCGTTATCCAGCTTACATTGCTGGCCGCCTCCCAAATGCACTCTTCGTTTGCGATCACATTGATGCTGGAGTTCCCACCGCCCGAAGGGAATAAACCAAAAGTGGGAGAAATCGCGTTTGAGCACTCGACGCTTGCCAACCCCTCCTGAAGCACCGTATACGTCTGCCCTCCGATCGCCAGGGTGCCGATGCGAAATTTCTCTTCGAAGTTCTCTCGCACTTCGAACGAGATCGTTGTGCCCCCGGTTCCGGTGTCGGCTGAGTTGAGGAGTATCCAACTATCGCTGGTGACTACGGTCCAGGGGCACCCGAGGGCTGTTGTCAGGTCGAAATTGCCGCTCCCGCCTGCCGGGGGGAACGCTTTGGCTGTTTTTGATAGCGAGTAAGCGCACGGAGACCCGATTTTAGAGACGAATGCGTCACTGGTACCGCCACCGTTATTGACTTGGAACGCCCCGGGTGTAGTTGGGAAATCAAGGGCGAATGTTTGGCCTACCACATACGCGCTTCCGGAGGCGTCCATCGCCAGCCCGCGCCCAAAAGTGCCTGGCGCGGAAGGCGCGCCGCCAAGATATGTCGAGTAAGACAAAGAGGTTCCCGAAGAATTGAACCTGGAGACGAAGCCTTGAGTGCACGTTCCTGCCGCGCAAGGACTGCCGATTGCTAACGCATCCGGCGTTGTCGGGAAGTTAGCCGATCGCGTCTCGCCGGCCAGCCATAAATCTCCGGATGAGTCAGTCGATACCGATCTCGCGACGTCTGATTGGCTGCCGCCAAGATAGCTGAAGAAACTCATAACGCTGCCGTCGGGAGTCAATCTGGCAATCATGGCATCACCGAGTCCAGCGAAAGGCCTCAACGAATTTGCTGAAGGAATATCCAGCGAATTTGCCGAGCCGGCAATGTAGATGGCATTTGATGAATCGACCGTGATAGCAGTGCCATTCTCCGCGCCGGAGCCGCCTAGAAACGAAGAGTAAAGATAGGCTGTGCCTGACGGATTCAACTTGGTGATGAATGCGTCGCCGCCGACAAATGAACCTATGTAAAGCGTTGAAGGGTTCGCCGGATCAATTACGATCTCGCTTACGGTGATTGTTGGAGATTGAGGATTGATGATTAGCGGGCTCCAGCTATCCCCGCCGTCAGTGCTCTTGTAGCAAACGCTTTGCGTGGATGCATATACATTCATCGGATTGACTGGATCGACGGCGATGGCACGCATAATCAATTCCGCGAGACCGGTGTTGGTCGGTTTCCAGGTCAACGCCGCATCTGTTGTCTTATATACGCCGGCACCCGTTGCGAGAAAAACCGTCGAGGGAGAAGAGGGAGAAACGCTGATTCCGAACACTCGCGTGCCGATTGGAGATATGTTCGGACACCCTACAGGATACCTGTGGATCCCAAAGAGCTCCGTGCCGACATAAAACGAAGCTGGATGCACAGGATCGATCGCCAGACAACTAACGCGCGCGCTAGCGGTTGGAAAGTCGGTGTTTTCCCACGTCCCTCCACCATCGGTCGTTACCAACACGCCTTGAGCAACGTTGCCTAGATACACAGATGTAGGACTAGCGGGGTTAATTGCAAGTGATGTGTTTACAAAATTACTGAGAACGCTGCTCCAACTTGTCCCTCCGTTAGTACTCTTATGTACCCCGGCAGACCAGGTTGCTTCATAGACATTTGACGGAGTAAGCGGATCAACTGCAATGTCGAGTTGAATATCAGCATCGGGGAGCCCCTGACTCGCCGGGGCCCAGTGGCCGCCGGCATCAGTGGTCTTATAGGTGCCTGCGGTAGCGGTGCCGGCATAAAGTATAGCGGAGTTCGTCGGGTCGTTGGACAGCGCAAGTATGCTCTCGCTACCAGACACCCCGTTGTTGATCGGCGTCCAGCTCGCCCCGCTATCAGTGCTTTTGAAAAGACTTTTATCGCCGTGGCTCGACTGCAACGAATTTACCAATGGAAAGTCGGACGATCTGGTACTGCCCGTCAAATACGTGTTGCCGCTCGAATCGACGGCCACTGCCGACGCCGCGTCTTCGCCCTTGCCACCGAGGAAAGTTGAATAAACCAGTGCAGTTCCGGCCGCATTGATTTTGGATACGAACGCGTCTGTTCCAGCGATCGTGGTTCGCAGCGCATTGACGAGCGGAAAATCCGGCGAGGCAGTACTTCCCGTGACGCACGCGGCGCCCGTAGAGTCCATCGCGATGCCTCGAGCCGAATCGTTAGAGATTCCTCCCAGGTAGGTCGAATACAAAAGCGTCGAGCCTTGAGGGTTCAACTTAGTGACAAATGCGTCTTGCGCTCCGCCAGGCGTTCCCTGAAGCGGGCTAGCCGTGGGGAAATTCTGCGATGAGGTCAGGCCGGTAACGTAGGCATTGCCCAATGAGTCGAGCGCGATGCCAGAACCGGAATCAGCGAGGCTGCCTCCCAGATAAGTCGAGTACACAAGCGCCGTGCCTGTCGGATTCAATTTTGTTACGAAGACATCCGAAGTTGGCGTTCCCCCGATTGCCCCCTGGAACGCATTCGCCGTTGGGAAGTTTGTGGAGGTTGTGCTCCCGGTGATATACGCGCTGCCGCTGTTGTCGACCGCAACGGCCTGGCCGTTATCCTGCCCGCTCCCGCCAAGGTAAGTGGAATAGAGAAGCACCGGGTCGATGACCAGCGGCTTGCGGCGGTCGTAGCGCGACACCCTGAACCCAACCTGATCTCGGCCTCGCTTCACAAACCGAGCAGATATCTGTTTCCGAGTGCCACGGATCTCTTGATACACCATCGGCTTTGGCTGCCTGATCTCGCCGCCGGTAGTCTTCAACACGAGTTCGCCGTTCTTGTCTACGGTTACGCGCTCCGCGCCGCCTTTAAACGACAGTCTGATCTTTGCGGGGTTGGCGCCGCGAGCAACATTGAAATCGTATTCGAGATTGCGCTGATCCCTGTGAAAGACGAGATCGATTCCGGGATACACCGAGCGGTACCTTACCTTCGCAAAGTTCTTTACGCCGGTGCGCCAGTTTTTCGGATCGTTGCCAAGAAAGTAGTTGCTCTTTCCCGGCATCTCATCGACGCCGTCAACGATTCGAGCGGGCGCGGCGCCGATCAGCTTCATGCGAAGCACCGTCGATGAGCTTCGTCCCGCAGATGTTTGTTGACTCGCGAACTCCGATCCGATGGCGACAGGTCTGTCTCCTTCCACCGCGGGGGGGGTATAAAGGCAAAGAACCGCCTCGGTGGAAGTCAAATAGATTGTTTGGCCTTGCGTTCGAGACGCGAACTTAACGTGCGAATCAAATTGACCTTGATTAGCCTCGAAGCTGAGTGGGAGCTTCGCGTAGGTTTCATTCAATCGAGACTGTAAGTCTGCGGTACGCTCGCCTGCCTTTTCGAAAACGCGCGGCGGCTCCGCTTCCGCTAAGCCCGGAATCACAAGCCAGCTTGCGGGACTGTTCAATAGAATCGCAGCCATAACAAGCGCTTTGCCTATCCTACTCGTACCCCTCATACAACCTCCACGCTCCCAAAACTCTCCTAGCCGACAAAACAGAGCCCACGTGCGGATTCGCGGTAGATCAGACCCAGGGACCGCTCACGACGACGACAATTGGGTCACGAAGGCAAGTTGGTTGCATTCGGTATTCGTTGATCTAGCGAGTTGCAGGGCGTCTTAGCAATGTGACGAGGATTATGTATTCATCCAAAACAACCGGCAAACACCGGCTTTTGAGACTGCCTCAATCTGAATAAACGACGGTCTATATGATTCATCGTCACACGAATGCGCTTGTTTGCGAACCGTTGGCAACTTTTAGAATCGTCAGCAACGTTTAATGAATTGGAGTCAATCTATGCTAGTCCGAAAAGCAGGACTCTTCTTTTTCACGATCGCACTCATAATCGGGACTTCAGCGCTACCGTTCAACCACGCAACCACAAGGTTCGCGCCTTCACTTTTTGCCGACACTAGTCAGAGACCAGCGGAAGCTGCTCAACTTTCACCAGAACGCGCAACCTCCTGAGTCCGCCGAACAGTTATCCTCCGCCACACCCACACGTACTGTTAGCCGTGTTCCTGTCCATGATCGTGAACGTCGCCCCCTGAGAGAAGACTTGTATTGTGGCGGTGCCGCTCTTCGTACAAGTGTCAATCCTCGCGAGGAGCCTGCGATCAGGCCCGTTGACCTGGAGGGTTATCAAACAGCCCCGCCTTGTCAGCGCGCCGGTTCCTGACAGAGTGATTCCCGCGCAGTTGACGAGCTGATAATCGCCGGTCGCCGAGTTGATCTGGAGGGAGGTGCCATTGGATTCGTCCTGCAAGCACAGATCAAATGGCGCCTGCTCGCTGATCTTGGCGACAAAGGCGTCGTTGCTAATCCCGATTTTTGTTCGCTGGAAAGCGCCAGGTGTCGTCGGGAATTGATCCGAGGCGGTTTCGCCGGTCAGATAAGCGTTGCCGGCCGTATCAACCGCTATTGCATAGCCAGTATCGGCGCCAAACGATTGCTGGTTAGACGGGCCGCCCAGTTGCGTCGAGTAGGCGAGCATTGCGCCAGTGCTGCTAAGCTTCGAGACGAACGCATTGCCCTGAGGGTCGCTTCCGGACCCAGGGAGGGGACGCACAACGGGGAAGTCTACTGAGGATGTCACCCCGGTAACCAACGCATTCCCTGCGCTATCCACTGCTATCCCGATCGACCAGTCAAAGTCGCCGCCACCCAGGTAAGTCGAATAGACCAACGCGGCGCCTTGCGGGTTCAACTTTGATACAAAAGCGTCATATGATCCGCCGGGCAACGGCTGCAACGAGTTTGCCGTCGGAAAGTTCGTGGCGTAGGTTACGCCCGTGACATACGCGCTTCCGTGTCGGTCCACTGCGATGCCGTAACAGGCATCACCCTCGTCGCCGCCAAGATAGGTTGAATAGAGTAACGCCGATCCGCCAGGATTCACTTTTGCCACGAATCCATCGTCGGCCACTTCGGCGCCAGCATACACAGTTGACGTGTCTATAGGATCAATAGCCAATGCGTAGATAAACGAATTCGACAGTCCGCTGCCGGTCGAAACCCAGTTGTTACCGCCATCTGAGCTCTTAAACACGGACGATCCAAAGGTCCCGGCGAAAACCGTCGAACTGTTACTGGGATCTATAACAAGGGAATTGACCACGAGGGTTGGTCTGCTTGCAAAGATTCTCGCCCAGTTCTGCCCGCTGTCGGTTGATTTGAAGATGCCATTCCGCGCGCCGCTCGTGTATATGGTCGCAGTATGGAAGGGATCGATAGCGAGCGACCTAAACCCGAAAGGTTGAAGTCCATTGGACGATAGTTGCCAGGTAACCCCGCCGTTCAAGCTCTTGAAGATGAAGGTCTGCAAACCCGCGACGTACAGCGTAGAAGGCGTCACCGGATCCACGGCAATTGCGCGGATAGTTCCGGAGGATTCCCCGGGGAAATTGTTATCCCTGACGATCACGCTTACCCAGGTTGCCCCGCTATTTGTGCTCTTAGAAAGACCCTGAAAGGTTCCTGCGTACACCGTTAGCGAGTTTGAGGGGTCAAAGCTCACACACGCGGAACTGTTAAACCTGCTAATGGCCCAGGACGCTCCGCCATTTGTACTCTTATAGACGCCGCCTGCTGTGGCCGCAAAAACCACGTTGGAGGCTTGCGGGTCGATCGCTAAGGCATTAATTGACAGTCCCAACCCCGAATTCGCGGGAACCCAGTTGGCTCCGCCGTTAGTGCTTTTGAACACACCGAGCCCCGCAGTTCCTGCGTACAAGGTGGAGGGCGTCAGCCGGTCGACCGCAATCGCCGTCACCGCACGATGCACGGGTAGACCTGTGTTGATTGACTCCCAATTATTTCCTTCATCGATAGTCTTGAACAACGTTCTGCCTTTGAAGTCGAGCTGTATAGGGTTTGTCAACGGAAAGTCGATAGAACTAGTCGACCCCGCAACATACGCCTGCCCGTCAAAGTCCACCGCAACGCCAAGCCCGAATTCCGAGCCCTCGCCACCAAGATAAGTGGAGTAAACGAGGTCTTCGCCAGCCGAGTTGAATTTCGCAATGAATGCATCGAGCGTACCCACTAAGGTCGGCTGCAATGCGTTCGCGACCGGAAAGTCCGCTGATGCAGTCACTCCTGTAACATATGCTGAGCCCGCAGAGTCCACGGCTATTGCCTTGGCTTCATCGACACTGGCGCCCCCCAAAAACGTCGAAAACACTAATGAGTTCCCTGCGGAACCAACCTTCGCCACAAACGCATCCTGAACGCCACCATAGGCATGTTGAAATGGGTTGACTACCGGGAAATTATTCGAGAAAGAGAGTCCTGCCGTGTATGCGTTACCGGACGAGTCGACAGCAATCGCACTAGCTTCGTCGACATCACTGCCGCCAAGGTAAGTTGAGTATAGAAGTGCGGTGCCGCTGGGATTGAGCTTCGCCACGAACGCCTCGCTGACGAAGGGCAGCATAGACGCGGGCAGCCCGTTCCTGATCGGGAAATCAACGGACTCGGTGTACCCAGCAATGTAGGCATTTCCGGCGGCGTCAACCGCGATCGCTCGGGCAACGTCGTAGCTACTCCCGCCCAGGTAGGTCGAATAGGTGAGAACCGGATCAATGACGAGGGGAACGCTGTGATCGTAGGATGATACTGCAAAGGCGAACTGATTCCTTCCCAATACGACGTAATGAGCTGCAAGCTCTTTTTTCGCCCCGCTCACATTCTGGTAGACGCGCGGCTTTTGTTGACGTGTCTCTCCGGCCGCTGTGGCCATCACCAAATCGCCCGTTTCGTCGACGGTAATTCTCTTGGCGCCTTCAATGCTAAACCTGATCTGCTCAAGATTCGCTCCAGGCGCGACTATCAAATCATACTCGAGCTGGCGCTGGTTGCCGTAGTAGACAAGGTCCACGCATGGATAGATCTGCTCAACCTTCACTTTCGCGTAATTCGGGACATTGACCTTCCACTTCTGCGGATCGCTCCCTATGAAGTAATTGGTCTTGCCGGGCAATTCGTCGAGGCCGGTCACCTTTGCCAAAGCGTTCGCTCCGACCAGCTTCAGTCGCAACACCGAGGCCGCAGATTTGACTCTGTTCTCGCGGCGCGCAGCGCCGTCCAAGAGGCTAACCGAAGGTGTGTGCTGGTTTTGTCCCGACGGGCGCCCCGCGCTTTCGACTCTCAGTAGGGCTTCGGTCGCAGTCAAGAACAGTGTCTGGCCTCCCGCTCGCGAAACGAACTTAACGCGCGAATCGAACTGGCCTTCGTTTGCCTCGAAGCTCAAAGGCAGCTTGCCATACGTTTTGGCAACGCGCGCTCGTGTCCCCTCGTCTGCGCCAGCGAGCAATGACTCCGCCGCATAGCGCCCTGCGGCTTTCCGTTCCCCGCCAATGGAGTTGCCTGCGTCATCTTTGAAGATTGCCGAGGTAGAACGGCCGATGTGCTCGCTGGAACTTATCCAGAGCATCGCGGTCGAGATACTTATGAGGAACGCGAGCGAACACGTGGTCCGGCTTTGTAGCCTCCACATTGCATTTCCCCCTTTCACTTTGCTTAATCGAATTCTAAGACAGCTGCTCCAAGTCAGAGTAAGGTCGTATACCGCATACGCACGAACCCCAGTCGGGCGGGGAGCGCGTTCATCACAATTCTCTAAACCCCGGCGAGAGTGAGTAGCTTCTGATCGCAGATCAGCCCGTGCGTAGCTATATAACAGTTACTGTGGGACCAGTGTTGTTGCCTACGTGACGAGCCCAGTATATCCCCCTCGCGGGCAACCAACAACACGGATCTCGCCCGCGCACCAACCTAAAGTCAAGCGCTCTGAAGCTTGCGCCATTGACACCGATTAACAGCGCTCTATATGATTCATGCGCCGAAACCAACCCTCATCTCATCGGCGGAACGCTCAACCAAGTGGGGTATTCATGCTAGTTAGAAAAGCAGTATTGTTCATTCTTACCATCGGACTAATAGCCGGTGCTTCAGTGTTTTCGCTAAACCCGGTAACCGCCGGGTTCGCGCCTTTTCTTTGTGCCGACACCGGTCAAAGAGCCGCGGCAGCTCCTCAACTTTCATCAGAACGCGCAACAAAACACGTTCAGTTTCTAGCATCCGATAAACTGCAGGGACGTCGGGCCGGCACTCCTGCAGCCGATGAAGCCGCCGCGTACATTGAGAAAGAGTTTCGCAGCTATGGGCTCAAGCCCGCTTCGCCGGCGGGATTTCGCCATCCATTCACCTTTGTTTCGTCAGTGAAACT
>Ga0075418_10002019_pt1 | contig 23044 bp, 24 predicted proteins | sample SoiMetdeltSBSDD2_FD_81776 | JGI IMG/M metagenome (GOLD analysis project Ga0075418, IMG submission 81776) | Bulk soil microbial communities from a Populus tree surrounding site in Tennessee, USA - Soil MetaG P. deltoides SBSDD2 | ecosystem: Environmental > Terrestrial > Soil > Tree plantation...
CGGACAAAAAAGATGCCAGATATGCGAGATATTCATAAAGTGGGATGGCCTTTGGTGCCCATGCTGTGGATATAGGCTGAGAACTAAGCCTAGGAATTTAAAGTACAAGGCAAAACTGAGGGCTAGAACCAGCCGAACCAAGTTAGAGACATCTCAGCCACCTGTCATAGCAGTAAGACAAAGGTAATCAGCGTCCTAAAGCCCTGTTTGTGGCTCTAAAGAGCCCCTTTTGCATCTTTTCCAGACTCTGCACGTCACTAACCAAGTCTAGCGCAAGTTGTACAAGCTTTGAGTACTGGCTGTAGAATATCTCCTTTCTACTTACAAGATTTTTTGCTGCAACTCTTCCTGCATAACAATAGCAGTCTACCAACATACGCCGCTCAAGCAGATGGCTTACCTTTGACATAAAAAGCTCTCTGTCATAGTCCTTTGACTTTAATTCTTTGATGGCCCCCATCGACCTTGATATGGAAGGTCTGGTAGCCCTCTCTACTCCAATACATTCTAACGCAACTTCAAGACCTTCTGCCATTCTAGAATCAATCTGCCTAACCTGTTCCAAAATATGCACAGGCATTGGTCTCTTCCCCGACAGAGCAAGCATTCCATCTATGAACTCGTAAGCTGCAATTTTAAGCCACATTGCAGCAACCATGGGATGCTTGGTTCCCCTCATTTTCTGCTGGCAAAACAGGGAATTGATTAGTAATTTCTTGCCTGAAGCAGCCAGCATTTTTTTATATTTTTCCGATATGATGTCTTTAGCTGCAGAAGACAGCATGAGCTTACTGTCATCCTTCAATATGACCATGTCTGCCAGATCAATAATGTGATCTTTTATCGACCCCGTAATATGCATCAGCTCAACTGGGCGGTTGTCAACCTGCACCACTTGGTTGGCTTGATTATCTTCTTGAGTTACTACAAATACTGCCAGATCGTATTCACAGCAATCAAGCGACATTTCCGATGTACGGCAGCCAATAAGTGCAACTGGATACACGATTTCACTGGCAAATGCCTTGATGGCTGTCGGTAGTGGATCAGGCAACAATGCTGCATTGGAACCTTTATGAATTTAACCTATTAGTTGATATGCAAAAAAGATCAACCCTAATATGTGAACAAAAACAATATTTTAAACCCATATGAAGAACCGCAACAGCAAGATCCATGCAGTCTCAGCTAACAAGAAGCAGAACAACAACAACAACAACAACAACAACAACAAAACTGATGCAGATCTTGCAAGTAGGGTCAGATCAGGAGAAGTTAGAATTGCAGTTTACGGCCTTGGACATGTAGGCTCTCCCCTTGCCTCCTCATGGTTGCGAGCTGGTGCTCATCTGATAGGTGTAGACAACTCCTCGAAAGTGCTTGAAAATGCAAGAAAGGGGAGGACACACATCTCTGAGCCGGGAGTAAATGAGGCCTTTTCAAAAGGGCTCAAGGAAAAGCGGTTTTTCCTCTACAGCGACCCACTCAAGGCTTCCCAAGACAGCCAATTCAAGCTAATATGTGTGCCAGTGCTGCTTACTGATTCATTTACTGCAGATCTTTCCGCAGTAAAGGAAGTAGCGACTGCCATTGGCCAAGGCCTGAAGAAAGGAGATGTTGTGTCACTCAATCCAAGTGTGCCACCCGGCACATCTGAGGATATCATCCTCCCGATCTTAGAGGAAAAGAGTGGATTGAAAGTCGAACAGGATTTTTACATGGTATATAATCCGGAGCGCATCTATGAAGGCAGGGCTATTGAAGATATTGAAGTAAGATATCCCGCAATCGTGGCAGGCGCCGGTGCCAAGAGCTTAGAAATTGGTGCCAAGCTCTATTCCTTGGTGGCCAAGAAGGGAGTGATAAAGATGAGTAACATCCGGACTGCAGAGGCTGAAAAGCTCCTAGAAGGAGTCTATCGAGACGTCAACATTGCACTTGCAAACGAGATGGCTAAATTCTGCGAAAAAGCAGGTGTTGACTTTTGGGAGGCCAGAGAAGCTGCCAACTCTCAGCCTTTCTGCCACATACACAAGCCGGGAGTCGGTGTAGGTGGCGCATGCATACCAGTTTATCCTCAATTCATACTCCATGCTGCAAACATAAGTGGGGTAGAGTGCAAGATCGTAAGCTTTGGAAGGAATGTTAACGATGCGATGCCTGCCTATTGCGTCGAGCAGGCAATGAAATTGATTGACAGGTCTGATGTTTCTAGGGCGACCGTAGCATTACTCGGATTGGGGTTCAGGGGTGGTGTATCTGATACGCGCCTATCGCCCACTTACAAGGTGATTGAAGAGCTGAAGAAGTTGAAAGTGAAAGAGATCCGTGTGCATGACCCACTTGTGACAAGAGACCCCAATCTACCCCCCGATATCATACTAACATCGGACTTGTCAAGGGCGGCAAAGAATGCAGATCTTGTGATGTTGATTTCAGACCATCCAGAATATCACAATATTACAAATGAAGATCTGAACAGTGCACCAGTATATGATGGCCGTGGGATCCTTGACACATCGCGATTTGCCGACCGCAGGTTTGCATCAATAGGCAGGCCTAGTTAGATTTAATACTACTGCCTGAAAAAAGATTCCATAATATTTGGCTCGCAATCAAGATCCTTTGCTGACAGTTGCATGGAAAGATAATTCTGTAGTACTCATAGATCAGACAAAGCTTCCAAATAAGCTCGTCTATTTAAGGTGCAAAAACTACAAGGAAGTAGCAGATGTGATCAGAAAACTTGTAGTACGGGGCGCACCAGCAATAGGCGTAAGCGCTGCTTTCGGTCTTGCACTAGCAGCCCAGGATAGCAATGCCAAGAGATTGCCTGAATTAATTACAGATCTCGACAATGCATTCAAGGTGCTCCAGGCTACGCGACCTACTGCAGTTAACCTCTTCTGGGCATTGGAGCGGGTGATGGGAAAGGGCAAGCGTGCCAAGACAGTACAAGAAGCAAAAAGAGCAGTGCTTGACGAGGCGCTCAAGATGGCGGAAGAGGACGTCGAAACCAACAGGAAAATCGGAGCACATGGCCTCAAGCTGTTCAAAGACGGCGATATTGTGCTCACTCACTGTAATGCCGGCTCGCTTGCGACAGTCGCTTTTGGTACTGCCCTTGGTGTCATAAGAGCGGCTATGGAATCTGGCAAACGCCTAAGCGTGATTGCGACGGAAACTCGCCCCGTGATGCAGGGTTCTCGTCTCACTGCTTTTGAGCTCCTGCATGACGGCATCGATGTCAGCTTAATAACCGACACAGCTGTTGGTCACATGATGGCGATGGGCGCAATCAACCGCGTTATAGTAGGCGCCGACAGAGTGCTTCACACAGGCCATGTATTCAATAAAATTGGGACATATCAGGTGGCAATTCTTGCCAATAAACATAATGTGCCATTTTACGTTGCAGCGCCGTTGTCAACATTTGATTTTGAAAGTAATCCTGATGATGTGTTAATTGAAGAGAGATCCGTAGACGAAGTGGTCAAGGTAGGCAAGAAGAGAATCGCGCCCAAAGGAGTGAGGGTCTTCAACCCTGCCTTTGACATGACACCGCCAGAGCTTATTACAGGCATCATTACCCAGAGAGGCGTACTCAAGCCGCCCTTTGAGAAGAATCTTAAAGCTTTGCTTGGTTGATAAAGTTTTTATCATGTTTTGTCCAACCCTATATAATAGTAGGTAGAGACATGTCTACACAGCAAACAGTCACCGAGGAGCAAGTTTATGCAGCACTAAAAAAGTGCATGGACCCAGAGATACCTGTCAATGTAGTAGACCTTGGACTCATTTATGGAGTCAAGGTTGCTGACGGTAAAGACGTAGATATCAAGATGACGATGACCACCAGAGGCTGTCCGCTTCATGATACCCTGGTAAGTGATGTCAAGCGCTATGTAGGAAAGGTAAACGGGGTAACCAATGTCAACGTCAACATAGTATGGGATCCTCCTTGGAGCCTTGAAAAAATGAATCAGGATGTGCGGGAGAAGATTGGCTTTGGAAGGCCACAGCTACGATTCCAGATCGACTATGAAAAGAGCAAGCCCATGAAAACGGGCAAATTTTCAAAGCAGGATGATGACGGATCGTTGATACTTGCAAATAATAAGGATCAGGGGTTCATGGTTAATGAAGCAATCGTAGAATTCTGGAATGCGTGCGACGGAACAAAGACCATCAACGAGATCACCGACCAGTTCTCAGCCAAGCTTGGCTTGCCAAGGCAGCAGGTCGAGCAAGAAGCGGTTCAGCTTCTACAGCAGTTACTTGAGGCTGAACTTCTCAAGGCTTAACGCTGGAGGATGGATCTTTCTTTCCATTTTTTCTCCTAAGTTAGTTGTAGAACTTGGCATGGGCGATGGCACACTTCTTGAAACCCTTGCCAAGTGCGATCGCCATTCGACATATATTGGAATCGAGATTAATAATGAACAGTGTGTACAGGCGCGGTCAAGAATCACTCTTTCAAATGTTATTATCATGAATAGCTCTTTTGAAGACATTGTTCCGACATTCTTAGATGAATCTATCGATCAATTCATAGCAGTGCTGCCCGACCCCGCATTAATTGATGAGAAAAGTGAGGAGCGGTGGAAGCCGTTCTACAGATCTGCGTACTCCAAGCTAAAGAAAGAGGGGCGGCTTCGACTTGTTACAGAATTAACTGATGAGTTATTGCAGCCTGTAAGCGATGATCGGTATTCAGCATGGGCTGATTGGCTTAAGTCCTGCTTCATCTCGCTTGGGTTCACACCAGTGGGTCAGCAGGAGGGTGCACCAAGACAATACTTGTCGCGCTGCATCAATCAGTTCAGTGGAGACCCCGAGCGCATACGCATGATCACCCTTGATTTGCTCAAGCAGTAATTAAAAAATTTCAGTTACCGTGTCTCCATGGACCCACACATCTAGCCTGCTAAAGATGACTTTATAATGGGATGCCATCAGTTGTAATGCGAAATTCTAATTCTTTTTGCGATCATGCTTGTCTCCTTTCTTGATGATTATTGCTGCGCCACTAGAAACACGAACTGCCTGACAGAAATAGCTTTTATCGTCATACAACAAAACCGCCACTACTGCTTTAATAATAGTACATGCTATAGCTGAAGATCATTCGGGAGAAAGTTGATCGATCTCTGATAATATGACCTGCCTGCTTATGAAAAATTGTTAGTATAGAGACCGGCTTTTTTTGCAATAGATTGGGATTCCATCAGCCAGCCGGACAAATGCTCTTGAGAACAACAGGCTAGACACTCGCTGAATTATCCCTGACTTTATGCCGCAAAGCAAGATGATTTGCCATGCACTCCCTTGAGCAAAACTCGGCCTTGCAGCCCTCATGGCTGCAGGGCACTGGCTCAAGGTCATTGAACTTTTTGTTGCAGTAAGTGCAAAGCGACTCAAGCTCAGGAACGTCACAGTTAAGAAATGGCTCGCAGGAACGCTTTTCGCGGAACCACATCACCTCAATGTTCATAGTTTCAGCGTATGTCAGAACGGTATCATAAGCTTCGTAAAAACCGGCCGCATAGAATTGACGAATAAATACAGAGCCACCTGGATGCTTTTTGGACGCAGGATTTCGATAGCTGACAAGCCATTTTTCTAAAGGCACATCGTCATCAGATGCTATATTTTTTCTGTTGCCCGTTCCCTTTTCATGGTATTTCTTGTAGGATACGTTTTAATTTCTTTCGATTCTAGTAGATCGTTAATTTTTGAATCAGATAGTATTACAAAAAAAGGAAGTACTATTACCTTGGTAGGATTAGAGCCTATGGAAAAAATTTTTTACATTTGATAAATGAATAGCAAAGGCGTCTATGAATCTAGCGGCGTCCAAGTGCCTTATGGAGATACTGATGCAGATCAGAGATGTTGATCCTTTCCTGCTGCATTGTGTCCCTGTGTCTTACGGTTACGGTATCATCCTGCATCGTCGTGTTGTCTACAGTTACAGCAAATGGTGTTCCTATCTCCTCAAGCCTGCGGTAACGCCTGCCGATAGACCCTGATTCATCGTAAAAGGTGTCAAAGTCATATTTTAGCTCAGAATTGATCCGGCGCGCTTTTTGGTCAAGGCCATCTTTAGTCATTAGCGGCAAGATGCCGACTAAAATTGGCGCAAGGTAAGGCTTTAGACGAAGCACTACTCTATCATCGTGCTGCTCGTCTTTATAATAACAATGCTCCAAAATTGCGTAGATGCTTCTGTCGATACCCATCGACAGCTCAAACACATGCGGCAGCACCTTGCTTTGGGTTGCAGAGTCTAATACTTCGAGGTTCTGCTTGCTTGTGCTCGCATGTCCCTTTAGGTCGTAGTCAGATCGGTAGTTACATGCCACAAGCTCAAGCCAGCCAATGGTGGTCTCTACTTCAAAATCAAATGCGACAGAGGCATAGAAAGCCTTTTCATCCACTGATAGGTTCCTGAATCGGCTACGCTTTACATCTATGCCTGTCTTGTCATAAAATTCTATGAGAAGTGCGAGGTAATATGTGATAAGCTTGTTCGGTGTCAACCCTTTACTGATTGCCTCCTCCGCAGTCACTTCAATTATCGAAGATCCATCAAATAGTCTAAGTACGGTATTCTTGACTTCTTCGAACTTTGGCATCTCATTCAGTCTGTCCGGGTTGCAAAAGATCTCTATCTCTGCTTGGTAAAACTCCCTTAAGCGGAGAAGGCTCTGCCTTGGTGCAATTTCGTTTCTGAAACTCTTGCCTACCTGCGCTATACCTATTGGAAGGCGACCCCTCATTGTCTTAAAGACACGTGCAAAGTCGACAAATATCGTCTGGCAGGTTTCCGGACGGAGGTATGCTTCCTCCGCTGCAGGGCCGATGCCAACAGGGAACATCATGTTGAACTTGCTTACCTCCCCAAACTCGCCGTTACAATTTGGACATCGCAGGTTGTGCTTTTTTATGAGCGCTTTTATCTCTTCTTCTGCCATCCTCTCTAGTACATTCTCACCTGTTTTCTCTGTGATGTATCGGTCTGCCCGGAACGAAGATCCGCACTTTCTGCATTTTATTACAGGATCGGTAAAGTTGCCAATATGACCTGATGCAACAAAAACGCTCTTACTCATTATCTGACACCCGTCAATCTCTAGCATGTCATCACGCCGTACAAGCTCTCGCCGCCATAGCTCGATAAACTTGTTTTTCATGTTGACGCCTCTTGGCCCGTATTCCCAAAAGCCAGCAGGCGCATCTGAGTAAATCTCGCAACTTGGAAAATAGAATCCTCGCTCTAGTGCCAATTTAATTACTTCATCATAATTAGCCACCATTTGCAAGGAGCAGACATCTCTGAGAGGCTTTAAATTTATGCCTGGGTTTCATGCAAAAAGAGTATATATTATTTGTGAAGACATAACATTTTATCTCGGTCATATTCCCCTAGGTTTCAGGTTGAAGGTATCAGACAGGACACACGGGGTAGAGTACGCTATTCGCGACATTATCAGTTATGCGCGCAAATACCAGGCATCTGGCAAGGAGATAATCTACCTCAACATAGGAGATCCTGTGAGGTTCGACTTCAAGACACCAGACCACATCAAGAGAGCCCTTGTAGATGCTGTAATGCGTGATGAGAATTATTACACTGATTCTGAAGGACTGCCTGAGCTCCGGCAAGCAATCATGGAAAAAGAGTCTGAAAAAGGGTTCGACTTGACAGTAGAAGACATCATTGTCACCAACGGAGTATCAGAAGGACTTGACATGACAATGGCTTCAATTGTCGACCCTCGCACTGAAGTGTTGATGCCTGGTCCCTATTATCCCCCGTATGCTTCATACACAAAATTTTATGGCGGCAAGCCTATTGAATTCAAGCTTCATGAAGACGGAAGGCCAAATCTTGAAGACCTACGGAGCAAGATAACTTCGCGCTCGCGTGCACTGTGTATCATTAGCCCAAACAACCCCACAGGTGAAGTCTTCGATCAAAAGAGCCTTCAACAGTTGATAGATATTGCCACCGAATATGATCTCTATGTCATTTGCGATGAAATATACGACAAAATAGTTTTTGACTCTCATTTCACCGGCATAGGCAAGGTCGCCAAAGATGCCCCTGTAATCTTGCTCAACGGCTTTTCAAAGGCCTATCTGATGACTGGCTGGCGCTGCGGCTATATCTGTCTGAACAGCAGCTCCAAAAAGCTTGAAGGATTGCGCGAGGATATACCCAAGCTTGCAAGAGTGCGGATAGCGGCCAATCTGCCTGTCCAGATAGCGGCAGTGCAAGCGCTTCGGGGGCCACAGGACCATATATATAAAATGGTTGATAAGCTGAGGACAAGGCGCGACTATGTGGTCAAGCGTCTCAACGCAATGGGAATCCAATGCAAAGTTCCCCGTGGCGCATTTTACATTTTCCCAAAGATCAACACTGATAGCCGCTGGAAGGACGATCAGCACTTTGTAATCGATCTACTCAATAGCACTGGCGTACTAACTGTGCACGGTTCCGGCTTTGGCTCCACATACGGGTCAGGTCACTTTAGGATCGTCTATCTACCCCCAGAAGAAGTTCTTGAAAAAGCAATGGACAAGCTTGAACGTTTCTTAAATACCAAATTATGAGTAGAATTTATTTGCTATGCTATGAAAGAACTGATTCTTGTAGAAGAATACTTGAAACCTTCATCCTTGCCATCTTTCTTTACTTTGCAAACGCTTTAAGCTTGCCTCTCATCTCTCTGTCTTTTGAAATGGCTGGATGAGATGGGTCAACAAGTATGACTTCGTACCAGATGTTCATGCCGTCCTTGTGAAGGAAGTATGAGCCAAGCACTTCAAGATTTGGGAACTTTTCACCTACTCTTCGCTCAGCAACCTTGCGCATGCTAATGCCCTGCTTGATACGGACAACACCTATGTGTTTAGGCCTTCTACCTGAAACTGGGCGTTGCTTTCTCATGCCACCTCTACCCACACGAGCTCGGACGATAACGATGCCCTGTTTGGCCTTATAACCCAGCCTCCTAGCTCGATCAAGCCTGCTTGGTCTCACTATCCTGTGGATGGTTGGTTCTGTTCTCCAGGCAACGGCCTTGGACTTCAGCTCATCGGAATTCTCCTTCCACATCCGATGCCATGTTTGAGCCATGTAGCTGCGCATTATATCACTTCTCCTGATTTTGGCCCCTTTATATGTCATATTACGCCACGCAAAATTTGAATAACCTTTTCTGCAATAACCCTTGAGGCAAGCTCTTGTGCCTCTTTTGTCTGCGCGCCAATGTGAGGTGTGCATACCACGTTTGTCAGGTTCATCAGCTGCTTATTGGTAGGCGGTTCTACCTCAAAGACATCAAGTGCTGCGCCTGCAAGCTTGCCACTCTTTAGCACTTCGTAAAGTGCATTTTCGTCAATTATCTCACCCCTCGAAGTATTTATCAGGTACGCTGTGGGTTTCATTTTGGCTAGCCTCTCTGAATTAAACATATGCTTTGTCTCTGGCGTACCTGGTACATGACATGTTACAAAGTCTGCACTTTCCAGAAGGGTATTAAAGTCAGTCACTATCATGCCAGTTTCGCTGATGAATTCACGACTAATTGGGTACGGGTCGTAGCCTATTAAGTTCATGCGTAGTGCTTTTGCCATCCTACCTATGTTGCGCCCAATATTTCCAACACCCACAATACCAAGGTACTTGCCTGACAGTTGCGTGCCCATGAGGTCTTTTTTGATCCAGTTGCCGCGCTTGGTCTCTGCATCTGCCCTTGGTATGCTCCTCGCAAGAGATATCATGAGTCCGATAACAAGCTCGGCCACCGCTGTAGAAGCGGCTTCAGGCGCATTAATTACTCTAATTTTTTTCGTTTCAGCGGCCTTGACATCGATATTGTCAAGTCCGACGCCCACACGGGCAATTATCCTGGCTTGGACAGCGGCATCGACGACCTCTCTTGTGACCTTCGTTCTGCTTCTTACAATTAGAACATCGTAATCCTTAACTGTTAAGACCAGCTCGGCTGGTCTGATGTCCGGTTTATAGTGGACTGTGAGCCCTGCATGCTTCAAGCTGTCGATGCCAACCTGATCAATAGAATCACAAACTAACACCTTGCCGCTGGCCTGCACGGAACTTGAGAATTTTAGTAGTAATATAATGTTTGTTACCTGTGAAATATTAGTAACGGTTTTCAGTCAAAGATTTGTTATTCTTCAAACATAGCTGTCGTATTGATTAAACTTTTTCTGGTCGCGAATTTTTCCTTCTGTAGAGATTCTACCGGCGCAACTTATCATATCACAATAGAGAAAATGCCTCTCAAATGATCGTGCTTTTGCATGCGCTTTTAAGATCGTAACTTAGATTTTGATCTTTTCGATATTGGGTCATATCCAAAGTAAAATTATTTTTAATTTTCCCAACTCAATCATCTATCATAAAGGGGATATCGCTGATTTCAAAGTCCTGTATAGCATTGCAAATCCCCATCTGAAGTGATTCCAATGAGCCATCAATCATTGCTTGGTCAATTTCCTGAAGCAGATCTTGCTTAAGATCCTTAGTGGGAATGTTTTTTGTGTCAACACGATTAAAACATAATATGTAGATTGAGATTAGGCACCTTCTTGCATAAACCACGAGTTCTAGTGTATCTTCTATTTTGGGTCTTTTTTGAAGCCATGAACTATGCTGCTTCTAACATTGTAGAGTTCTTTTTGGCGAATTCTTAAAACTATGGCTTTGAAGTACTGCTTAAAGTGTGACTCTGATTATGGTAGGGAGCGAAGCAGCAAGCTACATCGTCCGAATACAAAGAGATGAGCTTGAAAGACAGCTCTATGGCCAACGTATACTCTATGTTAGCATAAAACGCAACTGGCTACGCAATACAAAGTTGATGTTTATCAGAAAGGCCGCATTCATTGGCTCAGGCATAATTGATAGGTTTGTCTCACCTGGCGAGCTAAGAGAAGACGAGAAAAAGATATGTCTTGAAAACAACTGTTACGGCAAAATTGAGTTTGCTAGACTGGTGCGGTTTTATCCCACAGTAGCAGTGGAAGATACACCTGTCGATGGCCAGAACACTCTTGGTCTGCACGGTGCCAGTCTGCTGCGCTCAGATGTTCTTCAAATTGAGCGGCTTGCAAGGGTAAGGCTAATTATATAGTAGAGGTTTTTTGTCGATTAATTTATTACAGCCCCTTCTTCAGTATTGCGCATTTGGCGATGTCGTTCAGGATTGACAAAGATTCTCTTGGTGAAGTCAAGGTTCCATCTAACGCTTACTACGGTCCTTTTACAGCTCGTGCAATCAACCAGTATAAAGTGACCGGCCAAAAAGCCCATATCAACCTGATAAGAGCTTATGCCATGATCAAGCGCTCGGCTGCGCTTGCAAACAAGGAGCTCAAGGTGCTTGACAATGACAAGGCGCAGGCGATAATAAAGGCGTGCGATGAAATATTGGCAGGCAAGCTACTAGATGAATTCGTGGTAGAGGCGATCAACTCAGGCGCTGGAACTGCATTTAACATGAACACCAACGAAGTCATTGCAAATAGGGCGCTAGAGATCCTTGGCAAGTCGAAGGGTGATTACGAATTCATGAGCCCAAACGACGATGTTAACATGTCGCAGTCAAGCAACGACACCTTTCCAACTGCGATGCATGTCGCAATCTTGCTCAACATGAACGAGACGCTTGCCTCGCTTGACAAACTGATTGTTTCCTTGCAAAAAAAGGCAGAGAAATTTGCTGGGCTCATCAAGATCGGCCGAACCCATCTGATGGACGCAATTCCGGTTACGCTTGGCGCCGAGTTCGAGCAATATGTTTACTCGCTCAATCAGGCAAGAGCAAGACTTGCTCAGGCAATGGATGGCCTAGGCTATGTCGGCCTTGGCGGCACAGCAGTGGGCACTGGTGCCAACGCTCCAAAAGGCTACGCTCAGCTTGCGATACACTACTTATCCAAGATTTCAGGGCTGGACTTGAAGGTCTCTGAGAACATGTTCTACTCACTCCAAAGCAAGTACGATGTCGCAAATTGCTCATCAGCACTGCGTAACCTTGCAATAGATCTCAACAAGATTGCAAATGATATTCGATTGATGGCCTCGGGTCCAACGGCTGGCCTTGCAGAAATTCTCATTCCTGCAGTGCATGCGGGCTCGTCGATAATGCCAGGAAAAGTCAACCCGTCCTTAGCGGAATGTCTCAACATGATATGTTTTAACATAATAGGAAATGACGTTTCAGTTGCAATGGCAGCCCAAGCAGGCCAGTTTGAGTTGAATGTCATGCTACCAGGCATGTTAAAATGTGTCCTTGATTCGACTGACATGTTGAAGAACTTTTTGCCAATATTTGCAGCCAACTTGGTGGATGGAATTGAAGCAAACAAGGACAGGCTGGCATCATACCTAGAGAAAAGCCCTGTGTTAGTCACATTGCTAAACCCCTATATTGGCTACCTAAAAGCAGCCGAAATATACAAGGAGTCGCTTAAGACTGACAAGAGCATTCGCGAATTGGTTCTGAGCAAAGGGTTGATGACAGAGGAGCAGCTTGACAAGGTGTTATCAAAGGAAAATATACTTGGTGCTGCCATCTAGTTCTTCTTTTGCTTTTGAATAATGTCTTGGCGCCTGCTTTCAAGCTGGAAAACGGTTGTGCCAATAAGTGCTCCCTGCAAGACATAACCCCCAATTATTAGCATTATAGCATTGAAGGGTTTTGAAAATGTTGTCATGATCTCAACGTGAGGCGATGCAAGCGAGTTCCCCACCATTACAATGATTGCAAGGGGGATGCAGGCATATAGCGCTTTACGAAAGCCCTTGTAGGTCAGAACCGCTAGGGTAATGAACGATAGCTCAAGTGCTATAGCTCTGCCCAAGAATTGCGGATCGCCAAATGGGATCGCGATTGCACCTACTATGCTTATTGCCACAAGTATAATGACAACACGCGTAAAGGGCATCACAATTTCTTTGCCAAAATTTCATTAAAGCCTTTTGCTAACTATTAATAACGATCTTTGGTATCCTCACAAGATATGAAGGCTGCCCGGATAATAAAGACGAAGGAGCCGCTTGAAATCAAGAATGTCAACATTCCAAAGCCAAAGAGCGATCAGGTTCTTGTAAAGGTTGAAAGTGCAGGTGTGTGCCATAGTGATCTGCATCTGTGGGAAGGCGGGTATGCTGGCCCGCAGGGTGTGTTTATGAAGGTTGAAGACCGTGGAGTAAAATTTCCTCTTACACCCGGCCATGAAGTTGCCGGCACAATAGATGAAATCGGCGAATCAGTCACAGGTTTTTCCAAAGGCGACAAAGTGCTAGTCTATCCTTGGATAGGCGAGGGCACATGCCCAGCATGTCGGGTCGGCGAAGAAAACGTTTGTGATAGCCCAAGAAGCCTTGGAATATACCAAGACGGTGGATATTCAGAAATGGTTCTTGTCCCAAGCTACAAATATCTTGTCAAGCTACGGGGCCTCGATCTGAACTCTTCTGCGTCACTTGCCTGCTCCGGTCTCACAGCATATACAGCTGTCAAGAGAGCAGAGTCGCATCCAGGTCAAACGGTTGTAGTGGTCGGAGCCGGCGGCCTTGGGCTGATGGCAGTGCAGCTTGCCAAGGCAACAACAAATGCACAAATAGCCATTGTGGACATTGACGAGAAGAAACTTGCAGAGGCAAAGAGACTAGGAGCCGACGAAATTATCAATTCAGCAGCTGGCGACCCAGTGAAGAGTGTCAAGGATATCACCGACGGCCTTGGAGCGGAAACGGTCATTGACTTTGTGAACAATGGCAAGACCGCACCAAACTCGCTAAACATGCTGAAGAAGAGGGGTCGGCTTGTGATGGTAGGGTTGTTTGGCGGATCGCTAGAGCTAAACCTTCCACTTGTCCCACTGCGGGCATTTACGTTGACAGGAGCCTATACCGGCAAGTTCGCTGACCTAGTGGAACTGGTCGCTTTGGCTAGGCTGAACAAGATCCAATCATTAGTATCTAAAAAATTTACGCTAGATGAGGTAAATACCGCACTTGAGGATCTCAAGGCCGGCAAGATTATTGGAAGGTCGGTCATCAATCCCTAGATGATAGTAACTTTCTTGTCCTATGTGTTGTAGAGAGAGAGGCATTACGCTCTTTCCAGAACCTTGTTACTCTAGATATTCTCAACGAGTTGCATATGGACCCAGCCATCGGCTCGGGGAGCCCGTCAGACAATTAACAAACTCTTAGGTTTTTTTATTCTACATATTCTAGTGAGGGACTATTTAACAAATTCTGAAGTCTTATAAAGTTTAAGCACCTAAAATTATCGTGGCAAGCGAGGATAAAACTAATACTTATGACGAGACCGTTAGCAGGACGACTTCAGAACCCCCAGCTGACGTCACAGTTACTGAAGAGACAGCCATAACGGCCGTGCCGGCAGGCGAGGTTGAGACGTATGAAGTACAGACTGAGACAACAGCATCGGAGGAAGAGTCGGTCTCTACAAAAGCCAGAGAGGCGGGAAGATCGCTCAAGGATCTTATCTATTCGCTTGGCAGAAAGACGAAGGAGGTAACCGAAGAAAAAGCGCGGGAGCTTAAAGCCCAATCAGTCGATATTAGCACGAAAACAGATGCACAAGACATCCAGCACTTGGGCGACGACGTTGAAAAGCTAATCACAGTCTTTGAAGATACCATGACTGAGATCCACAAAGAGCCATATGATGAGCAGGAAAAGCTGCTCGTGGGCTACAAGAAGCTGCTAGAGGAGCAGATTAATGTCATCAATGCAAGGCTATCGATGGCCAAGCGCCTGAAGCCAGGCGCCTGACCGAAAGACTTCGGCACCTCTACTCTACCAGCAGTTTGCTTGCAATATCCTTGACCACTACAGACTTAACATTGACAAACTCCTTGATGCCAAACTCGGAAAGCTCCCTCCCAATACCTGACTTCTTGACGCCGCCAAATGGTAGGCGCGGGTCAGACTTTACCATTTCATTTACTGACACTATGCCGGTTTCAACCAGACGCGCCAGCCCTATACCTCGGCCGATGTTGTTTGTCCATATGCTTGCACCGAGTCCAAATTCAGAATTGTTTGCTTCCATTATAGCCTCCTCTTCGTTGCTAACCACTATGATTGGGGCTGCTGGGCCAAATACTTCTTCCCTCACTACTTCCATGTGATGGTTCACATTTGAGATTATAGTAGGCTCATAAAAGAACCCCTCTCTATTGATAGCCCTGCCACCAATTAGCACCCTGCCGCCTTTGTACTTTGCATCATCCACTTGCTTGGCAAGTGCCTGCCTCTGGCTGTCTCTAACAAGGGGCCCTACTGTAGTCTTGGAGTCAAGCGGATCGCCAACGACTTCGGATTGCGTATTTTCGACAAACAGCATTGTGAACTTGTCTGCAACCTCCTTCACAACGATAAAGCGCTTAGCAGCTATGCAGCTCTGACCTGTGTTCAGCAGCCTCGACTGCGTTGCCATGTAGGCAGTCTGGTTAAGGTCAGCATCTTCGAGCACGATAAAGGGGTCGCTACCACCAAGCTCTAGTACAAACTTTTTCAGATCCTTAGACGCAAGCTCGGCCACTCGCCTGCCAGTATTGACGCTTCCGGTAACAGAAACCGCGTCAATGTTTGACTGAACTAGTGCTTCGCCTGCACGAGAATCTCCTACTACTGCCTGGAATATGTTTTCTGGAAAGCCAGCATCCATGAACGCCTGCTCTATTTTTATTGCGCTCCCAAGGCAGATGCTCGAGTGCTTTAATAGACCAACGTTGCCAGCAGTCAGTGCTGGCACTGCAAACCTCATGACCTGCCAGAACGGAAAATTCCATGGCATGATACACGCCACAACTCCGAGTGGCTCAAACGACACGAAGCTCTTGCGAAATTCAGTCGGTATTATTTCATCACGCAAGAATGCTTCTGCGTGCTCGGCATAATAGTCACAAACCCATGCACATTTTTCAATTTCTGCTAAGGATTGCCTGATTGGTTTACCCATTTCTTCCGTGACTAGTCTTGCGTATTCTTCCCTGTTTTTCCTCATTACCCTGCCAAGCCTACGCATATATTCGGCGCGCTCTGCAACATCCAACTTCTTCCATTTGACAGATGCTTCTCTCGCGGCCTTTACCTTCCTGCTGACTTCATCAGCGTTTACATTTTCATAGGTCGCAAGTATCTTTCCAGTGGCTGGGTTGATAGTTTCAATTTTGGACATGCGAGACAATGATTGCACTTCCGACATAAGAAATTATGTGTATCCCGCGGGCAGGATTTGCCCCAAATGGTTCTTGACCAGTTTGTTTGAGCCTGCGACTCTTCGGTTTCTGCCTTAATGTACGCCCGATAGGCTGCTTCACGCGGTCAGCTACTGAGAAGCCGACATCTACAGCCGAAAGCTCTACCAGGCTGAGCTACCGCGGGACATTTCCGTTTTCTGCAAGAATGCTATATAATTGTGGCGTCAGAGATATTTGGCAACATCGAGCACAAAGTAAGAGATGATTTTGTCAGCACCAGCCCTCCTTATTGAGGCAATAGAACGGACCTTCCATTCTTCTTCATCGATCCACCCTCGCATTGCAGCCGCCTTTATCATTGCATACTCACCACTGACGTTCTGCACTGCGACTGGATAATTGAATCTATTCTTTACCATCCTTACAAGGTCAAGGTACATAAGAGCAGGCTTTATCATGACCATGTCAGCCCCTTCGTTAATGTCGGTTTCTATTTCCCGCAGTGCAACCCTTGAATTAGAATACGATACCTGATACGATGACTTATCGAGTCGTGTAGTCATTTTTGCGAACGCTGCTGACCGAAAAGGAGTGTAAAGGGATGAAGCGTGCTTGGCAGAGAAGGAGAGTAGTGATGCATCAAGCCTCCGACTATGAAGCTCCCTCTTAATCGCATAAACCTGCCCGTCCATCATGGCAGAAGGCGCTACTACATCTGCGCCGGCTTCTGCATGGCTTGCCGCGATCTTCGCTAGGACTTTTAGCGTAGCGTCATTATTTATTCTTCCGCCGTAGCTGATAATGCCACAGTGTCCTGTCAGGTTGTACTGGCAAATGCAAACATCAGTTGCAACACTCATCGCACTGCCAAAGGATGACTTAATTTCCCTTATTGCGTCTTGGACAATGCCATTTCTGTCAAAAGCAGATGAGCCAATTGGATCCCTGCTCTTTGGTATCCCAAAGATAATCACTGAAGAAATGCCGCTATCAGCAATTGATTGGACACGCTGTGAGATCCTTCGAACAGGTGTCACGGCTATGCCTGGCATGGATTTTATCATACTTGGACTATTAGAAACAAATACAGGAAATACGAGGTGGCTTTTGCGTAGCCCCGAGGAGGCAAACATTGTCTTGTAATTTTCCTCGTCGCTGCGCGCGTTTCGCCGCTGCAAAGGTATCCCTCATTGCTTGGCGAGCGGCCTATGAATATATGTTTTCACAGTAGAACCACCAATAATCAATGACAAAACTCAAATGACATCTAGGGGACGAAGCTAATGTGCGCGGAATAACTGTTGGTATCCCTTCATACAATGAAAGGCAAAACATAGTAAACCTCTTGAGGGCGATTGAAGAGCAGCAAACACCGATATTTGAAGTCCTTATTTCAGATGATTCATCTGACAATACACCTAGCCTTGTGCGCAATTTCGCGCAGCATTCATTGCTTGACATCCAACTTTTCCATCATGATACAAGAAGGGGTGCTGCAGCGGCATGGAATGAAATTCTTCAAAGGGCGGCTGGAGATACCGTAGTTCTTTATGATGCTGACACCATTCCTCACCCTTCTTGCACCGAGCAGCTTGTGTCGCACATTCAAGGAAATGTTGGAATTTGCGCATCAAACTCTCAGCCGGTACAGGCAGCAGGCATAGCTGGCAGGGCGTCTGTATTCATCTCAAAATGGCTCAGGTCCGTGAGGCTAGCACGGCTGTCTCAGTACACGGTGATGGGCAGGGCGCTTGCCATTAATTCTAGGGAAGCTAAAAAAATAGAGATACCAACGAACATGATCGCAATTGATCTTTATTTACAGTGCAAGATTCTTGAAATGGGACGAGATATAATTTACAATGACAATGCAATAGTATACTTCAAACCTGCTAATAACATACACGATCTCGCATCGCAGGTGATGAGGGCAGTCAATGGACATAAGCAGATAGAGGATTATGTCTCTTTATTTAGCATCGGCTTGCCGCGAGAAGTAGCGATTACCAATGCGGTAAAGAATGCTGCCAAAGATCCGCTTGGCGCAGTGTCAGTTGCAATAGAATATTCATTGATACCGTACTACCGGTCAAAACTTGAGCACACTGACACAGCAAAGTGGCATACTGCAGCAAGCTCGAAAGCAATAGACTACCAGCAACTAAAGACAAGGTTCTGACTGACTGAATGAAACACTTTTTTATAACCCATCTTCTGTAACGAAACAAGCGAGAAGGGTTTCCTGATGTCTGAAGTAAAGAGGCAGTTTGAGACAATCACCAGTAACGGGGTGCTGTGGATAAATATACAAAAGCCAACATTTGCGGATATTAACGCTCTTGGGCAGAAATACCCCTTCCACAGGCTCAACCTTGAAGATTGCCTCTCAAAGATCCAAATCCCGAAGATTGACCGGTATGAAAGTCACATCTTTGCCATTCTTCATTTTCCTACGCCAGACAAGGAAAAGGGCTTTCTCTTTAGTCAGCTTGCGATCTTTATGGGCTCCGATTATCTCGTGACAATCCACCAAGGAGACCTGAAGGCACTTCAAGAGCTGTTCTGCATGTGCAAGGAGGATGAAAAGCAGCAGGCGGCAATAATGGGCAGGTCGTCAGGCTATCTGCTCCATAAGATAATCGATACACTGGTGGATGACCTCCTCCACATCCTGATGAAGGTTGTAGGCAACATCGACGATATTGAGGATAGTGTATTTGACGAGCAAATATCGATCCCGCGCCAGATCTCTCTTTTGAGAAGGGAGATAACAACCTTAAGAAGAATAGTAATTCCGCTTCGTAGGACGGTAGTTGATCTATCTAAGGATGTCCAGCGCTTTTCAAGAGAGGACCTTGCACCATATTTTAAAGATGTCCAAGATCACATTGAAAAGGTGTACGAAGCTTTGGAAGAGGCAAAAGAAACAGTAGAGATCTACAAAGACACGGACTACATGCTCAGCCAAGAAAAAACTAACAAGATATTAGGTGTGCTAACAATAGTATTCACACTATCGATCCCAGCTACAGTCATTGGCACCTTTTATGGCATGAATATCGTTTTGCCAGGAGGAGCAGAAACAGGGCCTTGGACTCGGCTCGGGCCTTACACTGCTTTGATATTTGTTTTGGTGATTTCATCGATTTCTGCCCTACTTATGCTTTTATATTTCAGAAGGCTTGGATGGCTAGGACCATCAAGGTAACCGTGGTGATGTACTTGACAATTGCTATTTCCTCTTTTTTTCCTTGACTATTCGCCATATCCATTTCTTCTTAGACACATAACATTGAAAGCATAGTGGAACTATCTCAGGTGGGTTTTCTAAGGAACCGTTTGTTACGAAAAAAACAGCTGGGGTATTAGCACACTTGCAGCATATGAAGCTTGAAGGGCTATGGCTTGACGCTATGTCTATTGGGATAGTCGGCTGCGGTGTCTTTGTCATATTCTGTCACTTGCCTTTATTCCAGTAGCCAATAAGGGGGACGTTATTATCATAATGTCCAGAATAGAACATGGCACTCGGAGAAATAAGGCTATGGCTTAATTATTATATAAAAATTCTCGTCGAGTCTACTTCTTTTTCATAAAAATTAGTAACCAGCGAGAGTTATACAAACACTTCGCAAAAGCGTTCCCTCTTCCTTCAGTACCAGCTGGTATTTATTGTGTGTCTCTCAGACTTCACGAGCAGGACTGCGGTTTGCGGCATTAGCACGGATATCGGTGGTGTGATTTTTCCTCTGTATTGGTCGAACAATACCTTCATTTGGAATTGCGCTTGCAATGGAAAAAAAGGGACTGGAAGCCATTTCGTGACGCTTTAGATAAATCAGATAGAAAGAAGCTTACGAAATGTTCGATATCTCACGATTCTACATTTCAGCCCGCTCTAATTGTGTTCGGTATGTAAGAGTACACCCAATTCTTATGTCTATACTGCTTTACCATTACAAACATCTTGTGATATGGCTGAGGTGTGTCTTCTGCAAAGAGAGAAAGAAGCCAAATAGAATGGCGACGCAACAAGGTCCAAGAACTATAGCAGTTGAAGGATATAACCAGTATGAAATGGCCCCCGCCGCATACATACAAGGGTAGAACCCCGACTAGCTTGTCCTTGTTTGTTTATGGGTGAATGAGTGAGTGAGTTGCCTTATCATTAAGGCCAACATTGTCCTTCTTTGCCAAGATGCAGTCTATGACGGTTAAGAACTCGTAGGTTCGCATCGGCCTTATCCTGCCTCAACGACTTCAACAGCCGGTATGCCTCCATCGCTTTTGATTATTTGAAACTCTTTCAGACTTGGTTGTAAATACTGCCGTTGTCGAATGTATAACCAGCGTTTTGAGTGTAGGGGTGTGTGTTGTATGAACTTCTATCGTTTTGTATTGTGTTTCAAAAATCAAAGTAGCATTATCCCGCTCATAAAGTGTTACGTTAGCTAGGGTTGCAATTGCCAAGTCTCCCATTACGAATTCTATAAGCAACTATCTAGATACAATTCCAAAGATTGATTGTCCGTCAATTATCCTTATGATGTCCTGTTGTCCTGGATCTGTTATCCTTGTTTCATCAATATCAATACCTTCTATGGCAAGAACCTGACCCCTAATTGATATTGTCATTGGAACATTATCTATGATAGGTGTGTTGCTATCGACATAGATGCGGGTCATTAAATTAGAACTAACAGGAGGAATGGATCCAGCTGCCGTAGTGGTAGTAGTCCCATTTCCACTCTCAGTCAGTTCAAACCGGTGAGGTGTAGTCTCTTCAATGGTAATATTGTGGAATGCTGCTCCATTGATTGCGGCTCCATTGATCGCTGCTAGATCCATTTCGGCTATGAACCGATTAACAAGGCTTTCGTTTGCAAATACTCTAAATCTCCCAGCCACAATATGACTGCTATTATTATTCTCAATAGGAGCATCCCCGTCCTGTGCAGGCAGACTGCTGCCTAAAAATCCACGCAATAGAAACCTCGATGCATTTGCTGGTAAAGTAGGCTCTTCTCCTCCTCCTCCGCCTTCCTCTTCCCCCTCGAGAGGAGGAAGATTCGATTGTCCATAGGCTTCTTCTACGATTGTTCTCCCAAATCCAAGACTAGCTGGTAATAATAAGAGAACACCCAAGCTCATGGAAACTGCAATTGCCGCCTTGTATTTATCTCCTAAAAAAGCAAACTGCTCTGCCATTGTTGTGACAATCGTAGAATCGCTTATTTTGATTTATACTTTACTGGGTAGCACAAGCCTCTGCATCTATCTATCTATATTAATAGACAAAGAAGTGTGCCAAAACCCCAAGATGGAAAACCAGACTGCAAGATTTGTCGAGCAGAAGTTCGATGTAAATGTAGATGATGTGCTGATAAGACCTCTAGATCTGCATTCTCAGCACAGCTCGATATAGTCCTATACCAAAATCTAACTTTTAAAGATGCCCACAAGATATTAACAAAAATAAACGCTGCTGTATCAGAAAGGTTTGTAATAAAAGAAACGACGGTGATCCACAGCTAGGCGAGGCCTGTCTGTTCATACAGGCCCCCGCCGCATACAAACAAGGGCAGAACCGTCTATCTTGTTCTTGTTTGTTTTTGGGTAAGTAAGTGAGTGAGTTGCATTATCAGGGCCAAAATTGACCCCTATAGATAAATATTAGTTGCATTACTTGTTTGTAGGATTGGCGGGCACAGGCGGCGTGGATTCGCGAGGCTATTTGTGCATTCCACACGATAGACAATCGGGCTCCTTGCTCGAAAATTGGAAAAAAAGCCACAATATTGTCGACATCTACTTTGTTACTGCAACCTTCTCTGACGAAAGCACACCTTACTTCCCCAATAAGGCCAATCACTACATTCTCGCGTCATTCATAGATGTAATCGGCATACTGGATGATATCAAAAACCACAAAATGGACAGATTGTCCCTCATGTTCAGTTTTTCCAGCCCGCTCTTCGAGCGAAGTGGTGACAAGCTTAACTATGTCTCGCTGTATTTCACCAAATACACAAATGGTGATGCAGAGATAAGTGAGCTTGCAAATGCCATTGCACGACGCGAAAGGGTCAAGAAGGCTAGCCTTGCTCAGATGAAGCTCTTGGCATTAGAGCAGCCAAAATTCACTTTTCCCTACTCTAAGAACCTTCTAATTCTTGAAGTAGAAGGCAAGAAAACACATCAAACGGATCAGAAATACTGTGAGCGTACAAGGCGCGATGTTGCACGTATGGGTATATCCCTCAATAACCTAGTCAGCTTTTCTATCCTTGAAAAATTGAAGTAAAATGTTAAATATCTATGCTTTTCTCTAGGCTTTGATTCAGATTTATGAGCAAGCCAATGGATCTTGGCGCACTCAAAGTTGGTTCGTACATTATCATCGACGGAGAGCCATGCAGAATTGTTTCATACGACCACAGCAAGCCGGGAAAGCACGGGTCTGCAAAGGCAAGAATCACAGCGGTGGGAGTGTTTGATAGCAAACCCCATCCATTTGTGGGTCCAGTGTCAACGAAAGTCGAAGTGCCGCTGATAGACAAACGTAACGGCCAGATAATATCGAAACAGGGCGACACACTTCAGATAATGGATCTTGAAACCTTTGAAACCTTTGAAACAACTGCAGTAGAGGAGGATATAAAGGACCGCATAGCCCAAGGCGACGTACAGGGCAGGGATGTAGAGTACTGGAAGGTGCTTGACAGAATCAAGATAGTGAGGATTAAAGGCTAGAAGCTAA
>Ga0075418_10002021_pt1 | contig 23037 bp, 21 predicted proteins | sample SoiMetdeltSBSDD2_FD_81776 | JGI IMG/M metagenome (GOLD analysis project Ga0075418, IMG submission 81776) | Bulk soil microbial communities from a Populus tree surrounding site in Tennessee, USA - Soil MetaG P. deltoides SBSDD2 | ecosystem: Environmental > Terrestrial > Soil > Tree plantation...
CCTCGGCCGCGATCTCCCGATGCTCCGCGAGGATGCGCGCGGCGGCCTCGGGATCGAGCGCGGCGAGCGCCTCGAGGAATCGTTCGGCGTCTTCGCTCATGTCGTGCGTTCTCGACTCGATCGACCATGATAGCCCGCGCGCGCCGCCCTTGTCCGGGTGAATCCAATGCTTCATCATCCCGCCATGACCGAGTATCCGGCCGACCCGGCCTCCCGGGACGTCCTTCTCGAGTCCGAGCCCTTCAAAGCGCTGCGGCCCCGTCTGACGGACCAGGTCTTCGCGGCGACGAGGGAGCGGCGCTACACCGCCGGCGAGGCGATCATCCGCCAAGGCCAGCGGGGGGACGCCCTCTTCGTGATCATCGACGGAGAGGCGCGGGTCACGCTCCGCGACCACGACGGCACCGCGCGGCCGATCGCGACGGTCGGCGCGGGGGCGGTCGCCGGCGAGATGTCCCTGATCACGCAGGAGCCGGCGACGGCCGATGTGATCGCCGAGACGGACGTGCGGGCGCTCGTGCTCCCGGCGGCGGACTTCGACGCGCTCGCCGCGAAGAACCCGGAGCTGACCATCGTCCTGACGAACGTGGTCGCCGACCGGCTCGGACGCGGGCTGGTGGACGGGCTCGGCGGCAAGGTCCTCAACGGCTACCGCATCGTCCGGTGCGTCGGGCGCGGCGGCATGGCGGTCGTCTACGAGGCGATCGAGACCAAGACCGGAGAGCGGGTCGCGCTGAAGATGATGAGCCACCGGCTCGTCTACCAGCCGGGCGCGCACTCCCGGTTCGAGCGGGAGGCGCGCATCGTCGAGCCGCTCGCGCACCCGAACATCGCACGCATGCTCGGACACTTCCCGGCGTTCCGCACCGAGTTCATCGTCATGGAGTTCTGCGAGGGCGCGACGCTCGCCGACCTCCTGACCCAACGCGGCGCCTTTCCGGAGCGCGAGGCCCGGCGCGTGCTCGGGCAGCTCGCGCGGGCCCTGGTGTTCGTGCACGACCGCGGCGTGGTCCATCGGGACCTGAAGCCCGGGAACATCATGCTGACCCCCGACGGGAACGTGAAGCTGATGGATTTCGGGCTCGCGAAGGAGGACCGGAAGGCGACCGAGGACACCGCGACGCAGACCGGGACGATCCTCGGCACGCCGCTCTACATGCCGCCCGGGCAGATGACGGGGGAGGAATCGGGGCCGCCGATCGACATCTACGCTTTCGCGTGCATCGCCTACGAGCTGGTCGCGGGCGCGCCTCTGTTCGAGGGACGCACGACCCGCGCCCTGCTCCAGGACAAGCTGACGCGTCGTCTCCCGCCCGCGGAGCAGATCGGGCCGGGGATCTCGGCGGAGTTCCACGAGCTGCTTCGGACGGGGATCGACAACGATCCCGAGCAGAGGCTGCAATCGCTCCGCGGCGTGGCGGCGTGGGGGGAGGGTTGATGTCGAGAGGATCGATGATTCTGGCGCTGGCGGTCGCGCTCGCGGCGGCGTCGCCGGCGCACGCCAACCGCGAGGAGACGCTGCTCCGAGGCTCCTACAGGCTGGTCAAGCGCGTCGGCTCCTCCGGGACCGAGGTGCGACCTCCGGACGCGCTGGGCTTCCTCACGTTCACCGAGACCCATCACACGGTCATCATGAAGTGGACGAGCGCCGATGGAACGCCGGTCTCGATCGCGCTCATCGCGCGATACACGCTCTCCGGGGGCAAGTACTGCGAGACCGTGGACCTCGGGGTGCAGACGAATCTGGGCGGCGAGGCGGTGTCCTACGACCCGCCGCAGAACGCGCCCCGCTGCACGGACGCGATCAGCGACGCGGCCGGGCTGTCGTTCGACATTCCGGGCGAGGAGCTGCGCCTGCGCGTCACGCGCGACGGCATCGTCGCGACCACGCCGAGCTGGACCGACACGTGGCAGAAAACCAAGTGAGGTAGGCTAAGGGACATCATGGCGATCGTCACGCGTCACGAACCGGGCACGTTCTGCTGGCCGGAGCTGTACACACCCGATCAGGCCGGCGCGAAGGCCTTCTACACGAAACTGTTCGGCTGGAGCGTCCGGGACATTCCGATGGGCCCCGACACCGTCTACACGATCTTCACGCACTCGGGGCGCGACGCGGCCGCATGCTACGGATCGACGCCCGAGATCGACAAGCAGAAGACGTCTCCGCACTGGATGGTCTACGTCGCGGTCGCGAGCGCGGACGAAGCGGCGAAGAAGGTCCGCGACGCCGGGGGCGAGGTCTGCAAGGAGCCGTTCGACGTCATGGGGATCGGGCGGATGGCGGCGCTGCGCGACTCCAACGGCGCGCCTTTCTGCGTGTGGGAATCGAAAGGCCATCCGGGGATCGCCGTCCAGCAGGAGCCGGGAGCGCTCCAGTGGACCGAGCTGCTGACGGGCGATCCCACGCGTGCGGCGTCGTTCTACGGGAAGGTGTTCGGCTGGAAGCACGAGCTCTGGCCCTCGCTTGAGAAAGCGAGCTACCACTTATTCCTGCGCGGCGGCGAGATGGCGGGGGGAATGACGCCGATCACCCCCGAGATGGGCGCGGTGCGCCCGGCCTGGGTCAGCTACTTCAACGTCGAGAGCGCGGACACCACGGCGCTGCGCGCCGCCGGCCTCGGTGGGAAGATCGCCATCCGCCCGGAGACCGTCCCGGACGTCGGGCGGTACGCGGTGCTCGTCGATCCCGCGGGTGCGCACTTCGGCATCCTGCAGCCCGCGATGGTCTCCTAGAGGTCGGTCTTCTCGCCGGCCCAGTAGTCCACCCCGTCCTTCCGGAACGCCAGCACGCGGAACGTCGAATCTTGCGGGGGCGCGCCCGGCTTCCGCCCGACGGTGACCCCGTACTTGCCGCTGTCCGGGTATTCGACGACCTCCGGGTCCTGCACCGTGCTCAGCGCGAGGTACTTCAGCGGAACCGAGCCGTCGTTGACGATCTGGTGGGCGCTCTCGGGTCCCGGAGGACAGCAGATCAGATCGCCGGGCTTCAGTGGATGAGTCCCATCGGGCAGACGGACCTTCCCGGTCCCCTCGAGCACGAGGAACAGCTCCTCGTTGACGTAATGAAAGTGGTAGGGGAACGCGGTCTTCCCCGGCGGGATCTCCGTCAGGTTGTAGCCGAGCTTCGTCGCGCCGAGCTGGGATGCGATCGGCGTGTGGTGCGATGCGAATCTCGTCCCCTCGGAGCGGCCCCCACCGCCGGCCATCTCGTAGATGTTGACGATTCTCTTCGAGCCCATGCGCCCCTCCGTTCGAAACGCCGAGTATATCGGCAGCTCTCGATCCGGAGCAGGCTCGCGGGGGACCGCTCTCTCACAATCCCGGCGGTCGAGGGAGCCGCGGCAGGTGCAGCAGATCGTGGAGGCGATCGGCGCTGTCGAGCAGTCCGATGTCGCCGTCGATCGACCGGTAGCGGAGCCCGCTCGGCGGGGACGGGAGAAGCGCGACCAGATCCGAGGGAGGCCGCCGCGACCGCCTCATCAGGTCATTGTCCAGGACGGACCCGATCTGGAGACGGGGGACGAGCGTCGCGGGCAGCCGGTCGGATTCGCGGAAGCCGGCGGGACGCGTCGCGCGCGCCTCGAGCCAGGCGCGGGCCGCGTTGCGGTCGTGCGCATCGAACTTGTGGAGCTTGTCGTGACCGAGGGCCAGATGGCGGCCATGGTCCACGTGGGTCTTGTCGTGCGAGTGGCTCTTCGGCTTGGCGCCCACCGCGGTCACGCTCGAGAGGGCCAGGATCGCGACGAGGGACATGGCGGGTCGTCTCATGGTTCCTCCTCGAAACGAGGGTCGCCACGAGGCCCCGCCCTGTCGATGGGGTGAAACCCGCCCCCGGAAAAGCCTAGGATGACGGCCAAAGCCAGCAGAAGACCGCCCCCGTCGCCACGGCGTAGATGAGGGCGTCGATCAAGGCGCGGGCGGTGTTGGACCAGGGCTGCGCCTTCCAGATCGAGTCGCTGACGTGCGAGAGGCCGTACGCCATGAACGCGACCGCCGACGTGACCCGCATGACCAGCAGGTCGTCGGTGCCGGGGGTCAACGTGTGGCGGGCGACGTAGGAGGTGAGGAAGCTCACCAGCACGGTGAAGCCGAACCAGAGCCCGAGGTACTTCCCCATGGCCGGGGGACCGATCGGGGCGACCGTGATGATCGCCACCGGCCCCTCCTTGTACTTCGCCTGGCATGCCGGATCCTGCATCGCCTTGCCGTCCGGGGCATAGGGAACGCAGTACACGCCGCGCGGCAGCGTCCTCCCGAGCGCGCTGCGGACGACCTCCTCGTTCGGGAGCTTCTTGATGTCCGAGCGGTGGTACTTGAGCGCCATGTGGATGACGGCGCTGAGCACGAAGACGACCACGGCGGAGACCAGGACGGGAATCCAGAGGGATCCGAACGGCATCGCGGCACCTCCTTGTCGAAACCGGCGAGATGTTAAGCCCGAAGGTGTATTTTTTCGGACGATGCGGAGGAAGCGCGCCGCGCCACCGATCATCCTTCGCCTCCGGGTGTCTCTCGCCGAGGTCGAGCCGCCCGTCTGGCGGAGGATCGAGCTCGCTTACGACGCCTCGTTCTGGGAGCTGCACGTCGCGATCCAGGACGCGATGGGGTGGAAGGACGTCCACCCCCACGTCTTCCGGGCCCCCCGCCCCGGAAGCCGCGAGATCGACGAGATCGGGATCCCTCAGGACGACGCCGCGGGGACCGCGGCCCCGATCGCCCCGGGATGGGAGACTCCGATCGTCGCCTACCTCTGCCGCGACGGGGACGCCGCCGAGTACGTGTACGACTTCGACGACGACTGGATCCACGACGTCATCGTCGAGTGGAGCGGACCGCCGGAGCCCAAGGTGAGCTTCCCGCGCTGCATCGCCGGCTCGGGTGCCTGCCCGTCGGAGGATTGCGGAGGGCCGGCCGCCTACCGTGACTGGCTGGCGCGGGCCGGCCCGGCCTTCGACCCGCGAGCGTTCGATCCGTCGGCTCGGCGATTCTCGAACGCCGCGGCGCGATTGAAGCGGAGGCTCTCCCGCGACCGCTAGGCCCGCGTGTACTCCACGATCATGGTCCGGAACTTCTTCCCGTTCGGCGCCTTGGTCCACATCTCGTAGCTGTGATGGTCGTTGTCGGCGACCCGCAGGATCGTCTCGAACGCCATCTTCTTCCCCGACGGGTCGAACGCCTCGGCGACGAAGCTCATCTTGTTCGCGGTCGGGCGGCCGACCCCGAAGCTGTGCAGGAGGCCGGTCGAGAAGCTGTCCATCCACGTGCCCACGTAGCGCTTCCGCACGTTGTCGTAGCCGGTGTAGCCGATCCCCTCGAACGGCATCCCCATCGAGGTCCCTTTGTAGACCTGCTCCAGATATCGGCCCCCCACGACGAACCGGTGGACGGATGTTCCGTCGCTCGTCTGCGGCGTCTCCCCCGGCGACATCACGAAGGTGGTCTTCGCGCGGAACGTCCCCGCCATGGGCTCGAGCCGCCGATGCCCGTCCGAAGGGGTCATGGCCGCCTGCCATTTCTCCATCATCGCTTCTTGGCTGATCGCCTTCGACCTCGGTGCCCTCCTTGCCTTCTTCGTCCTCGACGCCGGCTTCCTGCGCACCGCCTTCTTCTTCGTCGCCATGACCCGGGCCTCCGATCGGAAAGTGGGGCGGTATGATCGCACGACTCGAAGAAGGAGGATCACGATGCGGATGACGATCACGATCGCCGCGGCGATCTCGTGGGCGGTGGCGTCGACGGCCGGCGCGGCGCCGCCGCGCCCCGCGACGTTCTCGATCGCCGCCGCCGACCCCGAGGCCGGGGAGGTGGGTGTCGCGGTGGCGAGCCGGTTCTTCGCCGTGGGCTCCGTGGTCCCCTTCGCCAAGGCGGGCGTCGGGGCGGTCGCGACGCAGTCGTTCGCGAACACGACGTACGGCCCGCGCGGCCTCGATCTTCTCGAGAGAGGCGTCTCGCCGGAGGAGGTCGTGCGCGTGCTCACCCGCGCCGACGACGGTCGCGACCAGAGGCAGATCGGCGTGGTCGCAGCGAACGGGGACGCAGCAACGTATTCCGGTCCGAAGTGCAACCCGTGGGCGGGAGGTCGGCGCGGCCCCGGGTATGCGGTGCAGGGGAACATCCTCACCGGCGAGGATGTCGTCGCCGCCATGGAGCGGGCGTTCCTGGAGAGCAAGGGGAAGCCGCTGGCGGAGCGGCTGTACGCGGCGATCGTGGCGGGAGACGCGAAGGGAGGCGACAGCCGCGGACGGCAGTCCATGGCGCTCCTCGTCGCGCGGGAAAAGGGCGGCTACGGCGGATTCACCGATCGTGCGGTGGACCTCCGGGTGGATGACCACGCCGATCCGATCGTCGAGATGGGCCGCCTGCTCGCGATCGGGCTGGTGAACGATTACTGGAACCGGGGGTGGACCGCGTTCACCGAGAAGCGCTTCGCGGACGCGCTTCCGTGGCAGGAGCGCGCCGCGGCGATGGCGGAGAAGCAGCCCGCGATCCTCCCGGAGGTGCTCTACGATCTCGCGGTGATTCGCCTGGCCGCCGGGAACGTCGAGCCCGCGAAGGCGGTGCTCGCCCGCGCCCTCACGCTGAACCCGAAGCTGAAGCAGCAGGCGGAGCGCGACCCGGACCTGGCGAAGCTGCGTCCTTAGGCGACCGCCTCGACCCTCGGCCGCAGCGCCCTCGCCTCGACCCAGTAGGCGTACAGCCGTCGCACGCGGTAGGGATCGACCTGCATCTCCAGCTCGCAGGTCTCGGCCGTCATCCCCGCCGCCGCGCGATCCCACACGCTGCTCGCGAACTCCCCGTCGGTCTCGTCCTCCGGTCGCATCGCGGCGCTGCCGGACGGCTCGTAGCGGACGCGGTCGGGGGCGAACGCGCGGGCTTGCTGGTACTCGTCGTGCCGTCGCGCCCCCTCGAGGATGACGTTCATGGGGTCGAGCGAGCCCGCGGCCGGCGCGCGGCGGTCGTCCGCGGTCGCGCGGAAGGTGAAGGTCCCCGGAAAGGGCTTCTCCATGAGGAGGTAGGCCGCCTCGGCGCCGGTGAGCCTCCCCGCCTCGCACCGGACGATCCGCCCGCCCGCGATCGTGAGCGATCCCTGACGCCCCTGCTGGCGGTCGAACAGGATCAGCTCCCCCGCGGACTGGGCGCCGGCCAGGGACTGCAGGAGCGAGGGGAGACCGAACAGCTCGAGGTCGCCGCCGAGCGCTTCCGCCGACGCCCCCGGGCGGGCCCGGGGCTCGAGCTTCGCGAGCGCCTTCGTGGCCTGCTCGCCGAGGGGGCGCCGGGCGAACTTCGCGGCGATCCCCTCCAGGGTCGTGCGCACCTCCTGAGTCGGAGTCCCGGAGACCGCCTGCAGGAGGCAGGAGAGCTCGTGGCTGCCGCGCTTGACCACGAACCCCAGCATCTTCGACGGCACCAATTCGCGGATCGCCTTCATCAGCGCGGCGAGTTGCTCGGGATCGACGGACAGGTCGAGCCACGAGAGGTGCTCGAATCGCGAGAGGGCGTCGCCGAGCGCGGGGGACCGGTTGTAGGCGTGGCCGGCGACCGCCCGGATCGCCCGCGAGGTCCCGTGCCTCACGAGCGCCGCGCAGAGGCGATCGAGGAGCTCCCAGCCTTCCTGATTCCCGCCGCGCGCGATCAGCTCCGACTCCAGCTCGTAGAGACGATCGACGAGGGCGCGCTCGGCCGCCGGCTGGCGGAGCTGCCCGAGGGCGCCGATCGCCTCCTTCGCGGAGATCGGCGGCTGATCGCGTGCGATCATCGCCGCCACCAGGTCCATCTCCTCCTCGAGGCGATCGTGCCCGGTCCGCGGGATGCGGCGGAGGAGGAACGCGAGATTCCGCCGGAAGAACCCCTCGGCGTCGGGGATCTCGTGGCGCATGACGGCGGCGAGCTTGTCGAGGACCAGATTGCGGCAGCCGGAGCCGTGGCACTCGATCAACGCCAGCATGAGCTTCCGGCGCTCGCGGCGGATCTCGCCGTCGAGATCGCGGAGCAGCGCGTCGGCGCGGAACGACGGGAAGAAGTCCAGCACCTTGCGGATCAGTCCGTGCTTGGCGGGGACCTCGACCAGCCGACGGAGCACGTCGGTCGCGATCGCCTCCTCGGCCTGCGAGAGGACCTGGCCGACGATGGTCGCGTCCGGGCGCTTCTCGTTGATCAGATTCTTCGCCACCTCGAGGATCGAGACGGCTTGGGCCAATCGTCCTCCGTTGAACTGCTCGATTGCGGCGTAGATCATCTCGCCCCACCGCTTCGCGCGCTCCTGCGCGTCGGGGGCGAGGGCGACGATCCGGTTCATCGCCTCGAGGTGGCGTCCCAGCGGAATCGGCTTCCCCTTCTCCTTCGCGTCCCCCGCTCCGACCTCGCCCCATCCGGGGAGGCTCCATCCCAGGGCGCGGAAGACCTGGCCCATCGGGGTCGCGACGCCTTCCTTCTTGATCCGCTCGAGATGCTGCGCGAGCTCGTCGTTCGACTTCGATTCGAGTGCCGCCGTCGCCAGGATCTGCGCGAGCAAGGCGGCCTCCGGCCCATCCTTGTCCTTCTCGTCGTTCGATTCCTTCTTGAGCTTGGCGAGCCCCGTGAGCAGCAACGAGAGCGCTTGCGCGCCCTTGTCGATCGTCTTGGGATCGGGGGGCTTCTCCTTCTCGCCCGCGGCGTCCTTCTCCTTTGCGGGGGCGGCCGCGCCGGCGGGCGGAGCGTCCTCGGCCCGGCGATGCAGGAACTCCGCGCGGGCGGAGAGCACCGTCTCGGATTCGCCGAGCTGGCTGAGCCGGATCCTCAGCGTGTCGCGCTCGTGCGCGGGGCAGGCCTGGATCAGGATCCGGCTGACGTCGTGGATGTGCCGCATGACCGTTCCGCGACGGACGAGCTCCAGCTCCGAGAGGAGAGAGAGCTTCTTCATCGCATGGAAGACGAGGTCCGCGTTTCCGACGTTTTCCGTGGGGCTGCGGTGCTGCGTTTGAACCCAGTGCGCGATGACGCGGGCGGTGGTCTCGGGGGACTGCGGGAGGAACTCCTCGAAGTACTCGACCGCCATCATCGGGGCGATCTCGTCGGACAGATACCGTTGCAGCTCGTGCGCCGCTTGACGGATCGTCACCTCGGGCTCTCGGTCGGGCATGGACACGGCTCCGACCTGAATCTGTGGCCCGCCCGGCGGGCGGTCAAGGAGCCCGGCTAGGCGCGCCTGGACTCGACCATGATGCAGGCGCCGTGCACCGTCTTGAAGGGGGCGGCGGCGGCCTCGTCCAGGACGGCCTGATCGAAGCTTCCGTCCTGGAGCCAGACCAGCGAAACCCCAGCCGCCGCGGCGTCTTTGAGGATGCCCCGCGTCACGGCCGGAGGGGTCACGACGTCCACGATGTCCACCGGGCCCGGGAGGTCCGCGAGCGTGGGGACGACGGAGCGCCCCGCGATCGTCTTCTCCTTCGGATTGACCGGGACGACGTCGTACCCGTGCCCCAGGAGGTTGCGGACGATGATGTTCCCGTACTTGGAGGGATCGTTGCTCGCGCCGACGACCGCGATGCGCGTCGTCTTGCTTCGCAGGAGCTCTTTCGCCTCGCGCAGCGCCGAGGGGTCGATGCTCATGTCGCGCCTCCGGACGTATAGACTAGCCCGGTGCGAGCCATCGCGCCGTTCCTCGGGCTCTCGATCGCGATCGCGGCGGCCGGAGCCGCGGGCTCGAAGCCGGTCGCGCTCGCGCTGAAGCGGACCGACGCGGTCCTCGCCCGGCGCCCGAACGTCTCGCCGCTCCTCGCCGCGGGCGCCGTCGCTCTCGATCTCACCGACGAGCGCGGCGCCGCCGACCCGCAGGTCATCGGCGCCTATCGGGAAAAGGGTCGCGACGTGTACCTGTGGCGCTCGGAGACGCCGGTCGGTCCCTCCGTGCGCTCGTTCGCCGAGGAGATCCTCGCCGGCTGGTCGATCCGGATCGCGGCGGACGCCGACCCGCTCCTCGCGCTCGGGCTCGTCCGGTTCGAGGTCGGCGAGAGGCCCGTGACGTTCGGATCGACCTACGAAGCGCGGGTCACGCTTCGCGCGTCTCTCAATCGGCGGGACGGGACGGCGATCTGGACGCGGGAGGTGGACGGGCAGAGCAAGCGCTCCGGGGTCGACGGGCGGGCCGCGATGTGCAACGAAGCGCTCAGCATCGCCTTGCACAAGGCGCTGTCCGCCGTCGCCGGGTCGGCGACGCCGGAGACGGCGCCGCTGGCCTCGTCGCCGCCCGCTCCGGCGTCTCCGGCCGCTTCCGAGCCCGAGGCGGTCTACCGGGAGCTCCTCCGTCTCAAGGAGGGGGGCGTCGGGACCGACGTCCTGGTCGCCTACGTCGCGGAGCGCACGCTGACACGCCCGCTGACGGTGGACGAGATCCTGCTCTGGAAGAACGCGGGGATTCCCGACGAGGCGATCAAGGCGGCGACGGCGCGGCGTACAGATCGATGACCCGCTCGATCGCGCGCCGGCAGACACGGCAGAAGCCGACCTCGTCCCGCGTGTACATGATGCAGTCGGTCTCCGGGCGGTAGAGCCCCTTCGCCTGATACGCGGCCCCCTCGAACGCGCCGACGGTGTGCGCGTAGGTCATCCCCGCGAGCATCGGCGCATCCACGCGCTGTTGTTCCCGGAAGAGCGCGTCGAACTCCTCCTCGGGCGCTTTCCGGGCGATGAGGGCGAGCCGGCGATTCAGGAAGTCGCGCGCCTTGGCTTCCCATGCGTCCTTGTCCCATGGGGTCGGGACCGGCGTACGCGTCTCGACGAGGTCCTTCCACTTCAGCGCCGCGGGGTCGCGCAACGCGGTCACGTTCGGCTCCCACGGCTCCGGCGTGTTCGCGGGGAACACCGTGGTCACGGCGGGGGACATGTAGTACTCGTCCGCGAGCCCCGCGAAGTGATGTCCGAACTCGTGCACGAAGACGTAGTCGGCGAACGCGGTGTCCACCGCGGCCGTCGCCTGGAAGCCATAGATCCCGCCCCCGCCGTACTGCTTCTCGTTCGCGAGGATCTCGATGAACTCGTACGGAGCTTGTGAGAGCGTGTCGCGGAGCGCGCGGTTGTCGTAGGTCAGCATGTACCGCTCGGACTCGAAGACGTAGTACTCCGCCGAGACGGGAGTGCGGCGGAACTTGCCGACGTGGGGACGGTTGACGCCCGACCGCGCGGCGGGCAGGTCGATCGCGCGCACGTTGAAGTCGGATTTCCGGGACTTGAACGGCTCGGTCGCGAAGAGCTTGCCGGTCAGGCGCCGGACGTCGGCGTGGAACTTGGGAAGCTCCGCGGCCGTGTACCCCTCCCCGACGATCAGGAGATCGACCTTCTCCGTCGCCGGGCCGCTCTCGAACACCGTCCAGACCTTTCCCGTCGGCGGCGCGTCCGCGGCGTTCGCTGCGGGCGAGGACGGGTCGACGCGGGTCGACCAGATCTCGTGGAAGGTGCCGTCGGGGCCGCGCTTCTTCAGGACGACCTGGACCGGGGTCTTGGGCCAGGGGAAGCGGAGCGACTCGTGGAACGTCCGGGCCGTGATCTTGAACTCGTCGGTCGCTTCCCATTCCCCGTAGAGCGACGCGAAGCCGCGCGAGTAGACGACGCGATTGCTCTCCGGATCGACGATCTCGAAGAAGTAGGTGCCGAGGTTGAGCTCGTCCAGGAGACGGGTCGTGCTCCCCGCCCAGGGGCCGTCGGAGACGATCCGGTCCAGCGCCACGATCTCCCGGCCGCGGTCCCCCGTGTGGAAGTAGTCCAGCCGCATCGTCTTGGGCGCGAACAAGACCGAGAAGGCGAGCGCGAGCACCAACACGGGCGTCTCCTTGCGTTCGCGGAAGGATAGGCTAGAGTCGCCGGATCGGAGGCTCACGATGCTCGTATCCAAGCCGGACAAGACGCGCATGGTGTCCGCCGCGGACGCGCTCCCGGGGCGCGCGCGGCGTCCGTTTCCCGTTCCGCCGACGCACGCGGTCCTCGGTACGCCGATGGAGCCGCCCTTCCCCGAGGGAACCGAGCTGGCTCAGTTCGGCATGGGGTGCTTCTGGGGCGCCGAGAAGAAGTTCTGGCAGGCTTCCGGGGTCGTCTCCACGCAAGTCGGCTACGCGGGCGGCTCGACGCCGAACCCCTATTACGAGGAGGTCTGCACCGGGCGCACGGGTCATGCGGAGGTCGTCCGCGTCGTCTACGACCCCAAGCGGATCGGATACGAGCAGCTCCTCAAGATCTTCTGGGAGAGCCACGACCCGACCCAGGGGATGCGCCAGGGGAACGACACCGGCACGCAGTACCGCTCGGCGATCTACACCTACTCCGAGGACCAGGCGAAGGCGGCCGCCGCCTCGCGGGACACCTTCGGCGCGAAGCTCGCCGCCGCCGGCTACGGACCGATCACCACCGAGGTCCGCGAGGCGCCGGAGTTCTGGTACGCGGAGGATTACCACCAGCAGTACCTGCACAAGAACCCGAACGGCTACTGCGGGCTGGGCGGGACGGGCGTGAGCTGTCCGATCGGCGTGCCGGTCCGCTGATCGATCAGTCCTTGTGCTCCCCGATGTGGGAGGCGACGGCCTGTCGCTTCGTCGACGTCCCGCCCGACCGGCCGTAGACGACCGTGTTCCGGTAGACGACCCCACCCGCGCTCGACCAGGTCAGGAAAGTGACGGTCTCGCCCTCGGGCTCCTTCGTCGTCTTCGGCGGGTAGAAAGCCGCCGTGGCCGCGCGCTCTTCCTTCCGCCTCTGCGAGCGGGTCGCCGAGCAGCTGATCGGCGCCTTGGCCGCGATCACGCGAAGCTCCTCCGGCTTCCGCAGCAGCTTCAGCATCGCGGCGCGAGCGCCCGAGACCTGAGGGTCGGTCAACGTCACGAGGGACATCGCGTAATCGACCCGATTCGCGCCGGGCAAGGGCCCGGATCTTCCGGACGCCGCGTCGAGGGCCGTGACGTCCTGGTCGATCGCGTGCTCCGTGGTCAGATTGAGACCTCGGATCGCGTCGCTGTCCCCGCCGACCAGCCTGCACGTCCCTCCGGCGAGCGTGAAGATCGCGCGGTGGTCGCCGCCGATCGCTTCGTAGAGCTTCACGCCGAGCGGCGCGTACGTATCGCCGGCGAGAGGATGGACCTCGAGCGAGCCGGGCGTCGCTCCGTCGCCCCCCATGATCGTCTCGGCGCACGACCAGGGTGTGATCTCGGTGGTCTCGGGCTCGATCGAAGGGACGGCCGGCGGTGCGTACGCCGGAACGACGGGAGGCGGTACGGCGGAGCGCGGCGGCGCCGGCGCCCATAGGGGCTTGAAGCCGAAGCTGTCGGCCGGTGCCCACGTCGTGGAGAGGACGTCCTTCACCCAGGTCGATCGGCTCGGCGCGAGCACGTCCTTGGAGAGGTCGAAGACCGATTTGGGGACCCACGTGGTGTCGACCACGCTCTGGGCCCAGCGCGACCGGCTCGGCCCGAGGACGTCCACGTCCGGGTCGAACGCGTGGGTCGGTGTCCAGGTCGTGTCCACCGCGTCCTTCGACCATCGCGTGGACGGGCCCAGATTGCGGAGCTGATCTCTTTGATCTTGGGAGGGCATCTTCGTCGGGCCGGCGAGCGTCTTTGGAGGACCGTAGTCGAAAATCGGCGGGGACTTCGGCGAGTCCCCGTCCTCGAACCGCATTTCCTTGACCAGCTCGACCGGGAAGCTGGCGGTGCTGCCGTCAACGAGAGTGAGGACAAAAGCGTCCCCCTGCCGCACGACGTCCGTCCCCGCGATCACGCGCCCGTCGGTCAGGACGAGAGAGGCCGAGGCGAGCGCGACCCCGGGCGCGGCGACGATCGCGAGGGTCAAGAGAAGACGTCTCATGCCCCGAGTCTGCGCCGACCCTGGAATCGCGGCAAGGCGGGATAATGCCGGGTCGGGCTGTCCTGAGTAAGGTTCGCGAGTCGCCAGGCAAGGAATGAGGAAGCTGTGAACGGCCAGATCAACCTCGCTTTCGACGCAGACGGTCGACTTCTCGGCATCGAAGTTCTCGACGCGAGCAAGACACTGCCGGCGTCGTTCCTAGCTGACGCCGAGCGATGAGGCCCGTCGCCGCCTCCGCCCTTGTCCTTATCTCGATCCTCGCGGGAACTGCGTCCCCCGCCCCTCGACCGCTCATGCGCGGCGTCTGCTGGGAAGCCTCCGGTCCGATCGAGCGGCGCCATCTCGCGCCTCTCCGCGACCTCGGGGCGGACTGGATCGCGCAGACCCCGTTCGGGTGGGCGCCGTCCCTCGACGCGCCCGAGATCCGGTTCGGGCCGGAGGCGGGGATGTGGGGCGAGACCGACGCGGGGCTCGCGCAGACCGCGGCGTGGGGCCGCGAGCTCGGCATCAAGACGCTCCTCAAGCCACACCTGTGGGTGCGGCGCGGGGAGTGGTCGGGGGACATCGAGATGCGGTCGGAGGAGGCCTGGACGCGGTGGTTTGCCTCCTACGAGGCGTTCATCGTTCACTACGCCGAGCTCGCCGAGGCGCGGGGTTTCGAGGCATTGGCGATCGGAACGGAGCTCGGCAAGACCACGCGACGGACGGCCGACTGGCGGCGCCTCATCGCGCGCATCCGCGCCGTCTACCACGGCAGCCTGACCTACTGCGCGAACTGGAACGACGAGCCCGAGCGGATCGCGTTCTGGGACGATCTCGATTTCATCGGGATCCAGGCCTACTACCCGCTCTCGACGGAGCCCGCTCCCTCGCGCGAGCGGATCCTCGAGGCGTGGGGCCGATCGCCGGACGCCTGGAGGTGCTCGCCGGGCGAACGCGCAAGCGGGTCGTGTTCACGGAGATCGGCTACAAGTCGTGCGGGGGCGCCCTGATCGAGCCCTGGAGCTGGACCGCCGACGGCGCCGCCAACGACACGCTCCAGCGGGACGCCTTCGCCGCGATGTTCGAGACGCTCTGGGGACGGGCCTGGTTCGGGGGGACGTTCGTCTGGAAGTGGCACCCGTCTCCGGCCGCGCTCGCGCGCCACGGCCGGGACTTCACGCCGCAGGGGAAGCCGGCGCTCTCCGTGATCCGAAGCTATTACGCGGCGCCGCGCTGAGCCTCGCGTCGCACGAGGAGCGCGAGCGCCGCCGCGGCGAGCGCGAGCGAGAGGACGCTCAGCCGGCTCCCCGGCAGCGCGAATTCGCCCACGTTGAACGAGCTCCACCGCGCCGAGGCCGAGCCCAGGCCGAAGAACCGCCCGGGCATTCCTTCATAGATCCCGCCGGGGTTCACCGAGACCGGCTCGCGGTAGCGCGCCACGATGTCCTTGGGCCACTCCTGTGTCCCGTAACGGCCCGGCCGGCCGTGAGCGAATTGCGGAAGGTCGATGTTCCAGATCGGGCTCCACATGATCGGAGGATCGACGCGATATCCGAAGGGTGGCTGCGGGTCCACCACCGTCACGATCGCCATACCGAGGACCGACACCGCGAGCAGCAGGCGCCGGATCCAGCGCCCGCGACCCGCCGCGACCGAGATCATCGGAAGCGCGAGGAACGGGAGCGCGGGGATCAGGTACCGCGGGCCGCAGGCCCAGCCACCGTGCCAGGCCTTGAACGTGATGTTGAACGCCAGGAGGTGCGCGATCATCGCCGCGCACACCCATCCTTCCGCGCGCAGGCTTCGCGACCGGATCATGCGCACGAGGCCGACCCCCCCGATGAGCAGGACCGGAGAGATCGGGAACAGCCCGCGCGCCGGGGAGACGAGGAGGGCGGCGAGGACACCGAGGTCCGGCCCGCCGAAGATCTCCAGGAACCCGCCCTGCGCGTCCCGGAAGTACGGGTTCTGCCAGGCGTAGTTGGTCGTCACCAGGCGGCCGAAGCAGGCGATGTTGTACAGCCCGAGAATCGCGAGCGGGGGGATTGTTCCCGCGAGGAAGACGGCGACGCGCGACCGCGGGCGCGCGCGATGCCACACGTAGGCGCCGAGGATCGCCAGGCCGATGACCGACAGATAGCTCGCGACGACGGCGGCGCCCGCGCACAACCCGGCGCCGAAGAGCCGGCGCCCGGTCGGCTCGCCGGACGCGAGCAGGAACGACGCCGTGAGCGCGACCGCGACCAGGTCGTGATCGTAGAGCATCGTGGCGTAGGGGAAGTAGAGCGTGCCGAACGCGAGCGCGACGGTGGCGTAGAGGCTGGCGCGCGCATCCCCCTGCGAGAGTCGCAGCGCGAGGCGCCAGAAGGCGACCACGCCGACCGCGGCGAGGAGCCCGATCCCCGCGGCGCCGGCGAGCCACGCATTGGCGGTCATGACCCAGGCATCGTCGGGATCCAGGCCTGCCGCGCGCTCGATCCCCCAGATCGCCGCGTAGGCGGGAGCCGCGGCGAAGGAAGCCCCCGGGGCCTTGTTGGGATGCGCGTGGCCGCGTGCGAAGGCGAGGTCTCCCGTGACCGCGGCGGTATCGATGACGATCGGGCGGGCGTCGGGGGGATGGTCGGGGGAGAGCGGAATCAAAGGACCGGGCCCGGCGTACCAGGCGAGCACGTACGTGTGCCCGCCCTCGGTGAAAACGCCGTCCTTCACGGGCACGCGCCTGAGGGCTTCGGATCCCGCCCCCCCGCGCGGTGCGTACACGAGGTAGTCGTCGATCCAAGGGCGGCGCGACTCCACGAGCGCCCGGGTCAGCGCGAACCGGCCGTTCTGGTTCCACCCCCCGCCTTGGTGAAAGGAGGCGTAGGACAGCCACGCGAGCGCGAACAGAAGGACCTCGATCCGCCGGACGCGCATGCCCCGGCATTCTAGGGGGAGCGGCGTGTTTTTCTTCTAGAATCCGCGGGACGCTCGAACCGCGAGGAGGCCGCATGAGATGGATCGTGGGCTCGGTGCTCGCCGGACTGGCGATGTTCACCTGGGGGGCGATCTCACACATGGCTCTGCCGCTGGGAACGATGGGCATGCGCGGCGTTCCGGCGGACCGCGAGGTCGCCGTCGTCGACGCGATGAAAGGGGCGATGACCGACAGGGCGATCTACATGTTCCCCAGCTTCGATCCCGACCGTCCCATGACCCAGGCCGAGACCGACGCCTACGCCGCGAAGCTCAGCAAAGGGCCGACGGGCCTCGTCGTCTACAACCCGGGACCGGGGGCGGTGTTCGGTCCCGGCCTCCTGCTGATGGAGCTGTTGACGAACATCCTGTCGTGCCTCGTCGCCGCTTGGGTGCTGCTCCGCATCGCGCCGGCCACCGGCTTCCTCGAGCGGGCCGCGGTCGTCGCGGCCTTCGGCGCGTTCGCGACGCTCTCGATCGAGGCCTCCTACTGGAACTGGTACAAGTTCCCCGCCTCGTACTTCGCCGCGCAGGCGATCGATCAGATCGTGGGCGCGTTCCTGGCGGGGCTGGTCCTCGCCGCAATCGTCAAGCGAGCCTGAGTGCGCCTGCTCGTCGGCTGCCCCTCGTGCAAGCGTCAGTTCGACGGCACCGGTCTCGCCGTCGGAAGCCGCTTCCGCTGCCGATGCGGGACGGCGATCACGATCGCGGAGCCCGCATCGCGCGACGCGGCGGTCGTGCGTTGCGCTTCGTGCGGCGCGGCCCGGGAAGAGGGCGCCCTCGCGTGCCGCTATTGCGGCTCGGACTTCACGCTGCACGAGCAGGACCTCGAGACCATCTGCCCGTCATGCCTGGCGCGGATCAGCAACACCGCCCGCTTCTGCCACCACTGCGGTACCCGGATCGCTCCCGAGGAGATCGCGGGCGACGGCACGGATCGAGTGTGCCCGGCTTGCGGGGAGGGGAGGCTCCTTCGCAGCCGGCCCCTGGGGGGGAGCGGATTCACCACGCTCGAGTGCGCCGTGTGCGCCGGGTTGTGGATCGGGGCCGAGGTGTTCCGGGCGCTCGAGGAGCGCGCGCGATCGAGCGCGCCGTCGGTGCCGGATCCCGCGGTGCTGCGCGCCGAGGTCGCCGCACGGCCGCGGCCCCGCCAGGCTCCGGGCGCGTTCTATCGCCCCTGCCCCGCGTGCAGCGGACGCATGACGCGCCTGAACTTCGAGCGGACGAGCGGCATCCTCGTCGATCGCTGCAAGGAGCACGGGATCTGGTTCGACGCGACCGAGCTCGACGCCGTCCTTCGTTGGATCCGGCTCGGCGGCGAGCGCCTCTCCGACGAGCGCGGACGCGACGAGGAGCGCGCGCGAGCGTCGCACGCGCGATTCAAGGTCGAGCCCCGCGTGCCGAAGGACGGGCAGGCGTCGCTCGCCATCGGGGTCGATCCCTCCCAAGACGCTCTGGACGTCCTCCCCACGCTCCTTCATTGGTTTCTCCACCGCTGACGCGGTGGCGGAGGCTCCCGTGAACCCACGTCGCTCTCGCTCTCGCGCCGTCGTCGCGGCCGCCCTGCTCGCAGGCGTTGCCGTCGCCGCCGAACCCTCCCCGTACAAGTCCGACACCTTCAAGGGCCTCGCCTTCCGGGGCATCGGTCCGGCGATGATCTCGGGGAGGATCACCGACGTGGCGATCGATCCGCGCGACTCCTCGATCCGCTACGTCACGGCCGCGTCCGGGGGTGTCTGGAAGACGGTGAACGCGGGGACGACCTGGACCCCGATCTTCGACGACCAGGGGTCCTACTCGATCGGTTGCATCACGATCGACCCGCGGAACCCGTTGACGCTGTGGGTGGGCTCCGGAGAGAACAACTCGCAGCGCAGCGTCTCCTACGGCGACGGCGTCTACCGCTCGACCGACGGCGGGGCTTCGTGGGAGAACCTCGGCCTGAAGACCTCCGAGCACATCGCGAAGATCCTCGTCGATCCGCGGGAGTCCAGCCGCGTGCTCGTCGCCGCGCAAGGGCCGCTGTGGTCCCCCGGCGGCGAGCGCGGGCTCTACGAGACCCGGGACGGCGGAAAGGCCTGGAAGCCGATCCTGACCGTGGACGAGAACACCGGGATCACCGACGTGGTCATGGACCCGCGGAATCCGGACGTCATGTACGCGGCGTCGTACCAGCGGCGCCGGCACGTCTGGACGCTGATCGACGGCGGTCCGGGCTCGGGGATCTGGAGGACAACGGACGGGGGCGCGACCTGGAAGAAGCTGGAGAACGGCCTACCCAAGGAGGACATGGGACGGATCGGCCTCGCCGTCGCGGCGTCGCGCCCCGACGTCGTCTACGCCGTCATCGAGGCCGCCAACAAGGCCGGGGGGTTCTACCGATCGACCGATCAGGGAGGGTCGTGGGAGAAGCGGAGCGACTACGTCCCGACGAGCCCGCAGTACTACCAGGAGATCTTCGTCGACCCGAAGATCGAGACCCGCGTCTATTCCATGGACACCTGGATGCAGGTCACGGAGGACGGAGGAAAGACGTTCCACAAGGTCGGAGAGGCGTTCAAGCACGTGGACAACCACGTCCTCTGGATCGACCCCGGCGACACCGAGCACCTGATCGCGGGGTGCGACGGCGGCCTGTACGAGTCGCACGACCGGGGCGCGACCTGGACCTGGTCGGAGAACCTCCCTCTCGCGCAGTTCTACAAGGTCGCCCTCGACAACGCGACGCCGTTCTACAACGTGTACGGCGGGACGCAGGACAACTTCACGGTCGGAGGGCCTGCGCGGACGCGGACGGTCAACGGCATCGTCAACGCCGATTGGTTCGTCACGACCGGTGGGGACGGCTTCCAGACCGTCGTCGACCCGGATGATCCGAACATCGTCTACTCGCAGGCGCAGCACGGCGCGCTGGTGCGCCTCGACCGGCGAACGGGGGAGACCATCGACATCCAGCCGCAGGCCGACGCGGGGGAGCCGGGGCTCCGCTGGAACTGGGACTCGCCGCTCATCATCAGCCCGCACGCAGCGAAGCGCCTCTACTTCGCGGCCAACCGAGTGTTCCGGAGCGACGATCGCGGCGATACCTGGCGTCCGGTCTCCCCCGACCTCACGAGGCAGATCGATCGCAACCAGCTGAAGGTCATGGGGCGCGTGTGGAGCGTAGACGCCGTGGCCAAGAACGCATCCACGTCGTTCTACGGGAACATCGTGGCGCTGGCGGAGAGCCCGAAGAAGGAGGGGCTCCTCGCCGCGGGGACGGACGACGGCCTGATCCGTATCACCGAGGACGGCGGCGGCGCCTGGCGCTCGATCGACAGGTTCCCCGCCGTCCCGGATGCGAGCTACGTGTCGAGGGTGGTCTTCTCCCCCCACGACGCGGCGACGGTCTTCGCCACCTTCGACAATCACAAGAAGGGGGACTTCAAGCCGTACGTGCTGGTCAGCGGCGACACCGGCCGTTCGTGGAAGTCGATCGCCGGGGACCTGCCGGAGCGTGGGACCGTGTACGCGCTCGCCTGCGACCCGAAGGACCCCGATCTCCTCTTCGCCGGCACCGAGTTCGGGGCGTTCGTCACCCGGGACCGCGGCGCGCACTGGGTGCGCCTCACCGGAAACCTGCCGACGATCCAGGTGCGCGATCTCGCGATCCAGGGCCGGGCCGACGATCTGGTCCTGGCGACGTTCGGCCGAGGCTTCTACGTGCTCGACGACTATTCCCCCCTTCGCGCGACGACCAAGGACACGCTCGCGCGCGAGGCGACGCTCTTCCCGGTGCGCGATGCATGGACGTTCGTTCCCAGCAGCCCGAACGGCCTCCGCGACAAGGGGTTCTTCGGCGACCGCTATTTCACCGCGCCCAATCCGGCCTTCGGCGCGGTCTTCACCTACTACCTGAAGGACGAGATCAAGACGCGCCGGAAGACACGGCAGGCGGCGGAGAAGGACAAACAGAAGAAGGGGGAGGACACCGCGTATCCCGCCTGGGAGGCGCTGGCCGCGGAGGACCGGGAGGAAGATCCCGCGATCCTGCTCACGGTCACGGCCGAGGACGGGACCGTCGTCCGGAGGCTCACCGGACCGGTGGCCGCGGGTTTCAACCGGGTTGCCTGGGATCTCCGCTACCCGCAGTTCGATCCGACGAGCCTGTCCCCTCCGGACGTCGATCCTTGGGACCGCGTACCGGGGGGGCCTCTCGCCGCGCCGGGGCGCTACAGGGTCTCGATGGCAAAGCGCGTCGACGGCGTGGTCACCCCGCTCGGCGAGCCGCAGACGTTCTCCGCCGTTCCGCTCGGGATGTCGTCGCTTCCGCCGGCCGACCGCCCCGCTCTCCTCGCGTTCCAGGAGAAGACCGGTCGCCTCCAGCGGGCGGTGCTGGGCGCGACGCGCACCATCGAAGAGGCGCAGACCCGGATCGACCACCTGAAGAAGGCGCTCGCCGATGCTCCGTCGGCCGCTCCGGAGCTGCAGACCCAGGCGCGGGCGATCGGCTCACGGCTGCGCGATCTCAAGATCGCACTGAGCGGCGACGCGACCCGCGCCGCGCGGAACGAGCCGACACCGCCGTCGATCGTGGATCGAATCCAGCAGATCGTGGGCGGCCACTGGGACGCGACTTCGTCCCCGACCGCGACGCACCGGCGCAACTACGAGATCGCGGCGAAGGAGTTCGCGCCCGTGCTCGCGTCGCTCCGCTCGTTGATCCTCGTCGATCTGGCGAAGCTCGAGCAGTCCGCCGAGGCGGCCGGCGCGCCCTGGACCCCCGGTCGCCTTCCCGACTGGAAGCCGGAATGAGGCCTCAGGGACAGCCGACGATCTGCTGGGGCGCGCACGCGGCGGCAGAGGGCGCGCGCTCGGTCCCGTCGCTCGTGCGGCCGTAGGAGCCTTCGTTGCCGCCGCTCGACGGCACGACGAGGTAGTACCGGTCCCCGAGCGACGGCGGGACCGTCGCGGTCGTCGCCCCTCCGGTTGCGCACTGGAGCGGCACGTGGCTTCCCGGCGTGCCGAGCGAGCCTTCATAGACCGCGTAGTCCGACACGGGGCCGCAAGCGGGGGACCAGGACAGGAAGAGGCTCGCGCCGTTCTTGTCGACGTGGAGCGGAACCCCCGGGACGAGCCCGCCGTCGGGGACCCGGCCGCTCCCGCTCCCGGGCGCGATGCCGGATGCGTAGACGTCCACGGAGCGGGCGGCACCGCCGGTCTCGTCGCGGTTGTCGGTGAAGATGGCGATCAGCGACGCGAGCACGGTGTCCAGACCGTTGTAGTCGCCGAACTCGAAGCTGTCCGTGATGTTGGGCGAGGTCACGGTCGTCACGCGGCGGGGGGCCGACCAGGTGGCCGCGCCGTCGGTGGAGAACGCGTAGTACAGGTCCACGGCGGTCCGGCCGGGACTCTGCCGCGTGTCGTAGTACACGACGTGAACGGTGCCGTCGGGGCCGACCGCGATCCAGGGGTGCCAGCGGTCGACCGTCAGCGCGTCCGCGACCTCATGGGGCGTCGTCACGGTCCAATTCGCGCCGCCGTCGTGCGACGCGGCGACCTGGATGCGCGCGTGGTTGGCCGACGGCGTGCTCGAGGTCGGGCCGGTCGAGTCCGTCCAGGCGACGTAGACGCTTCCGGCGAAGGGTCCGTTGCCGAGATCGGCGTCCACGGACGCGTAGACGAAGGCCTCGCGGACCTCGATGGACGGGATCGGAAAGGTGAACGATGCCTGCGTGCCGGCGATGACGACCGAGGTCCCGAACGTGGCGCCGCCGTCGGTCGACTTCCTCATGCGGATCGTCCTGCTATTGAACGCCGCCCAGACGTAGTAGACCTCGCCGTTCTTCCCGGTGGCGATGTCGCTCCCGATCCCGAGCTCCGAGGAGTTGGACGAGAACGCCTGCTTCACGAAGGTGTTGCCGAAGTCCGACGAGACGGCGATCTTCATGACGTTGTTGTCGTGCCAGGTCACGTAGATCCGGTCCTTGAACGGCGACCCGGGATACTTGTCCACGTGCACGTACTCCTTGTCGCTCCCCCCGGACGTGACGTCGCGTCGCGGGCTCCCCGGAGTGACGGACTCCAGCCCGTTCCAGCTCACACCACCGTCGTTCGAGCGGTAGAGCCAGACGCGGCAGCCGTTGAAGCTGCACGAGCCCAGCGTGGTCGCGTAGCCGAACGACCCGGTGGAGGACCAGTCCACCGCCGGATCGCCTCCGGTGCCTCCCAGAGGGAGCGACACCTGCGTCCACGAGACACCGCCGTTCGTCGAGTACCACATCGTCTGACCGGAGATCG
>Ga0075418_10002026_pt1 | contig 23018 bp, 21 predicted proteins | sample SoiMetdeltSBSDD2_FD_81776 | JGI IMG/M metagenome (GOLD analysis project Ga0075418, IMG submission 81776) | Bulk soil microbial communities from a Populus tree surrounding site in Tennessee, USA - Soil MetaG P. deltoides SBSDD2 | ecosystem: Environmental > Terrestrial > Soil > Tree plantation...
CGATTCGCGGAAATCTTCACGAAATGTGGGGGCGAGCGCGAGTTCGAATCCGGACAGCGAATCGATTACCACGCGCCGGGCCTTGAGTCGCTCAATAGCCGCGGTCAACTCGTGCTGCGTCTCGTCGATCGAAAGATCCAAGGGCCGCGTGTGGATGATGCCCACCTGGCCGTCGCGAACGGCCTGGTCAAGCCCGATCGCGCTAGTCTGTGCATACTCGCTCGGGCGCTTTTCGAAGATGGCGATCACGCCCGGTTCGCCGCGACGGACGCCGTCGCGAATAAACTGCGTGGCGAGGACAGTCTTCCCCGATCCCGACGGTCCGGCGACGAGGACGGATTGCCCGGAAGGGATGCCGCCGCCCAACATCTCGTCAAGGCCTGTCACCCCAAGGGACACCCGTGGCGTTCGACGCTTCGTCTCGGCCCCTCCACCCACCGGTGGCGTTTCGGACGGGGCGAGAATGAGTCGGGGAAACACCTGAATGCCGCGGTTGGTAATGCGAAACGTATGCAGACCCGGAATGGGCGCCTGGCCGCGCACCTTCATGACCTGCATCTTGCGCACCATGGAATTTCGGTCGAGGCTCTGGTACAACCACACAAGGCCGTCCGCGACCGTGAAGACGGGGTGGTCTTCGGTCTCGGTCACCTGAAACTCGCCAACAAGAAACGTCGTCGCCTGCCATCCGGTCAGCCGCATGCCCAGGTCCTGGACGAAGCGCTGCAGCTCGGCCCCTCCGTTCTGCCGTTTCGCGACTTGGATGACCGATCGAAATGAGTCGACGATCACGATCGCGGGCGACGCGGCTTCCACTTCCTGGACGATGCGCCGCAGCACCTCGTCGAGCCCGCCGTCCAGCGCCTCCTTTGCCAGGTTGACGAACCGCACCGACGCATTCACCTCCGCGACGTTGAAGAACTCGAACTGCTGCTGATAGCGGAGCATCTTCAACGGCGGTTCGCCGAGCACGGTGAAGTAGAGGGCCGGCCGATCGGGTCGCGCCAGCGTGAACATGATCTGCTGCACCAGCGTGGTCTTGCCGGCCCCGGGCGCACCTGCAACGACGTTGAACGAGAATTCGGGCAGGCCTCCGCCCAGAACGGCATCGAGTCCAGGAACGCCCGTCGATAAGCGACGGATGGGAACCTTGTCGGTCATGTCGTATGCTCCGGTGTAATGCGATCAAACTGGTCGGGCCACGTCTCGTGTAAGAGAAGGCGTGTCAGGGTCTCCCCGATGAACGAGGCCAACACCTCGCTCGCTAAGGCGAGCACGGTAACCGCGGCCCTGGTGGCGACGACCGGATCTTGACGCTCCAGGAAGTGCTGCACATGCGTGAATGGCTCGCCATACTGGCCAGACGCGCGGGCCGGCGCGAGCCCCGGAAATCGCCGCTCTGCCAACTGCAGGCTGCGACCATAGATCGCGGCGGCACCGCCATCGCCGACAAGCGGCGTCAGATGCCGGGCGAAGTCTTCACACAGCCGACGAGCAGCTGCGGCAACGGCTGGTGCATCGGCCCCCGTTCCAGCGTGCCGCGCCAGTAGTCGCACAAAGGCCGGCTCCAACGATTTCCCAGTCGTCATGAGGACTCGATAAGTCGAGGGCGGATTCTACTTGACCTCGGCGGTAATCTTGCACCGTCGTTTCACAGGCAGCGAATCGTCGCTGACGATACGTCGTGAGTTCGGAACATTGCCGTGAATCGCCTTTGCTCGAGTTGGCCGGTGGAGATCCAGCCATCGACGTCGCCAACAACGAGGCACACGCACGCCACCAATGGGAAGCGGCGAGAGCCATCGGTTGATCTGCTGATGGCCAATAGATTGCGGCACTTCCCCAGCATGGAGGCTCGCGTCGAGGCGCTCTTCCACAACACCTTCGTCCGCTATCTTTTCGCCATCGCCACCGTCATAAGCACGTTCGCCCTCGGGGTATGGCTGATCCCTTTCGCGGGAACAGGCGCTCCATTCGTGCTGTTCTTTGCGGCGATTCTGTTGACCAGCCTCGCTGCAGGCATCGGCCCGGGGATTTGCGCGATCGTGCTCAGCGCGCCGCTCGCGGCGTACACGTTCGTCACGCGCGCAGGCGACCCTCCGTTTCAAGCGGCGGTTCAGGGGTTGCTGTTTGCGGTCGATGCGATAGTCGTCGTCTATTTGGCGTTTCGGATGAGGAAGGAGCATCAGGCAGCCCAGAATGCGAATCAGCGATTGCGGAGGGCGAACGAAGAGATCATCAAATCGATGATGCGGACGCGCGAGGTCATTGAGCTCGCGCCGGACGCATTCTTCCAGGCAGATCTCGACGGGCGCTTCACGGACGTGAACCAAGCCGCGTGCCGGCTCCTCGGGTATGAGCGGGACGAGCTGATTGGCAAGACACTCTTCGACATCATTCGGACCGAGGACGCGGACCGGCTGAGGGCGGTGAGGGCCGATCTTCTTCTGCCCGGCCGGGTGAACACAGCGGAGTGGACGCAAAAGCGGAAGGATGGCACGTTCGTCCCCGTCGAGGTGAGTTCAAACATTCTGCCGGACGGCCGCTGGCAGGCGTTCGTGCGCGACGTCAGCGAGCGCAAACGCGTCGAACAGGCGCTGCAGGAATCGGAGGAGCGATTCCGACTCACGATCGATGAAGCGCCCATCGGTATGGCACTGGTCGCGCTCGATGGGCGTTTCGTTCGTGTCAATCGTGCGCTCTGCGAAATTGTCGGCTACACCTCCGCCGAGTTGACGGGGCTTACGTTTCACGCCATCACCCATCCCGCGGATCTCGACGGGGATCTCAGGCTCGCAGATCAACTCGTACGCGGCGACATTACCCGATACCAGCTCGAAAAGCGCTACGTTCGCAAGGACGGCACGATCGTCAACGTTCTGCTGAGCGCGTCGATTCTCCGCACTGGAGACGGCGCACCCCGCTACTACATCTCGCAGATCGAGGACATCACCGAGCGAAAGCGAGCAGAAGCCGCTCTGAAAGACAGTGAAGGTCGTCTTGCCCTCGCGCTCGATTCTGCTGAAATGGGCATGTGGGATCTGGATCTCCTCACCGATACATCCGTGCGGTCACTCAGGCATGACCAGATATTCGGATATTCGGCGGCCGTTCCGACATGGGGAGCGGCGATCTTCATGACTCATGTTGTCCCCGAAGATCGAGACATTGCAAAACGCGCTTTCGAAACAGCCTTCGTGTCCGACAACTTCGATATGGAGTGTCGAATACGTTGGGCGGACGAGTCCATTCACTGGATCTCGGCCAAGGGTCGCGTCTATCGGGATCCAAAGGGCGACCCCGTCAGAATGATGGGCACCGTGTTGGATGTCACCGAGCAGAAGCGCGCACAGGAGGCGCTGCAGAGAAGCGAACGCGAGTTTCGGGAGCTGGCCGAGGCCATGCCGCAGATCGTCTGGGCCACGACAGCAGATGGATTGAACATCTATTTCAATCAGCAATGGGTGGACTACACCGGTCTCACCCTGGAAGAGAGCTCCGGAGAAGGCTGGATCAAACCTTTCCATCCCGACGATCGGCAGCGCGCGTGGGATGCCTGGCAGCGAGCAGTACAACATCGCGACACCTATTCCCTCGAATGCCGCTTGCGGCGCGCTGATGGCGCGTATCGGTGGTGGCTGATCAGAGGAGTGCCGCTGCTCAGTGCGAACGGAGAGATTCGCAAATGGTTCGGCACGTGCACCGACATTGAACAGATCAAATGCATCGAGCAGGAACTCAAGGATGCCAACGCATCCCTTGACGCAATCATCGAAAACATTCCCCTGATGGTGTTTATCAAGGAGAGCCAGTCGTTGCGGTTCGTCCGCTTCAATCGCGCGGGCGAAGACTTGCTCGGGTGGCCGAGGCAGAAGTTCATCGGGAAGACCGACTACGATTTCTGGCCGCGGGCGCAAGCCGAGTTCTTCATCGAGAAAGATCGCGAGACCCTGAACGACGGCAAGGTCGTAGACATCGCGGAAGAACCGATAGAAACGCGCCATCAAGGTGTCCGTTTCCTGCATACGAGGAAAGTTCCGATCCACGACGCGGAGGGTCACGCGATCTATCTACTCGGCATCTCGGAAGATATTACCGAGCGAAGGCGCATTGAACAGGAACGGCAGTTTCTGGCTGAGGCGAACGTCGCGCTGTCCGCTTCGCTCGATTACGAAGAGACGCTTGCCACTGTTGCCCAGTTGGTCGTTCGTGACTTCGCCGATTGGTGCATCGTCGAGATCATGGAGGAGCACGAGCACCTCGGGCGGCTCAAGGTGACCAGCGCGAACCAGGGGAACGCGGCGGTCTGCGCACGTCTCGAGCAAATGCCTATCGATCGAAATCGACCTTACCTCGTCCGACCGGTGATTGAGACGAGGCAGCCTCTTCTCGTCGAACACGTCAGCTCTGAGTTCCTCGAATCTGTCGCGCAAAGTCCAGAGCATCTGCAGTCACTCCGCTCCGTCAGTCCCACGTCCATCATGGCAGTGCCGGTTCTGATGCGCGGACAATTGCTTGGGACCATCGCGTTCATCTCCTCCACGCCGTCTCGTGTGTATCGGGCGGGCGATCTTCGTTTCGCCGAAGCGCTGGCGGACCGCGCAGCGGTGGCCATCGAGAATGCACGTCTCTACCGCGCCTCGGTCGATGCCAGCCAGCTCCGTGATCAAGTGCTCGGCGTCGTGGCCCATGACCTCCGGAATCCGCTTTCGACGATTCTGCTGAACGCGGCGACCCTCAAGCGTCACGGCCCGGATCCCGAGCGGCGTTCTCAGAAGCGGAGTGAAGCGATCTACCGCGCGGCCACGCGGATGAACCGCCTGATTCAAGATCTCCTGGATGTCGCGGTCATGGAGTCAGGGCAGCTGACCATCGAACGAGCGCGACTGTCTGCACGTGATCTGATCGCGGCGTCGGTGGATACGCAAAGACCACTTGCAGCTTCCTCGTCGCTCGAGCTTCGAGTCGAGTTGGAACCTGATGTTCCCGACATCTGGGGTGATCGGGATCGGCTCCTTCAGGTGTTCGAGAACCTGATTGGTAACGCGATCAAATTTACGAAGGCTGGCGGTTGTATCACGATAAGCGCGACCTCGAGGGATCACGAGGTCATCTTCCGCGTTGCGGATACGGGCTCTGGCATCGCGCCCGAGAACCTGACCCACGTCTTTGACCGATTTTGGCAAGCGACCAGCACTAACCGTCAAGGCGTCGGGCTCGGCCTTCCAATCACCAAGGGCATCGTCGAGGCGCACGGCGGTCGAATCTGGGTCGAGAGCACGCCGCATCGCGGCACGACCTTCTCCTTCACCATTCCCAAGGCGACTCCAGAGCAGGGTCGACCGTCGGCGCCCGGCGGGTCCCCGCTTCTCGAAGGTCGCCGAGCCGCTTAGGTGCCAGCCGTGGCTGAGGGAGCTCAGCCACGGTCTCACCACTTACGAGAAGCAGTGCGCGATTGCCAGGTCCGCGCGGCGTCGCTAAAACGCGTTGCCGATGTACGGCAGCATCCGCCCGAAGTAGATCACGCCAATCCAGAGCACGATCTGTGAGGCCGCGAGCATTCTCACGAGCGCCGACGCCGTCGCACCCGCTTCCATTTCCCACACCTCTTCGTGCCACGTCAGGTACAGCACGTCCGCACCCGCGAGGAGGATGCAGAGCATCTTCAGGTGAAAGGCTGGATTCTCGATGTATTGAAACGCCTGTCCGATGAAGAACAACATACCCGTCACGGAATTGGCGACGAAACCCCAGACGCCCCACGGCAACAGCCGATGGAAGCCCGCCAGCGGAGCGTTCCGCATCCATCCGAGCAGCCGCAGGTTCGCGACGAGGACGACGCCGAAGAGCAGGCACAAACCCATGAAGTGGATCGTTTCGAGCGTCTTCCACGCCCACGGATGGCTGTATTGATACCTCGTGATGAATTCGCTCGAGAGCCACCGCGGCGCAAGGATTCCCTCCGTCGAGACCGCAGCGTCCGGGTCGCTCATAATCTCTGGATGATGGATTTCGCTGCCGACGTTCGCCGCACCTGACATCAGCGCGATTGAAAGGACCGACAAGAGCACGGCAGCAGCGGTGATTCGTGGTCCCAGTGACCGGCGCCGCCGGGAGGACCACAGCCCATACCACGCGACGACGCCCGTCGCCTCCGTGAAGATCAGCGCGAAGAGCGCCGAGCGCTGATGAAGACCGATGACGTCCTGCGACACGGTCCGGACGCCGCGCAGCGATTTCTGCGCGGAATAGCCGGACATGTAGGTCGGCAGCGATATCAGGGCAATCGCGAACAACACGGCCATCGCGCCGCGTTTGAGGTCCTCGCTCTTTTTCAGCAGCCCGAGGACGAACAAGCCGAAGCCGACGATCATGCCGATTGTCGGGAAGTGGTTGAGGAGGAGATGGATGTGAACGAGATCCGACGGGGTCAGCATCAGGTCACCGCGCCGCGCGCCTCGACGGCATACGCGATGAGCCGTCCGGAGGTGATCACCGCGAGCCAGAGCACGAGGCAGGCGACGGCCGTCTTTTGAATCGCCGGTGGAATCGTGAGGTCATTCTCCGTACTGTCGACGAATCGCCGCAGCCGTGACATCGCTATCAGCGCGAGCGCGAGGCACGCAAGTTTTGCGTAGAGCTCCCAGACACGCGCGATGCCCGTCGCATCCGTCATGAAGAGCAGCGTGCCGGACACGAGATTGAGGTAGAACCCGACCCAGAACAGCGGAAACAGGACGCGAAGAGAGGAGAGCGGAATCTGTCGACCGACGCCGAGCAACCGGAGGCAGACGACGAAGCCAATGCCGGCCGTGAGCCCCATGCCGACAGCATGAACGAAGAGCCACCAGGCGTAGCCCCACCATAACGAATCAGATTCGGCGATTGCGGCGGAGATTGGCAGGTCTTGAATCCACTGGAGGACCGCCATCAGCGCTGAATCCTACCATTCATAAAATCCTCTGCCTGTCTTCTTCCCCAGTTCACGCCGGTGCACCTTGTCGCGGAGAATTTGCGGCGGCTCGAATTTCGGATCCTGGAGTTCACGATGCAGGTACTCGGCGATGTTCAACCGCACATCGAGGCCGACAAGGTCGGTGAGCTGCAGCGGACCCATCGGATGACCGTACCCAAGCGTCATCGCCGTATCGATATCTGCGGCTGACGCGACGCCCTGCTCCACCATTCGCATCGCTTCGAGGCCGAGCACGACACCCAGACGCGATGAGGCAAAGCCCGGCGTGTCGCGCACCAGAATCGTCGTCTTCCCCATCTCTCCGGCGGCCTCGCGCGCCGCTGCGATCACTGCGGGATCGCTCTGCGCATGTGCGATCACCTCTACCAGCTTCATGATGTGAACCGGATTGAAGAAATGCATGCCGACAACGCGCTCGGGCCGGCGAGTTGCGTGCGCGATGCGGGTGACCGACAGCGATGACGTGTTGCTCGCCAGGACCGCATCGTCGCCGACCACCGCATCGAGCTGCTGAAAGAGTTGTTCCTTGATATCGAGGTCTTCGGCTACAGCTTCGATGACCAGGTCGGCATCACGTGCGGCGGCTGCCACATCCACGGCGGTCTGGACGCGCGCGGCTGCGGCATTCGCGTCGTCTTGAGTGATCTTGCCTCGTTTGACCGCGCCCGCGAGGTTCGATGCGATTCGACTCCTCGCCTCCGCCAGCGTCTCGGGATTGCTGTCAGTCAGCGAGGTCTGATAGCCGGCCATCGCCGCCACCTGCGCGATCCCGTGCCCCATCGTGCCCGCGCCGATGACGGCAACGCGGCGGATTGGCTTAGAAGCCCGTGGCAATCGAGCCTCCGCCGTCTACGACGACCGTCTGACCGGTGATGTAGTTCGACGCATCCGATGCGAGGAAGACCGCCACTCCCTTCAATTCGCCAGGCTGTCCGACTCGCCCGAGCGGCGTCGTTTTCTTGACGCCGTCCTCGACCAGTTTGATGGAAGCTTCCGACAGGCGCGATGGGAAGAACCCCGGAGCGATGGCGTTGACGCGGATGCCGTGGCGTCCCCAGGATGCGGCGAGCTCGCGCGTCAGCCCCATCAGTCCCGCCTTGCTTGCCGCATAGCCTGCGTAATACGGCCCGTTGACATTCCCCTGCAGACCCGCAATCGATGCAATGTTGATGATGCGCCCATACTGGCGCTTCAGCATCTCGCGGCCGGCTGCCTGCGAAAAGAGGAACGCGCCGGTCAGATTCGTGTCGATGACCTTCTGCCATTGGGCGAGCGTCATCGTCTCCGGCCGCTCACCCCACGATACGCCCGCGTTGTTGACGAGGATATCGATCTGCCCGAACCGTTCGACCGTCGTATCGATGACGGCTTGAACTTGTTCGATATTCGATACATCGCAGCGCATGGCGTGAACGGCGAAGCCGCGCCCCCGGAGGCTCTCGACGACGGGGACGAGCCATTCGTCCCGACGCGCGCAGAGCATCACCGACGCGCCCGCTTCGGCAAGACCCTCCGCGAACTCCGCGCCGAGCCCGCGCGATCCGCCGGTCACAATCGCCACGCGGCCACGAAGGTCAAACAGTTTTTCAATCATCGCTGCATCCGCACCTTACAATACCGCTCTTATGCGCGCCGTCGTGTTGCATGGCGTTGGCGATGTCGAACATCTTCGACTCGAAGAACGTCCGGATCCGTATCCCGATGCAGGTGAAGCAGTCGTCCGGTTACGCGCGGCGGCGCTGAACCATCGCGACGTCTGGATTCGAAAGGGACAGTACGCGGGCATCAAGGTCCCGATTATTCTCGGCTCCGATGGCGCCGGCGAGGTCGTCGACGTCGGCGCGGATGTCGATGCTTCGTGGCTCGGGCGCGAGGTGGTGATTGACCCGTCGTTCAACTGGGGACCGGATGATCGGGCGCAGGACAGTTCTTTTCACATTCTCGGATTGCCCGTCGATGGCACGTACGCGGAGATGGTGCGTATACCCGCCGCCAACCTGCATCCCAAACCTCGTCACCTGTCGTGGGAAGAAGCAGCCGCGGTGCCTCTCGCCTCGGTGACCGCGTACCGTGCGCTCGTGACGCGCGCACGTCTGCAGGCGGGCGAAACCGTACTCATCACGGGGATTGGCGGCGGCGTCGCCACCACCGCCCTCGTCATCGCCAAACAGCTTGGCGCAACGGTGTGGGTGACCTCCGGTCATGACTCGAAGCTGAAGGCGGCACGAGCCCATGGTGCCGAGGGCGGCGTGAATCATCGCCGCGACGACTGGGCCAAGACGCTGATAGCGGAAATCGGGTCCCGCCCGGACGTCATCATCGACAGCGCGGGCGGCGACACCTTCAACAAGGCGCTCGACGTGGTGAAACCTGGTGGACGCCTGATCAGCTACGGTTCGACGCTGGGGCCAGCGGAGCGCGTGGAGATCCGCCGGATTTTTTGGAAGCAATTGGACGTGCTCGGCAGCACAATGGGACCGCCGTCGGATTTCGCGGCGATGCTCGAGCTCTATGAAAGCGGCCTGCGCCCGATTATCGACAAAGTGTTTCCGCTCGAGCAGGCCTCTGACGCGCACATCCGCATGGAGGCCGGCGATCAGTTTGGAAAGATCGTGCTCAGAATGTAGGTGAAAACGAAGCACACGAAGGAGCTGGACGAATGGTGAGACTGCTCGCGTCGTTGTCGCTCGTTGCCATGTTGCTCCGCCCGGACACCGCGAGCGCGCCGCAGCGCACGCTCGATATCTACTGGATCGATGTCGAAGGTGGCGCCGCGACCTTGATCGTCTCGCCATCGGGCGAGTCGATGCTGATCGACGCCGGTTATGAAACAGACGGCCGCGACGCGAAGCGCATTTTCGACGCCGCACAGAAGGCCGGGCTGCGACGTATCGACACCTTCGTTCTGAGTCACTTTCACGGCGACCATGCCGGCGGCATCGGAGCGCTCGCCAAGATGATACCGATCGCCCATTGCTACGACCGCGGCGATTTCATCGAGCCGATGAATCAGCACTGGCGCGACGTGTACTTGAGCGCCTGCGGCGATCGACGGACCATCGTGCATGCCGGAGAGACGATGCCGCTCAAAGGCGCGCGCGTCGATGTCGTCGCATCAAACGGCGAGATCATCCGCGGCTCCGTGAACAAGGGGGGCCAGAACAACGCGTTGTGCGCGACCGCGCAGAACCATCCCAAGGACCAGGCTGAAAATCAGTTCATGCTTTCGGCGCTCCTGACGTTTGGCAAGTTCACGTTTCTCGATATGGCCGATCTGGATTGGGAAAAGGAAATGGAATTTGCCTGCCCCGTAAACAAGCTGGGCCGCATCACTGTTTATCAGGCGGGTCGCCACGGCGCGCTCGACGGCGCCGGTGCTCCCGGATTCCTATACGCGATCGCTCCGCAGGTGATCATTGTAAACAACGGGCCGAGGAAGGGACTCTGGGCTCCTACCAACGCTGGAACCGTGAAGCCGGAGACCCAGCAGTTCGATCGACTCGCCAAATCGCCCGGCGTCGAGGGCATCTGGCAGGGGCACCGGGCGCTCTTCGATCCGAGCCCAGCGCACAACACCCAGGCAGAGATGATTGCGAACGAGGAGGAGACCGCGAACTGCCAGGGACACTGGATTCGAGCGTCGGTCGAACCCGGCGGCCGCTTCACCGTGTTCAACAGCCGGAACGGTTTCAGTAAGAGCTATACAGCGCGCTAGCGCCGGATTACTGCGCTGAGATGGCGGTTTTCCCGCCACGCAGGACGTACTTCTGAATCTTGCCGGTCGCGGTCTTCGGCAGTTCTGTCACGAACGTGACGCCGTGCGGCGCCTTGAAGTGCGCCAGACGCTCGCGGACGAAGTCAATCAGCTCGCGTTCGCTCGCCGAGGCGCCCGGCTTCAGGACGACGAACGCGTGCGGCGCTTCGCCCCACTTTTCGTGCTTGACGCCCACGACGCCGACCTCCTGCACGGCCGGATGGCGCATCAGCGTCCCCTCGACTTCTACGGATGAAATGTTCTCGCCGCCACTGATGATCACGTCCTTGAAGCGGTCGCGGATCTCCACATAGCCGTCGGGGTGGACGACGGCGGCATCACCGGAGTGAAACCAGCCGCCGCGCATCGCGTCGGCCGTGGCTTTCGGATCGTTGTAGTACCCCTCCATGACAACGTTGCCGCGGACACAAATCTCGCCGAGGGTGTCGCCGTCGTGCGGCACCTCGTTTCCCGCCTCGTCGAGCACGCGTAGATCGCCGGAGGTGATCAGCTCGACGCCCTGCCTTGCCTTGATGATGCACCGCTGGTCGAGCGGCAGCGACGCGTGCTCGGGCCTCGGCTCGCAAACGGTAATGAAGGGCGCCGTTTCGGTGAGCCCGTACACCTGCGTGACGTTCCACCCGAGCTCGCCTTCCATCCGCTGAATCGTCGCCGCGGCAGGCGGTGCGCCGGCAGTGATGACACGAACCGCTTTTGGTGCGCTCCCGCGCACGTCATCTGGAGCATTCGCCAGCGAAATCAACACGGTCGGCGCCGCGCACAGCGCGGTGATGCCTTCGGCGCCAATCAACCGAAACGCCAGAAGCGGATCGACTTTTCGCAGACAGACGTGGACGGCACCGACCGCGGTCACAATCCAGACGTACGTCCAGCCGTTGGCGTGGAACATCGGCAGCGTCCAGAGATAGCGATCGGCGAGTGTCATCGGCAGATGAATCAGCGTGCCAACGACGTTCATGTAGGCGTTGCGGTGGGTGATCATCACGCCCTTTGGACGTGACGTCGTTCCGCTCGTGTAGTTGATCGTCAGCAGGTCGTGCTCGCTGATGGTTGTCGGTTTGAAACGCGGCGCGGCGGCATCGACCAGCCGTTCGTATTCAAGCCACTTCGGGCGCGCGCCCTCGAGCGCAACGAAGTGCTCGACATGTTCCAGCTGCGGACGGATGCTGTCGACCGCTTCCAGGTAATCCCCGTGCGCGCAGACCACGCGAGCGCCGCTGTGATTGATGATGTAGGAGAAGTCGTCGGCGGTCAGGCGATAGTTGACCGGAACCAGCACGGCTCCAATCTGCGGAACCGCATAAAACGACTCCAGCTGGGCGTGTGTGTTCGGCGCGATGTAGACGACGCGGTCGCCCTGCTTGACGCCGAGCGCCTGCAAAGCCGACGACCAGCGATCGCACCGCTCGAGGAATTGTTCGTACGTGAAGCGCTCGCCGCCATCAACGACGGCTTCACGCGTCGCGTAAAGGCGACGCGCACGCCGGGCGAACTCGAGTGGTGTGAGAGGGATCTCCAGATTACCCGCGCTCCTTCGTCACAATGTGCTCGAGGTCCTGATCATCGCACGGCGGGTCTTCCCAGAACGCGGCGTTCGCGTCGGTGTTCAAACGGATCATGCGTGGATTCCATACCCACGGCTTCTGCAGCACCTTCGGATCCTCGACGATCACTTCGTATTTGATCGTGTTGCCCGTTCGCGTCAGCTGTTCGACGACGTGCAGCTCGTCGCTGTGGAAGTAGCCCGGCCACCCGAGCCACGTCTGATCGTTGAAATTCGTGGTGTCGACGACAAGCGTGTCGCCCTCCCACTTCGCCACCGAGTCGCCCTTGTAGCTTGCGTCGCGTTCTGTGTTGTGTGGCTTGTTAATTGGAATCCAGCGGAACGTGTTCCCGGCGTCGTACAGAAATACGACCTCGGAAGGGTTCATCACGATCTTGTTCGGGAAGCCCATGCGGGGAACGCCGGCCGGACCGCATCGGAACGTCGGATCCTCATGGTTGCCGTTGATATCGAGCGTCTGGACCTTGTCCCAGAATTCCGGTTTATATATCGGCTTGTTGGGATCCGCGCGTTGGCCGACGCCGCTGTCCCGCTCGAAATTCTCTGCGAGCTGTCCTGACGTCGTGCCGAGCGCCGAACCCTGACTGCGGGCATTGAGCTGCAGGTAGACGTTCCCTTTTTCGTCGGTCAGATCCGCAAGCGTTCGGCCGCCGGCGAACCCGCCACCCCCGCCGCCCCACCAGCCGTTCAAATCAGGGTGACGATCGGCCATGCGGGGGGTCGGCGCGTTGTCTGGTGCCTGAGCAGCGCCTCGGCCGCGCTGCGCAGCCGGCGACGCCATAAGCGCTGCAACGACGGCAGTTGCGACGATGAAGCCACCGAGTGAACGGGCGATCATGCTGTCCTCCGAGCGGAACATTTTACGCTAAGCGGCCCAGGCACCTTACCCAACTGAGGCGGCCGTGGCTGGCCTGATATCCTGTTGCGGCACAACATCCATGCGAACTGTGTTGACGGTCGCTGCGATGACGTTGATCGCAATTGCCGCGACAGGCACGCAGACCTCTACAAGACCGGCCGCACCGCAGACCGAGGCGACACCGGCGCCGCCCGGCCGCACGACGTTGCTGCGCGAGGTTGGAATCGCGCACGGCATGCTCCGTGGTCTTCAGTACAACGACGCGACAACGACCGCGCAGTACCAGGCGACCGGCACCCAGTACATCGTTGGTCAGGCCTTCAGGCCTGGCGCGCCCTGGCTTGCCGCGAAGCTGACGAAGTACAACGTCTGGGTCAACTACGCGGTCCCTGGTATCCGCATCGATCTGGAGCGCACCAATCCCGACGGAACCGTGCAGGGCGGAGGCGAACTGCCCTTCGCCGCCCCGCAGCGGCAGATCCTGGTCGTCGGCGGCAGCCGCGCCTGGAACGAGACGATGATGCCGGGCGGACCGGCGACGCCGGCGATTGGTCAGGAAAAAGATCGAGCGGTGCAGATATGGATGCTGCCACAGGGCGCGGTGAAGGCCGCCCGGATGGCGGGCGACAAGCTGGCGGTCGGCATGGAAGGCGGAAAAATCACGCTGACCTTTCCGCTCCCGGCCCCTTCATCGAATTACACCGAGAAGGTGCGCCTTGACGCCCGCAAGCTGGTGGAGCACGTCGAAGTCATGGTTGACAATCCGGTTCTCGGCGACACGAAGCTCGAAGCCGATTACGACACCTACAAGGACCCCGACCTCAGCGACATTCCATTTCCCTTTCACATCGTCCAGAAGCTCGGGGGGTTTCCGATTCTCGATGTAATCGTGATCAACGCGCACATGTACAACCCGTACGTTGTGGTTCCGATCCCCGACAATGTCGAGCAGGCCTATTCCGCGCCGACGGCGGACCTGCAGTCGAAGATCGATATTCAAAACGCCGGCACCGGCGTGTATTTCATTACCGGCGCGAGTCACAACAGCGTCGCGGTGGCGTTCAAGAACTACGTCGCCGTCGTCGAGAGCCCGGTCGGCGACAACCGTGCGGTTCCGGTCTTCGATGCAATCAGGAAGCAATTCCCGAACAAGAAGATTAGGTACGTGATCAACACGCATCATCATTTCGATCACGCCGGTGGTTTGCGCGATGCCATTGCCGAAGGCGCGACGATTCTCACCTATCGCGACAACAAACCTTATTACGACCGCGTCCTGTCGAATCGACACACGGTCAATCCGGATCGGTTGGAAAAGATCGCCGCGTCGAGGAAGCCATCGGTGGAAGCGGTGCTCGATAAGCGGGTGTTAACGGACGGGTCGCAGACGCTGGTGCTCTACAAAATCCAGGGCAGCAATCATGCGGACACGATGCTGATCGCGTACTTGCCCAAAGAAAGGCTGCTCGTCGAAGCCGATATGTGGAATCCGCCGGCCCAGCCGAATGCGCCCGCACCGACGGGTGTCGCAGCGGCCGAGCCGTTGAACCTGTGGGACAACATTCAGCGGCTGAGGCTGGATGTGGCGCAGATCGCGCCTCTGCACGGCAGGCCCGCCCCGTTCGCTGAATTTCAACGCGCAGTCGGATTGAGCTCCACCACGCACTAGACAGTCGGCAGTGGGCAGGCGGCAGTCGGCAGGCCGTCTCTCTGCCGCCCAAAGCTCAGGTCATCGCATTTGCAGCTGATGATCCCGGAGGACTGTTAAATGGCCTGGGTTCAGTTGCTTCTGCTGGTGCTCGTCGCTGTCACTCTGCCGGGCTGCGAAGTTGTCGGCGGCATCTTCAAAGCCGGCGCGTGGGTTGGCGCGCTCGTAGTAGTTCTCATCATCGCGATTGTCGGTATTCTCGCGGCGAAGATTCGCGGGTAGGGAAATTTATTCCTGGGCGTTGTTGTGGCGCCCGGCCGGCCACCAGACCTGTTTATCGAGGTCGGGGTACCGAAACGCGCTTATCCGCGCCTGCGTCGATGGCGTCAGCAAGAATGTCTGCAAGGCGTCCGCGCCCGCTTCGTTTACGCCGCTTACCTTCTGCGGGTTCACGACGATGGCAACCATGACCCGCTGAAAAATTGAATCGGCAGTCACCAGCGGCTCCAGATTGAGCGCTGACTGCCGCTTCAATCGGAGAAACGGCGGCACGCCCCACAACGTGTAGGCGCCTTCCTTTGCGGCATCGCGCGCCGCCTGCGGGCCCTGCGAGTGACGATCGAGGTACCAGTCCCCCTTCGCGGGGCTGCCAGCTCTTAACCAAAGAATGTCCTCGACATAGCGATTGCCCGCGCTGTTATTGACGACGAACCGCGAACGGGTTGCTGCAATGCGCCGCATCGCCTCGGTGGCGTCGGTGAGACCCCGAACATGCGCGGGATCGGATGGGGGTCCAATCAGCGCGATCTGATTTGCAAAGACCGCATGTGGCCAGAGGCCGAATCCGCCTGTCACAAATGGCGCGACGCCCTCGTGTCCATAGTGCGCAATGATGAGATCCGCTTTGCCGTCGCGGGCAACGGCAAACGGGTCGTTCCCCGTATAGACAATCTCCGTTTGCTGTCCGGACTGCTTGGTGAAGTCCGGCATCAGGGGACGAATCACGTCGTCAGGCACGTTAACCATTGCCAGCCGAACCGTTCGCGTTTGCAAAGCAGCTGGAGCAAACGAGCCATGGAAGACGAGGCACAACACCGCGGCGCCGGCGAGGGAACCAAGTTTCAGGCGTTTCATCGGGCCCCAGTATCCCCGATCTTGGATCGTTCGCCGTCCGCGGCGCGGCTGCTGACGTCTAACGGGCGTGGGAGGACCGCATGAGAGCCCAGCGCCTGGTGTGGGTATTCGTTTTCGTCCTGGTTGCCTGTGCAGCCGCCTGGAGCTATGCACAGTCGCTGCAGGTGACCCCAGTGACGCCGACGGTCGTTTCAGGAGCTGATTTCGGGTTCCGGGTCGAGGGTAACCGCGCCGGAACTCCTGTCGGGACGCCGGTGATCAAGATGAACGGCCAATGGGTGGAAGTGGAGTTTGGCGGGGTTGGACGGCCGAAGCGAATCACCAGTCGATAGGTGATCGCTCCGTCCTGGGCCGCCTAAAAGCGGCCCCCACGTGTCGTGGCCTTTCGGACGTCACATAATCAGTTTCGCGGGCTTCGCCTGACGCTTCTGGCGTCCGGTGCCGAGCGCTTCCGGCCAATCGGACGCTCTGCGGCCGCCGCGCCAGCCGGTCCGTCGAGGCTTATTCTGGCGGCGGTCGTACATGACTTCCGTCTTGCCCCAGACGGCTCTCATCAGGCGTTCTTCGGGTGAGGACATGCCGTGGATATCGGCTGCAACGATCCGGAGTTTAGAGCCCGGTTGCGGGGTATTTGTCCGTGAATGATTCGCTCGCATTCACCATCTTCATTGCGATCTTCTGCGGCGGCCTCGCAGCGTTGACGATGGCGATGATCTGGATTTGTGTCGTGCTCCTTCGACGCCGTAAGAAGCTGTAACTGGCCGTGCGAAAGACAGTGATTCGATGACCGCCCTTCTCAGCGAGGCGAGGAACTTTCGTCAGGTTGATGAGAGTCTCCTGACGGCCGGCCAGCCGAACGAGGCACAGCTCGCGGACGCGGCTCGACAAGGCGTGCAGGTCGTCGTCAATCTCGCGCTGCACAACGATCCGCGCTACTCGCTGGCCGATGAAGCCGGGTGCGTGCGCGGCCTGGGGATGGACTACGTCCACATCCCGGTGCAGTTCAAGGCTCCTACCGAGGAGAACCTGCGGGCATTCATCGCAGCGATGGAATTGCACAAGGGCAAGAAGATCCTGGTTCATTGCGCGGCGAACTACCGGGTCACCGCATTTGTCGGGCTCTATCGCGTTCTTTGCGAAGGCTGGACTACGGACAAGGCGTTCGAGCCAATGCGCTCGGTGTGGGAACCGGACGCGGTATGGAAGCAATTCATCGGCAACATCCTGCAGCGCATGCCGGAGTGAACAAGCCGGACGATTCGTCATCGGTGAAACGGGCGCCCACCAACGCCGGGCTTTGTGAAAGATGCGTCCACGCGCGACGAATTCCTTCGTCGCGGGGATCGATCTTCTATCTGTGCGGCTTGTCAGAAGTGGACGGCAGGTTTCCCAGGTATCCGCGATTACCGGTGCTCGAATGTTCCGGGTTTTGCGAGACCGAAACATCTGTTGGCGGGTAAGACGCCGCTATGGCCAAGCAACCTGAAACGGCCGCCGACCGCCTCACCGCGGCGCAGGAGAAACTCAAGTCGGCGCATGCCAAGCTGGTCAAGGAGTTCGAGAAGCTCCATGCCGCGAAATTCAGTGCCGTCGATCACAGGGTGTACCTCGAAAAACTGAAGGCACATCTGCTTGCCCTCGAAGCGCACACGGCAGCAAATCCACGCGCAACATGAGGGGCTGCACGCACGGCGCGAAGCTCTTCATGAAGAACATGAAGCCACCGATCGTGCCGCGTCACCACACAAACCCCGAAGCACAGGATCCCGCTGAGGTTCGATCTGCCGCCCGGCTGCGGGCGATAACCGCAAGGTACGGACGTACTCGACGTGAAAGTGCTCGATTGGCGATCGTGAAGATGTCAAGGATTTTCGCATGCAGAACAGCGCTCTCACGGCTAACGAGAAGGTCTGCACTCTCGTCTTTCGCGGTGTAACTATCGAAACTTGGCGCGGTCGGTCGACTCGAAACTTGGTCGGGATGGCGGGATTCGAACCCACGACCCCTTGACCCCCCGTCCGAAGAATCAGCGTGTCTGCAGTCTCAGAACAGAAAACGCACCTGGAACTGAAACATGCGCGGCGGATCGATATTGGCGAGTGACGGAAGCGCGTTCGGCGCATTACCAAGTGCGACGATCTGACCGAACGTCGGATTGGCCGACCCCGTATCGCCGTAGGTCGTCTGCGCACGCCCGAGAATGTTCGCGTGGTTGAAGATGTTGAAGCCCTCAAGTCTGAGGAGAACGGTTCGTTCTGACACCTTGAGACGACCTTCCACGAAGACCGCCACGTCCCGTGTGCCGGTGCCGCGGAATGCGGATTTCGGAATCACGTTTCCGTCGATGACGGGCCGATCGTTGTTTGCGCCGTCTCCATTGTTGTCGATCCCGGTCACCGCGTTGAAGGGCCGCGCGGAGGCAAGCTGTATCAGGGTCCCGGCAGTGATATTCAACGGAAGGTTGTAGCTCGCCGTGATCACGGCGCGATGCCGTTGGTCGACGACGCTGGGGCCGCGCTCCTCCTCACCCAGGCGCGTGATATGCGATTCATTCGGCGCAATGCCATTTCCGTCAGGCTCCGTCGTGTTGGTCGCCTTTGACAACGTATAGCTGACGACGGCCTGCAGCCGCTTCGCGCCGCGATAGCTGACCTGCGTCTGCAGGCCGTCGTAATCGGCCGTCCCGAGATTCATCAGGACGTTCACGTTGCGCACGCCGCCATTCACCGGCACTATCGGACGCGTCGCGTTCGCAGCGGCCACGCTCCTGGTCTCGCCAGGTGCTGTGCGATCGAAGGGCGTGGGCGCGTTCAGGTCGACGCTGCGGTCGAGGTGAGTCCAGTGCTGATGCACATAGTCCGCGCCGACGAAGAGACCACGCAGGACTTCGCGTTCGAGACCGATCGACGTGACCTGGCTGCGCGGATTGACGAACTCGTCCGGGTAGTTCGAAAGCAGATCGAAGTTGAGTCCGTAGGCGCCGAACTGCGATCGATAAAGGTCCCGCTTGCCGGCACGGATAGTGATGTTCCGCGCCGGTTGCTGCGCCAGTGGCAACGTGCGCGGATCGACGCCGACGGGGACGCACGTCAGGCAGGTTGGAAATCCCGTTTGGCCAGGGGTCGCAGCGTAGGTGACGATGCCGTCCAACCCGCCGGTGAGTGCGCTCGCCAGGACGTTGGCACGGATCTGCGTATAGTACATCGCGTAACCGCCGCGAACGACGAGACGCGCATCCGCTTGCGGATGCCACGCCAACCCGACTCGGGGCGCGAAGTTCTTCTTCGCGCCGGTCAGTGTCTGACGGTCATAGCGAACGCCGGCGTCGATGGTGACCTGGTCGCTGACTCGCAGCCGGTCCTGCACGAACGCCACCGACATCCACTGATTCAGTTCATAGCTCGTGATTCCGTAGCTCACTGGTTCGGTGTATTGCTGCACGTCTGCCAGTGTCAGCTGCGTAAACGGGGCCGTCGTGGTGCTCAAGAAGGTGAACGTTCCGAGCGTGGCCTGTCCGGGTTCGCTGCCGGAGCCGCCGCTGGTGTGGTGAATCACGCTGCCGCCGAACCGCAGATTGTGACGCCCGCGCGACCAGGACACGGCGTCGGCCAACTGCAATTGGTGGCCGAATATGTCGGCCGCACGTGATTCGCCAATCGTGAACGGCGCCGCGCCCGCACGCGTGTAGGTCGTCGAGCGGTTCTGTGCCTCCCACAGCGTGACGGGGGCGCCGTCGAGGTAGGCGAAAAGCGTTTCATTCAAAAGGCTGGAGTTGACGACGGTCGTGTGATTGACGCCGATCGATCGCGATCCACGAGTGTAGCGCCGCGCCACCGTCGGGGCATTGGTGCCGACGACGGCATCGTTGGGATTCGTATCGTAGAAATGGTCGTAGTTCGCGCGGAGCATGAACGTCTGCGCGGCGGTGAGCCTGTGATCGACTCTCGCATTGACCAGTTTTTGTCGATAGCGGCCCACATACTCGAGACTGCCGTCCGCGGGCAGGACGAATGCAGGAAGTGTGTTCGACAGATACGTCGTCCGGTCTTGTCGCGTATAGTCGGCCGTTGCGAAATAGAACGTCCTGTCCTTCACGATCGGTCCGCCGATCGACCCAGACACCTGATTGAGTTCATCGGGAAGATCCGCCGGATTGATCCCGACTAACGTGCCGGGGGTGACGCACGTCGGCACCGATCGTGAGCAGTATCCGTTCGTTGAGAACGTCGTCGCCTGCAGACCACCGGGACGCGCAAGGTAAATGCCCTCTCCGTGCAGGCCGTTCGTGCCCGACTTCGTCACGATGTTCATGGCGGGCCCGGCCGTCCAGCCGAACTCGGCCGAGAAGGCATTGGTGAGCACGGCCACTTCCTGCACCGCGCCGATGGGCACCGTCGTCAGCATCGTTTGGCGCCCCCAACCTTCGTCGTTGCTCGCGCCATCGAGCATGTACGTTGTCGTCCGTCGGCTGCCGGAACCAGTGATGAAGTAAGTCGCGTTCACAAAGAGGTCGCCCGTACCTTTGCCCTGGCGGAACGCCGAGTTCAGGAGCGGCAGCGTCGTGATCTTGCGACCGAGGATCGGGGTGTCATCGACGGTCGGGCTATCGAGCGGGCGCCCGATCTGCGCGTCCACACGCACGCCCTGGTCGGTGCCGTACACAGTGATTTCTGCGGTCGCCGTGCCCACGAGGAGCGTGACCTTCAGTGTCGCCGTTTCGCCTGAGCGGAGCTGAATGGCGCCGCGAGTTTCGGTGCCAAACCCGGGTTTCGACACGACCATCGTGTAGGTACCGGTGAGCGACAGCGCGGGGAACGATGCGCTTCCATTGCGGCTCGAGATCACTTCTCGGGACGCGCCGGTCTGGTCGTTCGTCACCGAGACGTTGGCGTCGGTGATTACAGCTCCGGATTCGTCGCTGACGATGACGACGATTCCGGCCGTGTTCGGTGACTGCGCGTAGGCCGAAGGCGCAGCGATGGCACATGCGCAGAGCAACGTGATGATTTGGTTGGACATACAGGTTGTGCTCGAAAGTCGCGCCGTCACTCTACCGACGCGATATTGGCTACTACCAGCAGTCGGAGGCAGGGTTCTGATTAATAATGCGTCGATGCGGCTCGGCCCGCTCGAACGACGTGTGCTCGAGGCGCTGTGGCGCCGCGCCAGTTTTGCATGCGGCCGCGACTTGCAGTCCGCGTTTCCCGGCATTGCGTACACCACGCTCATGACGACGCTCGAGCGGTTGTATCGCAAGGGTGTGCTTGATCGGGTGTTCAAGCGGCCTGCGTTTTCCTATCGACCACGCCTGACGCGGGCTGAAGCGGCCTTCTCGTTCATGCTGGATGAAATCGGACCCGTTGACGAGGCGACCCTGACCGAGCTCGAACGGCTTGTTCGCGCGCGCCGGCGTGCGCTGAAGGAACGAACGTGAGCGTGATGTCGCTTGCCGCTCTCGTCACGCTGGCGACCATTCCGCCAATTCATGCGATCGTGTGGACGGTCATCCGAGCGTGGCGGCATGCTTCACGTCGGGCTCGACGCGCGACGGATGCTGATTTGATATTTTTCGGGAGTATTGCGCCCGCCGCTGTAGCAGTGGGTGTGGCTGTTCTCGTGACGCTGCCGGCGTTCGTGTTGTTCGAGCCGGCGGGCCGCAATGAACGGCCGGGCCTACTGATGGCGGTATCGGCGGCCGTCGGCGCCGGGTATTTGCTAACAGTCGTTGCGCGTGTCCTGAATGTCGTGCGTCTGTCCCGGCGATGCACGACCACGTGGATGTCCGACGCGTATGCGTTGCAGACTCCGCATTGGGGGCTGCCTGCCTATGCGATCCACGCCGATTACCCCGTGGTAGCAGTCGCTGGTGTTTTTCGGCCGCGGCTCTTGATCGATCGTCGCGTGCTCGAGTCGTGCTCTGCTGAGGAGCTACGCGCCATTGCCGCCCATGAATATGCGCATGTAAAGAATCATGACAATGCTCGACGGCTGCTCATTGCAGCATGCATCGGGTCGCACAGTGCTGCGGCGCAGCAGTGGCGATACATGGCCGAAGTGGCTGCGGATGAGCGTGCAGCGATTGATCCTGATCGCGCCGTTGTTCTTGCGGGCGCGCTCATCAAGATTGCACGGCTAGCGGCAATCGCCCCGGCGCCATCGATTCCGTTCTCAGCAATCCACGATGGTGGGTTACTCGAAATCCGTGTCCACCGGCTTCTCTCCATGACTCCGGTGCCGGCCCGAAACAATCGGCGAGGCCTCGTCCTTACTTGCGTCGCGGTTCTAGTCATCATGCTCGCGGCCTCAGGTACCCAGCTACTTGCCGTTGTCCATGAACTCATCGAACTCCTGGTTCGTGCGCAGTAGGGTAGGCGCCCATCGCAGCGTTTCGCGCACCGTCTCATGACGATCGCCGAACTGCTTGCCGCCCCTCCTGATGCAGATTCTGTGGGATCCAAATGTGGCGCCCGAGCCTGACGCACTTGTCGTTGGTGGTCAAAAAGCCGTGAATCGGTATCGCGCCGCGAACGTTCCCTAGCTCCATGTCGAAGGGATAGCGCTTTCCATTCGCGTAGAACGCCTGCTCGTCGAGGCGGTTGGCCCACGGACCGACGAACGGAATGCCGCTCAGCCCCGGGCGCGACTTGAACTGCTCGACCGACTCGTACGGCCACCTGAGGACCTCGTGTCCTTTCACTTTCATCGAGAACGCGATGTTGCCGACACTGGGCAGGATCGACACGACTGTCTGGCTGCGAGTGTCCTCGAGCTGAACGACATCGCCGGTTCGACGCGCCGAGTACGGCTGCGCCCAGGCTGTCCCGCACGATACGAGGCCGAGAACCGCGAGAGCCGCTCTGAACAACGTCATTCGCGCCGAGATCGCGGAGCCCCTGAGATAGCAAGTCATCATCGTGCATCCGGAAGCGCGAAGGCGTGGACGGCGTTGCCAGCCGCGATCGCGACGAACTGCCGGCCGTTGATCGTGTATCTCATTGGCGAGGCAGCCATGTCGCCGCCGGTCTGTACGTGCCAGAGATGCTTGCCCCGTCTTGCCGTCCA
>Ga0075418_10002028_pt1 | contig 23013 bp, 20 predicted proteins | sample SoiMetdeltSBSDD2_FD_81776 | JGI IMG/M metagenome (GOLD analysis project Ga0075418, IMG submission 81776) | Bulk soil microbial communities from a Populus tree surrounding site in Tennessee, USA - Soil MetaG P. deltoides SBSDD2 | ecosystem: Environmental > Terrestrial > Soil > Tree plantation...
AGCAGCTTCGCGCTATCCGGGCCGAAACCGGGGAAGCGCATCACTTTGTCGGCATCCATGTTGATGTAGCGCTTCGGGTCGTTGAAGCGCTTGTGCCATCCCGTATTGAGGATGACCAGCGATCCCGCGGGAAGTTTTCCGTGTTTCGCCTCCCACGCCTCGACGTCGCTGGCCGAGAGCTGGTAGCCGGGGTTCGCCTGCGCCTTATCCCTGACGTCGATGACCACTGCTGGAACGATCAGCTCCGAGAGCGCAAGCTGGTCGATCGTCTTCCGGCCCTGGACGAAGTGCGCTGGCGCGTCGACGTGCGTGCCCGTGTTCTCGCCCATCTCGAACTTGTGCAGCAGATAGCCCTCGCGATAGTCGACCAGCAGCGTCTTCTTGAACGGCACGCCCCCGGGCCAGTACGCCATCTCGTCGTGCAGCTGATGCGTGAGGTCGACGACCTTGGTCGTCGCCAGACTGGTCTTCAGGTACTCGGCGCCCAGCACCGGGAGCGTCCAAAAGGCGGCGGCAGTCATGGCTATGGCAAACAGGCGATAGACGGTCTTCATGTGCCTCCCTGGATATCGACGCCAAGGCGATTCTAGTCGCTTATCCAACGATAGACCTGCGAGGCACTACACCTGGAGTCTGCGGAATATTCACACCTGGGCGGCGGCCCAAGTCTGCAACCGGCAGCTATCGGGCGTCGTAGCAGACTGGTGACCGACCGGTTGTGGGCCGGGAGGAGCCCGTTGCCGGCCGGTTTTCTAGCGGCCGTTCGCGAGGACCGAGTCTAATTGAGCACGGCTACCTTGTTTCGCTTCACCAACTCCCAGTCGATCTCAAACCCCAGGCCGGGCTTTTGCGGCGCGTGTACCAACCCCTGCTTGTCCACCTCGATGTCCTCCACCAGGCCGTACTTGTTGGCGCCGCTGGCGGGGAACACCTCGTAGTAGTCGCAGTTGTTGATGGCCATGGTGACGTGCAGATTGGCGGCGTTGCCCAGGGAGTTTCCACCGTGGTGAATCTCGCACTTCATGCGGAAGCCATCCGCCATGTGGGCCACCTTGATGAGCGGCGTGATGCCGCCGGTCACCATCACGTCGCCGCGCAGCATGTCCGTCGCACCCTGGAGAATCCAGGTGGCCATGCCGTGGAAGCCACCGGGGACGTACTCCGTGGAGAGGATGGGGATGTTGAGCTTGGAATGAAGCTTCACGTAGGCGTAGATGTCATCCTCGGCCAGCGGGTCCTCGTACCAGAAATAATTCAGGTCCTGAACTTCGAGTCCCAGGCGCAGCGCCTCTTCGTAGTTGTAGGCCCACATGGCGTCGAGCATCAACACCATCCGATCGCCCACCGCCTTACGCACCGCACGACATATGTCCACGTCCTCCTTGAACGTCCCATGGGGATGTATCTTGTAGGCTGGCCAGCCCAGGGAGAGGAAGTGCAGCGCCTCTTCAACGTATGCCTCCGGCGTGGGCAAGTGAGCGGAGCTCGCGTACGCGGGCACGCTCTCTCGGCAGGTGCCGAGGAGACGGTGGATAGGCAGCTTTGCCACTTTTCCGGCCAGGTCCCACAGCGCCACGTCCACGGCGCCGATGGCGCGGATAGACACATAGCGTTTGTGCGTCCACATGGCTGCCCAAAGGGCCCCGGTGTCCAGCGGGTTGCGCCCTACCAGCGTTGGCTTCAGCCACTCAACCAATGGCCCACAGAACACATCGGCGCTTTCCCGCGCCGACCCGAGGAAGGCGTGGCCCTCGATACCCTCGTCGGTATGGACGGTGACCAGGCCCAGGCGTCGTGATCCACCGAAGGCCATCTTGCCAGTCGTCCAGGCCGCACTGTCCCACTTGAACAGGGTAACGCTGAGGTCGGTGATTTTCATGACTTCCCCGTGGAAACACGCTACCGGTTTCGGTCGCCGCTGTTTGGCTTTTCGGCTTGCTGCTTCGCGTCAGTCTCATCCGGCTTCGTGTGGTCCCCGATGACGCCTTTCAGCGGGCATACCGTGAATGCCGGACATTCCCGCAGCCAGCCACGATGGCGATGGGACAGAGGGTCATCTCGTTACTCCCTCGTTTTCTTCCGTGTGTTTCCGTGTGATTCCGTGGCTGTAATGCTTCAGGCCCGTTGCTCCTCGGCCCGCTCCAATCCGCTCAAATCCGTCACCCAGGGCTGCATGGACCGGCACCAGCCCATCGCCTTCGGCTTCAGCTGCGCGCGCTGCCTGATCGATCCCACGCGCAGGACGTGCACCTTCTGATCGGTGACGGTGGTCGAGAAGAGCGGCGTGCCGCATTCCGGGCAGAACCCCTGCGCGCGCGGATTGCCGCTGTCGGCAGTGGTCTTGACGTAAATCTTTGGCTGTCCCGAGAGCAGCCTGAACGTGCCTTCGGCGCAACGAACATTCACGCGGTAGGCGGAACCCGAGCTGGTCTGGCAATCGGTGCAATGGCAGATGCCGACAGCCTCCGGGTTGATCTCGGCTTCGTAGGTGATGTTTCCGCAATGGCAACCGCCCTGTACCTTCATCGATGGCTCCTTCGATATGGAACTGCGTGACACGTGACACGTGACACGTAAGGTGGTCGTTTCCGCGGAGCGGTGGGGACGAGTCACCAGTCACGAGTCACGGGTCACTCCTTCCCGCTACGCTCGCTGCTTCTCGCTGCGCTCCAGGCCGCTCAAATCGGTGACCCACGGTTGCATGGACCGGCACCAGCCCATCGACTTCGGCTTGAGCTCGGCCCGCTGCCGTATGGTTCCCAGGCGCAGGCCGTAGATCTGCGGGTCGGTGATGGACGTCGCGTAGATGGGCGTGCCGCAATCGGCGCAGAATCCATGCGCGCGCTTGGTGCCGCTTTCGGCCGTCTTCACGTAGACCTTCGGCTGGCCGGCGAGCAGCTTGAATCCGCCCCTGGTCGTGCGCACGTTGGTGCGGTAGGCGGAGCCGGAGAGCGTCTGGCAATCGGTGCAGTGGCAGATCGACGTCGTTTCCGGATCGACGTCTGCTTCGAACTTGATGCTGCCGCAGTGACATCCGCCTTCGACTTTCATGATGTCGTCCTTTCAGTCAAGGTCAAGATCATTGGCCACGGAAACACACGGAAGGGCACGGACGTTTAACGGCAGTACAGCGCAAAGAAAAACATAAAAGCATCAACATCTACTTTCCGTGTGTTTCCGTGTGATTCCGTGGCTGAATAGCCCTTTGCAGTTCAGCGCTCAGTCGACGGTGATATTCGCCGCCTTGGTCACCTTCGTCCACTTGGCGATCTCGTTCCTGATCCAGACGGCGAATTCCTCGCGCGTCGTGGGCCTGACATCGACGGATTGCTGGGCGAACTTCTCGCGGATGTCCGGCAGGTTGAGCGTCTTCACGAGATCGGCGTTCAGCTTGTCGAGTATCGGCTTCGGCACCTTCGCCGGCGCGACCAGTCCGTACCACGAGCTGACATCGAATCCGGGAAAACCCGACTCTGCGACGGTCGGAACGTCCGGTAGCGTGGGGTTGCGCTTCGCCGAGGACACGGCAAGGGCCCGCGTGCGCCCCGCCTTGATCGCGCCGAGCTGCTCCGGCAGATTGCCGAACAAGGTGGGGATGTGTCCCCCCATGACGTCCTGCAGCGCGGGCGCGCCGCCCTTGTACGCGACGTGAACCAGTTCTATCTTGGCGGAGAGCTTGAACAGCTCCATCGTCATGTGCGGGGACGTGCCCACGCCCGGCGAAGCGTAGTTGATCTTGCCGCCGCCCGCCTTCGCATACGCGATGAACTCCGCCACCGATTTCACCGGCACAGAGGGATGCACCACCAGCACGTTGGGTGTCGTGCCGTAGAGCGAAATGGGGGCGAAATCCTTGATTGCGTCGTAGGGCAGCTTCTTGTAGAGGGCCGGGCTCACGCCGTGCTGCGCGATGCTCGTGGCGAACAGCGTGTAGCCGTCCGGCGTCGATTTCGCGGCGATTTCGGCGCCGAGGTTGCCGGACGCGCCCGCCCGGTTCTCGATCACGATCGGCTGCCCGAGGAACTCGGTGAGCCTGGTGATCACGATGCGGTTCGAGATATCGACGCCGCCGCCAGGCGGGAACGGCACGATGATGCGGACCGGCCGGTTGGGATAGGCCTGCTCGGCTGCCATGGCCGCCGGGACCAGGCCGAAAAGCAGCACTACTAGAGTTCCTGCGGTCCAGCACCCCTTCATGACACCGCCTCCATTATTTGAACGATCGCCAACGATAGCACCGCCCGGCAGGAGCATGCATCGGAAGCGTGGCTCAGGCCGCCAGGACTGCCTCGATGTCTGCGGCGATGTCTTCGGGGCGGGCTCTGGGCGGATAGCGGCGAATCAGCGTACCGTCCGGGCCGATCAGAAATTTCACGAAATTCCATTCGATGTCGCCGCTGCCCGAAGCTTCCTTCAGCCAGCGATAGAGCGGATGCGCGCCCGATCCGTTTACTTCGATCTTGTCCGACATCGTGAACGACACGCCGTACTGCGATTGGCAGAAGGCCGCGATCTCCTTTGCGCCGCCGGGTTCCTGCGCGCCGAACTGGTTGCACGGAAAGCCGATCACCGCCAGCCCCCGATCCTTGTACTTGCGGTGCAGCGCCTCCAGGCCGGTGTACTGCGGCGTGTACCCACACTCGCTCGCGGTGTTTACCGCCAGGACCGCCTTTCCGCGCAGGCTGGCGAGATCCACGTCTCCCCCGGCGAGCGTCCTGGCCTGGAAATCGTAAAAGGTAGCGATGGCAGCCTCCCGTATCAACGCCGCCGCGGGCCGCGCACTACCGGGTTGAGCCGGTCGATATCCGCCTGCACCTGGTCGCGGCTGCGCTCGTAGACGATCTCGCGGCCCAGCGCGTTGCCGGCGTAAGCGAGCCCGTTGCGGGTGGGCGTCAGCGCGCACCTGACGCTGTGGACGCCTTCACCGAGGACAACCTCTATCCGGTCGGCCCGCTTTGTGTAAACCACCACGTCCAGCGTTTGCCGCGTCTCGGTAACGCGTACTGTAATTTTCTCGTCAGCCATGATTTCTCCGCTGATCCTCGCAGGATAGCGCATCTGGCCTTCCGTGTGGTTCCATCGCTAAAATCTCTGCATGAAGAAGAAACGGCTGCCGCGCTGCGACATCGCGCTGCTCGTGGACGAGGAAACCGGCGAGCACCACCCCTCCGGCGGCTTCGTGCCGGAGCCGGACGATGTCGAAGACAAGGTGGCGCGCGCCCTGCGCAGGCTCTACCGGCGAGTGGAAGTCGTGCCGTTCCTGCCGACCGTCGTGGAAACCGTCGCGCATCTGCGCAAGTTGAGGCCCCGCGTCGTTTTCAATCTCACCGAGTGGGTGGACGGCGACCGCAAGCTCGATGCCGCGATCGCGGGAGTGCTCGACATGATGAAGGTCCGTTACACGGGGACCGGCCCCGACGGGCTGCGCCTCGCACGCGACAAGGTGCTGTCGAAGAGCATCGTGGGCGGACTGGGCTTCCCCGTGCCGGGCTCAACCGGCATGAATGGGCGCTCGCACGGCGGCCCGGTTCAATTCCCCGTCGTCGTGAAACCGAGATTCGGCGACGGGTCGGACGGAATCACCAAAGCGTCCGTGGTCCGGAACGCGCGCGAATTGCGGGCGCGGGTGCGGACGGTGCGTGCGCGCACGCGCGATGCGGTGGTCTGCGAGGAATACATCCCGGGGCGTGACCTTTACGTGGGTCTGCTCGGAGCCGGGCCCGAGGTTCTGCCCCCCGTCGAGCTCGTGGTGCGCAGCCGCCACCGCGCTGCGCCGCGCATCGCGACCTACCGCCTGAAGAGCGATCCGCGCTACCGCCGCAAGTGGGGCGTCCACTATCGCCGCGCGCGCCTGGATCCGCGGACCCTGAAAGCGCTCACGGCCGCGAGCCGCCGCATCTTTCACGCGCTCAAGCTGCGAGACTATGCGCGGCTGGATTTCCGGCTGACAGACGAGGGCCGGCTGTATTTTATCGAGGCCAATCCCAATCCCGATCTCGACCCCCACGCTCTCAACCGCAGCGGTTGCTTTGCCGGGGTGCCATACGGCAGGCTGCTGGAAACCATAGTGGAGAGCGCCCGCCGAAGATAGACCTGCGTCACGCCGGGTCCGATCGGGCAGTGGACACGCCGGAATGAAGGGATCAAACTTGGTCGCATGGGGAGCGTATTGCAGCGATCCACGGCGGCCATGGTGCTGGCGCTGCTGCCGGCCGGCGGATTCAGCGCGGAAAGTACGCCCGTCTTCGCGCAACTGGTGAAGGCGCGGCTCGTCCACTGCGCGTTCTACAAGGCCTACGAGGTGGACCAGGTCACGGGCGATCTCGTGCTGACCGAGGGCCGGTCGAACTCTCTCACGCACTTCCAGGGGATACAGGGCGATCGCGCGCGGCAGATCTCGACGCGCATGGCGGGCGCGCGGGACGTGCGCGTCGTGCGGACCGACAAGTACCTCCACTTCATCGACCAGCTGGCGGGGATGTACCTGCTCACCACGGTTTACGGCTGCATAGACCACGACAGGCAGGGAATGTGCCTGACCTATGGCGCGACGCAATCGCGGCACTTCGACGCCCGCGTGCTGCGCGATCCGGACACGGTCTACGAGGCGCTGAAGAACAATTCCGACCCCGGGTTCTGCGATCACGGCTTTATCGGGGTGCGGGAAGCATCAACGGCCCGCTGACGCCGGGCCGAGCTGGCCGTCGCGCGGGAGTGAGCTTGTCCATTCGCCGGCGCCGATCGACTTCCCGCGTTCTTCCCGCTTTCCTGCCTTTTCTGCTTCTGCTGTTGCCCGCCGCGGCGGCGGCAGAGATCCTGATCGAGCCCAAAGTCGGTTTCCACGGCGTGTTTCAGCTGGGCCGTCCGTTTCCGCTGGAGGTGAACCTCAGCAATATCGGCCGGCCTGCCGACGGCGTCCTGGAAGTCCAGGTCTGGAAACGCGGCGCGACCCAGGGCGGCGCTCCGCACGCCAGCCTTCATCGCCAGGACGTGTTCCTGCCGGCGCGCTCGCGCCGGACCGTGCAGCTCACCATCGATCCGGATTACTTGAGCCGCCCGCTGCTGATCCGGTTCGTCAGTCCGGCGGCCACCGCAACACGAGAGCTGGACTTGCGCGGTCACTTTTCACCCGCGCCGGTGGTCCTGTCCGTCAGCGAGGGTAGCGCGGTTCCCCTGACCTCCCTGGGCCTGGCGTTGCCCAACCGGATGGTGGCGCTCAACCTGGCGGAATTGCCGCCGGAAGCGCGCGCCCTGCTCGGAGTGTCCCACCTCGTTCTTTACGATCAGTCGCTGCGCGATCTGTCCCGCGCGCACCTCGCTGCGCTCGATGACTGGCTGGCGGCAGGCGGCAGGATGGTGATCATCGGCAGCCTGAATTTCACGCTGTACCAGGAGCCGCAGCTCTCGCGCTACCTGCCGGTGCGGGTTACCGGAGTCAGGCAAACCGTGTTCGATCCGCACGGGGAAGCGGGCAAAGGCAAGGCTGTCGCCGGCGCGTGGGCTCAGACAGCCACCGTCCTCAGGGGCACGGTCGTAGCCGAGTCGCAAGGCCTGCCGGTGCTGGTCGAGAGCGACTGGGGCAGGGGCAAGGTCATTTATCTCGCGCTGGACGCCGGCCGGCCGCCGTTGTCGACCTGGAGCGGCCTGCCGAAGCTTCTGCAAAGTCTCCTCGCGCCGGCCGCGGATGAGAAGGCGTCTTTGCGCCCGCAGTGGAACGAGGCGATCTTCTCCCGGCTCCTGGTGACGCCGTCGTTCATGTCCTCTTATATTCCGGCCGGCCCGCTGCTGGTTGCCGTCGTCGGCTACCTCGCCGGCTTCATCGTGCTGTCGAAGCTATGGCGGCGCCGGCGCATTGCGCGACGCACGCTGGTACTGTCGTGCTGCGGCTGGATCTTGTGCAGCGCGGCCGCCGGCCATCTCTTCTTCAGCCGCGGTGGCCAGGCGCCGGAGGGCGTTCTGCTGGCCGCGGCCGTGATGGACAATGCCGGCGACGGTTACGTCGAGACGCAGACCAACCTGGCGCTGTTTTCGACGCAGCGCCGCGAGTATAGTCTTGCCCCGGGGCGAGGCTGGATGGATTTGATGCCGCATGCCGCGCCGGCTCCCGGACAACCCGGGCAGTCGCTGGTGTATCGGCATGGCGGCGGCGCCACGCGCCTGCAACTGCCGCTCAAGGAGTGGGATTTCAAGCTCCTGCGCGCGCGTCACCTGGAGCGTGTGGGACTCAGCGCCGCCATCGAGCGGCAGGGAGAACAGCTATTGCTCAAGGTCGAAAATCGGAGCGGCCGGGATCTGACCGACTGCTGGCTGGTGGCGCCGGGGACGCGCATCGCGCTGGGTGATTTGCCGAGGGGTGAGAGCTGGACCAGGACACTGCCGCTGGGTACCGGTGGCGGCGATAGCGGGGGGCAGAATCGCGGGAACGCGAGCCTGCGCAGTATCACGTTCAAGGAGAGCGTCCACGATATCCTGTTTCACGCTTCGTTTTTTCAACAGGACGGTACGGATGCTCCCTGGCGTAGCGGCGCGGCGCTCTTTTTCGGCTGGCTGAGAGACCCCGAACCGCGGTTCGAGGTCGGCGAGCCGCGTATCACGGTGCGCAACTACGCGCTCTACCGCGCGATCGTTCCGCTGGCAACGGAGGAAGAATGAATCCCGTGCTGCGCGAAGGCCTCGACGTTTTCTTCGTCGAAGGACGCGGTTTTCCGGCCTACTTCTACCTGCTGATCATTCTCGCGCCGGTGGAGTTTCTGTCGCTCTACATGCCGACGCTGGGCGAGCAGATGTGGAGCGGTCCGGGCAATCTCTTCAAGAACTGCTCGTCCGTCGCCGTGCTGTTGATCGCTTATTTCGCGATGCGGGTGGCGAACCAGGAATATGCCCCAGGGCGCTTCAAGCCGCTCGAGCACTGGCTGCGCGAAGGTGGACTATCGGTCGGCGCCGTGGTGGAAGGCCGCGTGCTGTTTCTCGTCGTTAATATCGTTTGTTTGCTGATCCTCTCCGCGCCCTTGTTGATATGGGCGGCTGCCATCGCGCGCGCGCCGCTCGCGGGCCTGGCTGCGACGCTGGCGCTGATACCTTTTTACGCCTTTTGCTACGGCGTCTGGGGTCTGGTAGCGTTGGTTTTGTGGGAGCGCGAGCCGGACAACCGCGAGCTGGCTGTTCGCTGTTTCATCGGCTTCGTGGTGGTGATTTCACTGGTGGTTTACCTGCCCCTCAACCCCGTGATCTATATGCTTGCGATTGTCGGACAGCAGGAGCCGCCCAGCATCACTGCCGTGACGTGGCCGGCTGACAGCGTCCATTTTGGATTTCATCTGATGCTCGGCGCCGCCGGGCTGGTCGCCTACCAGTGGGCGCTGGCACGGAGGCTGGCAGTGGTCTCAAAAAACGCGATTTAGCCACAGAGAACACAGAGTTCACAGAGGGTACGGCCATTTCCCCTCTGTGTTCTCAAGGTCTTCATAGCTGATCCTTGTTCTGAGATGGCTGTAGACTGACGTTAGTCGTAAGCCCCGTTTGACTACAGAGGACACAGAGTCCATTGGGACGCGGGGTATGAGACGCCCTTTGCTCTCTGTGATCTCTGTGGCTGATTTTCTGGTGTTTTGACATAGGTTCTCCAGTGAATCGGGACACGAGTCTTGGACGCCGATAGAGCAGCCCTGGAAACCCGGCTCTCCCGGCTGCTGGGCTGGGAGAAGCGCAAACGGTGTGAAGCGATTCTCACCGTGGCGCTGTTCTATGCGCTCTTGGGGGCGCTCGCCGTGCCGCTACTCGTTTCTGTTTCGCGCGGCTGGGCCTGGGTTGCGCCGGTGGCGATTTTCATCCTGCTGACGCCCTGCCTGTATTTAGCCCGGCGCTGGCGCGACCGGGATACGGCGCGGGCGCTGGCGGCTCTCGACCGGGCACTCCATCTCGATGAGCGCGCCACCACTGCCTGGGAGTTCCTGCGGCGTAACGAGACGCAAGCCGTTGCGCTCCTGGTGCTGCGCCAGGCGAGCGATCGGCTGAAAAATCTCGACGCGCGGGCGCTCTTTCCACGGTCATGGGGCTGGCGCGGCTGGTTGCTGGCGCCGCTCGCGTTGCTGTGGCTGGGAATGCTCTATTTCGATCCCCGGTTCGAGCCCCAGGGCGCCGGGCCGGGACAACCGCCTTCGCTGTCACAAAACCTGCGCGAGTTCGCGCGCCGGCTCCAGGAGAAGGCGCAACGCGAAGGCTTGCCACGGACGCTCGAAGCAGCCCGCGAGCTGGAGAGGATCGCGCAACGGGGCATGGCTGCCGGGACCACGGATGAGCAAATCAGGAGCGAATTGGCCGGCATCAAAAAGAAGCTGGCCGCGGAGAGGAACGCTGCCGGGAAGGGAGCGTTCGGGCCGGCCGACAGTCGCCAGCAGCTCGAAGATCTCAGGGCCGAGGTGGAAGCCGCGCGCGAATTGCTGAAACAGGCCGACGGCGAAGCCTGGCAGGATCGTCTCTCCGGTCTAAAGCAGATCGAGAAGCAACTGGACCGGCAGGGACTCAGCGCCCGGGCGCTCAACCGCGGAGAGATGCAGGCATTTCTGGACAAGCTGGAGCAGGCAGTTGCCGGCGAGCTCGACCGGCGTAGCCTCCAGGAAACCGAACAGTTCCTGCAGCAGCTTATGCAGCGCGGCCAGGGCCTGCAACGCGATGCCAGGGGGCGGCCCGACGGGAACAGGGAGGAGGACGGCCCGGACGACGGCAAGCGTGAAGCCGGTCCCGGCGCCACGGCAGGGGAGGAGCCCGGAACGAACACGGGAAAAGCGCAGCCGCTGCCGGATGTCAAAGGCGGGTTGCGCACCCAGGTGAAGGGTTCGATCGGCGAGGGCGAGCGCAGCGGCATCTTCTTCAAGGGCAAACCCGCTCCCGGCACGAGCGGGCTTTCCCAGGACGAAGTGATCGCGAGCTACCGGCGCCAGGCGGAAGCCGAGTTGAACACGGAAAAGATTCCCGAGCAGCTGAAAGACACGATCAAGAATTATTTTCTATCACTGGAAAAGGCGCAGTAAGAAACAATATGAGGGGATCCTCCCCTCACGCTCCCCTACATCAGGGCGCCTATCCTTCATTTTGATAGGCGCTCTAAGGAACGAAGAAATGGATTCAGTTGAAGACATCGAGCAACGCATAGCGCGCGCGGGCCGTTCGTTCGCGGAGGTGAAAGCCGAGATGGCGCGGCGGATCGTCGGCCACGAAGCGCTGATCGAGCAGGTTTTTATCGCCCTGGTGTGCGGCGGCCACTGTCTCCTCGAGGGCGTCCCCGGATTGGGCAAGACGCTGATGGTGCGCAGCCTCGGCGAGATCCTGAGCCTGAGCTTCTCGCGCGTCCAGTTCACGCCGGACCTCATGCCGGCGGACATCACGGGCACCAATCTCCTCGCCGACGACCCGTCGGGGCGGAAGATCTTCGAGTTCCAGAGAGGGCCGATCTTCGCCAATATCGTGCTCGCCGACGAAATCAACCGCGCCACGCCCAAGACGCAGTCGGCGCTCCTGGAGGCGATGCAGGAGGCGAGCGTTACCGTCGGCGGCAAGGGGCACCATCTGGAAAGTCCGTTCATGGTGCTCGCGACCCAGAACCCGCTGGAGATGGAAGGCACCTACCCCCTGCCGGAGGCGCAGGTGGACCGTTTTTTCTTCAAGCTGCTGCTGGAGTATCCGGGCCGCGAAGAGCTCTCCCGGATTGCCGATCTCACCACGGCGGCTCCGCCGGGAGCGTTGAGGGAGATCCTGGACGGCGCGGCGATCCTGGAGATCCGCAGCTGGGTGCGCGAAGTGCCGCTCGCGGAGACGGTGAAAGACTACGCCGTGCGCCTGATCCTCGCCACCCACGCCGGGCCGGAAACCGACGGCAGCGGTGTCGAGATCGCGCGCCGCTTCGTGCTCTACGGCTCCAGCCCGCGGGGGCTGCAAAGCCTGATTCTCGCGGCCAAGGCGCGGGCGCTCCTGTCCGGCCGGCCCAATGTTTCGTTCGAGGATATCCGGTCGGTGGTCACCCCCAGCCTGCGCCATCGCGTGATTCTCAACCTGGAGGCGGATGCCGAGGGGATCAGCCCGGAAAAAATTCTCGCCGAGGTCGTTCGGCAGGTGCCGGAGGTCAGTTAGAGCGCCTATCACGATGAATGATAGGCGCCCCGATGCAGGGGAGCATGAGGGGAGCATCCCCTCATTGGTCAGGAGAGTCATGAGCGTAGAGGTAGGAGTCCGGGGTCCGGGGTTTGCGCCCGCGCGCGTCGACACGCTCCTGGACGCCGATTTCCTGAAAAAACTGGAACGGCTGCACCTGATCGCCAAGCGCCTCGACTGGGCGGGCGCCAGGGGCGAGCACGCGGCTTCGCGCAGGGGTTACAGCCTGGAGTTCTCGGATTACCGCCGCTACCAGCGCGGCGACGATCTGCGCTACGTCGACTGGAATATCTACCGCCGCCTCGACCGGCTCCTGCTCAAGGTGTTCACCGCCGAGGAAGAGCTGAACATCTATCTCCTGGTCGACACGAGCGCGTCCATGGCTTGTGCCGCCGCCACGGCGGAAGCCGGGGCGGTGAAGTTCGGCTACGCAAAAAAAGTCGCCGCGGCCCTTGGCTACATCGGTCTCAAGAACCTCGACCGCGTCGGGGGCGCGGCGTTTTCCTCCACCTTGCAGGCGCCGCTCAAGCTGGGCCGGGGGCGTACGCAGATTCTCCGACTCTTCGGCTTCCTGAACCGGCTTTCCTGCGCCGGTCCGACTGATCTCCGTGCGTCGATGCGTAAATTTACCACCCTGTTTCCTCATCCCGGTCTCGCGGTGGTCGTGAGCGACCTGTTCGATCCTGCGGGCTGGCGCGCGGCGGTGGAGGACCTGGCGCGAAAGAAGTACCAGGTCCTGGTGATCCATGTGCTCGACGAGAACGAGCTGCGGCCGGGATTGCTGGGAGATGTGGCGCTGGTGGACGCGGAGGGAAGCCGCGAGCGCCGGTTGATCGTGGACGCGGACCTCGCGCGCCGTTTCGAAGAGGAGCTGGCGGGCTACTTTCGCGACATCGAGACGGCTTGCGCGAGCCTCGGGATCGACTATCTGCGCACCACGACCAGCGTTCCTTTCGACGAGTTCGTGCTGAAATCGCTGCGCCAGGTGGCGAGCGTGGCCTGAACGATGCTTTGGGGCGTGCCATTCGCGTTGCTGGCTCTCGTCGGGGCCGTGCCCCTGATACTGTTTCTGCACAGTCTCAGGCCCAGGGGATTGAAGGTCAGCACCACGGCGCTCTTTGTCTGGGAGCGGGTGTTGCAGGAGCGCCCGCTGGCGACGCGGCTGGGCTGGTTCGTGCGCAGGAACCTGCTCCTGATCCTGCAGCTGCTCGCCGCGATTCTGCTGATCGCAGCTCTGGCCGATCCATCGCTTACCCGTCTCGGCGCCCCTGCCGGGGACACCGTCGTGGTCATGGATCTGACCGCCAGCATGAAAGCCAGGGGGCGGCCGGCGGGCACGCGCTTCGACGCCGCGCGCCGGGAGCTTCTCTCCCTGGTCGACGCCTTGCCCGCCGACCGGAAAATGATGCTCATCGGGGCCGGCCCTGAAACCCGCCTGATCGTGCCTTTCACCACGGATAAGAAGCGGCTGGGGGAGGCCGGACGGAACCTGCTGCCCACCGATGCCTCCGGGGACGTAAAAGACGCGATCCTCTTTGCCCATTCCTTTCTGAAAAAAGGCAGCCGCGACCGTGTGGTCGTCATCAGCGACGGCGCCTTCGCCGGCGCGGAGGAATTCAACCGTGAATCAGCCGGCCTGCGCCTGATCAGGGTCCCCGGCGGTGCGGAAAACCTGGGCATCGTCCGGCTCGATCTCAGGCGCCGTTCAGACGGGTCGGAGCGCTACGAGGTGATGGCGCAGGTTCGCAACTTTGGCACCGGCGCGGCGCGCGCACCGCTGACGCTGGCGCTCAACCAAACGGTGCTGGCGCGCGAGGACATCACGATCGAGCCCGGCGGCCGGCGCGTCCTCGTCTACCCCTATGAAGGCGATCCCCTCGGCACGCTCACCGCGCAACTCGCGATCGACGATGATTTCGCCACGGACAATCGCGCCACGCTCACGGTGAGCGCCATGGCGCCGATGCGGGTGCTCTATGTCGGTCCCGGCAACCCCGCCCTCGCCAACCTGCTGCGATTCTTCCCCGGCGTGCAATTGACGTCCGTGACGGGCTGGGACGCCGGGCAGCGCGAGGGCGGCCGGGAAAGCGCTTACGACGTGGTTGTTTTCGACCGCGTGGCGGTTCCCGAGCTTGCCGAAGGCAATGTGATACTCATCAACACGGTGGCGCCGAATCTTCCGCTCAACCTCCAGGGTGAAGCGCGAGCGCCGCGAGTGAGCGCGCGGCTGGCGAAGCACCCGGTTACCGAGGGCTTGAGCCTGGGCGATCTTCACGTGCAGCAGTCTTTGCGGGTGGTGGCCGGCGGCGACGCCGTCGTCTTGGCGCGGGCGGCGGGTGACCCGCTGCTGGTTGCCTTCGAGCGCGCGCGGCTGCGGGCGCTCTACATCGGCTTCGATCTGATGGCTTCCGACCTGCCCTACCGCGTGGCTTTTCCGGTCCTGTTCTACAACGTCTTCGAGTGGTTTCAGCCGGCACGCCGTGAATTTCCCGCCAACGGCGTGCGCGCCGGCGCCTCCATCCCGATCTTTGTTCCGCCGGGTGACCGGGAGCTCGAGATCACCGCGCCGTCGGGACGGAAAGAGCGATTGGAAGTGACCGGCAATCCCGTGGTATTCGGCGATACGCTGGAAGCGGGCGTCTACGCATACAAGAGCGCCAGCCGCGAAGGACGCTTTGCGGTCAATCTGCTGGATGAAGAGGAATCCGATATCGGCGCCCGGGCCGGCGCCAAGGCTGCAGCGGCTGCGCTACCGGCAGGACAGGACGGCGGCGTCGCCGAAGCCGGTTTCCCGCTCTGGCCTTTCCTGCTCGCCGCCGTGATCCTGCTGCTGGCCATGGAGTTGATCCTGGCCCGCCGGATGAAGCTCTTGCTCCCGCCGCTGGTGCTCCGCGCGGGCGCGGTCGCGGCACTGGTTCTCGCGTGCGTGAATCCGAAAAATTTCCAGGCCGTTGAAGCGCTCGACGTCGTACTGAGCGTCGACGTGTCCCGCAGCGTGGGACAGGAAGGGGCGGACAAGGCCCGCGAGGTTCTGGAGGCGGCGGCTCGTTTGAAGGATGCCGACACGCGCACCGGCCTCATGACCTTCGGGCGCGCGCCGCAGTGGGAGTTTCCGCCGCGCCGCGACTTTCCCGCTGCGGATTTCGCCGTGCGCATGGACCGCGATGCAACCGATATCCAGGCGGCCCTACAGGCGGGCCTGGCCCAGATCGGCGAAGGGCGCCAGGGGAGGGTGCTCCTGGTGTCCGACGGCAATGAAAATCGCGGCTCGAGCTCCCGCATCATCCCGCTCCTGCGCTCGCAGGGGACGCAGGTCTGGACGCTGCCCGTGAGCCTCGACCGCGGGCGCAACGAGATTTTTCTGAGCGACCTGGTGCTGCCCCGCCAGGTGGACAGCGCCGAGGCATTCGAGGTGCTCGGCAGGATCGAGAGCCTTCGCGATGCCACCGCCCGCGTGAAATTGTTGCGCGACGGAGCGCCGGCCGGCGAGCGCGACCTCAAGCTCAAGGCCGGGGTGAACGAGGTCGGTTTTCGCGACAGCCTGGGCGAAGGCGGCAGCCACAGCTACGAGCTGCTCGTCGAATCGAAAGACGACAACTTCGCGGAGAACAACCTGCTGCAGGGCGTAGTCGAGGTGAAAGGGCCGCCGCGAGTTCTGTTGCTCTCGTCCGAACCGGACAGCCAGCGCTTTCTGGCACGCGCGCTGCGGGTGCAGGGTTTCACCGTGACGGAATCCGCGCCGGAGGCGCGCGCGCTGGCGCTTCCCGAGCTGTCATCCTACGACCTCGTGATCCTGGACAACGTCCCCGCCTTTCACCTGACCCACGCGAAGATGGAAAGCATCGAGACCTACGTCCGCGACCTGGGCGGCGGTCTCCTCGTCGTCGGGGGCTCCCAGAGTTACGGCGCCGGGGGTTATTTCCGGACGCCGCTGGAGCGCATCCTGCCGGTGGACATGCGCCCTCCGGCGCGCCTCGATTTTCCCCACGTGGCGCTGCTTTTCGTGATCGACAAGTCGGGCAGCATGGGCGGCGGCGCCGGTCCGGAGGGCGGCACGAAACTTGATGTGGCGAAAGCCGCGGCCGTCGCCGCGGCGGATATCATGAATCCTACCGACCAGGTCGGTATTCTTGCATTCGACGCGGCGTGGCACTGGGCGCTGCCCTTTCGCCCCGTCGGCAAGGGCGAGTGGATCAACGACAAGCTCGCGTCGCTGCAATCCGATGGCGGGACGGACCTGTACAAGGCAATGGTCGAGGCGCGGCGCGCCATCGTCGCGAAGCAGGCGGCGATCAAGCACGTCATCGTGCTGTCCGACGGTCTCTCCGACAAGGCGGATTTTCAATCACTGGTCCAGGAGTTCGCGCGCGCCGGCGTCACGGTGTCGACGGTTTCGGTGGGGGACGACGCCGACGCGAAATTGATGGCGGAGATCGCGCGCGGGGGCAAGGGCCGCGACTACGTCGCCGTCGATCCGCAGGCAATCCCGCAGATCTTCACCAGCGAGACGCTGTTGATCTCGCGCGACCTGCTGGTTGAAAAAACCTTCGCGCCGGGCGTGGCGATGGCGGCGGGACCGCTGCGGGGAATCGCCCAGGGGTCGTTGCCGCGCCTGCGCGGCTACGTCCTCACCTATCCCAAGCCCCGCTCCGAGCTGTACATGAAAGCGGGCGAAGATCCGCTGCTGGTTTCCTGGCGCCATGGGCTGGGGCGCGTCATGGCTTTCACTTCGGACCTGAGCGGGCGCTGGGGCCGGGAATGGGTGGCATGGCAGGGCCTGCCCCAATGGGCCGGTCAGCTGGCGCGCGACACGATGCGGAAAGTCGTCGAAACGCGCGTGCGCGCGGAATTTCATGCCGAGGCCGACGCGGTGCGGATCGTCGCGGATTTCGTCTCCGGGGACGGCCGGTTCGTGAATCATCTGAAGCTTCACGGCAACGTCACGGCGCCGAATCGAACCACGCAACAGCACGCCTTGCCGCAGAGCGCGCCGGGCCGCTACGAAGGCAGGTTCGTGCCGGCCGGGCGGGGCATTCATTTCGTAACGCTGTTCGCCGAAGGCGGCGCGGGGGAAGCGCCGTCATCCGTGGTGACCATCCCGTACGTCGCGCCCTATCCGAAGGAATACCGCGAGTTGCGGCCCAATCTCGCGCTGCTCGGCCGTCTTGCCGGGGATACCGGCGGCGAGATGCTGGATCCGGACAATCTCGCGGCGGGCTTGAGACGGCTCTACACGCCGTTGCCGGGAAAAGCCTTCCGCGGCCACGAAAGCTGGTGGGCGCTGGCCGGCATCGCGCTGGTCCTGTTTCTGGCCGACCTGGTGATGAGGGGCTGGCCGTGGCGGGCGCGACCGGCTCCTGCCCGCCATTGAAGAAAGGACTAGGTCGTCGCCTTCTGCTTCGTTTCCCACCACTGCTTCAGCCACCCGCTGGTGCCGCCCAGCCGGACGAGATCGCGCAGCGCTCCGGGCAGCGGAGGGTATTCGCGGGTGAGGTTGCGCGTGCAGTTGACGAAGAGGCCCGCGGAGAAATCCACTTCCAGCTCGTCGCCCGTCTCGCAGAGATCCGTGACCGCCGGGCAGTCGGTCATCGTCCGCAGTCCGACGCCGATCGCGGCGCGGTAGGCGAGAAACGGCATGGACTCGCACACCAGCCCCAGCCCGAGTGCCTGCATCGCGATGTAGCCGTTCATCTTCGGTCCCATGCCGAAGTTGCGGCCGGTCACGATGATGTCGCCCGGGCGCGCGCGGGTGTGGAAGCCCGGGTCGGTTTCCTCGAAAAGCCGGGGAACGAGGTCCCTGGGATCGAAATAGCGGCCGCCGATCATTGCGTTGGGAATGACTCCGCCCGCGTGCGGCACGTCGTGCCCCAGCTTGTAGCAGCGCCCTTTCAGGCGCCATTGAAACTCGTTCATGTTGCGGACCTTCCGGTGGCTGGCGCAATCGTAGTACGGCTCGGAGCGTAGCCAGAGCACAGGACAGCGTCAAGGCGGTGGACGCGAATGGTCGCGCTCGGCACACTGAGAGCACGGAGGATAGCCATCATGAACGTGAAAGCTCGAAGGGCGCGTCGCGTGGCGGCAGGGGTCGCTGCGCTGGCGGCATTCGCTTGCGGGTGCGCTGCGGCAGCCGACTGGCGGCCAGACAAGCGCGTCGAGCTCGTCGTGCCCAGTGCCCCGGGCGGCGGCAACGACCGGATCGTCCGCCTGGTCATCAAGATCAGCCAGGAAAACCGTCTCCTGGATGGGATCGTGAACGTCGTGCACAAGCCCGGCGCCGGCGTCGTCATGGGGCTTACCTATCTCAACCAGCATTCCGGCGACGGCAACTATATCGGCATCATTTCGGCGACGTTCATGGGCGACTACGTCACCGGCCGGAGCACGTTCGGACCGGGCGACATCACGCCGATCGCGCAGCTCTTCAGCGAGTCGGTCGCCTTCGCGGTCAGACCCGATTCGGTAATCAGGTCCGGGCAGGATCTGCTGGCGCGCCTGAAGGCCGATTCGTCCTCGATCAGCACGGCGATCGCGGGCGGCGTCGGCAACCACAACCACATCGCCATCGCGCTCGTCACGCGCGCCGCGGGCGGCGACGTCAGGAAGCTCAAGATCGTGAGATTCAACGGCGGCGCGGAATCGATTACCGCCGCGCTGGGCGGGCACGTGGACATGGTCATCACGCCCGCCGCCACGGCGTTGCCGCACGTGCAGGCAGGGCGGCTGCGCTTTATCGCCATTACGGCGCCCAGGCGCCTGCAAGGCGCGCTTGCAGCGGTTCCCGTCTGGAAAGAGCTCGGCGCGAACGCGGTGCTCTCCAACTGGCGCACCATCGTGGGGCCGCGCGGCATGACGCAACCGCAGGTCGCGTTCTGGGAAAACGTGCTGGCGCGGGTGGTGGAAAACGACGAATGGAAGCAGATGCTGGAGCGCGATTCCCTCGAGGGCGAGTTCCTGAAGAGCGCCCAGACCCGGGCTCAGCTCAAGACCGAGCACGACGAGCTGAAGGCCATCATGACCGAACTGGGGCTCACGAAGTGAGCCCCAGAGAGTAGGGACAAGAGACTAGGGACCAGAGGCCTCACGATCTCGCGAGCACACCAGTCTCTAGTCGCCGGTCTCTAGTCTCTCAGTAGTTCGCGGGGATCAGTGATCTTCCCCGCGACTGCCGAGGCGGCGACTGTCGCGGGACTGCCGAGATAAAGGTCGGCATCCTTGGCGCCGAACCTGCCGGTGGCGTTGGCAGTGGCGGTGGAGATTGAGATCTCGCCCGAGTGTACGAGCCCCATGCGCCCGCTGGCGCACACCCCGCAGCCGGCGGGAAGCACGAACGCCCCCGCCTCCTGGAAGATCTCCAGCAGGCCTTCGCGCCGGATGCGATGCGTCGAGTCCTCGGAGCCCGGCGTGATCAGCAGCCGGACGCCCGGCGCGACGCGGCGCCCTTTGAGGATGCGCGCGGTCAGCGCCAGGTCGTCGTACATGCCCGAACCACACGACCCGATGAACGCGTGGTCCACGCGCGTGCCGGCGACCTCCGCGAGATCGACCGCGCGATGCGGGCCGCCGGGGAGCGCGACCTGCGGCTCCAGCGCGCCAACGTCCATCTCGATGCTTGCTTCGTAGCTCGCTTCGGGATCGGGATAGACGGGCGTGAACGGGCGCACGGCGCGCTCGCGCGCGTACGCGACGATCTCGTCGGACGGTGGAAAGAAAACGCCGATCGCGCGCATCTCGGTGGGCGTGCTGCACAGCGCGATGCGCTGGGCGAGGGAGAACTGGTCGAGCTCGCCCGCGAATTCGAGGATGCGATAGTCGATGTCCACGCCGAATTCGCCGCCGGGCCGGAGCCGCTTGCCGATCTGGTAGCCGAGGTCCCGCCCGTAGACGCCCGGCTTGAGACGGCCCTTGATCGAGAGCTTCACCGTCTTCGGCACGAGCGTCCACGTCGTCCCGGTCGCGAGCACGCCGGCGATCTCGGCGCCCACGCGGATCGCGAGCGCCCCGATGCCGCCGGCGTTGGTGCAATGGCGGTCGTTGTCGAAGTAGAACGTGCCCGGCGACACCAGGCCCCGCTCCATCGGGAAGATGTGGCCGTGCCCGCCGCGGCCGGCGTCGTAGAAGTGCTTGACGCCCCAAAGCTGTGCGGCTTTGCGGTTGAACGCCCCACGGGCCACTGCCCGGTCGTTGTTATAGACCACGTCATGGTCGGTCACCATGAGCACGCGGTCCGGGTCGAAGAGCCGGTCGATGCCGAGCGCGTCCAGCTCCTGCTTCGCGCCCATTACCACGCCGTCGTGGATCATGGCGAGATCCACCGCGGGATACACGATGTCGCCGGCGCGCGTCTCGCGCACGCCGCTCGCGCGTGCGAGAATTTTTTCCACCGCCGTCATGCCCATGCCGCGAGTATCGCGGCTCGGTCCGCACCGGTCAAGGCGCTGGTACGGCGCTTGCTATACTCGGAGCGATTGGAGACAGGATGACTTTCATGCGAGTCGCGGTTACGGCATTGCTGGTGGCAACGATCCTCATCGGGACGCCCCCCGCGTCCGCGCAGTGGAAGCCCGACAAGCCGGTCGAGATCGTCGCGCCCTCCGGTCCGGGCGGCACCACCGACCGCACCGCGCGCGTCATCGCGCGCGTCATCCAGCAGTACAAGTTCGTCGACGTGCCGGTCAACGTCGTCAACAAGCCGGGCGGCAGCGGCACCATCGGCTATACGTACCTCAACCAGCATCCCGGCGACGGCCACTACATCATCATCGGCACGAGCGGCTCGGTGAGCAACTTCATCACCGGCACAGTGCCGTTCAACCACAACGACTTCACGTCGGTGGCGATGCTGTTCGACGAATGGATGAGCATCAACGTGCAGGCGGGCTCGCCCATGAAGAGCGGGCGCGACCTGATCGCGCGGCTGAAGCAGAACCCGGAAGGTTTGCCCTTCGGCATCTCCACCAGCCGCTCGGGAGGCAATTTCACCTCGCTCATGATCTGCCTGCGCGGTGGCGGAATCGATATCAAGCGCGTGAAGACGGTGATCTTCCAGGGCGGCGGCGCGACGACCCAGGCGCTGCTCGGCGGGCACGTCGAGGTCATCAATACCGGCCCCGGCAACATGGTGGAGTTCCTGCGTGCGGGCAAGCTGCGCACCCTGGCGGTATCGGGTCCGACGCGCCTGTGGGGGCCGTTCGCGGACGTGCCGACGTGGCGTGAGCAGGGCGTTCCGGCCGACGCTGGCAGCTGGCGCGGCATCCAGGGCCCGAAAGGGATGAGCGCCGCGCAGCTCTCGTTCTGGGACCGGTTGTTCCAGAAGCTCGTGCAGACCGAGGAATGGAAGAAGGACCTGGAGGCGAATTTCTGGGTCGACACCTACGCGCCCGCGGCCGAGGCAAGGCGGGCATTCGACCGCGAGTTCCAGGAGTTCAAGGCGATACTCACGGAGCTCGGCATGGCAAAATCGAACTAGCCCTACCTAGACCCTCGACCCTCATCCCTCATCCCTCATCCCTCATCCCTCATCCCTCATCCCTCAGGGATACTCCGCGTGCTTCGGCACCTCGTGCGGCTCGACGTACCACGGCGACTTGGAGTTCCAGAAGATATTCATCTCCGGGCGCATGCCCGGGTCGGCGTCCAGGACTCCGGCCGGGATCAGCATGTCGCCACGCACGGGGATCTCGTGAGGAACGCGCGTGCCGCATTGGCTGCAGAACCAGACCGCGAAGCGTTGCGACCCCGCATGCTTGTAGCGGGTCACGGCCGACTCGCCGGAGAGCCACGCGAACTGGCTTTTCGGCAGAAAGATGTTCGCCGCGTGCGCGCTGCCGGAGGCTTTGCGGCAGCGGGAGCAGTGGCAGTACCTGAAACCGGTCAGCGGCGCCTTGATCTCGAACTTGACCGTGCCGCAGAGACAGCTTCCCGTGAGTTTGTCCGTTTCCATTTCGACTCCTTTGCTCCAAAAAATGAACCGCCGAGGCCGCCAAGGCCGCCAAGAAACCTCAGATCGAATATTAACCGCCAGATCGCGACGGAGTAAGATGTGTCCACGCATGCAACGGGGAGGCCGGTGATGGCTGAAACGGTACAGCAGCTTCTATCGAGGCAAGTGGCGCGCTTCGTCGAGCGCAAGGGCGACTGGGACGCCTTTGCCGACGCGCGCGTGGAGGGCTTCCGGCGCGCCCAGCACCGTTATATCGGCAGCGGCGCCTCCGGCAAGCCCGACGCGAGCGCCATCCCGGCGGAGCATTTCACGTTGAGCGTCATATTCATTCCGCCCGGGCAGGGTAACGCTCTCCACACGCACGAGGTCGAGGAGGTGTTCTTCATACTCGCCGGCAAGGTCCTGGTGTTCGTCGAGGACGGGGCAGGCAACCGCGCGGAGACCGTCCTGGGACCGTGGGATTGCGTGTCGTGCCCCGCAGACGTTCTTCACGGGTTTCAGAACGTGGGGCTCGAGCCCGCGTATCTGCAGGTGATGCTGGGCAAGGGCCGCCCGGACCTGATGACCTACAAGGACGAGGCGCTGCAGCAGCGGCGCGGCGAACACCTGGCCCTGCCTTGATAGATAAGATCAAGAACACCTTGGCCACGGAAACACACGGAAACACACGGACAAGGTCAAACTCAGGATTCAGGATTCTGGACTCCGGCCGTATAACGTGTGCGATGGCGCGCGCACGCAAGTGCGATCAGCGCTTGCCAAACGTCGCTGTCCATCGCGTTGTTGGGTGCCATCACTTCGAAGCGCTGACCTTCACTTTGACGGTGACCAGCAGTCTGAGCTGCTGACCGGACGCACCCGGGGACCATGCTTCGTATTGGAACTCATCTTCACCGACGAAGCCAGGCTGCGGCAAGTACGAAGCA
>Ga0075418_10002029_pt1 | contig 23013 bp, 27 predicted proteins | sample SoiMetdeltSBSDD2_FD_81776 | JGI IMG/M metagenome (GOLD analysis project Ga0075418, IMG submission 81776) | Bulk soil microbial communities from a Populus tree surrounding site in Tennessee, USA - Soil MetaG P. deltoides SBSDD2 | ecosystem: Environmental > Terrestrial > Soil > Tree plantation...
CTACGGTCCCGCCGGCGACACTGCCCGACAGCGCGCCTCCGGCGAGCGCCGCTGCGGCAGCGGCCGCTGATGCACCCCCTGTGAAGGGCACCGCGAGGATCGCGCCAACGAGCGCTCCGACCAGGCCTCCCAGCGCGACGCCTTCGCCCGTGGTCAGCTCAGGGTCCTGGCGGACGTGAAGCGTCCCGTCGAGGTCACGATACATAGCCACAGCGCTCTCGAGATCGATGACCCATCTGAAATCGAGCTCGCGCAGCCGATTGAGCACGTGCGATGCACGCGATCGGTCACCTTTGAATCCAACCACCACCAGGTCCGACATGACTTTCTCCTCTCGACGATCAACGTGCCGCCGTCCGGGAGGTCTCCTCAACGCTCTGTTTGATCGACGCGAGCGCTCTTTCGAGCGACGAGCGCGTTTTGTCGACGACGACTTTGCGGACCACCGATCCCTTCACGCCGGTGAGCCCATCCTGTTCCGAGCTCTTGAGCGTCACGAGGTAGAAGCCGTGACGTGGAGGCGTCGACGCATCGGGAAGACAGACTGAAACATCCAGCGCGGTATGGAAGTAATGGCTCGCGTACAGCTGTTTGACGGCGATGACCGAGACGTCGCCGCTGCGCGACGGCGCCCGGTAGACGACTCCATGATTCACGCGAATGGTCGGCTTGAGCCCGAAGTTCACCTTCTCCCAGTAGAAGAAACTGTCCGCACCGGGAAGATCGGCATCCGGGTAATCGAGGAGATAGCGGCGCAGCTCCGGCGCGACGTCGGGCAGCGCACTGGAACGGCCGACCATCGTTTCGAACTGCTCGGCGACCCGCGCCGGATGATCCTTGTCGCGATAGACGCCGAGCGCGTCATTGCCGCCGCGCCGGTACGCTCGAATCAATTCGAGCACCATTCCGCGCGCCAGCCCGGTGGCCTGGCTTGCGGCGTCAGGCTGCGACCAGTTCACCGCGTCGTGGAACGCTTGAATGGAGGCGGTGGGGAGCTGCACATCACAATCACCCTCACGACATGACTTCAGCGCCTTGATGTCGTCGGGATCGAGGGTGAGCCCGTTGAGATCGGCGCTGGTTGCTGACGCCGGCAGCTCGCCGATGCCTAAATACCCGGGCGACGCCGCGAACCTCGTGATGTCGCGGGCCATCTTCACATACGCAGCGGGCGAGCCGTCGATGTAGACGGCGCCAAACACGTGCACTTCGGACGGACCGCCCCACTGGAGCACCTTCGCCACCGGCTTTCCCGCATCGATGTCGGCGCGCTGTTTGTCGGTCAGGCCGAGCTGGGCGAAGAGGGCGGCTGGCAGCGGTTGCGCCGGCTGCGCAAACACTATTGCACTCACGACCGGAAAGAAGATGCTGAACCAGGCAAGCGGCTGAGCCATGTTGTTTCCTCATCACGCTGCAGCGGCGTTCTCGCTCTCGCCGCCTGAGCGTTCAAGCCAGAGAATGCGGAGAACCGCGGCCGCGGGCACTGACAGGATGACGCCGAGCAGGCCGCCAATCTGCCCGCCTACCATCAGCGCGAACAGAACGGTGATCGGATCAATCGCCAGGCGATGACCCATGATGCGCGGCGATACGACGACGCCTTCGACGGTCTTCCAGACCGCAATCACGACGGCCATCCAGATCCACGGCGCCCCGACGAGCCATCCGCAGAAGAGCATCATCGCGGCTGCGATCAACCAGCCGGCGATCGGGATGAACTCCAGCGCGCCGCCAACGATGCCGAGGACGAGCGGATAAGGATAGTGGAGAAATGCCATGGAAACGGTATAGACGAGGGCCGACATGCTCGCCAGCACCAGCTGGGCGCGGACGTACTCCGCCAGCATCGAATCGACCCTCTCGACGGTCGCGGTGACACGCGCGCGATCGCGGCGTCGGGCAAATAGATTGACCATTTCCGCGATGAGCGCCGTGCGATGGCTCAGAAAGAAGATCGCAATGAGCGGCACGAGCAACAGCCAGCCCGTATCCGCGGCCGCTGCGCCGAGAGCGTGGCCGATTCGATCCCGCACGGCGGCGATCTGGCTGGCGTAATCGGCGAGGAACCGATGATCGCTGATCTTCGCCATCATGCCGGGCAGCGCCGCGTCGAGCCGCTGCAGTTGCTCGGTGACCGCCGGCGCGACCATCCAGTCGAGCGCGGCAACGATACTCAAGCCCACGACATAGACGACCGCGATTGCGCTGTTCCGGCTCGACGCGCGCGGCGTCAATCGCAGGTGTACCCATGTCACCGCCGGTTCGAGCAAGTACGCGAACAGCAGCGCCAGTACGAAGACCGCGATTGTGGTCCTTGTCGCATATGCGATTGCGGCGACGATCGCAAACAGCGCGATCGTCGTCAGGATGTTGCCGGTGCGATCGTCGAGTTCCACCATGTCATCCTCCGCTCACCGCAGGAACTGCTCGGTGGCGTCCTTCGGTATCGCCACCGGCTTCGCGCTCTTCGGATCCGGGTTGAACTTCCCGAAGACGGCGGGTTTGTCGCGGAAGTGCCGCTTCAGCGCCGTGACGCGGTTTTGATTGCTGGGGTGGTCAGAGAGAATCTGTGGCATCTGTCCGAGGTCCGCTTTGTCGAAGTCCTGGAATAGCCAGACCAGGCCCCACGGGTTGTAGTCGCTTCCGGCACAGATGTCGGATCCCGTCAGGTCGGCAGCCGATTCGGCCTCTCTCGAGTAGCCAAGCGAATTGAGTTTGCCGATCAATTGGATTGCAAGCACGTGCGCGATCGAGGGGCCGAGCAGCACCGCGGCGCCAATCTCGCGCCGTTCGATCTGGCGCTCCTTCTCGATGAGCGCCATCGAGTCGTGATGAATGGTGTGCGACACCTCATGGCAGATCGTTCCGGCCAGCTCCTCGGTGTTCTTGACGAAATAGAGGAGCGAGTCGGTGACGTAGACGTTGCCTCCCGGCACCGAGAACGCGTTCGGCGACGGCTCGTGCACGAGATAGAACTTGAACGGGCGGCCGTAGTGCGGTTGGGCCGTCTTCGTGATGGCAGCCGCGATCGGCTTGAGCGGCTCGTAGAGGGGCGACGAGGAAACGATCTCTCCCTTCCCCTTCAGCTCGTCGAATACCTGCTGGCCGATTTCCCCTTCGTCATTGAGGTTGTAGGTGTCCGAAGCACGCGGCACTCCCATGCTGGCCACCAGCGCCACCATCGACATGCAGACAACGATGAACAACTGTCGAGAAATTTTCGTGAGCATCGCAATCCTCCTGCTCGGCCCTCGCGGCGTCTGGCGCTCACCGCCAGACGTCGCGACGTGTGCCGTTCTTCAATTGGTTCCCTGTGGCGACGCGATCTGGTTGGCGATCACCGCGGGCGTGAGCCTGATCCAGATCCCGCTGGACATCGTTCACCCAGCGGTCATTCAGCACGACGATTAGCGCCGAGCTGTTCGGCGTGAGCGACTGCCGAGCACTCGTCACGTCCACTCTCTGCACACCATCAGGGCAATCCGTGCTCCGCCGCCGTCGACCGCACGCACTCGAAAACGTCAATAAATCCGCGCGTACGACTCGCTGTCCATCTCGCGCTGCCAGCAGGCTGGCAGGCCGCCAGCGGATCCCCATGCTGCAGTTGGGCAGTGGGCAGTCTGCAGTCAGCCAATTCGAGCGTCGAGCTGCCCGCTGAGAACCAGACGAGGCCTGGACGTGACTGCCGTACGCCGACGTTTCGTGCTGACTTGATTGCGGCGGCACCTTCCTTGCGTTACACGGTGTCATGCTGGGTTGCCGCCAGTCCGTTGTCGCGGTGAGCGGAGAGACGCAGCGCCCCAGGTTCCTCGGTGAGCTGCTGATCGACACCAACGAGTACAACGTCGTCGTCGTTGAGTCCGTGGAACGTAGCTACGCCCGGGTCAAGCAGGAACAGCCCGACGTCGTCATCATCTACGTCGCCATCGACGATCCCGCGGTGTGCCGACTCCTGTCGATGTTGACGCTCGATCCCGAGACGTCGACGATCCCGATCGTGACGTGGACCGAGCGCCTCGACGGCGGCGGGTTCGACTACTTCATTACTGACGCGCGACGTGACTCGTCGGTGCAGCCAGCGGCCGTGGTGATGAACTGAGGCAACGATCGGAGGCAGTCATGAATATCCAGCTCACCGACGACGACGCGAAGACCCTCCGGGACATGCTCGAGGAGTTTCTACCGGAACTGAAGTACGAAGCGGCACGCACCGAGGAGAAGCAGCTGCGACACATCCTGTACCAGCGTCAGGAGCTCGTCGAGCGGTTGGTCGAACTCCTGCCGGCTGCATGAGCGGACCGAGCGCGTATGCAGTCGATCGAGACGCTCGCCTCGGTTGTCGCGAGCCCGGTTGTCGCGACAGCCAGCCTGCTGATCCTCACGTACGTCTCGGCAGTGAGAGCGTTTATCGCCCTGCAGAACCGAAGTCCTCAGTCAACGTTCGCGTGGGTGCTGCTGTTCGTGCCTTTTCCGCCCGTGGCATTCGTCCTCCGGCGGCTTGAACATGACCGAGAAACATCTGACGGGTCCGAAGGGTTTCACCGGCTGGCGCGATACGCACGCGCGCGTCACGGGTGAGGCGGTCGCCGTGCTGCAGGCGATTTGTGTCGACTCCCGGATCTGCTCGATCGGGACCGCAAACATCGATATCCGCCGCTTCTCGATCAACTACGAAACGAACCTGGTCATCTACGACGAAGGCGTCACACGCGAGCTCGAGGCGGACTTCCCGAAGACCTCGAGCACTGCGTGCCCTTCAACGGCGCCTCATACCGGGCGCACGGCACATCGAGCCGGTTAGTGGACTTCGTCATGCGCCTCGCATCGCCGCTCATCTGAATGTCGCGCACACCTCAGAGAATCTCTTCGATGTTATGGACCGGCCCCTCAGAGCGAATCTCCCCAATGCCGACGGCAAGGAGACGATTGAGAAACGCGTAGTTCGCCGCGGCCGTCTCGAAGCGCGGCATCGTGCGGAAATAGTTGTTCGCATCATCCCGCACGCCGGTGAACGTCATGTGAATCAGTCCGCCGTCGTCGGTCTCGAGCGTGACGCGAAGGTCGAGCGTGAAGGTTCCATCGCCCCGGGCTGTGACCCAGTCGCCACCACCGGGGAGCACTCTGCCGCGAAGGCGCTCGCCTTCGAACGTGCCGCCAACCACAGGGAAGATCGTGAGCGTCCCCTGCGGCGTCGAGCCAATTTCGTGGACGTCTGACGTCGCGAGACGCACGACCATCAACGGGCGAGAGCTGATCGGGAGGCTCATGTCACAGCACCTCGTGAATCGTGTAGATCGGTCCTTCCGGGCGACGATCGCCGCTCGCCACCGCGATCAGGCGATTCAGGAACGAGTACCCAGGATGGGCCGTCTCGAAACGCAGCATGGTCCGGAAGTAGTAGGTCGAGGGGTCGACCGTCTCTCCACGTCCGATCGCCGCGATGATCTCGCTTGGCCCGTGACGCAGACCAAATGAACTCATAGAGATGAGCGCGCCATCATCGGTCCGGAGGGTGGCGCGAAGGTCCATTTCGAGCACGCCGTCCGAACGAAAGAGCTGCCAGTCCGCGCTGCTGTCTGGCAGGATCGTGCCGCGAAGACGCGGCCCCTCGAAGGTTCCGCCGGCGAGCGGAGCGGTCCTGCGAGCACCATGGGGCACGGCGCCGATGTTCAGCACTGTCGAGACCTTCACCTGCATGACCATCAGCAGTTGCGTATTCATAGTGGTGATCCGCGTCTAGCATGGAAGCGGCGTCGATCGCGGTTCACGGCAGGTTCTGTCCTCATTCATCGAAGCAGGTACGGCATCAACCGAACGTGAAGGAGTATGTCTCCACGCCGGCGTCGAGAAACTCGATTTCGAAATTTCGATCGACGATGGGTTTCGGCTGTCGGATGAGTTGATACAACCGCTGTTCGACAACCGTGCCGTTGCCGTGTTCGTCCACGTCGAGACCGTGAGCAGGACCTGGAGGTTGAGCATCGACCGACACCCGGAAGCGCACAGGGCTCTCTCGCCGTGACGGACCCATGACGAGATGAAGATCGCGCGCATGGAAGCGGTAGACGATTCGGCCGCTGGGACTGCTGAGAACGGTGGCCTGCTTCCCGATCGTCCACTCACCAGCCAGGGCCCATTGATTGAGCGCCAATCGCGAAGGGGCCGCATAGACGCGACGTCGATTAACGTCGGCGCCGCCACGCGACGCGAAGTTCTGCGTTCGGTCGTAGCCGACATAGGTTTCCGGCGACCTCAAGTTGTCCCAGTCCGCCGGCGCTTCGAAGCCGCCGGCCGAGAGCGGCCTGACGTCCTTGGCCAGGCCGGGAGCGCCGGCTTCCTTCAGCAATGGTTGAATGGCGATCTCCGCCCCGTCGTAATCACCCTCGCCGAAGTAGTGGTGGCGAATCCGGCCCCGCGCATCAACGACATAAAGCGCCGGCCAGTACTGGTTGTTGAACGCACGCCAGATTGAATAGTCGTTGTCGATCACGATCGGGTATTCGAGCCCCATCTGTCGGACCGCGCGGCGGACGTTCTCGACGTCATGTTCAAACGGGAATTCCGGCGTGTGCACGCCTATCATGACGAGCGCTTGTCTGTACTCCCGGGCCCAGGCGCGGACATACGGGAGCGTGCGAAGCCAATTGATGCAGGTGTAGGTCCAGAAGTCGACGAGCACGACCTTCCCCGCAAGGTTTGACGGCGCCAGCCGTGGCGAATTGATCCACTCGGCCGCGCCGCCGATGGTCGCCAACTTACGCGACACGCGATCCTTTGCCTCGGCCGTGCCGAACATGCCGAGATGGGCAGCTCCGATTGTCATGGCGGCCCTTCTCAAAAAACGGCGCCGATCAGGGTTAACTGGGCCGGCCAACGTTATTCACCGAATTGACGCACTTCATTCACGTCCGTGCGAGAGTTGCGACCACTGCTGCAGCGACGATTGCGATTCGAAACGTACTCATTGATCTTCTCCCGAGCCGTAGGAATCTGGGTCAACAAAACGTCTTCGTTTCGGTCGCAACGCCAAGCCTCGCAGCCATATGCACCAGTGCAGGCAGCGACTCGGCCTTCATCGTTCGCATCACCTGTCCCCGGTGCGCCTTCACCGTGATCTCGCTGATACCGAGCGCGCCCCTCACCTGCTTGTTCAGGAGACCGGAGACGACCACTTCGCTTCGTGCTCCAGCACCCCCCAACTGCGCTCGAGGGCATGCTCAATAGCGCCCAACAGCGCATCCTCGCCGAACGGCTTCGTCAGGAACTCTAGGGCTCCAGCCTTCATGGCCTGAACGCACGTGAAGACGTCGAGATGGCGTTCATCTCGATGCTCATGATTCTGTCCCTTTTCTGACGCGACAGCCTAGCGACCGAGGTACTCGCGCGCATCCCGCGATTGGGTAATCACCGCGCTCCCAAAGCCGTTGTACCAAGCTCTTACTCGAGCGGGCTATTCAGGTCTCACACTGATGACTCGGCGTCGATCGATACCATCGTCCAATGGATGTGCGGCATGAGCGCGTGCTGCAATTCGGCTCAGTGAACGCGCTGATGAATCGCGACGACAGTCAGGAGGATCGAATGATGAAGCGACGCATGCGCGTACTGCACACGGGCCTCGCGGGCCTGGTCCTGGTCGGAGCGATCAGCGGCCTCGACGAAGTGGCCAACAAGATCGAGGTGTTGCCCGCATCACTGAACGATGACCGCATCCGCTGGGCGACGTTCTATCGGATCGACGCCGACGATTTCCTCTCGCGATACGCCCCTGGTGGCGTTCATGGTGTGTTGCGCGAACTCGGCGATCAGCGCCGCCTCCCGGGCATGCAGCCGGTCGGCTTCTATGCCATCGCGGAAGTGCGCGCACGCGAAGTGAGCGCCGTGTTCGGCGTCGAGAACGATCTGGTGGTGGCGGGGCAAGGGGAAGAAGGCGCTTCCAGGTGAAGGTCTAAACGACCTTGCGGCTTCTGGCGGCGCGTCGATCGAACGATTCGCGCGCCATTCGAATCGTTGACCAGTTGGCTTGCAGCCAGGCCACGAGCGCGCGGACGGGTTCCATGAAGCGTTTCCCCAGGGCCGTCAGCTCATACTCCACGCGCGGCGGCACCTCGGGAAATACCTCGCGGATCAGCAGTCCATCGCGCTCGAGGCTGCGCAAGGTTGCCGTCAACATCCGCTGCGAGATACCGGGAATGGCGCGCTTCAGCTCGGAGAAGCGTGCGCGCTGCGTGGGGTTCTGCTCCAGCATGGCGATCACGAGGAGGCTCCACTTGTCGCCGACGCGATCCAGCATCTCCCGGAACTCGCAGTCGTGATGCGCCGTCAGCGTCGCCGGCGGATGTGCTCGTCTGGCCATCGGTTCCCCCCACGTAACTTGCGCAGGAAAAAGTGCCGTCTTGTGCCTTCCTTCATGGTATCTCATAATACCTAGGTATACATCGGTAACTAAATGCCGGCCAGTACCCATAAGGTTCAGATCGGCGTCGACAGCTTCGCGGCCGCGTTCGATGAAAACAGCCGCGCCATCAGTCCCGCCGACCGCGTCAACGATCTGGTCAGCCAGATCGAGCGGGCGGACCAGGTCGGACTCGACGTCTTCGGTGTCGGCGAACACCACCGCCGTGAGTTTCTCGATTCCGCCCCCGCGGTGACCCTCGGCGCCGCCGCCGCACGCACGACCCGCATCCGGCTGACGAGCGCCGTCACGGTCCTGAGCGCCGCCGACCCGGTCCGTGTGTTCCAGAACTTCGCCACGCTCGACCTTCTGTCGCGCGGACGGGCCGAGATGATCGTCGGACGCGGCTCGTCCATCGAGGCATTTCCGCTGTTCGGTTTTCACCTGGACCACTATGACGAGCTGTTTGAGGAAAACCTCGATCTGCTCCTGAAGGTTCGCGCGAACGAGCACGTGCACTGGTCGGGTCGGTTCCGCGCGCCGTTGACCGGCCAGGGCGTCTATCCGCGCCCGCTGCAGAACCCTCTGCCGATCTGGGTCGGAGTCGGTGGCACGCCACATTCGTTCGCACGCGCTGGCGCGCTGGGACTGCCGCTGATGGTCGCCATTATCGGAGGAGAGCCACGCCGCTTCAGACCGCTCATCGATCTTTATCGCGAGACCGGCATGCGCTCCGGGTTCGGACCCGATCAACTCACCGTCGGTGTGCATGCCCCCGGCTACGTCGCCGCGACGACGCCACAAGCCGCGGACGAGTACTACCCCGGCTTCGCGCGTGCGGTCACCGATATCGGCAAGGAGCGGGGATGGCCGGCGATAACCCGAGCGTCGTTCGATGCGCAGCGAGGTCCGAACGGGGCGCTGATGATCGGGAGCCCCGCCGAGGTGGCGGAGAAGGTGTTGCGGCTCGATGAAACGCTTGGCGGCATCTCGCGGCTGTCGTTCCAGATGAATGCGGCATCGCTGCCGCACACGAAGTTGATGCAGGCAATCGAAAAAATCGGCGCGGAGGTCGCGCCTGTCGTGAGGCGAGGGTAATCATGAACATTGGACTACTGCTGATTCGCGTGGTGTTTGGAGCGCTGATGGCGGCCCATGGGTCGCAGAAGCTCTTTGGCTGGTTCGGCGGCTACGGCCTGGCTGGAACCGGCGGGTTTTTCGAGCAGCTCGGCTTCAGGCCGGGCCGGCTGTTTGCGGCACTCGCGGGGGTGACCGAAACGTTCAGCGGGCTCCTGTTTGCGATCGGCTTCCTCGAGCCCCTGGCGGCGATGGGGATCATCTCCGTGATGATCGTCGCCATCGGCAGCGTGCACTGGGGAAACGGGCTCTTCGCGACGACGAACGGTGTCGAGGTGCCGCTGCTCTACTCGACAGCGGCAGCGGCAGTTGCGTTGACGGGACCGGGCGCGTATTCAGTTGACGCGATCTTCGGACTCACGCTCTACTGGACGTCTGCCGTGGGACTGCTCGCGATCGCTGCCGGCATGGTCGTCGCAGCCGGAAACCTGCTCCTAAGGCGGCCGCTCCCGCAGCACGCCTGAGCGGCATGGTCGTTGCCACCACCTCGGCTCTGCCGCGCCATCGACCGCAGATTCCCCGGAAACGTGACGCGCTCACCGTAACGGGTCACGGTAGTTCGCCGAATCATGCCGTCGATCATCGCGGCAAACCGAGGGAAGAATGCGAGAAGCGACCACCGATCGTGCCAGTCAGACCGGCGTAAGAACAACTCTCCGTGTCAACAACACGACGCATGAACTATCGACGGACTCGCGCCTGACGCTGCTGGACGCTCTTCGCGACGTGCTCGGTCTCACGGGCACGAAGAAGGGATGCGATCAGGGTGCATGCGGCGCCTGCACAGTCATCGTCGATGGCCAACGCGTCCTCTCGTGCCTGACGTTAGTCGCGGCGTGCGAGGGACAGCACGTCGTCACCATTGAAGGTCTCGCGACCGGCGACGAGCTTCACCCGATACAAGCCGCCTTCCTGCACTGCGATGCGTTTCAGTGCGGCTACTGCACGCCCGGTCAGATCCTCTCGGCCGTCTGCGCCGTTCAGGAGGTGCACGCGGGCTTGCCGAGTCATGTCACGCCAGACGTTCGACAAACGGTCAACGCCTCGACGCTGACGGACGAGGAGATCCGCGAGCGGATGAGCGGCAATTTATGCCGATGTGCCGCCTACCCGAACATCGTTGCCGCCGTGAGACAGGTGCTCGTGTCGTCCGGAGCGCGCAGCGCGAAGGAGGACGGCCATGAAGCCCTTCACGTTTAAGCGGGCGGCTGCCTCGGACGATGCCGTGAGAGCGGTGGCCGCGCGCCCGGGCGCGATGTTCCTCGCGGGCGGAACGACGCTCGTCGATCTGATGAAAGTCGATGTGCTCACGCCAGACACCGTGGTGGGCGTTGGGCATCTCGGGATGTCGACGATCGACGAGACCGACGACGCAATGGTCATCGGGGCGACTGTCACCAACAGTCAGCTGGCGTGGCACCCGGTCGTGCGTGATCGCTACCCGGTGCTGGCGGAAGCGATCCTTTCGGGCGCCACCACGCAGCTGCGCAACATGGCGACCGTCGCCGGCAACATCCTGCAGCGGACCCGATGCTCCTATTTCAGAGATGTTCACGCGTCATGCAACCGGAGGCAGCCGGGCTCCGGCTGTGATGCGATCGAGGGCTTCAACCGCGGACACGCGGTGCTTGGGGTCAGTGAACACTGCATCGCAACGCATCCATCCGACATGTGCGTGGCGATGGTCGTCCTCGATGCCGCGGTTCACACAATGCGGGCCGATGGCACGACACGTTCGATTCCGTTTGACGAGTTACATCAGGCGCCTGGCGACACTCCGCACATCGAAGTCGCGCTTGAGCATGGCGAACTGATCACCCACATTGTCATTCCACACCTGCCGGCCGCACGGCGCTCGCACTATCTCAAGGTGCGAGATCGGGCCAGCTACGAGTTCGCGCTCGCGTCGGCAGCCGTCGTCCTCGACCTCGAGGGCGACACGATTCGGTCCGCCAGGCTCGGCCTGGGCGGGATTGCGACACGGCCATGGCGCGCGATCGAGGCCGAGCACATCCTGACCGGCCGTACGGCGAGCGACGACACATTTCGCGACGCCGCCGAGATCGCGCTGGCGGGAGCGGTCGGGCGAGAGCACAACCACTTCAAGATCGAACTGGCGAAACGCACCATCGTGCGCGCCTTTGCCTCCGTGAGAGACGTGAGCCTATGAGTACAGCGACCGTTGCTGAAGTCGTCGGCACCGCACGAGATCGCGTGGACGGCCGCCTCAAGGTGATGGGCACCGCGACCTATCCGATCGACGTGGCGCTGCCTGGGATGGTCCACGCTGTTCTGCTGCAAAGCACTGCGACGAGCGGCCGCATCCGTCACATGGCCTCGGATGCTGCCGAGCGCGCACCGGGAGTGCTGGCGGTCATCACGCATTTGAATGCGCCGAGACTGCCGCGGGCACCAATGACGCCGATCGGTGCGTCGCCGATGCCGCCGCTGCAAAGCGACGCCATCCTGCATTACGGCCAACACGTGGCGATCATCGTCGCGGAGACCGTGTTTCAGGCGCAGGAAGCGGCCGCGCTGATCGAGATCACGTATGAACATCAGACGCCGGTCCTCGCGTTCGACGATCCCAGAACCTATCCGGTGTTCCACGAATGGACGCCGGATTATGCGCGTGGGGATGCGACGCGGGCGCTCACGGGTGCCGACGTGCAGGTCTACGCGACCTACACCACGGCACGAAACACGAACAGTCCGATCGGCCTGTTTGCCACAGTAGCGGCGTGGGATGGCGATGCGCTGACCGTTCACGACACCACCCAGTGGCCGCATGGTGTGCGTGAGTCGCTGGCGTTTGTGTTCGGTGTCGATCCCGCCGGCGTCCGCGCGTTCGTGCCATTCGTCGGCGGTGCGTTCGGCGCAGGGCTGCGCATCTGGCCACATGTGATCCTGACGACCCTCGCCGCGCGGATGACGAAGCGGCCTGTGAAGCTCGTGCTGACTCGAGCACAGATGTTTACCTCGATCGGCCATCGGCCCAACAGCGTTCAACGCCTGTCGCTCGGCGCCAACCGCGACGGACGGCTGACCGCCGTCGAGCACGTGTCCACCTCGGCGCTCGACATGGCGGACGAAATGATCAACCTCATTACACATGGGACGTCCGATGCCTACGCGTGCCCCAATGTCTCGACGCGGGCGACGCAAATTCGCCTGAGCATTCCTGTCCCGGGCTCCATGCGTGCGCCCGGGGAAGCCGAGGGTTCGTTCGCGCTGGAGTCGGCGGTCGACGAGCTCTCGTACGCCGTGGGTCTCGATCCGCTGGAGCTCCGGATCAGGAATTACGCGCAGGTGCACCCGGCGACGGGGCTGCCGTGGTCGAGCAATGCGCTGCTGGACTGCTACCGGCAGGGTGCCGAGCGCTTCGGCTGGTCGGCGCGCACACCACAGCCTCGGTCGATGCGGAGCGGCCATCTTCTCGTGGGTTACGGGATGGCGCGAGCCGCCCTGATCGCCTACCAACCCGCGTGCAAAGCGATCGCATCGATACGGCGTGACGGAACGGCATTCGTCCGCAGCGGCGCGACCGACATCGGGACGGGCACCTACACCGTGATGACGATGCTCGCCGCTGATTGTCTGGGCGTTCCTATCGAGCGCGTGCAATTCGGTTTGGGCGACAGCGCCATGCCGAAAGCGCCGCAGGAGGGTGGATCTGGTCTGACGGGCGCACTTGGCAACGCCGTGGAAGCCACATGCATCGAGCTCGTTCGCGCCTTCGTGAGTCGGGTCACCGACGACGACGCCTCCCCACTCAAAGGGTGTCGCATGGAGGACATCACCGTTCGGAATGGAGGCATCCAGATCACCGGCGATCCGGCGCGCTTCGAAACGTACGCCGAAATACTCACGCGGTTCGGCCTGGACGAAATCACCGTCGAAGGCGAGAGCGCGACGCCGGGTGAGACCTCGCCGGCGACGGTGATCGCCCGCGCCGGTCGCTTCGTTCCTTTCACGGCCCCGTCAACAGGCGCCCGCGCGTACGCCGGTGCATTTGCCGCACACTTCGTGGAGGTCCACGTCGATCAGGATCTCGGAACGATCCGCGTCGCCCGGGTCGTGTCGGCGGTCGATGCCGGCAGGATTCTCAATCCGAAGACGGCCCGCAGTCAGATCATCGGGGGCATCGCCGGCGGAATCGGCATGGCATTGTTCGAGGAAACCGTTTCCGACCGTTCTGGCCGTCTGGTAACGCTGTCGCTCGCCGACTATGTCGTGGCTGCGAACGCAGACGTGCGCGATGTTGACGTGCTGTTCGTGGGACAACCAGATTCCATGACCGCAGTCGGCACCAAGGGAGTCGGGGAGCTCGCGCTCACCGGAATACCCGCCGCGATCGCCAACGCGGTCCATCACGCGACGGGCACGCGGGTCCGGTCGTTGCCGATCGCTATCGAGAAGGTGCTCGGGCAGGCGTAAGGATCTTCACCGACGGCTCGTCGCGAGACAATGAACGCGATGACTATCACCCGTCTGTTCCTCGTACGACACGGAGCGACAGCTGCCACGGAGGAGGACCGCTTCTCGGGGTCCAGCGGAGCCGAACTGTCGGATGAAGGCCGGCGACAGGCCGCGCGCCTGGGCGAGCGCCTCTCGCAACAGAACATCGCCGCCATCTATTCCAGTCCGCTGTCGCGGGCATTGGAGACGGCCCGAATCGTCGCGGGGCACTGCCGGCTCGATCCCGTCACGCGCGATGGGCTGAGAGAAATCGGACATGGGCACTGGGAAGGCCTGAAGCGCCACGACGTCGAACGCAGGTTCACTGCCGAGTACACCGCATGGGAGGCGGATCCGTTCTCGTTCGCACCGCTTGGGGGGGAATCGGGCCTTGCAGTACTGGCCCGCGCGTTGCCCGTGATCCGCGAGATCGTCACTGCACACTGCGGCGATCAGGTATTGGTTGTTTCGCACAAGGCCACCCTGCGCCTCATCTTGAGCAGCCTTCTTGCGTTCGATCCGCGGGGTTTCCGCGACCGCCTCGACCAATCTCCCGCCTGCTTGAATGTTGTGGACTTCCGGGACCCGGTGCGCGCACGCCTCATGCTCTTCAATGACACGTCGCACTACGCGGACCGTCCTCGTCTTCCGGATCAGAGCCTGTCGAAGTGGTGGGATAGGACGGTATCCGCGTGACCGCTCACCGTATTCCGACTCGGGCATCAGATGGTTGCGCCCTCGTTGCACTGATGATGGCGAACCTCACGGCGAGAAACGTCACAAGGCCCCACGCCGCGAGCACCAGCAGACCGACGACGACGAGCATCAGCGGACGATCGAGGACCGAGCCGAGTGCCGCGAGGCGCGACATCGGGGCCTCCAGCGCCGCGACGCGCTCCAGCGGGTCGCGAAGGCCTCCGACGTTCTGCAGTTGTGGTCCGAGATCGGCGACCGCGGCCAGCCGCACGTCGAGCGACGAAACGCGGTCGAGCGCAGGGCGCAGTGACGCAACGGCGTCGAGGCTCGGCTTCATCGCCGCGACGCTGCGCATCGGCCCATCGAGCTGCGCCACCGAGGTCATCGGCGTCTCGAGGGCGGCGACACGCATCATCGGCGCGTTGAGCGCCGCGACCGATTGCATGGGCATATCGAGCGCTGCGACGCGCGTCATGGGATCGCGAAGCGACGCGACGCCCTGCAGCGTCGGGCTCAACGCGGCGACGGCCTCGAGCGGCGCGCGCAGGTTGTTGACTCCCTGCAGCGCCGGGACGAGCGCCGTCGTGCCGCGCGTGGACTCTCCAATCGCGGCGGTGTTCGTCCGGATGGTGTCGGAGCTGCCATTGATGGCCGCGGTGTTCTGACGAATCGTCGTCGCGAACGAGCACCCCGTCATCGCCGCGGCCGCCAGAAGCGCGAACGCCTTTCTCATACTCATGTGTGCTCCTTTAGGGGGCAGGTGGCAGCAATGACATCCGCCGCCTTCTCACCAATCATGTAGACCGCGCTCGCGATGAACAGCCCGGGCACCCGCGGGAACACCGATGCATCGACAACGCGCAAACCTTCGACTCCGTACACCTTGAAATCAGCGCTCAGCACCCCGCCCCGGTCTCGCCGGCCGATCGGGCAGCTGCAGGATGCGTGGTGACCCCACGCATGGGCCCGCACGAAATCGCGGAGCGACTCCTCGGTCGGGTAATCGGCGCCCGGCATCTCTTCGACCAGCCCGAGCGTCCGCTGCAGGCCCGCGGTCATGCGACGTACGAGAGAGACGCCCTTGACGACCGCCGTCAGGTCGTGGCCCGCCGCGTCGGTGCCGTCCTCGAAGTAGTTGAAGTTGATGACTGGGCGCACGCGCGGATCGCGTGACGACAGCGTGACGGTGCCTCCCGTGTTATTCGTGTGGCCTTTCAGGACGACCCACGTCAGGTAGTTGGAATGATCCCGCACGACCGTTGAGTAACCCGGTTTGTAGCCGCGGAAATCCGCGAGCAGCGCGTAGCAGAAGAGATCAGCGCAATCGGCATCCCCTTCGGAAACGGGCCCACATGGATCGAATAGTTGCTCCCCGCCACGAACGGAAACAGCTCGGCGGATGTGAGGAAATCGTCTTGAGCAGATCGAAGGTGCCCAGACTGTCAACGGTCAGTCGATTCCATAGGTGATCGTTGCCGCCCGTCCAGACCATCCACATGTTCCGCCCTTCGATCTCCGACTGCGAGAGCTTCGGGGACGGATTGTTCAAGTCCATGTCGCGGAAATAATCCGGCGTCGGCAGCACCAGCTTCTCCGGTGCCACGCCCGCCCGCATCGCTTCGTCTTTGACCGTGCCGGGACGCGGGTCGCCGGGACCGCAGCTGAGGACGTTGACGGCGATAACGACCGCGCAGAGTACAGCTGCGCCCCGAACCATTCGATACGCTCCTTCAGAAGGGAGAGAACAACGTAACGCAACCTCGCGAATTAGGAAAGCACTCGATGCAGTCCATGCACATCATTTCTCGCGACGTGAGTGGAAAGAAGTTGTCAGCTCGCACCACAGTCGCTAGCATGCGTTCATGCCTGACATCCTCTTCGAACCACTCAGGTTCAAGAATCTGACCGTCAAGAACCGCATCTTCCGATCGAACATCTCGGGCCGCTTCGACAACTACGACGGATCGGGCAACCAGGCACGGATCAACTGGGAAACGAAATTCGCGCGCGGCGGCGTCGGCGCGATCGTGTCGTCGTTTGTCCCGGTGCAGATCCGCGGGCGCATCATGCCCAATTACGCGACGATCGATCGCGACGAGCGAATTCCCTTCTGGCGCAAGGTCGGCGAGGCCGTGCACCAGTACGATTGCAAATTCATACTGCAACTCAGTCATGGAGGCCGGCAGCGGGACGTGCCCGGGATTGAATATCCAGGCCCGGGACTCAGCTCCACCAATGACGCGGATCCCCTCCACGGCTTCGAGTGCAAGGCGATGACGCTCGACGACATTCACGAGACTGTCAATGCGTTTGCGGACGGGGCTCGTCGCGCACGGGAAGCGGGACTCGACGGCGTCGAGCTGCACGGCGCCAACGGCTACCTGATCACGCAGTTCCTCAGCTCGGCGATCAACGACCGGCACGATGAATACGGCGGTTCGCTCCAAAACCGCGCCCGTTTCGTCCTCGACATCGTCAAGGCGATTCGCAAGAAGGTCGGCAACGACTTCCACCTGCAGATGAAGATCAGTGCCGAAGAGCACAACAACGCGCTCCTGTTCCTGAAATTCGAGGGACGCGGGAATACGGTCGAAGACTCCGTCCAGGTGTGCCGCTGGCTGGTGGATGCGGGGGTCGATGCCATCCATGTCTCGACCGGCAGCGCGTTTCCGCACCCGATGAATCCCGCAGGCAGCGATATTCCGATCGACGTGCTGTCCCAGACCTACGAGCAGCTCGTCTCGAGTGGGTCACACACCCTGCGCAATCTGCTGTTCTTCCGCGGCGCAATCACTGGATCTCTGTTCAAGCACCAATGGCTGGCCGCGGGGGTGCCGCCCGACCGCATCGAGGGGTTCAACCTGCCGGACGCCCGGAAGATCAAGCAGGCGGTTACCGTGCCAGTGGTGTGCACCGGGGGGTTTCAGACCGCTTCGGTCATCCGGTCCGCCATTACGCGGGGCGACTGCGATGCGGTCTCCATCGCCCGGCCGCTCGTCGCGAACAACGACCTGGTCAAGCAGTTCGAAGCCGGTAAGGATCGCGCGGACAAGCCGTGCACCTATTGCAACAAGTGCCTCGTCCACGTCGTCGAGCACCCGCTGGGCTGCTACGAAGAAAGCCGCTTCGCGAGCCGCGACGAGATGATGGCGCAGGTGATGTCGGTCTTCTCGCCGCCGCCATTTTCATGAGGCTTCCTTTCTCGATCAACTCTCGCCGCGGTCGCGTCGCGATTGGTATCGCGGCAGTCCTCTTCGTCATCGTGCTCTGGGCGGCGGTTTCGATTGGCAGCGACCGTCCAACGACGTACGAATTGATCACCGATCATTTCAAGTACGGCTCGATCGGCAGCGAACCCGGCGTGTCGCTTCTCCGGCCGGTTGGCGGGGTTCTGCCGCCGCTGTCGGTGTTCACGGCGCTGCCGTCGATCTGCCCCGAGAAGCTGCCTGGCGGGTATGCCTCGCTCGGCTTCGTCTTCGAACCGAATCACGCGCTGCCGATCGGCGTCTCACGAAGGCGGCGCCTCGGGATCGATCAGGTTGGCCTCAACTGCGCGGTGTGCCACACGGGCACGGTGCGCGACTCGCCGGAAGCGGGGCCTCGGATCGTTCTGGGCATGCCAGCCCACCAGCTCGACCTGCAGCGATTCGTCGAATTCGTGCTCGAATGCTCGCTCGACAACCGGCTGACGGCGGAGGCCGTGCGGGGCCGGCTGGCGCAAGACAATGTCTCGATCTCGCTGTTCGAACGCACCTTGCTGCGCTTCGGCCTCGTCGATCGACTGAAGCTCGTCACGCTGAACCTGCGCAACCGCATCGCACCGATCCTGGGCAACGAGGTGCCGCGATGGGGTCGCGGTCGCGTGGATACCTTCAATCCCTACAAAGCGATCCAGTTCAACTGGCCGATCGACCGTCTGCCGCACGAGGAGTTAATCGGGGCGTCGGACTTTCCTTCGCTGTGGAATCAGAAGCCGCGAGAGGGACTGCACCTGCACTGGGACGGCGACAACGACTCGGTGGACGAGCGCAACCTGAGCGCGGCGCTCGGCGCCGGCGTGACAGCCGTGACGGTCGATCACGACTCGATCAAGCGCGTGCGCGACTGGATCTGGACGCTGCCACCTCCGAAATATCCGTACGCGATCGATGCGACGTTGACGGCACGCGGCGCCTCTCTTTACGGCCAGTTCTGCGTGGCGTGCCACGGCGACCACCGTTTCCGCGACGGGGTCCGTGCATCCGAAGCCACGCGCGTCGGCCTCGTCGAAGACATCGACCGCATCCGCACGGATCGTCATCGTCTCGATTCGTATACGGATCTCTTTGCCGCCAACCAATACGCCGAACGGCCGAAGGTTTTCTATCGGGGCTACGACGTCTACGACCAGACACGCGTCGGGTTCGTGTCAAACGTGCCAGAGGAAAAAGGTCGCACGTTCTTTCAGTACGACACGTCCGTTCCGGGTAACGGCAACAGCGGTCATGAATACGGCACGACGCTTGCCGCCGCCGACAAGGCCGCAATCGTCGAATACTTGAAAACGTTCTGAGGCTTGGATGGCAGCACACTGGTTCTCACGTGTCGTCTGGCTCGGCATCGTCTGCAATCTGGCGCTCGCGGTTCCGACGCTCGTCGCCCCGGAGCAGACGATGATGCTGACGCTGGCCTTCAGACAACTTGATGCCCATGACCGAGCTGCTACAGCGGATCGCTCGTTCGAGCAGATTTAGGCGGCTGGCGCCGATTGCCGGTGTCGCGGCAATCGTCTTGCTGATTGGCGGCGTCTTCACGTACACGCATTTCTTCCGCACGGAGCCGGCTCCGTTCTTTGCGTCGGAGGAAGATCACTTCCTGTTCGGATCGATCGGAACGGAGGAAACCGACGGCGTTCCGTATTGGATCTGGCTCGTGCTGCCGAGGCTCTTTCCTGAATACCTGCCTGCGCCTGGCGGCTACGCAGCACTCGGGATGCTTTCGAAAGATGGTCACGAGACGCCGGTTGGCCTCTCGAAGGTGCGGATCGGGTTCGACCGCGTCGGCATCAATTGCGCCGTCTGCCATACGGGCAGCTATCGGCTCCACCCTGGCGATCCGCCCACGATCGTGCCGACCGCACCGGCGCATCAGATGGCGCCGCAGATGTACGTGCGGTTCCTCATCGCGTGCGCGTCGGATCCACGGTTCACGGCCGACAACATCATGGCGGAGATTGCCAAAAACTACTCGCTGTCTCCTGGCGATCGGCTCGCGTACCGCATGATCATCCCGTTCACTCGACGCGCCATCCTGCGGCTGAAGCAACAGGACGCCTGGATGGACAGCCGGCCCGACTGGGGCAAGGGCGCATCGATCCGTTTAACCCGGTCAAGTTCCGAACACTGCAGCAACCGATCGACGCCACCATCGGCAACTCCGACATGCTACCGGTGTGGAACCTCAACGCACACGCCGGCTACGTGTATCACTGGGACGGCTTGAACACGAACCTGCAGGAGGTCGTGCTCTCCTCCGCCATTGGCGACGGCGCAGACGTGAAGTGGGTGGACCGCGATTTCACCCGCTGGAGCGACACCGACCCACACACGATGTCGAGTCTGCGCCGCATTCAGAACTACATCGGCACCGTGAAGCCGCCGGTCTATCCGCTTGTGATCGATGCGACGCTCGCGGCCGCCGGTGCGGCGGTGTTTCAGGGCGCAGGCGCCTCGTGTCATGCGCCTGGCGGCAATCGCACGGGGACGCTCATCGACGCCACCGAGGTCGGCACCGATCCGCACCGCATCGCGATGTGGACGCCGCCATCCGCGGCTGCCTACAACGCATACGGCGAGGGTTACGCCTGGAAGTTCTCGCACTTCCGCAGCACGAAGGGCTACGCATCGGTTCTACTCGACGGACTCTGGATGCGTTCGCCGTACCTCCATAACGGGTCGGTGCCGACACTTGCCGATCTTCTCGAGCCGGTCGAGCAGCGCCCGCGTCTGTTCTGGCGCGGCTACGACGTGTTCGACGCAACGCGGGTGGGATTCGACTCCTTCAGCGCAGAAGCGAAACGAATCGGGACACCATTCGACGTTTCACGTCCGGGCAACAGCAACGCCGGGCATACCTACGGCACCATGCTGCCCGCCGACCAGAAACGCGTCCTGCTCGAATTTCTGAAGACCCTCTAATTCGCAACTCCCAACCTCCAACTTCCAACTTCCAACACTTGACAGCGAGGACCTTGGGAGTTGGAGATTGGAAATTGGAAGTTGCTACTAACGAAGCACCCGCCACAGTGCGACCAGCTCCCGACATGTCCGGACCATGACACGGAAGCTCCCGCCGCTCGGCTGTCCGGTTTCGCGCGGAAAGTGATGAACGCCAACTTCGGTCACCTTCGCGCCATGTTTGCGGGCCCGCGCGAGCATCTCGACATTGATGAGCGCACCGGAACTGCGAAGCTGAGGCAACAGCCGCTCCAACAGATCGCGTCGATAGATCTTGAACCCGCAATTGACGTCGCGAATGCGGATGTGGAAAAGAACCCGGGCCAGCCGGTTGTACATGAACGCGTAGATCCGGCGGATCAGCGGATCGTGCTGTGTGATGCGGTAGCCACAGACGATATCGCCCCGATCGAGCGCCCGCAACAGAATCGCCAGCTCACCCAGGTCGAATTGATTGCCACCGTCGACAACGCCGACGAGCGGATACCGTGCCGCCGCCAATCCGCTTCGCAGCGCTGCGCCGTATCCGCGATTGTTGGGATGATGGACGACGCGGACGTAGGGATTCCCCGCCGCAAGGCGATCGGCAATCTCGCCCGTGCGGTCACGGCCGCCGTCATCGACGACAATCACCTCGTAGGAGTCGGCCAGCTCCGCCAGCACCAGCAGCGCGGACGAAACGGCCTGTTCGATATTGCCCTCCTCGTTGTACATGGGAAAGCACAACGAGAGGGCTGGCTTGGAGCTGTGCGGATCGCTCAGAGTCCGCTCATGTTGCGGAACCGCTGTACGCGTTTGCCCTGCACCTCCGCGGTGTAGATATTCCCTTTGCTGTCGATCGCGAGATTGTGGAGATTCATGAACTGGCCGACCTGCAGGCCGACACGCCCGAAGTCCCCCACGATGGCCCCGTCGCTGCGCCGCACGACGTGGAACTCGCCATTTGGATCGTCCGAAGCGATGAAGTAGCTCTGCATCGCGTCCGGCCACAGCATCGTCGAACCGACAGAGCCGGGCAGGCCGTCCTTGACCACGATGTCTTCGCGCACGAACGTCCCGTCCTTGCGGAACACCTGGGCGCGGTTGTTGCCCCGATCAGAGACAAAGACGAGGCCGTCCTTCGTCAGACGGATGCCGTGCACCGGATTGGCGAACTGCTGCGCGGGTGGCGCCTTTGGATCGTACGTGAGCTTGTCGTCGGTCGGCGGCTTGCCGTACGCACCCCACATCCGCTTGAACGCACCGGTTGCCGCGTCGAAGACGATCACACGGTGATTGAAATAGCCGTCGGCGACGAACAGTTCGTTGGTCGCAGGATCGACGACCATGTCGGCCGCGCGGCCAAGCTGGGTGGTGTCCATGCTGTTGGTCATCGAGGCCGACTTGCCGATCTGCAGCACGAACTTGCCGGTGCGCGTGAACTTCAGCACCATGCCGTCGTTCATCCCGTTGCCGGCGACCCAGACGAAGTTGTTGTGATCGACGAAGATGCCGTGCTCGTTCGACGGCCAGTTGTAGCCGTCGCCAGGCCCGCCCCACGCCTGAACGACGTTGCCGTCCTGATCGAACTCGATGACAGACGGCGCCGGTTTGCAGCACTTTACGTTCGGCGTGGTCGAGGCGCGCTTCTCGCGCGCGTCGAGCGTTCCGGGACGCTGATTAATCCAGATGTGGTCCTGCGCATCGACGAAGATGCCGCCGATCTGCCCCAGGATCCACTGGTTGGGGAGGGTCTTCGGCCAGGACGGATCGATCTGGAATTTCGGAGTATCTGCCGTGAAGACGGGGCCTCCGACGGCGATCCCAATAAGAACGGCGAGTGCGGACGTGCGGACGAGGCTGGTCATCGATGCCTCCATGACTAATTGACGTGACGAGTGGTCGGGATTATACGTATGCAGGCGGATAATTTCGAAATCGTAGATCCGCCTCTATTGAAGGAGAAGCGATGGCCAACATCACCTTGAGGGTGAACGGACGTTCGCACACCGTGAACGTGGAACCCTCGACACCGCTGCTCTACATTCTTCGCAACGATCTCGGCCTGCAGGGGCCGCGGTTCGGCTGTGGTCTTGGCCAGTGCGGCGCATGCACGGTCATCATCAACGGCGC
>Ga0075418_10002032_pt1 | contig 22998 bp, 22 predicted proteins | sample SoiMetdeltSBSDD2_FD_81776 | JGI IMG/M metagenome (GOLD analysis project Ga0075418, IMG submission 81776) | Bulk soil microbial communities from a Populus tree surrounding site in Tennessee, USA - Soil MetaG P. deltoides SBSDD2 | ecosystem: Environmental > Terrestrial > Soil > Tree plantation...
AAGACTCGCGATCGTGCGGCGAGCGTAGAGCGATTTCAAAACGATTCCGACTGCAAACTGTTTTTGATCAGCCTAAAGGCGGGCGGGCTTGGATTGAACCTTACGGCGGCTGACTACGTGTTTCTTTTGGACCCGTGGTGGAATCCAGCCGTTGAAGCTCAAGCGATTGACCGCGCTCATCGCATCGGCCAATTGCAGAAGGTATTCGCATATCGCTTGATCGCGCGTGATACTGTTGAAGAGAAGGTGCTCGAGCTGCAGGCGACCAAGCGAGAGCTGGCCGACGCGATAATAAATGCGGACAACAGCTTGATTCGGACTCTTCGTCGGGAAGACCTCGAACTGTTGCTCTCCTGAAAGGCAATGTCAGTGAAACAGACCACCGGTATATGCAAACTAACAAACTTTTATCGCGCCAAGCCGGTCCTATGTGTAATGTTGAGGTTTCGCACAGACCCTAATAGCATCGCACCAGTCTTTGAGCGGGACCATTCAACCGTTCGTAGCAAGGCCTTTGTCGGAGAGCGACAGCTCGGCAAGATGATAGTCATTTTGCTTTTTGTGCTGGCAGGCGCCACCACCGGTCAGGCCCAGACGGAAACCTTTGCATTGGACGGTTCGGAGCGGCAGGCTATTGTATATGCCAATTCAAAGCCGACACCGGGCAAGAGCGCTCCGGTTGTGTTTGTGTTTCACGGACACGGCGGGACCGCGGTCAACGTCGCGCGACGCTTTCGCATTCAGGAGCTGTGGCCTGAAGCGGTTGTCGTATACATGCAAGGCATTCCCGGGATAGTCGGCATAACTGATAAGGAAGGGAAGCAGAACGGTTGGCAAAAGTCACCCGGTGAGGTCGGCGATCGTGACATCAAGTTCTTCGATGCGGCTCTCGCGCGAATGCAACAAAAGTATAAGACCGATCCAAATCGAGTGTACGTGTTGGGGCACTCGAACGGCGGACGATTTGTAAATGTGTTGTGGAATATGAGAGGCGACAGGTTGGCGGCGCTTTGTTCGGGCGCAGGTCCGGGCGGCCGGCTTGTCGAGGATGCGCTCCCGAAACCGGTGTACATCATCGCGGGTGAGAACGATCAGCTGGTCCCGTTCCAAGGTCAGCGGGTCAGCATCGAACTGACTCGAAAGCGTTTGAAGACTGATCCGTCCAAAGCCAAGGTCAACGGTTTGGAGCGAACCGAGCCTGGAGTCAACGGCACCGAGTTGGTGACCTATATCCACCCCGGCGGGCATCAGTTTCCGGTCGAGGCGCTCGCAGGTGTAGTCAAGTTCTTCGAGCGACACATTCGAAAATAACGAGCGACAGCGGTGCGCGCACCCCCAGGGACGTTCTGCTTGCTCTAGGCTACGCTCATAGCTTATCCTGCCGGTTCACTCGCGCTTCATCAGCACCCTCCGCACCTCTATGAACAATCGACGCGAACGGGTTGGTTGGTACATCTATGACTGGGCCAACTCGGCTTTCTATACGACAGTCATCACTGTATTTCTGGGGCCATACCTGACAGGTATTGCCCGTGCTGCGGCAGAATCGCTTGGCGAGGGCAATACGTTCGTTTACCCGTTCGGCATCCGCGTCTTTTATGGTTCGTTTTTTCCTTACGTGGTTGCTCTATCGGTAGGCCTTCAAATGGTCTTTCTTCCGATACTAGGAGCTATCGCGGACTACTCGCATCGCAAAAAGCAGATGCTCGCGTTGTTTGCTTATATCGGCTCGTTCGCGACTATGGGTCTCTATTTTCTACAAGGCACAAATTATCTCCTGGGGGGCGGGCTGTTGGTGCTCGCGAATCTTAGTTACGGCGCGGCGATTGTTTTTTATAATTCGTTTTTGCCGGACATCGCCAGCGCCGAGGACCGCGATCGGGTGTCATCCATCGGTTGGGCGATCGGCTATCTCGGTGGGGGATTATTGCTGGCGCTAAATCTGTATCTGTTTTCGAAAGCGGAGTCGTTTGGACTGACGACGAGCGAGGCGGTACGGATAAGCCTGGCGTCATCGGGAGCCTGGTGGGCCGCGTTTACGCTGGTATCGATTTCGTCATTGAGAAACCGGCTCCCGGTCAAAGAGCCTCCGCCGGGCCAGCATCTCATCGCGACCGGATTCAAGCAACTCGTTCACACGGTCCGGACGGCTCGGCAATATCCGCATACGCTCTTGTTTCTAGTCGCCTACCTGCTTTACAACGACGCCATCCAGGCGGTTATCGCGCTCGCGTCAGTATTCGGCGCCGAGGAATTGAAGCTGGAACAGTCGACGCTTGTGCAGGTTATTCTGATGGTCCAATTTGCGGCGTTCTTTGGAGCGCTGCTCTTCAATTGGGTGGCGACGAGGACCGGAAACAAGCGAGCGATAATGATCAGTTTGGTGATTTGGACTGGCGTGTTGGTGTACGCATATGGTCTGCTGCAAACCAAGCTTCAGTTCTTTCTTCTAGGGGCGGTGATCGCAGTCGTTTTGGGCGGGAGCCAGGCGCTGAGCAGGTCCGTCTATTCTCTAATGATCCCGAAGGGTCACGAGGCCGAATACTTCAGCCTGTACGAAGTGAGCGACAAAGGCACGAGCTGGATGGCTCCGCTGATGTTTGGGTTGGCGCTTCAAGTTACGCGCAGCTATAGGGTGGCAATATTATCGCTGGTCGTATTCTTTGTTGCCGGATTGGCGGTCCTTGCAAAAGTCAATGTTCGGCGGGCGGCGATTGACGCTGGTAACGAACCACCCCCCGAGGCCTAAACTGAATCCTCTTCACTCTTCTTCTGATCGTTTACACAATCATTTCTTATCCACCGCGTTGCTCTTTGCTGATTCTAGCATTGCGGCGCACTCCAATGACAAAACCAATGATGGCGCCGACGTTCCCAACCAAAAGCCCGATGAGAAAAGCAAGATCAACGACTATGGATGCGGGACCTAAAACGTTTTCGCTGAGGTAGCCTAATCCTAGCCCAAGAATATATACGCCCGATCCTGAAAACAACATGGCCAAAGTGAAAGGGAACAGCTTTGCGCGCGTAGGGTCTGCTAAAGCAACAAGGCTTCCTAATCCCCCTACAGCGATCATTATTAGAAAGAATCCCATCATTGGAACTAGCATCAAAGTTCCTTTATTTCAGAATATCGAGATACCTGCAGGGTCTAACGCAACGTTAGACCGCCCATAACGATGTGAAGCGCAGTTAACCTCATCCAACCGTCCTACTTGTCTCTAACCGATTGCCTTTTTTGATGCCTTTCAAGCTCTTCATTAATCATCCTCTTGAAATCCTCCACGCCTCTTGCGCCCTTCAGGACTCTGCCGTTAATGATAAAAGTCGGAGTTGACAGTATTTCCGCGAGCCGCGCTTCTTTCATGTCCGCGGAAACGCGAGCGCGACTCTCCTCGGAATCAAGACAGGTCGTGAATTCTTTCGTGTTCACTCCGACGGCGGCGGCCACACTCATCAATGTTTCCGTTGATAGACTGCTGGAATTGAATAGTCGATCATGGTATTGCCAAAACTTTCCCTGATCAGCCGCGCACACAGAAGCTTGAGCTGCCTTGAATGCATCCGGATGAATCGATAGCGGCAGATGCTTGAATACCAGTCGCACCTTATCACCGTATCCCTGAAGTACTTGCTTGGTCGTCTCCCCAACCTGTTTACAAAATGGACACTGAAAGTCGGAGAATTCGACGATGGTGACAGGCGCCTCGCGAGGACCACCGATCGATGGCCCTTCCGCGCTGACCTTGATAGTTGGTGGAATCGGTTCGTGGAGTGATACAACGATTTTGGCCCTGGTCTTGAGCTCTGCCAATACGCTCCTATATTTCTCCAGACGTTCGCGCCCCTCCAGATCCAATCTGATCCTTTGTTTGGCTTCATCTTCGGGCATGCTCCCGAGTCCACCTCTGTTTTCCAGGTAAACCTCGTCTATTTGACTCTGCTTGACCTCGACCTTCTCGGACATTAACTCTCGCTTCAGTTGCTCAACAGTTACACCTCGCATCTTCGCTTCGTGCTCGAGGACTATTTTCGTAATCAGATTGTCCAGAGCGTTCTTTCGCAGGCTGTAGATCCGTTCCTGCAAGCTGTAGACCTGGGGTGCTATTAACTCGTCGATCTCACTGCTGGTTATTACCCGATTGCCGTTGATTGTGGCCACTACTTCAGTTTTTGATCCCTGCTCCTGCCCATTGGCTAAGTCGCTGCACTGACAAATTAGCATCCCAATGATCGCGATAAACAAAGACAGAATTCTACGTTTCACTTGGATATCTCCTGATTAGTGAGGTGGCCCAGGGGAGCCCATAAAACCACACCAGTGAGATAAAAGTCTCATCGAAAATCCTGATTGAGTCGTCACTTATTGTGCTGTCTTCTGAATAGTACCGGGGTTGTTCCGATAACCGCGCGAAAGTTCCGTTCAAATGTAGTAATGCTGCCAAAACCATTCTCCAATGCGATCTCCAGGATGCTGTAGTTCTTCGCCAGCATCATCTCTACAGCTCTCGCGAGACGATAACGAATGAGGAGCTGATGAAACGTGAGGCTGGTCCTCCTTCGTATGAGGACATTCAGATGGTTCTTGTTTGCGCCGCTGCCAGTCGCGACCTCATCAAGCGTCAGACTCGAATCGGCATAGTCTCTTTCGACCATCTGCCAGGCACGTTCCAGCCGCCGATCGTAGCTAAGCCTTGACACCAGGTTGGAGAGCGACTGTAGGAACAATATCTCTTCTATTTCTTTTGAGAGCTTCAACGAAGAGACATCCGCCGGTTCTCCTATTAGCATTACAACCCCTCCTTAAGAGCCACGCACCTCGAACCTGACCCAGGGATGTATTCTGTCGAAAATAATAATCCGATGCAACTAAAAATATTCAAGTTTTTTAGAAGATTGAGGTTGGAAGATGGAAGATGGAGTTATGCCTCAGTGAGATTTCGGAGCTTCGCCCTTCTTTCTGCGTTGCTTGATCCGAATCGGAGTTCCGAAGAATCCAAACTCCTCGCGCAGGCGGTTCACCATGTAACGCTCGTAGGAGAAATGCAGCTTTGCTTTTGGGCTGCGCGACGAGGTGAAAACAACAAACGTGGGCGGGCGGGTTCCTGCCTGAGTCAGGTAGAGCACTCGCAAGGGATATTTGGAAGGCGTTGTTGCGCGGGGCTGTTCGAGATTGCGCTCAAAGAAACGGTTGAGTTCCGAAGTGGAGACTCGTTTATTGCGTTCCTCATGAGCGCGCCGTGCCTGGTCCAACAGCTTTGTCACACGCAAGCCGCTCTTGGCGGAGATAAACACTATCGGCGCGTAATCGGCGAACTTCATCATATCGCGTATGCGCTGCGCGTACTCTTTTGTGCTGTCGGCGGTCTTTTGGACCGCGTCCCATTTATTGACGGCAATGATAAGGCTCGCCCCGGCTTCGTGAGCGTAACCGCCAATCGTAGCATCGTTTGCGGTTGGGCCTTCGATGGCGTCGATCATCAGAATTGCCACATCGGCGTCTTCGAGATTTCGCCGCGCCATAACTACAGAGATCTTTTCGGCAACCAGTTCGGTCTTGCCTTTGCGCCGGATCCCGGCGGTATCAATCAGCCGAAAGTGGGTGTCTTGATACTCGAGCTCGGTGTCGACGGCGTCGCGAGTGGTGCCCGCGATCGGCGATACGATCACGCGTTCCTCGCCAACCAGCCGGTTCACAAGAGACGACTTGCCGACGTTAGGACGACCGACGATAGCTAGCCGGATTTCCTGGCGATGGCTTTCGTTGACCCTCGGCGCTTTGAGGATATCCAGCGCAGCATCGAGCATTTCCGCTACACCGCTGCCGTGCTCGGCTGAGATCGGAAATACCGCGTCGAGACCCCAGCGTTCGAACTCCAGGGAGTCGGCTTCGAGCTTGGCGGTGTCCACTTTGTTGGCCGCAACAAACACCGGCGTGCCGGTTGCCCGCGCAAGTTCGGCAAGCTCTTCATCGAGCGGAGTGATCCCGGCTCGCGCATCGACAACAAGAAGGATCAGCGCTGCGTCGTCCAGGGCCGTGCGAGCCTGGCTCAAAATATTTGCAGGGATTAGTTCCTTGTCGTCGGGTATGATGCCACCGGTGTCGACGATCCGAAACTCGCGGTCCTGCCATTCGGCATTTCCGTAGATTCGGTCGCGCGTTATGCCGGGCTCGTCGCCAACTATAGCGCGGCGTCTGCCGGTTAGCTTGTTGAATAGCGTCGACTTACCGACATTTGGGCGTCCCAGGATTACGACCGTTGGAAGCTGAGCCTGGTCGGCCGGCGTCACCGGCGCTAATACGTTCTCGGGTTTTTCGGTGTTTGATTGCAACGTTCCACTCTAGCCTGCGGCTTGAAGCTTTTACAAGGAGCCGGCTTGCGATAAGATGCGCCGATCGAAACGGACGGGGCGGTCATCCGAATCAAAAGGTTTTATGATCGACGAGATCAAGGCGGTTTTTAGAAGGCGAAGCCCCCTGGCTCGAGCACGCCATCTGGAGTTAGGTGAGCGCGGGGAGCGGAAGGCCCTTGCTTACCTGGACGCGTACGAAGGCTATCGAATTGTCGCGACGAACATCCTGGTGCCACTGGGGCGAGGGCTGCGCGGTCAGAAGCTATCGGCCGAGATCGATGTTATAGCCTATGAGGACGATACTCTGGCTTTTATTGAAGTAAAGACTCGTACATCCGATGACCTGGCTGCGCCCGAACGAGCGGTTGACCTTCGGAAGCAGCGGCAGATCGCGCGGGCAGCGAGGCGATATCGGCAGTTGATGAAAGTTTACGACGAACCATACCGCTATGATGTCGTGACGGTGTTACCGGGCGAAACCGGCGATGAAATAGTGTTGCTTCGCGGGTACTTCGATGATCGAGTGTTAGGAATGAAACGTGAAACGTGATGCGTGAACTCAACTAGGATTAGGTTGGAGTTCACGCATCACGCATCACGTATCACGCTTCACGCATCACGCATCACGCATCACGCATCACGTATCACGCATCACGCATCACGTATCACGCTTCACGCATCACGCATCACGTTTCTCTCTTCACCCTCATCAATCTCTGTCTCCGCGAGATAGCGCGCGGCGTCGGTGGGGTTGAGGGGGTTGATGTAGATCCCGCTGCCTTGCTCGAAGCCAGCCCAGATTGTCGTCCGAACCAGTATCTCGATATGCCAGTGAAAATCCTCGCGGATGGTACTGTAGTCCCCAACCCGCGGCATAACATTCAGGTTCGGAGCCGAATGAATGTAGAAGTTGTACGGCGGATTGCCCAGCAGCTTGTAGACCTTCATCAATACCACTTTCAACATCTTCGCCAACTCCAGGCGCTCCTCGGGGGAGGTCTGGATGAAGGAGCACTGGTGGGTCTTCGGCACAATGTGAATCTCGTATGGCATTCGAGCTGCAAACGGGATGTAGGCGATGAATTTCTCGTTCTCGGCGACGACGCGGTCGCGTCTATGCATCGCTACCAGAACAGACCCATCCTCGTTATAGATCTTGTTTTCGTAATAGAAGAGATGCTCGAGCTGGCGACACCAGATACAACCCTCGCCGTTGACGAAGTGATCCTTGGCGTTGACGAGCTTGTTCTTGAGCGCATCGGGAATAACTGTCGTCGCGATTATCTGCGCGTGCGGGTGGGTCAGAGAAGCGCCCGCAGCCTTGCCGTGGTTTTTGAACAACAACACGTATTTCAGTTTACGATCGCGCTCCAGGTCGACGTGACGTTCCCACCACGTGTCGACAATCCGGGCGACCTGGCTAAGGGGCTGGTGCTCGAGATAAGTATCGTGGTCGGGGGATTCTATGGCGACTTCGTGAGCGCCATAGCCGGTCGCGAGCTGAAACATCCCGATCCGCTGCAGTTTGATCTCGGGAAAGATTCCAAAAGCCGGGAACTTGTTTGGTACGACCCGAGTGAGCCAGCCAGTCTTGTTTGGGGTATCGCCATTATTGCGAATCGTGAATATCTCTGGTGGCGTTTGATCTTCTCGGCCAGAACAAAACGGGCAGCGCGCCCGGGCCTCGGGCGTCTCATCTTCGCGACGGGGCTCGGGCGCTTCTGGCCTTTGAGCGCGCGCCGACGAAATAATTACCCACCGTCCGCTAATCGGATCCTTTCTTAACTCCGGATTGAATTCAGCCATGCTCTCCTCCGTAACTTGACGCCATTAATAAGTTATTAGTCCAGCGCCCGCCATGACGGCGAACAGCAAACAAAACAGCGGATTAGAGTAGCAGGATTCGATCTGATCGGCTAGCGGCGCTTGAAAGCCCGATGGCCCGAGCTCGCTGTGGATTTGAGTGCGTGCAGTGCGCCGGCGCCTATCTGCCCGGCCCCAAGGTGCGCGAGGTGGTTTTAAATGTAAATGACTCTCTGCTAAGATTCGGTGAGACAGTTGTTCGGATAGTTCCAGCCGTATTTTATTCAGAGCCGGAGGGTCTTATGAAGTCAGTAGCGCTCATCAGGACAGCGGTTGTTGCCGCTCTTTTAGCTGTATTGTTGACTGCGTCTGCCGTGCCGCGATCGAGCGTCGTCGCTCAAAGCGGTCGTCAACCCGAGAAAAAGAAAGTTGAAAAGAAGACTGATGAAAAGAAGACTGATGAAAAGAAGGGTCAACAGCCGCAGGAGCCACTGCCGCCATTAACAAAAGAGCAGAAGCAAGATCCACCTTTAAAGCTGTCGACGCAGGTTGTCAACGTCGATGTTACGGTCATTGATAAGAAGAGTGGCAGGCTATACACGAATCTATCGACAAAGAATTTCACGATTTATGAGGACGGCGTCAAACAGGAGACGTCAAACTTCGCCACCGGAGACGGCCCGATGACCGCGGTGTTGCTTCTCGAGAATAATTACCGAAACCGAAGGTGGAGCAGTTATTACGACCCCACTTTTGCGCAGGAGATATTTCAGTCCGCCGCGACCTTTGTTCGAAGCTTCGTTAAGCCTGACGATCATGTCGCGCTTGTCACATACAGCATGAAGCCTAAAGTCATTCAGGATTTTACGGGCGACAGCGGCAGATTGTATCAGGCGGTCGTCGCTGCCTATCGTGACACGTTGAACTTCAGCGAGGCGAATATCTATGACTCGCTTTCCTTCGTGTTACTGGGCGGGAAAGCAATCCAACTGTTTGAGGAAGAGGCTGGCGAAAGCCAGTATACAGGGCTGGAGGAGATTGAAGGTCATTCGGCCGTCATACTTGTTACACTGGGAATCGATACCTTTAGCCGGCTAACTTACGACAAGGCGATGAAGATAGTCTCGAAGGCAGGAGTGCCGATCTTCATAGTTGGCGTTGGCAACCTGTTCTTTAAGAAGTACGGCGACAACCTTGCCCCGGAAAGCAGGCTGGAGTTCTTGCAAGCTCAGAATGGGCTAAATACTTTCGCAAAGCTTAGCGGCGGGGCGTACTTTCCGATGACCTTTGAGAGCGAGATTCCGTCGATCATGCGCAACATCGAACTGATGTTGCGGAGTCAGTATAGCCTCGGGTTTTCACCGACCAACACCCGGCGCGAGGGGAAGGAGCGGAAACTGAAGGTGGAAGTGGATATCGACGGCGACGGCGCTGCGGATAACAAAAACCTCACTCTGCATTATCGCGAAAAGTACATCGAACCCGATGATAATCCAACCGCGAAGAAGAAGTAGTTAGGAAGTCCGTAGTCCGTAGTCCGAGTCCGAACATAGGTCGTATATGTCCTATATGGGGACTACGGACTAATTCGCTTTAATGATCGAGTACGAACAACTGCATCTCTACTCTCCCGTTACGTCAGACGAAACCCTCCAGACGGTGTTTGAGCAGGCGTTGCGAGGTCTTGTCAAGAAGGAGCCGTTACCAAAGGTCGAGGCTCGTTTCTATCCGTATGCGGGGCTCTCTTCGACGATCAGGCTGCGCCAGGGCCGAGTGCTCGCTCGAGTATCCGACATTCTGAATGGCTCGCCCCGCGAAGTCCTTTTCGCCCTTGCTTGTATCCTTGTAGCAAAACTATATCGGCTCAAAGCCTCAAAAACGCACGAGCGGGTCTACAAACAGCACACCCTCGATGCTCCGATTCTGAATGCCTCACAAGCAGTTCGGCGCCGCCGCGGATACAAAATGACGTCCTCATCGCGCGGCAAGGTTTATGACCTGGCGGATCTGTTTTCTGAGCTGAACACTCGATACTTCGGCGGGGCCATCGCGCGCCCGATGCTTTCGTGGAGCCAAAAGCCAACCCGGAGAGTGCTGGGCCATCACGACCACATCCATCAAGCGATCATCATCAGCAGCACGCTGGACAACGCCAGCATCCCGCGGTTCGTTGTCGAATACGTGCTGTATCACGAGATGCTTCACGTCAAGCATCCGGCACGTATTGTCTCAGGGCGCACGGTCTATCACGGCCGAGCGTTTCGGGACGAGGAGCGGCGTTACGAGCGATTCGAGGAGGCCCTCAAATGGCTGGAAAAAGTGGCCGTGTCTCGGGCTGGACAGACCCGCCGTCGAAGACGCCGCGCTTGCTCTTAGAGGAAAGTCGGCAATAGAGGGAACAAAATTGGGGCGAATGCGTTTCATTAAATGAGCGAAGATCCCGACCGGCGGAGGAAGGATGTGCGACGGAAGTTCTGCCGATCGAGACCTAAGTTCAGAGCAGAATCCTTCTCCTTAGTCGGGGCGCCCGGAGGCGCCCCGAAAATTTTTCCCCCACACATCTAATCACGACGGGCGCCGCGGCCGGCGTTTGTTTTGCCGGAGAAGTGAGCCTGAACCCAGGGGACTGGAATCAGGGCAAACATCATTAGAAAACCTTAAGGTTTTTTATGAGCTGATCGGGCATTTTTTTTGAAACCCAACCATGCGGGCCGCGTTATTAGACGTGTGAGTGAACAACGAGCGTGGGCCACGTTGAATTCTAATGCGCCTGATAGACGTGGCCCTACTTGTTAGTCCAAGCAGGTCGCTTGGGGTGAATCCTCCTCCATTACTCACCGGGCGCCGCAGCGTGAAGTGACTGCGGCGCCTGCACTTTTTTGTAACAGAACTTTAGTCTGAGTCTGATTGAGCCGGCACCTATCTAAGTCGATGACACAGACTAAGTCTATGCTGCTAGGCCAGTTTCTTACGGAACCTCAGAGCGCTTAACACCAGCAGCACCAGCCCCATAAGAACCAGCGTTAGAACTTCGGGAAGTAGATCAACCAGTGTTGCGCCCCTCAGAACAATGCCTCTAATGATCTCCATAAAGTGAGTGGCCGGTACCAAATACCCGATCAGGCTCATTATTGGCGGCATCGAGTCGCGCGGAAACATGAATCCCGAAAGTAATACCGAGGGCAGCATAATGAGCCACGCCAGCTGCAACGCTTGCATCTGACTCTGAGCTTTCGTCGAGATCAACAGACCAATTGCCAACGCAGTGAACAGAAACAGAATCGACAACGAAAGCAGCAGCACCAACGAGCCGTTTATGGGGACGTCGAAGACCAGACGCATAACGGTCAACACGGTGAGTGTCTCGACTATCCCTATAAGCCCGTAGGGCACCAGCTTCCCCAACATAAGACCAAATGGCCGCACCGGAGTTACCAGCAATTGTTCGAGGGTACCCTGCTCGCGTTCCCTCACTATTGAAAAAGCCGTCAGCAGAGTCGTGATGATCTGAAGAATCACCGCAATCAGCCCGGGCACCATGAAGTTGGCGGAACGCGAGTCGGGGTTGAAGAGCATTTTCGGCCGGATTTCAATCGGCAGTTGCGGCGACTGCCCGGGCCCGCGTCGCAATTCTGCCCCTAACCTTGCAAGCGACTCGGTAAGCCCAACCTGGGATGCTACCTGAAGACTCTGAGTGGCAATGCTCGAGTCCGAACCGTCTATCAGTACCAGTACCGTCGCCTGGGTATTGGCAAGAAGCCGATCAGAATAGTCCGGAGGAATTTTTATGCCTACCTTAACGCTTCCGGTGACGATCGAGTTATTGAGTTCGTCATCAGACCCAACGTAGCGAACGATGTGAAAATAGTCTGTGTTCTCGAATGCCTGCAGCAGATCGCGGGACTGCAGCCCGGGATCCAGGTTGTAGACGGCTGTCTTGATATCCCGAACGTCGGTGTTGATCGCATACCCGAAAACCATCAGCTGAATCATCGGGACCAGTAACATCAGGGCGAGCGTCAGCGGATCGCGGCTGATCTGAATGACCTCTTTGTAGAAAATTGATCTGAATCCTCGAAACATAAATCGGTTTCTGGTTTCTGGTTTCTGGTTTCTAGTTTCTGGTTCATAGTTTCTGGTGCTGACACTACGATTCAACCACAAACCAGAAACTAGAAACTAGAAACCAGAAACTACTTTCCGTTTACCGAGAACCTTTTGGTCAATGTCACAAATACATCCTCAAGCGAGGGGCGGGCCGGCGTCACTTCTGCGTCGGCGATTCCTATTTGTGCGAGCGTCGAGTTTATTCGATCGAGCCTCTCGTTTGCGTCCATCAACAAATGAATCGATTGTCCAAAGATCGTGGCGTCGCGTACGTAAGACGCGACCTTCAACGCGCCAAGCGCAATCGTGGTGTTTGAACAGGTCACCTCGACCCACCTCGCATCCGACGGGGTCACATCCGGCAGCTGCTTCAAATCATCGGGCTCACCGAAAGTGATCAGCTTGGAGTTGAAGATGTAACCCACTCGAGAGCAACGCTCGGCCTCGTCCATATAGTGAGTGGTAACAAACAACGTGATTCCGGAGCCCGATAGTTGAAAGAAAAGATCCCACAACTCGCGACGCGCGACCGGATCGATGCCTGCGGTAGGTTCATCCAGGAAGATGATTTTCGGCTCGTGAACCAGCGCGCACGACAACGCGAGTCGTTGTTTCCATCCACCCGAAAGTTTGCCTGCTCGACGATCGCGAAACGGACCGATATGGGTCAGCTCGATTACTTCGTCACGGCGACGGCGCAGGTTCTCGCCCTTTAGCCCGTACACGTGGGCGTAGAAGTTCACGTTCTCCCAAACCGTCAGATCCTGATAAAGGCTGAACTGTTGTGACATATAACCGATGGTCTGACGAATTTCGTCGGTCTCGGTCAGGATGTTAAACCCGCCAACCCGAGCGTCGCCGTCTGTGGGCGCTATCAAGCCGCACAGCATTCTTATCAATGTCGACTTGCCGGAGCCGTTAGGGCCGAGAAATCCAAATATCTCTCCTTGCTTAACCGAGAGACTGACGCCGTCGACGGCAGTTACCGGCCCAAAGCGCTTTGTCAATCCGTTGATTTCGATTGCTGCTGACATAAATGAACCGATGCGTGATGCGCGATGCGTGACTGGTGATCACGTTTCATTCCTCACGCATCACGCATCACGTTTCACGCATCACGTTCCCCTCTCACTTCGGTATCGTCACATCTGCCGCCATACCTGCCGAAAGCCTGCCACCGCTATTGTCGAGTCTGACGCGTAACCCGAACACCTGATGCGCTCGCTCATCGCGCGTCTGAATGTTGCGGGGAGTGAACTCGCCTCGGCTGGAAATCTCCTCAATGCGTCCGCGAAACCTCTCGCCGCGAAACGTGTCCACCTCTACGGACACTTCCTTGCCAAGCTGCACGTTTCCCTTTTCGGGTTCGGGAACATAAACCCGCACCCAAAGCCGGTCGACTTCAACGAGAGTCGCAACCGGGGCGTTCGGGTTTATCAGTTCACCCGGTCTCACTTGAAGCACCTCGACCACCGCGTCGGCCGGGGCGGTGACCTCAAGTTCTCCAAGCTGGATATCGATCTGCTTCAATGTGGCGCGTGCGCGCTCCACCTGTGCCTTAGCCATCTCGATATCCTCTTTGCGGGCGCCTCGCTCGACAAGTTCCCGATTGGCAGCTGCCTGTTTGAACAAACGTTCGGCACGAGCAATCTCCTCTTCTCTCGTTCCGGCCAGCAGGAGGTCCAGCTTCTGACGAGCGGCTTCGCGCCTCGCTGCCGCCCTATCGTTTGCTGACTTTGCATTGTCATATTCCTGTTGAGACTGCACGCCGTTGCTCACGAGTTTTGCGGTGCGCTCGAGAGTTACTTTGGCCACGTCATGATCGGCTTCGGCTGCGCTGAGTTCCGCGCGTGCGGCGTCGATCTCTTCTTTTCGGGGTCCGTTTCGCGCTTGCAAGTAACTCATCCACGCTGCTTCGGCCTGGGCACGGGCTGCCGCCACCTCTTCAGGTCGGGACCATTTCAGAGTTTTTTGTAGATTTGCTTCGGCCTCCGCTACGGCGGCGGCAGCATCCGCGCGTTTGGCGTCCAGATCGAAGCGATCAAAATGAATGAGGGGCTGGCCCTGCTTGACCGCCTGGCCTTCGTTGACCACCACACTCGCGATTCGACCGCCGACCTTTGAGCCGACGTGTATTTCATCCGCCTCGATGGTGCCCGATAAGACCAGGTTGTCTGCGGACTCGCGACCACTGAAATACTTCCAGGCCGCGAGGGTCCCAAGAAGAACCAGGAACACGGCTCCGAACAAGATGGTCTTTCGGAAACTCCCAGTCTTCATGGGTTCACCCTTGACCGCCGCTTTGCGGTTTTCTTACTAGGGGAGCGTCGGGTTGGTTTGGCGGGTGGCCGCTGGCCGGCGACCGCGCCGAAAAGAAAGAGATCGATTGTATGAGCGGCGACTCGTGCGACGAAGCGTTCGTCGTACTCGGTTTTACCCAGAGCTACCGATATGATCGGCCGAAGAAACTGAAAGATGACTACCATCCCCATCAGGCTAATCGGCGCGAGCTCGGCGTCAATTGCGCGCAATTCGCCTCGCGCGACGCCGTCGGAGATCAGGGTTCTCAACATTGCGTAGTTAGTTGTGGCGTATTGCTGTGCGATCTTCCTGATGTGTTTTGCGCCGGTTAGCATCTCCCTGTAGAGAATCCGGGCGAGATTTGGCTGGCTGAGGATGTACGACGCATAGGCGTCGACAAATCGCGCGAGTCTTTTGGTGGTTGAGCCGGAGCCTGCGGTTGTTTCGGTCAGCAGGGCCTGAACTCTTGACGCGGCGCCTTCGAGCATCGCCCGGTATAAACCCTCCTTGTTTCCGAAGTAATAGTGGATCATCGCGCCGTTGACCCCTGCTTTTTTGGCAATGTCTCGGATCGCGGTTCCGTCAAACCCTCGCGCGGCGAACAACTCTTCCGCGGCGGCGGCTATCTTCGCTCTCGCTTCCGGATCGTCTGCTTTTGGCCTCGCCATGTCGGTTAATCAAACGTTTGATTAAAGAATAGCCAGAGTCTGGAACCAGGTCAAGTACCGGGAGCCTGGGTGGGTATGCGCGGAAACCTTGCGTCACCGAGCCGGCGTTAGACGCGAGTCTTTCTGAATCGGCCGGTAAGCGCGTTCGTTGCGGCTCTAAGCTCTTCGACTCCGAGAAGGGAAGCGACGAGGTAAAACAACGCGGCGCTCACAGCCACGGATGCCGATACATTCGCAAGCCTGGCCGCGAAGCCTGCCCCAAGCAAGTGGGTTACGCCGTTGCTTACTGCCCAGCAGCCGGCGCCCATGGCCGCCGAAGCAACGAGGATTTTGCCGATCGCCACCACAGTCTTCCGGCCTTCGAGACCGTTGATTCGTTTTCGCATGATTGCGTACAGCAGCGCGCAATTTCCCAGCGCTACGGTCGACGTCGACAATGCAAGGCCGCGCTCCTGCAAAACGCCTACGAGAGACCAGTTCATCACAAAGTTCGTCAGCATCGATGCCAGGCTTATGATCATCGGTGTGCGCGAGTCGCCAAGCGCATAAAATGCCGGAGCCAGAATCTTGATTGCCGCATAGCCAGTCAGGCCCAGCGCAAAAAACGACAACGCTGCGGCGGTGTGCTCCGTGTCCGTACGACCGAAAAGACCGCGTTCGTAAATTAGCGCGATGATAGGTTGCCCGAGCACTATCAACCCGACAGCGGACGGTATCGTCAATAGAAAAGCAAGTCGCATCGAACTCGCTAGTGTGTGACGAAACTCCGCTTCGTCTTTACGCGCGGCGCTGCGAGAGATTGCCGGGAGCGTAGCGGTCGCAATCGCAACTCCAAAGACGCCGATCGGAAACTGCATTAGCCGAAACGCGTAGTTCAGCCACGAGACAGCGCCGGTTCCGGGAATGTTAGACGCGAAATTGCTGTTGATCAGAACGTTCACCTGCACCGCCGCGCCGCCGATAACCGCCGGTCCCATCAATCCGAACATTCGCCTCACGCCCGGATCGCTGAAGCTGAGCATGGGCCGATACCTGAAGCCTTCTTTTCGCAGACTGGGCCACTGCACCGTGTATTGCAACAAACCGCCGATCAACACCCCGTACGCCATGCCAACGATGCCCTCCGTCGGGTTCTCGACGATCGCTCGAATCGGATGAGAGAAGCTAGGGTCAGTCATCAGCGCGGCTGAGAACAAACCGCCAACTATTGAGCCGATGTTGAAAAAGGAAGACGATAGTGCCGGCATCCCAAAGCGGCCCCGAGCGTTCAGCACACCCATCGCCTGCGCCGCCAGCGCTACCAGCAAGATAAATGGCATCATTATTCGAGTAAGCCGGACGGTGAGCTGGAATTTAGACGGGTCGGTTTGAAAACCTGGAGCAATAAACGCCACAAGCGGTCCGGCGAACACGACTCCAAGCACCACAAACACTCCCAGCACTACGATCAAGCCGGTTGCAACAAGATTCGAGAGTCTAAAGGCCTCCTTCTCATCCTTATTAACAAGATAGTCCGAGAAAACCGGAACAAAAGCGCTCGACAAAGCGCCCTCGGCAAAAAGATCGCGCAGCAGATTTGGAATCCGGAATGCGATGACGTAAGCGTCGTTGGCAAAGCTCTTCGATGCGCCGAAGAAATAGGCGAACACCATTTCCCGCGCCAGCCCGAGGACTCGGCTGGCCATCACCGCAAGACTCACAATTCCAGCAGACCGGGCAACGCTTGAACGTAAAGGAAGGGCTATCGGTTTCTCTCCTTCTGCGGCTGCGTTCGATTTCGAGTCAACTTGGTTCATGTGGCGTTGCATTCTATCCGCTAAGCCGAGGTCCGACAAACTTCAGTTTGTCGAACAGCTACGCTATCGATTGCCTTTGTTGCCGCCTGGTCTGCGTGGGTTGTATCAGCGGAGGTTGGTTACTCGAGTTCGAGTTCTTTAATGCGGGTCAGCAGCGTCTTGTAACTCACGCCGAGGCGTTCGGCGGCGCGCGACTTATTGTAGTCACATTCCTTGAGCGTGGTGGAGATCTTTCGCCGCTCGACAAGCCGTTGCGCCCGGCCGCTCACTTCGGAAAGTGATCCACGCAAATCAAAGCCGTCCAGTAAAGCGGCCTGCTCGCGAGCCGAATAATCTGTCGGCGGGCTAATATTGAGGTCGGTTGAAGCTATCTCGGCGCCGTGAGCCAGAATGCAGGCGCGCTCGATGCAGTTCTCGAGCTCTCGGACATTTCCGGGCCAGTCATATTCCTCGAGAGCTCTTACGCATTCGTCAGTCAGTTTGAGCGGGACGCGCCGGAGGTCCCGGCCGTACTTTGCCGCGAAGAATGACGCAAGCTGACCAATGTCAGATCGCCGCTCGCGAAGCGCAGGAATCTGGACCGGAAACACCGCGAGGCGGAAGTAGAGATCCTCACGAAACTGCTTTGCGGCGACAGCGGCCTTCAAGTCGCGATTTGTGGCCGCCACGACTCGCGCGTCGACCTCGATATCCGCGGAACCGCCTAACCGGTTTATCTTTCGTTCTTCAAGTACGCGCAGAAGCTTCGATTGCACGGCGGGCGCGACCTCGCTTATCTCATCGAGAAAAATCGTTCCCCGAGCCGCTAGTTCGAATTTACCAACTCGGCGCTGGTCGGCTCCGGTGTACGCGCCTTTTTCGTGACCAAAAAGTTCATTCTCGATCAATGTGTCCGGAATCGCGGCGCAATTGATCGCTATGAAGGGTGCGTCGCGCCGCTGACTCAGATGATGTACAGCTCGCGCGAACAATTCCTTTCCGGTGCCCGACTCGCCAAGCAACAGAACTGTAGTGGGAGTGGAAGCGACCTGTTGAATCTCCCGCCCCACTTTTTGCATCGCCAACGAGTCCCCGATTATTCTGGGGAATCCGTAGCGTCGCGCGTAGTCATCCTTTAGGAGAACATTTTCGGCTCGCAGCCGGGACTCCTCAAGGGCGCGTTTCACCAGCAAGAGCAGGTGACGGCTGTCGACCGGTTTTTGTAAAAACTCGTACGCACCTTCCTTCATTGCCTGTACGGCTTCATCGATCGTTCCGTAGGCAGTGAGCATTATCACCGCGGTATCCGAGTCTGCCGATTTTGCTGCGCGCAGGACTTCAAGCCCGTCGGCGCGGGGCATTTTGAGGTCAGTCAGAACGAGATTATAGCGGGTATCGGTGAGCCTGCGGCGCGCCTCGGCGCCGTCGCGGGCTTCATCGACCGTGTGACCGGCGTTCTGAAGCGTCAGCCGCAACATCTGTCTGAGGCTGTCTTTGTCTTCTACAAGGAGGATCTCGGCCGTCGACATAGTGCGGTTTTATCTGAACAAGCCGGGCGGCACACCGGCTCGCCGAGCTTCCTCTCTTAGAGCGTAGATATCGTTTTGAGCTTGGGTCTGTGCGGTACGAGCTTCGTTCAGCTTTTGTTGCGCGTCGTCGCGATCCTTGTAGAGTTGCGCAGCAAAGAAGCTGTCGCCGCCGGTGCCGCGACCGTTCGAGTCTCTGCCGCTGCTGTTGGATGTGATTTGCTGGTTTAAATCGCGGACGCGATTGTCATAGAGCTGAACGCGACGCTGGGCGCTTTCGAGCGCTTCGGTGAGCTTGGCAAACTGTGCGCGATAGTACTCTTCGTTCGGCTTGCCCTCCTCGGAGGCCGGCTTAGGCGCTTCGGCTTCGGAGAAGCCTTTTTGTCTGCCATACTCGAGCAGTTGCGCGGCATCTTCTGCGGCCGCGCGGGCCTGAGCGCGTAGATCTGTCAGACGCTGGCCGGCTTGACCAAGCTCAGCCATGGTTTCGTTGCGGTATCTTGGGGTCTGGCCGGAGGTACCAAGCTCGTTGCGAAGCTGTGTGATTCGAAGTTCGGCCTCTTCGGCCGCACGTTCAAGCTCCTTCGCTTTGTTGCGAGCGTTGCCGACGCGCTCGCGCCAGGCTGACTCTTCCGCGCTGACCTTCACCTCGGTAACTTTGGGTTGTCCGGGTTTTACTTCGGCTACTTCCGCTTTGGCTGTCTCGTCGGACTTCGGCGCCGCGTCTTTCGATTCAGGCGACGGCTGCGACGCTGGAGGTGGCATGACGTCATCCGTCGTCAGTCTCGGTGGCTTTGGCTTGGCAGGCTTTGATTCTTGAGCCCCGCCAGCAACCAAACAGGCCATGAGAGTAAACGCGAGCGCGCAGGCGAACTTACGAAAAAGGCTTATCATGCTATTGCTCCGACTTTGAATAAGCTTACGGGTTGAATGCCGGGGCAGGGGCAGGGCTGCCGAGAGAATACCCCGGAAGGGGTTGACCCTCAAGAGTAAAGGTTGGAATCAGGCGTAGTTTGTAAGCGGCACGAGATCCCGTCGGATGATTTGTGCTCAAATTGACACTCCCCGAAACGCCGTGCTAGTTTGACGGCGTGCCTGCCAGTAACAGAAGCGCCTTCCGAAATTTGCTTGAGTTTGTTCCCGCATGGCTGTTGCTAAGAATGCTATTGCTCCTGCCGCGGGGCGCAGCGATTTTCGCGGGGAAACTGATCGCAGCAGCCGCATACTATTTGCACGGCAGGCTTCGCCGCGTCGGTTATAGGAATCTCACCCTGGCCATGCCCGAGCTGGGTCAATCCGAGAGACGGGCGATCGTCTGGGGCGTCTTCATGAATCTCGGAAGGCTTCTGGGCGAGTTCTCACAATTCCCGAAGATTACGCGGAAGAACATATCAAAGCTGGTTGAGTATGATGGGCTCGAGAACTACACGCGGGCCTCTGAACGTGGGCGCGGGGTCCTGATGTTGACCGGACACGTTGGAGCCTGGGAGTTGTGCGCGTTTGCTCAAGGGGTCTATGGTCACCCACTTAGCTTCCTCGTTCGTCCGCTGGACAATCCACTTTTAGACAAAATGGTCAGTGACTATCGGGAGCTATCGGGCAACAAAACGATCGACAAGAACAAGTCGGTAAAGCCGGTACTCGAGACTCTGAGGCGAGGCCGGGACGTCGGATTGTTGATCGATGCAAACACAATGTTTGATCAAGGTGTCTTTTGCGACTTTTTCGGAAGACCGGCTTGCTCAACGACCGGACTTGCGGTGTTTGCGTTACGCGCCGAGGCAGCTGTTGTTCCTGGTTTCTTAATATGGGACGAACGGTTAAAGAAACACCGTCTTCAGTTCGAGCCCGAGATCCCGCTTGTACGCACCGGCGATTTCAAGGAGGAGGTGTTGCTCAACACCGCCCGGTTTACAAAAGTGATCGAGGAATACGCCAGGCGTTATCCGGATCAGTGGTTGTGGATACACAAGCGTTGGCACACTCGACCGGCAGGTGAGCCCGACCTCTACGGAGTCGAGGAAGACAAACAGGATCGAAGCTCATCGTTGAAGATAGAAGCGCAGGCGTAGCGTGACGTAGCAGAGCGGTTTGCGGGTTTAGTCTTTGATGATCCTATCGTAGTCATCTTCGAAACGGGTAATGTCGTCCTCCCCCAGGTAGTTTCCGCATTGGACCTCGATAAACACCAGCAGACTTGTTCCTGGATTCGCAATCCGATGTCTGGTTCTGACTGGAACGAGAGCCCTTTCATTTTCCCTCAGCCGGACTTCCTTATCGCCCAGCGTGGCTATGGCCTCACCGGCGACAACCACCCAATGTTCGCTGCGGTTCTCGTGCATCTGAAGGCTGAGACGATGACCTGGCTTGACGTGAATGCGTTTTACCTTGTAGCCCTCGCCTTCGTCGAGCACTACATATCCTCCCCAAGGACGTTCGTCTCGTTCGATTGACATAGCGGGAATTCTACAACAGCGGAGGTTAGAGTTCACAATAACTGAGCGGGAGGAGCGGGTTGCTACTACACGTTTATCTGTTGTTCGTCACCGACACAAAAAGAAAAAGGGGATGGTTGCCCATCCCCGCGTTCTCACACAGAGAACCCCCGTTTTGCGTAGCGGCGATTTACTATCTCTTCTTTGCGCCCTTCTTAGCCGCCTTTTTCGGAGCGGCCTTTTTCTTTGCGCCGCCTTTCTTTGCAGTTGCCATATTGTGCTTCTCCTTTCGTGAATTTTTTTACCTCGTACACAAGATACTGTAGCGTTGCTACTCTTGTATACTAACGTAAATGTTATACAACATATTGTTGTATATATTTGCTTAACCGATTCTTGTCAACGTTTTTTTTTGAAGAGAAGCGATTCAAAACCGCGAGTGATCTGCAGATCCTTGAAAACGGCTGCCAGAGCCGGTTTCAAGACAGCACTTTCGGTGCGATGTATTTGCGCCATTGGTTGCATCGCGCAACTCGTTGCGTTTGAGACGACGCAATTTTGAAAATTGCAATGAGGATGTAATAGGCTCCCAGAGCCGATTGTGTGGCCGCCACCGTGAAAACGGCTCTGGGAGCCGATTCTGTGACACGAGCACGAATGCATTGAGGTCTGCAAAAATTTTGTATCGCGACGCGCGAGTTTGAATCAATTGACTGGCTTCATCACCCGCGTATAATATCGTGTGCGATGTCAGCAACTGTTATCGACTTGCACACTCACACCACCCATTCCGACGGCAGCTCGACCCCGACAGAGTTGATTGCGTTGTCGAGTTCGAAAAGAGCTCGAGCGGTTGCGGTGACCGATCACGATACGGTATCTGCAATCGTCGAAGCCCGGGCGGCGGCGGACCGGTACGGAATCGAATTTGTCGCCGGTATCGAGATCAGCGCCGAGTACTCTCCCGGGACGATGCACATCCTCGGTTATTTCATTGACTGCGAGTCGACGGAGCTGGCAAAGAAACTCGAGGAGCTGCGGAAGGCGCGTGAGGCAAGGAATCCGCAGATCGCAAGCCGGTTACAATCGCTGGGGTTTGATATTAGCTACGATGAAGTTGTCAGGCTCGCGGGAAATCAGGTTGTCGGCAGACCGCACTTTGCCAGGTTGTTGATCGAGAAGGGCTATGTCGCGACTATGCAGGAAGCTTTTGATCGCTTCTTAAAGAAGGACGCCGACGCATACGTGGCCAAGGCCAGGCTCTCGCCGCGCGAGGCGATTGCGCTGATCCACGAAGCCGGCGGCGTTGCAGTGCTGGCTCATCCCTACCAGTTAAAGCTCTCGTCTTACGAAGAAGTGGACGCGCTTGTGGGTGAACTGGCGGCTCTCGGGTTGGATGGCATCGAAGCTGTCTATAGCCGGCACAGCGTGGACGAGAGGACTAAATACAGCGAGGTCGCGTCGCGACACGGCCTTTTGATCACCGGTGGCAGCGATTATCACGGCACCTACAAGCCTGACATCGACATCGTCAGTGGACTGGGCGACCTGGCTGTCCCTTATGAGCTGTTGGAAGAGTTGAAGGCGCGGGCAGGCGCCCGACCTCGAGAAATCCAGGCGAGTCGGGCTCGTGATCTATCATAGTCACCACCCCGGGTCTGTCGCTATGAGTCACGCAGAGAGACTCGCTTAAGATCACAAGTTAAAGTCTGTGCTACTTCAAACGCCGTATTATGAAAGATGATCCCAACATCGAAAGCCTGGTTTCGCAGATAACCGAGGTTATTCTGTCGCGTCTGGGCGCCTCATCGACAACTGAGTGCGGTCTGCATCATGACGAGTGTTTTGTTAAATGCCCGGACCGCATGCACTCGTTGTTAGCCGAGGGCGGTGTGCGGTTTGGTCTGACAGGCGCTGAAAGCCAAGCTGCCCGAGAGGTCGCTCGATACATCGATCACACCTTGCTCAAGCCGGACGCAACCCGCGACGAGATACTAAAGGTCTGTGAAGAAGGGGTGCGTTACGGATT
>Ga0075418_10002033_pt1 | contig 22990 bp, 16 predicted proteins | sample SoiMetdeltSBSDD2_FD_81776 | JGI IMG/M metagenome (GOLD analysis project Ga0075418, IMG submission 81776) | Bulk soil microbial communities from a Populus tree surrounding site in Tennessee, USA - Soil MetaG P. deltoides SBSDD2 | ecosystem: Environmental > Terrestrial > Soil > Tree plantation...
ACGCCTTCGATCCTGCGAGCGGGAAGACGGTGCGCTCGATCGATGTCGCTGCGCATGCAGGAACGGCCTTCGACGGCGAGCACCTGTTTCAACTCGCCGAGGATCGCATCCAGAAGATCGATCCGAAGACCGGGCGCGTGGTCGCCACGATTCCCGCACCGGGGGGCGGCGGTGATTCGGGACTGACGTGGGCCGAAGGGACGCTCTGGGTCGGGCAGTATCGGGACCGGAAGATTCATCAGATCGATCCCCAGACGGGTGCAATTCTTCGCACAATCGAGTCGAACCGCTTCGTCACCGGGGTCACATGGGTCGACGGAGAGCTCTGGCACGGCACCTGGGAAGGCGATGAGAGCGATGTCAGGCGAGTCGATCCTGGAACGGGAGAGGTCCTCGAGAAGCTCGACATGCCGCCCGGCGTCATGGTTTCAGGCCTCGAGTCCGACGGCGGCGATCACTTCTTCTGCGGAGGAGGAAGGAGCGGGAAAGTTAGGAGCATCCGCCGGCCCAAGCGCCGCGCCGCGTGAAGAACTCTTCCAGCATTATTAAGGCATCGCGCTCCCGTGCCCGATACATCGAGAGGAGCTGCGGCATGAGCAATTTCAAGAAATTTGCGGCGGTTTCGGCGTTTCTGTTCCTTTCGTTCGGAGTCTGTGCGGTCGCGTCGGCGCAGGCCGTCACAGCTGGCCAGACCGAGGCTCTCGCGTTGGTCGGCGGCGTCACCGACGGCGGCGGCCTCGCGCTCGGTGGAGGCATGCACTACGCGTTCAACCCACGGTGGCTATTCGATGGTGAGCTCGCGTATCTCACCGGCGGTAATGACGTCCAGCGATCCATCCGAGGCTTTGGCGTCAACATCGAGAACAACGCCGTCTCGGTGGATTTGAATGCACACTACTTGTTTCCGCAATCCACGAATCAGAAGGTAATGCCGTATTTGCTTGGAGGCCTCGGATTCCTGCGGGTGAGCGCCAGCGCGACGGTCCTCGGTATGACCACCAGCGTGTCTGATACCGCGGTCGGCCTGAATGTCGGCGCGGGCGCGCGGTGGCAAGCAGGGCGGCGCTGGGGTGTCCTACCGGAAATGAAGGTCTTCGTCGCCGACAACAGCAGCGTGCGATTCAGTACAGGGCTTTATTATCAGTTCGGTCGTTAAACCAGTAGTGTAGAGGCGGGTCTTAAGACCCGCCTCTACGTCGAACCCTCACTAAAAATCAAACTGCACGCTGAACTTCACGAACCGAGCGATCAGAATCTCGGTCGGCCGCTGCCAATCGCCGAACGTGTCGTTCTGCAGCAGCACCGCGCTCGAGTTGAGCGCGTTGTAGACATCGACGTTCGCGCGCGCGCGGGTGCCGCCGAACTGCAGCAGCTTCGAGAAGCGGAAGTCGGCCTGGTGGAGCCGTTCACCGTGAACCTGTCCTGACCCACCGTTGGTGGTCGTGTAAGGCCCCGGCGCGAGAAGGTGCACATCCACGGTCGGTGCCGCACCCGAGAGATTGCGGCCGAGGCTCGGCGCGACTTCGGCGTTGGTCGCCGTGTAGAGCGCCAGCACGAGCGGACCCGGCTTCGTCTGGTACGTCCCGCTGATCTGCACATCCACCTTCGGGATCGTGTACGAGCCGTACCCCTTGACGAAGGTGAGCATCGGCTCCTCACGATGGCAGTAGAGCGGGTTGGGATTGTCCACCTTCGTGACGACGTCGCAGTTGTCTTCCACGCGGCGTCCGGTACTCACGCCGCCCTGGAAGAACAATCCTTCGCGCGGACGCGCGTTGATGGTGGCATCGATACCGTCCCAGTAGTCCTGCTGCTTGCCATACTTGCGCGAGAGCGTGACGTACGGCTGCGCCGCGACGCCGAATTTCGCCGGCTTGATGTCGTAGCCCTCGACCGGGTAGCCTCCGCCGCCCGGCAGCCGCGGATCCTTCGGCGCGGTGAGCGTGAACTTGTCGAAGTCAGCCGGCCCGATCGCAAGATCGTCGACGAGGACGAAGTTTCCGTACCAGCGCCGGAAGTAGGTGACCTCCGCCGAGACGCGCGGCACCAGTTCGCGCTGCACGCCCGCCGAGACCTCCCAGTTGAAATTCCGCTTGCCCCACCCGGTCAACGTGTCCTTGTCGTAACTGAGATTGGTCACCACTGTGCCGAAGTTTTCGTTCGACAGCGCGCCGCATTCGCCGTTCGAGCGGACGTTCAAGAGATCGCACTGCGGCACGAAGTCACGGTTCGCGTCCGTCCACGTGCGCGTCGCGCTGGTCACGAGGTTGCGCGACGGGTTGGCCAGCTGGATGAACGTGACGTCCGGCCCCATCGCAAGCACATAGCGATTCAGGCTCACCTTGACCGCGGTCTTCCCGTCCCCAAACAGATCGTAGGCGGCACCCAGCCTCGGCGAGAGGTCGTGCAGCGCGCCAAGGCCCGGCTGCGCCGGGAACGTGATGTCCCGATTCGGCGCAAGCGTCGTCGGACCAATATGCTGAGCAGGGTAGCTGCTGGCGAAATAGTCGTATCGCACTCCGTAGTTGAGCGTCAGCTTGCTGCGGGTCCATCGATCCTGCGCGTACAGCCCGAGGTCGGCGTCGACGTTGGCCCTCCACGTGCCCAGGGCGCGTTCGGTGATCCGATTCGGCACGCCGCCGCGCACCCGATAGCTCACGGGCGACAGGTCGTATTCGCGCTGACCAAGATCGCCGAACTTGTCGGAGCCTCCAACCTTGATCGCATGCGCTCCGGTCACGTACGAGAACGCGCCGCTGATGTTATAGACACTCTGGTCCTGAACGCGGTACATGTCGGCTGCGCGATACCGCATGCCGGTGTTCTGCTCCTGGACGGGGATGATCCCCTGCGCCAGCCCGCTCCAGGGTATGCGGTTGCTCTGCGATTTGTAGATCAGGCCATTCGTTTCAATGAGCATTCGGCTGGTGAGCGGCAGCGTCCAGTCGCCCGTGACCAACCGCTGGAAGGGGTACTCGGCACGCTGACCGGCTTCCCACGAGAGCGTCGCCGATGCGTCAGTCGGGCAGAAGCAGTAGCTCGTGTTGTAGTAGGTGCCGCCCAACTTATTCCGCGGCGTCGCCTGCCAGCTGACGCGCACCTGCTCGTCCGGCTGTTTCTGCTCGTTCCAGACGCGGCGGCTCTTGTCCGGCTCGTAGGTCCACGCGTTCGGATCGTTGGTGTTCTTGTTCCAGTAGAGGCCTGCGACATAGTCGGCCGTCACGTTGTACCGCGCCGCGCCGAAGAACCACACCTTGTCGCGCAGGATCGGGCCGCCGAACGCGGGGTTGATGTCCCAGTTCGCCTTGATATTGTTCGGCTCGGTGAGGCCGCGGGCAATCAGCGAGTCGGTCAGGTTGTCGCTCTGCAGCTTGCCTGGCGCATACGCGCCGAAGACCACGCCGTGGAACGTGTTGCCGCCTTCGCGCAAGGTGTAATTGGTCCTGACGCCGCCCGCATGCAGCTCGGCGTCATTCGAACCCGTATCGATAGTCATTTCCTGAATTCCCATCGGGTTCATGAAGATCGTCGCCGTCGCCGCGCCGGTTCCGAACGAGGCAAGCGACATCCCGTTCAACGTCGTACCGGCATCTTCGGATCTCGCGCCGTGCGCCACCATGTTGCCGGTCACGGCCCTTACGCCCGCGCCGCCCACGTCCTGACGGCGGAAGTCGACACTCGGAATCAGCACGCCGAGCGCGGTTCGAAGTCCGGCGTTCGGCAGCGCATCGAGGACTTCGCGATCCAGCACACGCTCCTGCTGCGTGCTCTGCACGTCGACGACCGGCGTCTCGCCGGTGACCTTGATGGTTTCTTCGAGACCACCCACTCGCATGTCGGCATTGATGCGAGCGGTGAAAGTGCCGGACAGCTCGACGCCCTCGCGCTCCACGGCCGCGAAACCGGTCAGCGTGAACTTCACGGAGTAGATCCCGGGCCGGAGGTCCGGGATGGCGTACTGGCCCGTGCCGTCAGTGACGGTCGTCCGGACCTTTTCAATGAGTGCGGGACTCGACGCTTCCACGGTGACGCCCGGAAGCACGGCGCCCGACGCGTCCTTCACTACGCCGCTGATGGTTGCCTGCGCGGAGGCTACGACCGGCAGCAACAGCACGAACCCGAACGCCAAGATACCCTTGCCGATTCTCAGCACGGCCCCCCCTTGTGTTGATCCTGTTTCCGGCTTGTCATTATTTGCCCCGGCTCTTGATGCCTGACGCGAGCAACTGCACGCGGTAGATCGCATTGGACCCGACGGTATAAAGCCACTTTCTATCGGGGCCGGCGAAGGTGAGGTTCTGCGGCTTCTGCAGCCTGTTCTGCTCGGCGCCCCAGAGGCCAATCGGAATCGCGCCGAGGTACTCGCCCTTTGGACTGAAGACCTCCACGCCGACGTTCGTGGCCGTATAGATCCGACCGGCATCGTCGATCGCCATTCCGTCGGCGCCGTTGTCCTCGGCGAGCCGAGGATCGGCTGCACCGGGGGCCGTGACGCTCTTGTACTTCCCGAAGTTGCGCTGGTTCTTCAGCGAGCCGTCCGGCTGCACGTCGAAGGCCAGGATGTACTCGCCGTCCTTGTGATTGGCATAAAGCGTTTTTTCGTCGCTGCTCAGCACAACGCCGTTCATGTTCTTGAGATCGACAACCTTCTTGGCCTGACCTCCCGACCGCAGGAAGTAGATGCCCTGCGTATCCGTGAAGTAGATGTCGTCCTTGGTGCTCACGATCAGGTCGTTCAGCGCGTTGAACGGCTTGCCATCGACCTTGTCCGCGAGAGTCGTCACGGCGGCGGGCGGATAGAGCACGGCGACTTTCTCGCCCGAGCTGGGACGCAGCACCGCGATCAAGCGTCCCTTCGAATCCCACCCGAGGCCATTGGCGCCTTCCGCGCTTTCGACGAAGGTCGATCGGTTGCCGGTCAGATCGACTTTCGAAATGTGAGAAACATTTCTCTCGGTCCAAAGGACGCCACTGCCATCGAGGAGCCTGATGGGTCCCTCGGTGCCCTGCACGGGATACGCCACGAGCTCGATGTGCGTGCCAGCGGCGACGACGCCGGGAATCGCGGGTGCGACGACGTCTTTCGGCGGCGGAGGTCCCTGTTCCCCGCCACGGCCGCCGCGCCCACCGCCACGGGCGCCGCCGCGACCGTCCTGCGCATTCGCGATGAGCGAAACGGCCGCGACCATGACGAAGATCGCGAACATCTGCAGATAGCCGACCCGTGGTTTCATCCCTTGCCTCCGATTCAGTTGGTCCGCCTGAAGGCGGACCCTACCGCGCCTTGCTGTCCGGCTGACCTGGGCTTGGAGCCGCAGGCCGTTCACGTCCGGAGTTTGCGACGAGGAACGCGGTCACCGCGTCGATCTCGTCGGGCATGATCTGCGCGCCGCGGCTAATCATGAAGAAGACGAGATCTCTCCACTGTTCGCGTGTTTGCTTATGGACCTGGAGCATCCGACCGAGCGTCGTGTGACACGTGGTGCAGGCCTGCGCCACCACAACCCGGCCCTTCTCGATCTGCGGATTATCGCTGCCCTGGGCACCCGCAGTGCAGGGCCACGACATCACCAGCGTGACCGCGACAAGCGCGAGGCGCTTACCCATTGATCCTCTTCTTGCGGATCTCCGCGATTGAGTGCCGCTGGTACCATGTGGGCTGGCTGATCGGTGCACCATCGACGGCGACATCGACGTCCAGCACGACAGCCTTGCCGTCGCGCATGCTTCGCAGACAGCGTTGCAGCGCCGGCGCGAGATCGGCTGCGCGGGTCACTTTCTCGCCCTTGAGTCCGTAGGCCTCCGCGATCTTCGTGAATTCGACGTTCGGGTCTCCGAGGTATCCGTTGAAGTCCTTGCCGGCGTCGTAGAACGTGCCGCCGTTGAGCATGTTGCGTGCACGGCTCTCGTTATACGAGTGGTTGTTCATGACGACGATGAGCATCGGCGCCTCGTAGCGCGCAATGCTCCACAGCGCCTCGGACTGGTTGAAGAGAAATCCGCCGTCGCCCTGCAGCGCAACGACCTGCCGGTCGGGCAGCGCCAGATTCACGCCGAACGCCGCGGCCACTCCCCACCCGAGTGCATCGCCCTTCGTACGGCCGATTCGCTGCTTGTTCGCGCCGCCCAGTTTCAGCTGCCGGTAAATCTTGTAGTACTGCGTTCCAAGTTCCGGGACGATGACCGCATCCTTGTCGAGCACTTTCTCCAGCTCGAAGCCGACGCGTTCCCAGGTGACAGGACTGCTGTCGAAATTCGCGCGCAGGGCAATCTCTCGCGATTGCTTCAGGCCGTTGGTGAGCGCGGAGACCTGTGCGAGGCGGGTCGATCGAATCCTCGCGATTCGATCGCGGGTGGCTATCGCGTCCACTGCGTCGGACAGATCACGGATCGCCGCGCGAACATCCGACAGAACGGTCATATCGGGCGCAAAGGATCTGCCGAGCGCCTGCGAATCGTGGCTGATGTGGACGAGGCGCCGAGGTCCGCTCGCGGTCAGGCCGCGCTCATCTTCACGTCCCGCGGTGAAGCTCTCGCCGAAACTGATCAACAGGTCCTGTTTGCGCGGATACCGCTGCGCCTGCAGCTCCCCGACAAACAGCGGATGGTCGTTCGGGAAATTCGCGTACAGGCTGTGCATCGTCTCCGCGACGGGAACGGAGAGCTTTTCGGCCAGCGCGAGCATCTCGGCGTGCGCCCCCTCGACGCCGACCTGAGAGCCGACGACGAAGAGCGGGTTTTCAGCTTCCACGAGCCATCGCGCGATCGTCTCGATGACGTCGGCGGGCGCCCGCGATCTGGCGCGCATGGTGGCCAGATCGATCGGATGAATTGGCGCCTCGACCTTCTCGCCTCCCGCGCCGAAGGTCAGCGTCACGGGCCCGCTTGGAGGCCCGAACGCAAATTTAATCGCAAGGCGCAACGTGTCGGTCACGTCCTCGGCATCGAGATCGCCTCTCCATGTTGTGAACGCCTCGGTCGGTCCGAGTGTGTTGTCCCACCACTCGAAGCCATCCTTCCCTTCCTCACGCTGGCCGCCCGAATACGTCAGCAGCAGCGGCACCCGATCCTTCCATGCGTTGTACGTGTTGCTCAACGCGTTCGGAATCCCAACGTGACTTCCGAAGAAGAACCCGAGATTGCGGCTGGCCATCGTATAGCCCGCTGCTGCGGCGACGGCCTGCCCCTCGTGCGTCATGTTGATCACTTGCACGTCGCCCGCCGCGTAGACGGCTTCCCAGAGAGGAACGAATCCGCTCGTGTTGGTGTGGAACAGCGTACGAACGCCGGCGGCCCTCAGCTGCGCGAGCACCGCGCCGGCAGCCGTTCCTCGATAGATTTCGGGCTCTCCTTTTGTCAGGGTGTTGTCAGGTTTCGCTGCCGTCGTTTGCTGCGCCGCTGCACCTGCGACCTGCCCCATTCCCAGTGCGACGCCCGTCGCCGCGGTGGCGGCGAGAAAATCTCTCCTCGACGGCTTTGGGGGGCTGCTCATCAATGCCTGACCTGCTGAACGTGGACACCTAGGTACGCGATTCATCCATGACTGTCAACTACGAATCGCGGTATCCTCTGCCCCACACGTGTCCCGCCGAAGCGACAAGTCGCGAGGGCGGATCGAGGAAAGGGGCGGGAATTGCGACACGCATTTGTCGGCGGTGTAATGGCCGTGGCCGTAGCGCTGGTTGTTTCCTCAGCGGTGATCGCTCAGGCGCCGCCATCACAGGCCAGGCAGGCGAAATCGCCGTGGGTGTATTACCCGCTCGACACCATCTCAGGGGACGGTGGACCGGCGCCGAAGCGCGACCTGTCAGGCACGTGGGCCGGGCCAGGTTCGACGGACGCGATTCCGAGAGGCGCAGCCGCCGAAAGGCCGTCGCTGACACCGCTCGGGCAGCAGGTCTTGAGTCAACGAAAACCAATCGGACGATACGGCCCGGCAGGCACCAACGATCCGACTGCACGGTTTTGCGATCCGCTCGGCTTCCCGCTGAATTTCATCTACCAGAATCGCGCGATGTCGGTGTCGACCATGCCAAACCGGGTCGTCTTCCTTCTGCAGTTCGGCGGCTTCTGGCGTGAAGTATGGACGGATGGACGCGCGCTGCCGACAAAAGTCGGCGGCGACGACAGAGACTCACTCGATCCGACCTATATGGGCTATTCGGTCGGTCACTGGGAGGATGACTACAACTTCGTGATCGACACCACCGGCCTGGACGAGCGAACGTGGCTGCTGCGCGACGGAACACCGCACTCCGTCATGGCACACGTGCAGGAGCGCTGGACGCGCGTCGACCACAACACGATGAAGGTCGCCATGACGATCGACGACCCGAAGATGTTCACCAAGCCGTTTTCGCTCGGAACCTATTACTACCGCTGGGTGCCGAATCAGAAGATCAACGAGTGGTTGTGCGTTCCCTCGGAGACGCTGAAGTACCTGCAGGAGCAGGGCGACCCCGCCGGGAGCTATCCCAACGGGGAGCCACAGCGCCTGGGCGGCGGTGGCCGCGGAAGGTGAGGAACTTGACCATGAGGATGAGAGTTCGAGCATTCGTTCCAGTAATCGCGGGCCTGATGGCGATGGGCACTCCTCTGGCCGCGCACCACGGCGACGCCGCATATTCCGACAAACCGAATGAAATGAAAGGGTGCGTGGTTACCGAGTTCGACTGGATGAACCCGCATTCCCTCATCAAGTTCGACTACAAGACCGCGGCCGGCGAAGTCGAACACTGGACGATGGAGATCGGCAGCCCGCCGTCGATGACGCTGCTCGGCTGGAGCCGTACGACGCTGCGAGCGGGAGACGTCATCACCGCGTACGTGTATCAGGCAAAGAGCGGCGTGAAGGTGGGACGTACCAACAAAGTGATTCTTGCCGACGGTACGGTGCTCGCGGACCGGGACGACTCCACGCCGTCCCGATACGGCGCGGAGCCGCCAAAGTGATTGCGCGCCTCGCACGGGTGTCGGCGCTCGGCCTGTTGACGCTGTGCCTGGCCGCGTCAGCCGACGCACAACGGGGACAGGCGCAGGGTGGGGGCCGGGGAGGAGAGGCGCAGGGCGGGGGTCGGGGCCCTCGACCCGGTCAACTGGGCGGAGCGGTCACCGCACACTACCCTCCCGTCTTCTTCCGCGAGGACTGGAAGTTCGATAAGAGCGTGCCTAACCAGAACAACGAACGGGAGCCGGAGCACACGATCGTGCAGGGCGACGTCAAGAATCCGAATCTTGAAGTTCGACTGTACGGCGACAAAGCCGGCACCCGCACGGTCATTCAGCCCTACAACGAAGACATCACCTACGTGATGTCGCTGCTGTGCACTTCGAACTGGGCGATCACGCTCCGCGACAAGAACAACGATGTCGACTTGAGCGGACTGGCGACCATCAAGTGGCGGACGAGGGTTAGCGGCTTCCATCTGCTCCGCCCGATCCTGAAGCTCGCCGACGGCACGTGGTTGATCGGGGACAAGTCCGTTGGGCTTTCGACGGACTGGGTCGAGTCAGAAATCCAGCTCTACGACATGCGCTGGCGGAATCTCGACATCGAGAACGTGGTCGAAGGGCGTGAAGCGCGCTGGGTAGATAATCCGGATCTGACCCATGTCGAAGAGATCGGCTTCACCGACTTGATGCGCGGCGCCGGCCACGGCTCCGGTGGAGGATCGCGAGTGGACTGGATTCAGGTGACAGGCAACCCAGTCGCTCGCGCGAAGCGGTAAGGGTTCCGCGACCGTAGAGGCGGACCTTAAGGTCCGCCTCTAACAACGTTACGGGTTCGCGTCGGCCGCGCCGCCGCGGCCACCACGTCCGCCCCGGCCGCCACGGCCGCGTCCGTTGTCCACGTCGTTATTTCCGCCACCACCGCCGCTGTCGCGCAGGCTAGTACCGTCGGCCAGCACGACGTGATCGATGCGGCCGACCGGGTTCTTCGACTTCGCCTGATGGACGAACACGGTGATCACATCGCCGGGTGCCACCGACGTCTTGGTCCAGCCAATCAGGCCCAGCGCCGAAGGGCTGCCGAGTTCCGCGGCCCAATGCACGGGTTGTCCCTTGTCGTCCTTCACGTCGAATTCGACGATCGTGTGAGGATTCGCCCACGAGAGCTTGGTGACCGTGGCGTTCTTGAGCTCGACGACCGATCCGTCGTACGCGGCGTTCCCGTGATGGGCGAACACTGGAGAGGAAACCGCCAGCACACCCGCAAAAATCGATAGCGCCGCCAGCCTGGTTGTCATGAGGGTCCTTTCTCTCCGTTACCTGCCGCGGCCCGCCGGCGCGGTGCCGTCCCGGCCGCTCCGCTCGTACTCTTCCTTCGTCTTCTGGTCGAGGTTCTTATAAACTTCCGGCTCTTCGTTCGCCGTGCAGACGTATTCGGTCCAGACGTCGTTGGGATCCTGCGCCAGCGTCCACACATGCGGCGCTGACGTAAACGGCTTCATCAGGACCTCGGGGTCCTCGACGGTCAGCTGGTAGATCAGATAGTTCTTCGACGTCCGGGTGAAGCGCTCGATGACGTGCTCCTTCTCGCTGTGCAGCCACGCATTGGCGTCGCCCGTTCTTCCGACCGAGATATTCCTCATCCTCGTGTCGATCGCAACGGTGTCGATGACGAGCGTGTCGCCTTCCCAGCGGCCGACGGAATCGCCGTTGAAGCTGCTATCCGGATCCGGCGGATGCGGGCGGCCGTCGGTCGGGACCATCCGGATGGTCTGCGGGAATTCCGTGAGCAGCCAGACCCGTCCCGGCACTTGAACGATCTCGAGGGGACCATGCTCGGTCGCCTGCGTGGTGATCGACGTCGGGGTCCCGCCCGGAGGGCAGGTTCCGTACGGCGTCGGATGCTGGTACTTCTCGACGGCGTCAGGCCTGAAGACGGGATTTTCCTGCGGCGTCTTCACCGGATCGAATTGCCGCATGATTGGCTCAGGGATCCGGTAGGCGCCCTGCAGCATCCGCCCTGCGTGGTTCGGATAGTAGCGTCCCGACAGATCCGGATGACCGTCGCGCGTGCGCGGCGTCGGCCCCCCGGGCTCCAGGATTTTGACCTTGTCGAAGTCGCCGGCGATCTTGACGCCCGGTTTCGCGGTCAGCGGCCCGGTATCCGCGCCGCGTCCTTGCCCGCCGCCGCGTCCCTGTCCGCCGCCCCGCTGCGCAACCGCGGGCATGGCTGCGACACAGACCGCCGCGATGATCACGCTGGAGGCGAACGCTCGTCTCAGTCCAATCATGTGCGCGTCCTCAGAAGTTCAACTTGTCGGGCGTAATGTTCCGCTCGGGAAGCTGGCCGACAATCCGCAGGATGCCGTCCGCGAGCTTGATGTATTCGGCCGCGCCGCGCTGGCCATCGGCGGGGGCCACCTTCGCGGGACACGCCCGCGCATTCATCTCCTTGCCCATGTTCGCGGTGAAGTCTTGCCGGGTCGTCCCGTTCCGCTTCAGTGCGTTCGGCGTGATCATCTCGAGACGCCAGTTCACCGTGGTGCCGCCGGCATCCTTGACGTCCATCTGAAGGTAGGCGTGCGGGTTTTCCCAGATGACGCCCGTCAGCGTGCCCTTCAGATCCATGCACTTCGTGCCGTCGAACTCGACGTTGAAGCCGTGGTGCGCGGATGCGGTTCCCGCCCAGGCGAGGAGATAACATGCGGCCACCACCACACCGGCAAGCCTGATTTTCATCGCGTTCTTCCTTCCAATTCCGAGTCGGAGTACGGTGATGACCCGACTCACATCAGCACTGCCGACGCGTGAGTCGGAACATCACCGTACTCCGACTCGGGTTAGATGTCTCTCGCGGCCTGTATACGCGACCGCCTCGCATGCTGTCAAGATTACGGGGCGGCCGCTTTCGCCTTCGGCGCAGCGGGTTTCGCGAATTGCGCTGCCTCGATGCGGACGTTCGGCTGCACCTGGCTCAGCTCGATCGTCGATCGGCCGTCCGTCCAGGTGATGACGCGCTTGAACGGTACCTTCACGCCGGCCACATCGCGGTAATCCGAATAGTCGATCTGCGTGGGGATGACGCCGACCGCCGTGTCGACGAACCGAACCTGCCGGACGAGCAGACCCGATTCGCTGTCAAAGTACAGCTTTGCTCCGGTCGCGCCACGAGCGGCGTTCTGGATGACCTCAACCGGCTGATCCTCGATGCTGACCGACGGGAAGCCGGTGCGCCACTGGAAGTCCTGTTTGATGCGCGCGGGGAACGACAGCGAGGCGTCCATCTTCGCGCCCTCGAGATCGCCGCCATCCAGCGGGAGTACGCGCATCAGCTTGTCCGCCGCGGCAATCCATCCGTTCCTGCCGTCGAAGGTCGTCACGCTGTCGCCGTTCTGCGTGTGGACGACCATCGTCATCTGATTCGGCGAGTTGGCGAAGATATCGACAGGCACCTTCGCCGAGAGCGTGTCGTACCCCTCGTAGGTGCCCTTCGCGACGAAGGTGGTGAGCCGCGCCACCTGCGCGGCCCCGCCGATGGCCTGGATGTATTTGTCCAGAATCTGATCGGCTGAAATCTTCTTCACCGACTGCACCGGTCCGGCGGGAACCACTTCGACGCGGTTGGGATCGTCCTCGGGGACACTATATTGATCGAGCAGGCTGGGGACCGCCTCCGGCCGATCGCTTGCGCGGTGGCAGGTATAACAGGTCACCAGCTTCCGGCCGCCGAAATTCGCCTGATTGATTTGATTGACCATCAGAACCATTCGCCGCGCGGTTTGTTTCCTCGGCGTGTCGATGGCGTACCCCTCGAGGCTTTCGCTCTGCGGCGAATGGCAATCGATGCAGTTCAAGTTGGTCGCGGCGGAGAAGAACCCCATCGTGTTCATGAACTCCTTGACGGGGATCCCTTTGAGCACCTGAATATTCTTGAAAACATCCTCCGCCATCAGGGGCTTTTCCTGACCGCGGGCCGACACGGCGATGAGCAGACAGGCCGCGGCGAGAGCAAGTCCCTTGTTCATCGCTTCGTCGGGTCTCCGTTGGTCACGCCGAACGCCGGATCGCTGATCGTCTTCATGTAGTTGATCATTTCCGACGGCACGCACATCTGCTCTTCCGCTTCCTGATCGGGGATCCACCGGTACTCGTTCTTCGAGAGCACGAACGGCTTGCTGAAGACCTTCGGGTCGTCCACGGTGACAACCATCTGCAGATGATTGTGATCGACGCGCGTATAGCGTTCCTCGATCTTGGCGTCGAGGCTGTGGGGATGGCCGGCTTTGTCCAGCCACGTGGAATCGTTCACGCCAACCGTGTTGATGACAAGCGTGTTGTCGCCTTCCCAGCGGCCGACTGAATAGCCGTAGTACCGCGAGGGCACCCCGCCGGGGACGTCGAATTTTGTTGGCAGCGGGTGTTTGCCGTCCATCCAGACGTACCGCCAGATTCGCTGATACTGATGCAACACCACGATCCGATCAGGGCCCATCGTCCCGAACGCGAGGCCGCGCGTCTCGAACACGGTGTTCCTGGGGATGCCGAGTGGATCGCACGTGTTCATCGGATCGTTCGAGTGGCCCGTGCCGACTTCGGTTTCGGGCTTGTTGAGCGCGAATAATTTCTGACCGGCCGGCGTCAGTGCGGGAATTTCCCCACGATCGGGTGTCAGGTTGCCGGCCCAGGAGCCGCTGACATCGCGCACGGGTGCCGGCCCACCGGGAGTGGGATCCGGTTTCAACCGGTTGCCGTTGTACAAACTGTCTTTGCTCGGGAGTTTCGTTCCCTGAGCCATGGCGACGGACGCAAACGCCAGCAGAACGAACAGGCGGATGACGGATCGCACAAACGAGTGACGCATCTCGAGATCCCCTCCTTGACGCGGCGTGATTTGAACACGAATCTTGGGCGGATGTATAGTCCGGCGCGCGCGGACGATTAGAATGTAGCTCTTCGTGTGCTTCGTGCGTGCCACGAAGCGGCCGTCGTGGTGCAAGGAAAGGACATGAGATGAAGCTCAGTCGGTGGACAACCGTGTGTGCGGCAGCGCTGGCAACGATGTGGGTGCTGGTCAGCGTCTCGGTCTCGGGTCAGGCGCGTCCAGCCGCGCAGACCGGAGCAGCACAGGCCGGAGCACAGCCGGTACAGCTTTCGGAACAAGCGTTCAAGAACGTCACGGTGCTCAAAGGCATTCCCGTCCGCGAGTTCATGAACACGATGGGGTTTTTCTCTGCGTCGCTCGCCTTCAACTGCACCGACTGCCACGGCGGCGCCAGCGCGAGCGACTGGGCCAACTACGCCCTCGACACTCCGTTGAAGAACCGCGCGCGGCAGATGATCAGGATGGTCAACGCGATCAACGAGGCGAATTTCGGCGGCCGGCCGTTCGTCACCTGCTACACCTGTCATCGCGGGAGCCAGAGGCCGAAGGCAATCCCGAGCCTCGCCGTGCAGTACGGTGAGCCGCCGCCCGACGATCCAGACGAAGCGGAGGCGATCCCTGGGACACGTGTGACGGCGACCGCCGATCAGATTCTCGACAAGTACCTGCAAGCGATCGGCGGCGCGCAGGCGCTCGGCAGGCTCACGAGCTTGACGGCCAAAGGCACCTACGAAGGATTCGACTCGGATTTCGCGAAAGTGCCCGTCGACCTCTACGCGAAGGCACCGAACCAGCGGGCGATCGTCGCCCACATGGCGAGCGGCGATTCGGCCACGGTCTACGACGGCCGCGAGGCGTGGCACGCGGCGCCGAAAGACCTTTCGCCGGTCGCGATGATTCCGCTCGTGGGCGCCGATCTGACCGGCGCGCGTGTGGATGCGCAGCTGACGTTCCCTGCGGCGATCAAGCAGCTCCTCACCGGCTTGCGTGCGGATTTCCCCGCCGTCAGCATCGACGACAAGCCCGTGTTCGTCGTCCAGGGAACCATCGATCGCGTGCCCGTGAAGCTGTACTTCGACAAGACGTCAGGACTGCTCGTGCGGCAGACGCGGTACGCACCGACCGCCGTCGGCACCGTTCCGTTGCACGTGACCTATTCCGATTACCGCGACGTACCCGGGGCCGGCGTCAAAGTTCCGTTCACCTGGCAGATGACGTGGGTCGATGGCCAGTACACGGTCAACCTGGAGTCGGTGCAACCCAACGTGGCGATTGACGCGGCGAGGTTTGCGAAGCCGGCTGCACCTCGCTAGAGTGGTTCGTAGAGGCCGGCTTTAGCCGGCCTTCCCGCCTCTTCTCTCGGCGATAGACGCGGTTGCGTAAAGGCGGCGGTTGCGTAGAGGCGGGTCTTCAGACCCGCCTTTGCTCGCGATCAGCCTGTCTCTGCTCGTCTGCGCGGGTCAAACCGCGGACTCTTCGTCTGGCTAAAGTCGAAACCACGGTAGCGTGAGGTACAGGCAGCCGATCATCGCCGCCACGGGAATCATCCACGCCCACCCCGACCAGAACCATCGTGCGCAACGCTCGGGCAAGAGCGCGGCGCCCAAGCCGAATATAAGCGCTGCCAGCGCGGCCGTTGCAGTCCAGCCGTACCAATACATCGCGGGTAGAAAGCTCCCCATCGACGGGGCGACCGTGTCGCGCGAATGGTGCGTGCCCCAAAGCACGACGCCAATTGTCGGATAGACGGTGAACAGCGCGAGATTTTGCTTTCTGTCGCCCTCAACAGGATCGATAGTCGGCGAGACAACGGGCAATGGATATTCCAGAACGCCGGGTCATACCGGCACCCATGGGGCTATGTGAGACGAGCAGAGCGCATCCTTGGCGTATCGCTCGTGTCTACGAGGCCGGGCAAGGGACGCACCCGAGGTGCGGTGCTCAGCAACGAAGTCAAGGCCACAGTTGGATGCATCGTCGCTCGGTTGACGAAACACCAACTCTAACGATCGCAGCATGTTGTGCGACAGTGCTTTTCGGTGCAGTCGCGTCGCGCGGACTTTGAGTCCTGTGTTTCATTTCCGCCACGGTCGGCAGCGGGCGACTGCCTCTTCCGAAGTCGAGGCGGAAATGCGAAGTGAGCAGAGCTGCGGCTGTTTGGGCTTCCAAATGTCGGTGCCGCTGACTACGTGCACCGAGAGGGACTGGCGTGATCTCCGACGCGTTCACAACGCAACCAAACATTTGCACCGCGGTGGCCGCACAAGAAGTAAATCACTCTAACTCCGAAGTTATCTCCGCTCGGATAAAGACGCACGTATTCAATACGTCAAGAAATTGCCTCAGTGAAAGGTCGAAAAGCCGCAGCGCTTTGTGGACATCACGAAAGCCATTCAGGAGCAACCACCGCTTAAATTGCCTTCGGGTGAGTTCGAGATCGTCGGAATACTCCCAAAGCTCAGTTGCATGAACTGAGCTTCTTCAATAGTGGGCGGTGTGAAGGCGTTGGCCTGTTCAACATGCCCAGCCCAAAAGCACGTTTCTATGGGAACTGGCGAGCACCACTTCAAGTGGACCCACAACATACGCGGGATTAACAGCGCTGAATATCAGCGACCTGCAAGATCGGCGCGGGAGGCCGCGTGGTCACGAACGGTCGACTGCGAGCGCCGCGATCAGCGACAGCTGACAAAACGCGGCGTCGAGCTTGGAGGCCGTGAGTGAATACGCGGCCGCGCGCCTTCCTGTTTCCTCACAGAGCGTGAACGTTGTTGTTCCTCGCCAAGTAGTAGATGTTCTGTCCCGTATCATGGTGAACATCGAGGAGGGTCAATCCATTCGCCTTTAGCAGTTCCCGATATCCGTCGATGCTGAACGACCAGTAGTGGAATGGCACACCGTTCATCGGTTCGCCTTCCTTGTCACCATCCTCATCGCCCGCGGTGAACAGAAATAGTCCTGCCGGCTTGAGGACCGATGCGATTGTCGCAATCGCTCTACGCTGCTCCTCATGCGGCAGGTGAAAGACGACACCCCACGCGATGGCTGCGTCGAACAACCGGCCTTCGAAGTCGGCGGATTGAATTGGACCGCAGATGAACGGAGTTCCGGGGCAGTTCGTCTTGAAGCGTTCCAGCATTCGGGGCGAGCTATCGATGCCAAGGACATTGCATCCAGCGTCGAGCAGTATTCTCGTCAACGGGGTTCCGTTCCCGCAGCCGACATCCAGAACCGACGCTCCAGGCGGCAACCGGGCAATCAGTGATTCAAGTTCAGGGATTCCAGCTGGTCCCAGGCGCTCCGTCGCATACCAATCCGCAATGAGATCGTATTCATGCATACGCGATTCGGAACGGCCGCGGATTAGGGGCTCACGCACGACCAGAGAAAATTCTTGTGCGACGATCGCGCGAGGCCACGTGTTTACGAGCGGCCGACTGCGCCTGTCACGCCGAAGCCGAACGCATTAGAAATCGAACTGCAGACTGACCTTCGCGAATCGCGCGGGCATGATCGTGGTCGGCTGCCGCCATGCGGCGCCGAACGTGTTGTTCTGCGCCAGGATCGTGCTTACGTTGAGCGCGTTGTAGAGATCGAGGCTGGCCGTCGTCCGCGTCCTCCCGGATCGAAGCACCTTGCCCACGCGGAAGTCGACCTGGTTGAGGCGATCGCCGAACACCGTGTTCGGATCGATCAGGGCGACGGAGACGTTCGCGGCGCCGCCTGACAACGGCCGGCCGAGTGTCTTCGCCGCTTCCGCCGTCGGCAGATTGTAGTTGGCCAGGATCGGGGAACCGGGCAGGTTCTGCAGCGTGCCGCTGACCAGGACGTCGATGCGCGGGATGGTGTACGACCCGAGGAACTTAATCTGCGTGAGCCAGCTCGTCGCGTTGTGGCAGAACTGGAGGGGCCGGATGGCGGCCGTGGTGACCAGACCTGAGGTCGCCCGCGACTCCGCCGGTTCCGGGACCTTCGCAAGCAGCGCGCAGTTGTCGGTGACTGTCCGCCCAGTGCTCGTGCCGCCCTGCAGCAGCACTCCGGGAACGAATCGTGTCGCGAAATTCACGTCGACGCCGTGCCAGTACTCCACCTGATCGCCGTAGTTTTTCGCGAGCGTGACGAAGTTGTCCGACGCAAGACCGAACTTCGCCGGGTTGAGGTTATACATCCCACGGACCGCGTATCCGCCGCCGCCAGGAAGACGCGGATCGGAGGGCGCCGCCACGTCGAACTTGTCGAAGTCCGCAGGCGAGAGGACGCGGTTGTCGGTCACGCGAGCGTTGCCGTAGGTGCGGCGGAAGTAGCTGACATCGACCGACGTCCGCGCCAGGACCTCGTGCTGCACGCCGGTCGAGAATTCCCAGTTGAATCCCCTCTTGCCCCAGCCATGGAGAAGATTTGGATCGTAGGTCGCGCCCGGCACAGGCAGGCCGAAGCTCGCATTCGCCATGGCGCCGCATTCACCGTTGGCGACCGGGCTCATGAGATTGCAGTCGGGCACGTAATCGCGGTTCGTGTCGGTCCACGCGCGCGTGGTCTGCGTGATCAAGCTGCTGAGCGGATTCGGGTCCTGCGCGATCGGCGCACCGGCCGAGAGGCTTTCGAGGTACCGGTTGAGACTCACCTTGATCGCGGTCTTGCCGTTCCCGAAGAGATCGTACGCGGCCCCGACATGCGGCGTCAGGTCGTGCCACGACACGAACGCGTGCTGCGCGGGGAAGGTGAGATCGCGCGCCGGCGTCAATGGCGATGGCCCCAGGTGCTGTTCCGGCCAGCCGATCGACGCGTAGCTGTATCGCAGGCCGTACGATGCCGTCAGGTGCCGGATGATCCACTTGTCCTGCGCGAACACGCCCATGTTGTGTTCCATGTTCGTGTCCGTATAGATCGGAAACGCACGCTCGCTCAGCTGATTCGGGATGCCGTTGTTCAGGCGATAGCTCAGCGAATTGAGGTTCTGGTAGGTGAAACCGTTCCATCCGCTGGTGTGGTTCATCCCGACTTTCACGTTGTGCGACCCCGTGATGTACGACGCCGCGAAGCGAATGTGCGTCGTCTTCGCCGGCTGCAGCCGATGGGTCTCGAGCGAGCGGAACTTCAGGCCTGTGGTCTGCTCGGTCGCGGGAATCATCACCGGGCTCAGGCCGCTCAGCGGAAGAAGATTGCTGGCGGCTCGGTACCGATTGATGCCCGCCTCGAGCAGGATTCGATTGGTGACCGGCGAGCTCCAGTCGATCTGCACCTGCCGCTGCAGGGGATAGATGCGATTCTCCGCCGCTTCCGGCGCAAGCGTCAGGCTGACGCTCGTCGGCGCGTAGCTGACGCTGTCTTCGTTCCAGTTGACGCCAATCTTGTTCTTGGTCGACACCTGCCATGTGAGCCGCAGCTGGCCGCCTTTCCAGATTGACGGGTTCGCCGCCGGCTTGTTCAGGTCGGGCTCGAACACCCAGACGTTCGGGTTGTTCTGGTTCTTGTCGTAGTACATGCCGGTCGCGTAGTTCGCGGAATTCTTGTACCGGCCGGAGACGAAGAACCACACCGTGTCCTTCTTGATCGGTCCGCCGAGGCCTGGATTGAAGTCGAAGTTGTCCTTGAGACGATCTCCGGACGTGACGCCGCTATCCTTCAGCGCCTTCGTGATGTTGTCGGCCTGCCAGGATGGACGTGCGTAGCTGGTGAACAGCGCGCCGCTAAACGTGTTCCCGCCGTCGCGCGGGATGACGTTGATGCGCACGCCGCCGGTCGTGTACTCCGCGCCGGCAGATGCAGTATCCACGCTGACTTCCTGTGTTCCGATCGGATTGATGTTGACCGGCGTGGAGAAGCCCGTCCCGGACTGGCCGACGGTCTCGATGCCGTTGCGGAGCAGGACCTGATCACCCGTGCGGCCGCCGTGAATGGCCACGCTGCCGATCGGACTCCCCGACGATGACGATCCGCCGACGTCCTGATTGGTGAGACCGCTGCGGGACACGCCCGGAATGAGCGCGGCCATGTCGTACGCGGTGCGGCTGGTCGGGATGTTGTCGATGATCTCGCGATCGATGACGCGCTCGCGCTTCGTGTTCTGCACGTCGACGAGCGGCGTCTCGCCGGTGACCGTGATGGTCTCTTCGAGCGCGCCGACTCGCAGGTCGGCGTCAATCTTCGCGGTGAACGAGCCCGACAGCACGACGCCGTCGCGCTTCACGGTATTGAAGCCCGGCAGCGTGAACGTCACCGTGTAGGTCCCGGGCACGAGGTTGACGACTTGATACTGGCCCGTCCCATCGCTGACCACCGAGCGCACCTTCTCGATGAGCGCGGGACTGCTGGCTTCGACCGTGACGCCGGGCAGGACCGCCCCGGACGTGTCTTTCACGACACCGGAGATGCTGGCTTGCGCATACACGTGAGTCGGGAAGGTGAGCAGGAAAATCCAAGTGGCCAACCGGGTCGGGTTCGCGAGAACTCTCATGTCGCCTTCCTCGTTGCGTGGATGAAGAAGACCGTGGTTGTCTGCGACCAGCCGGCCGCCTCGCGCGAAACCGCGCGGGCGGCCAACTAGTCGGAACAGCAGCGAGCGATTCGGCGCGTCGTTCAGAAGGTGAACCTCGCGCCCATCATCGCCTGGCGGGGGAACCCGCCGCCGCCTCTCAGGTTCGTCAGCACGAGGTACGTCGCCGACAGCCGCCGGTCCGTCGATCCAGGTAAATTCGTCCCAGATACACTCGTCGACGGGTTCTCGAAGTTCGCGCGGTTCGTGATGTTGTAGATGTCCAGGAAGAGCTCCAGCGCCCTTTGCTCTCTGATCGGGCGCCGCCAGCCGGCCCGAACATCGACCTGGAAGTAATCGGGACCGACCGCACCGTTCCGTCCGCCCTTGTACTTCACGTTTTTCATGGAGTCCGGGGCGGTTCCGCTGTACGTCCCGGCGGGTACCGGATCGATGAGCTCGCCGTTCCGATCGGCGTCGATGCTGCTGTCGTAGATCGTGAACGGTGCGCCGCTCATGTACCGCGCGGTGCTGGACAACATCATCCCGCCGGTTTTCGGAACCTGCGCTTGGGCGCCAAGCGACAAAATGTGCCGGCGGTCCACGTTGCTCGGCCCCCGAAACGCGTCCAGGTTGAGGTTGGTCATGGCCTGATACGTGTTCTTGTCATTCTGATCGTTGGCCGTGCCGACGGCTTTCGACAAGGAGTACGAGAGCCGGCCCGACCAGTTATTGGCGAAGCGTTTCTCGAGCGAGAGGTTCAACGCGTTGTAGACCGACTCGCCTGTGTTCTCCATGACCCAGACCTGTTGGACGTAGGTGTCCCCGAGCACGCCAAACGCATCGGACCGCGTAAGGGCACCCGTACGGCTCGTATCGATGCGCAAAGCCGGGTTGAGATTGCGCGCCAGGAACATGTCCTTGTTCTGCATGTGGATGTAGTCGACATGAGCCGCGAGCGACGATGCAAGCTCCCGAACGTAGCCCAACGTGAACTGGTGCGCGTACGGCAGGCTGCGATTCGGCGAGTCGAAGATGACGACGCCGTCGTTCCTGACGGGCACGCCAGGAGGGTACGCCTGGTTGAGCAGCGTACGATTGACGACTGGCCCATTGACCAGGTACGGGTCGGTCGGCAACCGTCCAGCGGTCGGACCAGGATCGGCGCTGTTGATGGGGAACATGACCGTGGCCGACGTCGTGTACTTGCCGAATTCCAGCGTGTCGTCGAGGGCTCCCAGAATCGTTCTGTTGTAGAAGATGCCGTACCCACCTCGCACGACCGACTTGCCGGCCTCGTCCAACGAGTGAGTGATCCCGACTCTCGGTGACACGTTGTTCTTATCCGTCGGCGATTTCTTGCTGCCTTTGAACAGCGGGTTGCCGGTTTCGTCGAGCGGGATGATCTCGAGATCGTAGCGAACCCCGAGGTTCAGGGTCGTCCGCGGGCTCATCCTCCATTTGTCCTGCGCGTACGCTTCGTAGGTGTGGTTGTTGATGAACTCGTTGAACGTCCCCGTGCGGATGGAGAATCGTTCGGGGTAGGTCCGCGGGTTGGCCGCGTCGAACGCGAGATCCCCGTTGAACGTGAACGTGCCGTTCTCGTTTCGCTGATCGACTCGCCGGAGTTCGGTGTAGTTGTAACGGACCCCGAACTTCATGTCGTGGTCGCCCCGCTTGCCCGGGTGGAACCAGGAGTAATCGTCTTCGATCTGATAGTTGTTATCCCACGGCCCTTGCGACTCGGTGCTGGCCTGCGCGAAGAAGCTCGTGTACGCGAGCTGCGGCGGACAGAGGGCCTGATTGCCCGCGGCCTCTTCTTTGAACTTGAAGCCGGCCTTTCCGCCTGCGGTCCCCTGGGCGCGGAAGCATGCATTGCCGTGCCACCAGTGCTCCCACGTTCTCGCCACGCGAACCGTATTGACGCGAGCGTTGCCGAGCACGCTCGTCAGGGTGCCGACCGCGGTCTGATCCAGGTCGGTCTCGTCCTGGTATGACTCCAGCGTCTGACGATTCCCGATGGTAAACCACTGCGGGGCCCACTCGCGCAGCCAGCGGACCGCCCACGTGTGGTTAGCGTTGATCTGATGGTCGAAGCGGACGAGCGTGTTCCAGTCTGTGCGGTCTTCGGCGATCGAAAAATTGAGCGCCGGCCGCGTCGGGAACACTCGTGTCCGGTTCGGGTTGTCCACCTGCCGCTCGAGGCTGACGAAGAAGTGCGCCTTGTTCCTGACGATCGGCCCGCCGAGCACGCCGCCCCAGTCGCGTCTCACAGCCGTTGGCTTGGTCAGATGCTGGGTCCGGACGAAGTAGTCCGCGGCCGTCAGCTTATTGCTCGCCCCCTCCGCGAACAGCACACCTTTGAACTGGTTCGTCCCCGCTTTGGTGACTGCATTGACGATGGCGCCGCTCGCGCGGCCGAACTCTGCATCATACATGCTCGTCAACACCTGGAATTCCTGGATCGCTTCGAGCGGAGTGCGTACCTGCGCGCCTGCGCTGGTGCCGAGGGCGTCGTCCGCGTTGTAGCCGCCGTCGACCGCGACATTGTTGTTCTGCGAGGTCTGGCCGGCGGACACGATCGTGTCATTGCCCATCTGGTTGGACGGTGAAAACTGAATCCCCGGGAGAAGGGCGACCGCCGCGAAGAAGTTGCGATTCATCGCGGGCAGCTCACTGAGCTC
>Ga0075418_10002038_pt1 | contig 22959 bp, 20 predicted proteins | sample SoiMetdeltSBSDD2_FD_81776 | JGI IMG/M metagenome (GOLD analysis project Ga0075418, IMG submission 81776) | Bulk soil microbial communities from a Populus tree surrounding site in Tennessee, USA - Soil MetaG P. deltoides SBSDD2 | ecosystem: Environmental > Terrestrial > Soil > Tree plantation...
GCCCAAGCTCACGATCCCCTCGCCGAGCATGGTCCACTGGCGTGGGGGCCGTGCCGCGATCGACGAGGGCGTCTACCCGGAGATCGACGGCTTCTGGGCGGATCTCACGGCTGCCTACCGCGAGGAGGTGCGCCGTCTCGGCGAGCTCGGCTGCACGTATCTCCAGCTCGACGACACGAGCCTCGCCTACCTGAACGACCCGGCCCAACGAGAGCACGCCGCCGCGATCGGGGGCGACCCCGACAGCCAGCACGTCGAGTACATCCGCCACATCAACGAGGCACTCCGCGGGCGTCCCGCCGGGATGTCCGTGACGACCCACATGTGCCGGGGGAACTTCCGCTCCTCGTGGGTCGCCGAGGGCGGGTACGACCACGTCGCAGAGGCTCTCTTCTCCGAGCTCGAGGTCGACGGCTACTTCATGGAGTGGGACGACGCGCGCTCCGGGGGTTTCGAGCCGCTACGCCTGCTCCCCGCGGGCCCGAAGCAGGTCGTCCTCGGCCTCGTCACGACGAAGCGCGGCGCTCTCGAGTCGAAGGACGAGTTGAAGCGCCGGATCGAGGAGGCGAGCCGCTTCGTCTCCCTCGACCAGCTCTGCCTCTCGCCGCAGTGCGGGTTCTCCTCGACCGTCGACGGGAACACGCTCAGCCGCGAGGAGCAGGCTGCGAAGCTCCGGCTGATCGTCGAGGTCGCCGACGACGTCTGGGGGCGCTGAGGCGTGCCGATCCGACGGGGCGGCGCGAGGGCCCGAATCGTCTGAATAGTCGAACAGTGTCTCGACAAGTCGACGATTTCGTGGTTAGCTCACCGCGTGACTGACGGTCGGTCACGAGCCAACGGAGGGGTCAGCCCTCGGGCGTCGGAGATCTCGGACTGACCGGTCACGGGACCGGCTGCGGATCATGGGCGGCCCACGAGGAAGGAGGATGTCCGTGAAGCGGTTCTGGTTGGTTGCGGCCGTTGGTGCCCTCGCGGTGCTCACGGCGGCATTGGGCGGGTCAACCGCGTACGGCGGGTCGAGCGCTGCCGCACCGATCAAGGTCGGCGTGCTCACGTCGCTCACCGCGAACTTCGCACCGTGGGGGATTCAGTTCCGCGCGGGAGCGGCGATGGCGGTGAACGAGATCAACAGGAAGGGCGGCGTCAAGGGACGGCTCTTGAACCTCGCCGTGGCCGATGACCAGTCGATCCCGAACGGCGGCATCGACGGCTTCAGGAAGCTCACGCAGGAGGACAAGGTCGTCTCGGTGGGAGGCGTGGTCGGCAGCAACGTCGGTCTTGCCACCGCCCGACTCGCCGAGCAGGCACAGGTGCCGCTGTTCCTGCTGCGCGCGGGGGACGACAAGATTCTCACGATGCAGAGCCGGTACACCTTCCGCACGTGCCTGCCTCCTGCACAGGAGGACGCCCCGCCGATCCTCGACCTCGCCCAGGCACGTGGAGTGAAGAGCGTCGGCGCGATCGTGGCCGACTACGCCTGGGGTCAGGCGTTCAAGGCAGCTCTCCAGGACACGTTCGAGGGCGTCTCGGGCATCAAGCTGAACATCCAGGTGGCGCCCCTGCCGGCGACGGACTTCACGCCGTACCTGCGTGCGTTGGGCAACGTCGGGATGATCGTGGCGACGGGGCATCCGCCGGGCGGCGGGGCGATCCTTGCTCAGGCAGGTCAGCTCGGGATGAAGGCACCGGTGATCGGCGCGTATTCGCCGTTCGGTCTCACGCAGAAGGCCGCGGGGGCGTCGGCGTACGGCCGCTGGGCGGACTTCAAGTGCATCAACGTGGGCAGCAAGGCATACCGGGCACTCGCCAAGCGGTACCTCAGGACGTTCCCCCAGAACGGGTTCTTCGAGGACGAGGCGATGCAGGGCTACGCCTACGTGAAGGTCATCGCGGAGGCGGTCGGCGCGGTCGGCGCGGACCCGAAGAAGGTCTCGGCGTACGTCCATACCCACACGTTCAACATCCCCGGCTACGCGTTCCCGCTCCGGTGGACGGCGTGGGGCGAGCTCGCGGCGCCGGCGCCGTACCTCGTGGTCCTGACCAAGGGGCCGGCACCCGACCCGGCGCTGAACAAAGCGGGTGACTGGTGGCCGAGGAACCTCTCGAAGTCCAAGCCCCTGACCCCCTACCGGCCGTAGCGTCGGAGGCCCCATCTGCTCCTCGAGGTTGACGCGGTCACGAAACGCTTCGGCGGCCTCCCGGCCGTCGCGGGCGTGACGTTCGGGATCGACGACGGCGAGATCGTCGCCGTCGTCGGTCCCAACGGGGCCGGCAAGAGCACGCTCCTCAAGCTGATCGGCGGTCTCGACCGTCCGACGTCCGGCAGTATCCGACTCGACGGCGAGCAGGTCGGCGACCTCGCCGGGCACCGTGTCCGCCGCAAGGGGATCGCGATGGTCATGCAGACGCCGCTCTCGTTCGGCTCGCTGACCGTGCTGGAGAACGCCCTCGTCGGCGCGATGTACGGGACCGGTCACGGGGTCGTGGGCGAGCAGGAGGCGAGACGGCGCGCGCACGAGGCGCTGGCGTTCGTGGGGCTAGAGGCGCGTGCCCGGCAGCCGATCAAGAGCCTGAACCTCCATCAGCAGCGGTTCCTCGAGCTCGCCAAGGCGCTCGCGGGGCGGCCGCGGCTGCTCCTCCTCGACGAGGTGATGGCCGGTCTCAACGAGACCGAGCTCGCAGCCTCCGTCGAGATCGTCCGGAGGGTCCGCGACGAGCTCGGGACGACCATCGTGTGGGTCGAGCACGTGATGAGCGCGGTGATCCAGCTCGCCGAGCGGGCCATCGTCCTCAACTTCGGCGAGATCCTCACCGAAGGGGTGCCCGACGACGTGATGCGACATCCCGCGGTGATCGACGCGTACCTCGGGCAGGCCGCCGATGCTGCTTGAGGTCCGGGGGCTCGGTGCCGGCTACCTCGGCGAGAAGGTCGTCTCCGACATCGACTTCGAGGTCTCACCGGGCGAGGCGGTTGCGATCGTCGGGTCGAACGGCGCCGGCAAGTCGACGCTGCTCCGCGCGATCGCGGGCCTGCTCAGGCCGATGGAGGGGCGGGTGCGCCTCGAGGGGCGCGACCTGACCCGGCGCCCCGCCCATCGCATCGCGAGGGCCGGGATCGCGTACGTCCCCGCGGAGCGGCACCTCTTCCCGGCGATGACGGTCAAGACGAACCTGGCGCTGGGCGCGTACCCCCGCAGGCCCGATCGCAGCGCGCTCGAGCTGGTCTACGGCCTGTTCCCCCGTCTGGAGGAACGGCAGCGACAACGGGCGGGCACGCTCTCCGGCGGCGAGCAGCAGATGCTGGCGGTGGGGCGCGCGCTGATGTCGCGACCGAAGGTGCTGATGCTCGACGAGCCGACGACGGGGCTCGCGCCGAAGCTAGCGCGCGCCGCGTTCAGGGCGCTCGAGGGGCTCAAGGCGACCGGGCTGACGTTGCTGATCGCAGAGCAGCAGGTGCCCCTCGCGCTGTCGGTGGCCGATCGTGGCTACGTGCTCGAGAACGGGCGCATCCGCCTGGAGGGCAGTCCCGAAGAGCTCGAGGCGAACCCCGAGGTCCGACGCGCCTACCTGGGCGTGGCATGAGCCGCAGGCACCCGGGGGCGGAGGAGCCGGCATGAAGGCGGTGATCCTCGACGGGATCGTGCTGGGCCTGGGCTTCGGGCTGCTCGGCGTCGGCCTGACGCTGGTCTACGGCCTCGGCGGCGTCCTCAACCTCGCCTACGGGGAGATCGCGGTGTTCGGTGCGATCGTCGTTTCCCAGGTAATGGACAGGGGGGCGCCGACGCTCGTCGCGGCCGGGGTGGGCATGCTGGCGGCCGCCGCGCTCAGCGTCCTCCTCGACCTGACCCTGATGCGGCCGGTGTACCGCCAGACGGGCGAGGAGAGGACGCTCCTCGGGCTCTTGCTGACATTAGGCGTTGCCTTCGTGATCGTCGGGCTGCTCAACTGGAAGTACCCGACCGGCGCCCTGTACATCTTCGTCGGCGGTGACCCGATCTCGATCGCAGGAGTGCCGATGGCCGCGGGGAGCGTCTGGGCGTCGGTGATCACTCTCGGCGTCGCCGGCGTCCTGCTCGTCTTCTTCGGTCTCACGACCTTCGGCCGCGGCGTTCGCTCGGTGATCCAGGACGAGACCGGCGCGCGGCTGGTCGGGATCAGCCCGTCGCTCGTGCGCACGCTGATCTTCGCGTTGAGCGGCGGTCTCGCGGGGCTCGTCGCGGTGACGCGGTCGATGTCCGCGCCGCTAACGGTCACGGCGGGCTTCGACCTCACGACCTTCGCGCTGATCGTCGCCGTCGTGGGCGGGCTCGGCAGCGTCGCGGGGGCGTTCCTCGCGGGCGTGCTCCTGGGCATCGTCGACAACGTCAGCGCGCACTACATCGGCGAGTACATCACCGCGATCGTCCTGCTGGCCGCGGCGGCGATCACGATCCTGGTGCGGCCGCGAGGCCTGCTTGGGCGGTAGCGCCGTGTCGGCTGCTCCCGGCCCGCGGCCACGCGGCCCGCGCCTCGCGAGGCTGCTCACCCGCGCCCTGCTGCCGATCGCGGTCGCGGCGGCGATCCTCGTCGTCCTGCCGCCGCTCTGGTTCGGGGACTCGCCCTACACGACGGGGCTCGCGGTGGAGGCGCTCGTGTTCGGCTGCTACGCGGTCGGCTTCAACCTGATCTTCGGCAGCACGAACCAGCTCTTTCTCTGCGTGGGCGCGCTGGCGGGCGTCGGGGGCTACTCGACGGCGATCCTCTCGGACAAGGCCTCGCTCCCGCTCGCGGCGGGAGTCGCGCTCGGGACGGTCAGCGCGGCGATCGTGGGGGGCCTCCTGGCGTGGATTGCCGTGCGGCGCTCGCTGAACGTGATCTTCACCGGGATCGTCACGCTCGTCTTCTCTCTCGCGTTCACGAACTTCATCATCGGCCAGCGAGACCTGACCGGGGCCGACACGGGCTACGTGCTCCAGGGGGCTGCCACGGATCTCGCCGACGACCGCGTCGGCGGGTACTACCTCTTCGTCGTCGTGCTCGTCGTGCTCCTGATCGTCTTCCGGGCGCTCCAGCTCTCGCATGTCGGGTGGGCGTTCAGGGCGCTCCGGGACGACGAGGTCGCCGCCGAGCTGGCGGGCGTCGACGTCGCGCGGTACCGGATCTATGCGGCCGTCGTCGGCTCGGCCATGATCGGTCTCACGGGCGGGCTCTATGCCTACAGCCTCGGCTTCATCAGCCCTGTCACCTACGGCTTTGCCCAGGTCGACGTGCAGGTCCTCATCATCGTGGCATTCGGCGGGATGGGGACGCTGCTCGGCCCGGTGATCGGCGCGGCGGCGTTCGGCTTCCTCGACCGCGCGCTGACCGACAGCGGGCAGCTTCGCGAGGCGTACTACGGGGCGTTCGTGATCGCGATCTTCCTCTTCCTCAGGCGCGGCGTCGTCCCCGCCGCCGTCGGCCTGTTCGATCGACTCGCCTCCCTTCGCCGGGGGGCTCAGCGAGTGGACGGCGCGCCCGGACGGGCGGAGCGGTAGCCGAGCTGCGCGGAGATCTCGGCGCCGGTTCGCTGCATCAGGGGCCCGATCCGTGCGACGAGGTCGTCGAGCGACGCCATCGTCCGGTGGGCGGCGAGGTTCACCGCCGCGACCGCCGTGCCGTTCGCCGCCATCACGGGAACCGCCACCGAGCGAAGGCCGTAGGCGAGCTCCTCGTTGTTGACGGCGATGCCGGCCGAGCGGACGCGCTCGAGCTCGGCGAGGAGGGCGGTCCGGGAGGTGAGCGTGTTCGGGCCGCGACGGTCGAAGGTGATGCGTTGCAGCACCTCGTCACGCTCGGCGGCAGGCAGGAACGCGAGCAGCACCTTGCCCATCGACGTGCAATACGCGGGCAGGCGCGAGCCGACATGGAGGTCGAGGTCGATCGCGTCCTGGTTGCGCCGCGAGGCGCGATGGCGCTCGATGTAGACGATGTCGACGTCGTCGAGAATCGCCATGTTGACCGTGTGCCCGGTCTCGTCGCAGAGCCGCTTCAGATGCGGCGAGGCGATCTGCCGGAGCTCCATCGAGTTGATCGCGGTGAAGCCCAGATCGAGGACCCGTGCGCCGAGCGCGTACTTCCGCGTGCCCGGGTCCTGATGGAGATACCCGAGGCGCGCGAGCGTGGCCACGTACCGGTGCGTCGTGCTCCGCGTGAGCCCGAGCTCGCGCGACAGCTCGCTGATCCCGATCTGCTGGCGCCCGGCGGAGAACGAGGAGAGGATCGACAGCCCGCGCTCGAGGGACTGCGACGTGCCGCTTCGCCCGTTCACGCCCATCCCGATGTTCTACTCAGCGGAACGCCGTCTTGACAAGTCGACAACCGCCCTGCGCGTGCGCAGGATTGTTGACGATCTTCGCAACGTTCCGGCAGGATTGCGCCCATGAGCGTGCAGACGAGCTCGAGCTACGACGCGCTCCGCGCGGCGATCGTAAGCGGCGAGATCGCTCCGGACGCCCGGCTCGTCGAGGCGGAGGTCAGCGCCACGTTCGGCATGTCGCGCGGGGCCGTCCGGACGGCGCTGATCCGGCTCGAGCAGGACGGGCTCGTCGTCCGCGAGCCGCACCGGGGCGCCCGCGTGCGCAAGGTGTCGAACGACGAGGCCGTCGAGATCCTGCAGGCGCGGGCGGTGCTCGAAGGGCTCGCGGCACGGCAGGCGGCGGAGCGGAGCGACGAGGCGGGCAACAAGCTCCTCACGGAGACACTCGCGCGGCAGCGGGAGCTACTCGAGCTCGGCGACCTGCTCGGCGCCTCGGACGCAAACGCCGACCTGCACGCCGCCCTGCTCGACCTCTCGGGGCACAGCACCGCGAAGCGGCTGATCCACGCACTGCACTCCCAGACCGTGCGCTACCAGTACCGCACGATCCTGATCCCCGGGCGGTCGGCGGCGTCGGTGGAGGAGCACGCCGCGATCGTCGACGCGGTGATCGCGGGCCGCCCCGACGACGCGGACAAGGCCATGCGCCGACACCTCTTCAACGTCGCAGAGGCGGTGCTGCACCGGCTCGTTCCCGGGGATATCGACAGGGAGAGCCGCGGCGCGCTCTGAGGCCGCCGGCGGCGGAGGCCGGCGAGGAAGGAGAACTTGCTGCAGAAATTGTTGACAACATTGGTTCTGATCTGGTTGATTCGCGCGTAACGCGGACCAGGTTGGCCCCGTCGATCCCGATCCAGGCCGCGCATACCGTGCCATCCGACGACGAAGTCACGTGTCACGTGGAAGGAGAGTCATGAATCGCTTTGGTCGTAGCGCCGTGCTCGCGGGTGCGGCGCTCGTTGCGCTCGTGGCCGCGATCGCCGCCTCCGCCACGACGGCGAAGTCCGACCGCTCGACGGCGCCGACAGCCGGCGCGGCGGTGACGAACTACGTCTCGTACGTCCACGGCAAGCGCGGGAAGGCCGACCCGAAGAAGTCGAAGGTCTACATCGGCTGGGTCAACCAGCAGGGCGGCCAGGTCGTGATCGGCGGGCTGGCGACCGCCGGCGCGCAGCTCGCCGTGAGGTACGTCAACGACGTGCTGGGCGGCGTCGGCGGCCACCCCGTCGCCCTCGTCCAGTGCTTCATCAAGTCGAACGAAGAGGAAGGCACGACCTGCGGTCAGAAGCTCGTCAACGACAAGCGGATCTCCGTCATCGCGACGGGCGCCGTCGCCACGGGAGCGCAATCCCTCTTCGCGACGATCCGCGGCAAGAAGCCGGTCGTCACCGGCGTCGCCACCACTCCGGTCGACGGAGCGCAGAAGAACGCCGTCGTCCTCTTCGGTGACGCACCGCACATCCTGCTGCCGTTCGGCAACTACGCGAAGAACGTCCTCCACGCCAAGACCGCCGCGGTGATCTACCCGAATGCGGTGGGCGTCGCGGACGCCGGCCAGGTGATCGCGGCCGGACTCAAGGCGGCAGGCATCAACACGAAGCAGGTCGGCTACACGCAGGGCCAGACCGACCTGACCGCGCCGCTGACCGCGGCCGGGGCGACGACGGCAGACTTCATCGCCCCGTACGGAACGGCCACCGACTGCGCGAACCAGGCGAAGTCGATGCAGCAGCTCGGCATCACCGACTCCCGCAAGATCATGACGGCGCCGCTCTGCCTCAACTCGCAGGTGATCGACGCCCTCGGCGACTGGTCGAAGTGGACGTACGCGATCGCCTCGTCGCTCTACGGCGACAAGACGGACAAGGGCATGCCGGCCTACGACGCGGTGATCACGCGCTACAAGGCGCAGAAGAACGCGCCGGATCCGTGGCACATCGTCGCGTTCTCGGAGCTCCTGACCACCGTGAAGTTCCTCAACCAGGTCGGGGCGGACAAGATCACCCCTGCCCGGGTCCTGGCGCGCGCGAAGGCCTTCAGGGGGCCGCTGGCGCTCGGGGCGCCGAAGCTCCAGTGCGGCAAGTACAAGGACGCTCCGGCGATCTGCAACGACATGTTCCAGGCGTTCACCTACCTGGGCAAGTTCCAGTGGAAGCGCGCCTCCGGCTGGATCGGCCCACTCGGCGGCTGACGTAGCGGGCACCAGATTTCCCCCGACGGGGCCGGTCGACTGGCCGGCCCCGTCGCGTGATACTCGCGACGCGACGTGAACGAGATCCTGCTCTTCATCCTGCTCGGCCTCGGGACGGGGGCGACGATCGCCGCGATCGCGGTCGCCATCGTCGTCACGTACCGGGGCTCCGGCTACATCAATCTCGCCGCGGGCGCGATCGCGATGGTCGCCGGCTTCTCGTTCTGGGCGCTCCGGACCGGTGAGCTCGGCTTCACGGTCGGCACCCCGGTCGCCGTCGTGCTCACGTACGTCGTCGTCGTCCTCGTGACCGTCGCGATCGAGCTCGCGGTGTTCAGGCCCCTCCGCACGGCGGCGCCGCTCGCGAAGCTCGTCGCCTCGCTCGGTGTCCTGCTCACGCTCCAGGCCGCCATGCTGCTCGCCTTCGGCACGTCGCAGCACCCGCAGCCGACCATCATCCCGATCAAGGTGATCCGCCTGCTCGACGGGGCGGTGCCACTGTCCGCCTTCGTGCTGAGCGGCATGGTCGTGGCGATCACGCTCCTGTTCTGGGCGCTCTACCGCTGGACGCGCTTCGGGCTCGCCACCCGGGCTGCGTCGGAGAACGATGTCGCGGCCCGGCTCGCCGGACTCTCGCCGGACGAGCTGTCGCTCGCGAACTCGCTCCTCTCGAGCCTCCTGCTCGGGACACTCGGGATCCTGGCCGGCTCGGTCGCGGCGCTCGACACGACGACGCTGCCCTTCCTCGTCGTGCCGGCGCTCGCGGCTGCCCTCTTCGCGAGGCTGACCTCGTTCACGATCGCGTGCGCCTGCGGCCTCGCGATCGGCGCGGCCGAGTCGCTGATCGAGTACGCCTCGACGAAGACGTGGTTCCCCACGAGCGAGAGCGTGGCGTGGCCGGGGGTCAAAGAGCTGCTCGTCTTCGTGCTGATCGTCGCGGCGATGTTCCTGCGCGGAGCGTCCCTGCCGACGCGCGGAGAGCTCGTCGAGCAGCGCCTCCCGGACGTGCCGCGTCCGAAGCACGCGTACGCGCTCGCGATCCCCTCGACGGTCCTGTGCGCGATCGCGCTCGTCGTGCTGCCGTTCGACTTCCGACAGGCGCTGACCAACTCGCTGATCGGCATCGTCATGGCGCTCTCGCTCGTGGTCATCACCGGCTTCGTCGGGCAGATCTCGGTCGTCCAGCTCGCCCTCGCCGGTGTCGCCGGCTTCGCGGTCTCGCACCTGGCGGTCGATGCCGGGGTCGGCTTTCCGCTGGCGCCGCTCGCCGGGATCGCCGCCGCCGTGCTGCTCGGGCTCGTGACCGCGGTCTCGGCGCTCCGCGTGCGGGGCGTGGCTCTCGCGGTCGTGACGATCGCGGCTGCGGTCGCGGTCTTCAACTTCGGCTTCGTCAACCCCACCTGGGGCGGGGGCGCGACCGGCTCGCCGGTGCCGGACCCGAAGCTCTTCGGCGTCAACCTCGGGCCGAGTGCGTCCTTCCGGGGCCTCGACGGCAACCTCCCGAGCCCCGTGTTCGGCTGGGTGGCGCTCGCGGCCGCCGTCCTCCTCGCACTGCTCGTGATCTCGGTGCGTCGTGGCATCCTGGGCCAACGGATGCTGGCGGTCCGGTCCAACGAGCGCGCCGCGGCGGGAGCGGCGATCGACGTCCGCAACGTCAAGCTGATCGCCTTCGGCATCAGCGCGCTGATCGCCGGGGTGGCGGGGACGCTGTATGCGTACAACTTCGGCTCCGTCAGCGCCGACCGCTTCAGCGTCCCGCTCGCGCTGAGCCTGATCGCGTTCGCCTACGCAGGGGGAATCACGCTCGTCTCCGGCGCAGTCTTCGCCGGGCTGATCGCCGCGCAGGGGATCCTGCCGTACGCGCTCGACAAGTGGTTCGGCCTCTCCGGGAACTGGTTCCTGCTCTTCGGCGGCGTCGTGCTCATCTTCACGCTGATCCAGAACCCCGAGGGCGTCGCAGGCTCCTTCTATCGGACGGCGCAGGCCCGAGCGAAGCAGAAGGCCGAGGTCCCCGCCTCGACGCCTGCGAGGGGCTCGTGACGGCCGTCCTCTCGACGACCGGCCTGTCCGTGCGTTTCGGCGGCGTGCGCGCCGTCGACGAGGTCGACGTCGTCGTCGAGGAGGGTCAGCTGGTCGGGTTGATCGGGCCGAACGGAGCCGGCAAGACGACCCTCGTCGACGCGATCACGGGTTTCGTGCGGTACACCGGCCGTGCCGAGCTCGACGGACACGATCTCGCGGGTATGCCGCCGCACGCACGCGCCCGTCGCGGGCTCGCCCGCACCTGGCAGAGCACGGAGCTGTTCGACGATCTCACGGTGCGCGAGAACCTCATGGTCGCGGCCGAGCGCCCCTCCTGGCTCGCCCTCGCCGCCGAGCTCGTCGGTCGTCCCGCCGGCGATGCGGCCGCGACCGACGCCGCGCTCGACCTCCTCGCGATCGGGATGCTCGCGGAGGCGATGCCGAGCGAGCTGACCCAGGGTCAGCGGAAGCTCGTCGGGGTCGCGCGGGCGATCGCCATGCAGCCGCGCCTGCTCTGTCTCGACGAGCCCGCGGCGGGCCTCGACAGCCACGAGAGCGAGGAGCTCGGACGCCGCCTGCGGCAGATCGCGGACGCGGGCACCGCGACGCTCCTGATCGACCACGACATGGGGCTGGTGCTGACCATCTGCGACCTGATCGTCGTGCTCGAGTTCGGGAAGGTGATCGCCGCCGGACCGCCCGACCAGGTGCGCCGCGACCCGCTCGTCGTCAAGGCGTATCTCGGCGCCGCCGCCTCCCGGGCGGGCGCCGCCGCCGAGCGCGACCCGGGAGAGGTGTCGGCGTGAGCGCCCCCGTGCTCGAGCTCGAAGGGCTGACCGTGGGCTACGACGGCGCCCCGGTGGTGCGTGGCCTCGACCTCGAGGTCGGTCAGGGCGAGATCGTCGCGCTGCTCGGGGCCAACGGGGCCGGGAAGACGACGACGCTGCGCGCCGTCTCGGGCCTCGCGCATCCGCTCGCGGGGGTCGTGCGCTTCGGCGGAGCCGACCTCCGCAAGGTGTCTCCCAGCGGCCGCGCGCGCCTCGGCATCGCGCATGTCCCCGACTCGCGGGGCCTCTTCTTCGGGCTGACCGTGGCGGAGCACCTGCGGCTCGGCTACCGCGGCGAGCGCCTCGACGCGGCCGTCGCGTATCGCTATTTCCCTGCGCTCGATCCGCTCCGCGACCGCCGCTGCGGGCTCCTCTCCGGCGGGGAGCAGCAGATGCTCGCCGTGGGAAGGGCGCTCGCCCGCCGCCCGACGCTGCTTCTCCTCGACGAGCTGAGCCTCGGCCTCGCGCCGGTGATCGTCGAGAGCCTGCTCCCCGTCGTCCGCGCGTACGCGGAGGAGAGCGGGTGCGGGGTCGTGCTCGTCGAGCAGCACATCGAGCTCGCGTTGACGATCGCCGATCGCGGCTACGTCCTGTCGCACGGCGAGGTGGTGCTCACGGGCCCGGCGGAGCAGCTGCGCAGCAACAACGACCTGCTCGTCTCGAGCTACTTCGGCGAGCACACCGAGCTGTTCTCCGATTGACCTTCTAGAGCTGCTCGAGGGCCCGCCGGACGTAGACGTGCGCCAGGTGCGCGCGGTACTGCGCGCTGCCGGTGACGTCGCTCGGAGGATCGGTGCCCTCGCCCGCGTGGCCGGCCGCCTCGGCCGCCCCGGCGCCGTTCGCGAGCGCCTCCTCGACCGCACGCGCGCGGATCGGCGTCGGGGCCATGCTCGCGAAGGACACGTGAGTGGCCCCGTCGACGACCGCCGCGGCGACCCCGACCGTGGCCCAGTCCTGGGCGCGGCGCGTGTGCTTCAGATAGACGCCGCGCTCGACCTTCGGGACGCGGATCTCGACGAGCACCTCGCGCGGCGCGAGCGCGGTCTCGAACGGGCCCGTGAAGAACGACGCCGCCGCGATAGTCCGCTCACCGTCGGGGCCGCGCGCGACGAGGTCGGCGTCGAGCGCGAGCAGCACGGTGGGGAGGTCCGAGGCCGGGTCGGCGTGGGCCACGGACCCGCCGATCGTTCCCCGGTGGCGCACCTGTGGGTCGCCGACGAGGGCGGCCGTGCGCGCCACCACGGGACAGTCGCGCCGGAGGACGGCGTCGGCGACGAGGCCCGAGTGACGGGACAACGCGCCGATCGCGATGCGGTCCCCGTCGTCGCGCACGTAGCGCAGGTCGTCGAGCCGTCCGACGTCGACGAGCACCGACGGCCGCGCGATCCGTAGCTTCAGCGCGGGGATGAGCGAATGCCCGCCGGCGAGCACCTTCGCGTCCTCGTCCTGCCCGAGCGCCTCGATCGCGTCGTCCACGGACGCCGCGCGGTGGTAGGTGAACGCCGCGGGGATCATGCGCCCGCCTCCGCGGCGGCCTCGACCGCGCGAACGATGTTGTGGTATCCGGTGCAGCGGCAGAGGTTCCCCTCGAGGGCATGCCTGATCTCCTCCTCCGACGGCCTCGGGCTCTCGCGCAGGAGCGAGACGGTGGCCAGCACGAACCCGGGCGTGCAGAAGCCGCACTGGAGCGCGTGCTGCTCGTGGAACGCCTGCTGTACAGGATGCAGCCCGTCGCCGGTCGCGAGACCCTCGATCGTCGTCACGTCCGTGCCGTCCGCCTGGAGCGCGAGCACGGTGCACGACTTCACCGACTCGCCGTCGAGGAGGACGGTGCACGCGCCGCACGACGACGTGTCACAGCCGACGTTCGTCCCCTTGAGCCCCAGCTGGTCGCGGAGGAGGTACACGAGCAGCTGCCGTGGCTCGACGTCCGCCTCGCGGCGCTCGCCGTTCACCGTCAGCACGACGTTCGTCATCCCCTTGCCTCCTGGAGCGCCTTCCAGACGTTCTCGCCGTTGCAGGGCAGGTCGACATCGCGCACGCCGTGCGGCGCGAGCGCGTCGATCACGGCGTTGTGCACGGCCGGCGTCGACCCGACCGTCCCGGACTCGCCGATGCCCTTCACGCCGATCGGGTTGTTCGGTGTCGGCGTCACCATCTCGATCCGCTCGTACGAGGGGAGCTCCGCGGCCGACGGAAAGCCATAGCCGACGAAGGTGCCGGTCAGCGGGTACCCGTCCTCCGCGTAGACGACCTCCTCGAAGAGAGCCTGACCGACGCCGAAGGCGATGCCGCCGTGCACCTGCCCCTCGGCGATGAGCGGGTTGACCAGCGTCCCCGCGTCGTCGACCGCGACGTGGCGGACGAGCTCGACCTTGCCCGTGTCCGTGTCGACCTCGACGACCGCCAGGTGGCAGCCGAAGGGGAACGTCGGCGCCGCCTGGAACTCGTGTGCGATACGGAGCTCGCCGAGCCGCCCGTCGGCGGACGCCTTCGACGCCAGCTCGGCCCACGAGAGCGCGGGTGTCGGGACGTCGGCGACGTGGAACCTGCCGGTCTCGACGTCCAGCACCACGTCGGTCGCGCTCGCCTCGAGGTAGTCGGCCGCGAGCGAGCTCGCGCGCTCGACGACCGCGTCGGCAGCCACACGCCCGGCGACGCCGCCGATCTGCGTCGACTTGGAGCCGAACGTGCCGGTTCCCTTCGCGACGTCGTCGGTGTCGCCGCGCTGCACGACGACACGCTCCACCGGAAGGCCGAGTCGCTCCGCCGCGATCATCGCGAAGGTCGTCTCGTGCCCCTGCCCGTGCGAGTGGGAGCCTGTGCGCAGGATCGCCCCGCCGTCCTCGGTGATCTCGACCTCGCCGAACTCCGCCTCGCCGACGGGGTTCGAGATCTCGACGTACGCGGCGAGCCCGATCCCGAGCTCGACCACCGAGCCCTCGGCCCGCCGACGCCGTTGCTCCTCGCGCAGCGCGTCGTAGCCCGCCGAGCGAAGGAGGAGATCGAGTGCCGCCTCGTAGTCGCCCGAGTCATAGGTCGCACCCGTCGGCGTGAGATACGGGAAGGCGTCTGCCGAGATGAAGTTCGCCCGTCTCACGTCGGCCGGGTCGAGCCCCGTCTCGGCCGCGAAGAGGTCGATCGCCCGCTCCAGAGCCTGCGTCGCCTCCGGTCGGCCGGCGCCCCGGATCGACGTCGTCGGCGTCGTGTTGGTCACGACCGACACTGTCCGCGTCTCGACCTTCGGGATCGCGTAGACGCCGTTCGCCATCAGCGCCGTCAGGTTGGGGAGGTAGGCGCCGAGAGCCGGGTACGCGCCGCCGTCCCCGAGCACCTCGAGCCGGTAGGCGAGCAGCTTCCCGTCCCGCGTGCCGCCGAGCGCGAACGAGAGTCGCTGGCCGCGGCCGTGCGGGAGGCCGAGCATGTTCTCGGAGCGCGTCTCCGTCCATCTGACCGGGCGCCCGAGCGTGCGTGCGAGCCACGCGACGAGCACGGCCTCGGGCTCGACCATCTTCGCCCCGAAGCCGCCGCCCACGTCCGGGCTCACGACCCGCACGTCGCCCGGGTCGAGCCCGAGCAGCCCGGCCACGACCATCTTCCCCGTGTGCGGCGTCTGTGACGTCGCCCACACCGTCAGCCGCCCGTCGTCGCCCACCACGGCCGCCGCGGAGCGGGGCTCGAGCGGGGCGGCGACGAGGCGCTGGCTCACGAGGACGCCGGAGACGACGACGTCGCAGCCGTCGAACAGCCCGTCGTCGAAGTCCTCGACGCCGCTGCGATTCGCCACGTTCGAGCCGACCTCCGGGAAGAGCAGCACCTCGTCCTTCACCGCCTCCTCGATCGACAGGGCGGCCGGCAACGGGTCGTAGTCCACCAACACGAGCTCCGCCGCGTCGAGCCCGGACGCGCGGTCCTCGCTGACGACGAGCGCGACGATGTCGCCCGCGAACCGAACGACGTCGCGCGCCACGAGCGGGCGCTCCATCCCCGCGGCGATGTGCCAGTGAGGCGGTGGCCCGAACGGGTGCGCGTCGACGTCGGCGCCGGTGAACACGCGCACGTTCGGCAGCGCCTCGGCGGCCGACGCGTCGACGGCGTTCACGCGCGCGTGCGCGAGCGGCGAGCGGACGAAGGTGACGGAGAGTGCTCCCTCGAGCTCGAGGTTCTCGACGTACCGACCCTCGCCACGCAGGAAACGCGGATCCTCGACACGGACGACGCGGTTGCCGAGGATGCTCACCGGCGCGAGCCTAACGCCCGTCTCTCGCGCGGGCAACCGGCCAAGCCGCCGCGCGCGCGGGGCGTCCGGCGGCGCCGACGTCCCTCGCCTGGAAGAACGCGAGCACCGTGTGCACGCGGCGGTTCTCGGCCGCGTCAGGCCGCGACCGGCGACGAGCCGACCGCCTGCTGCACCGCGGCGACGATCCGCTCCTCGCTCGGCATGAGGTACTCCTCCATCGGCTGGCTGTAGGGGATCGTCGCGTCGAGCGCGGTCACGAGCCCGATCGGCGCCTTGAGCGCCGAGAAGCCTTCCGAGGCGACCTCGGCCGCGATCACCGCGGCTGCCGACGCGTGACGCGTCGCCTGATCGACGACCACGAGCCGTCCGGTCTTCTCGACCGAGCGGATGATCGCGCCGGTGTCGAGCGGCGCGAGGGTGCGCGGGTCGATCACCTCGGCCTCGACCCCGTCCGCGGCCAGCTGCTCGGCCGCCGCGAGGGCCTTCCCGACGGTCCAGCCGATGCCGACGATCGTGACGTCGCCGCCCTCGCGCAGGGTCACCGCCTCGCCGAGTGGCACGACGTGCTCTCCCTCCGGGACGTCGCCGGGCTCGAGGGTCAGCAGGTAGCTGTGGAAGAGGACGACCGGGTTGTCGTCCCGGATCGAGGCGGTCATCAGCCCCTTGGCGTCGGCCGGCGTGGACGGCACCACGACCTTGAGGCCGGGCACGCCCATGAACATCCCGTAGATCGTCCCGGTGTGCTGACCGGCCCAGCCGGCCGTGAACCCGTAGCCGGCCTGGAGCACGAGCGGCACCTTCACCTCGCCGCCGCTCATGCCGTAGAAGCGCGGCGCCTCGTTCACGACCTGGTCCATCGCGACGAGCATGAACTCCGACATGTAGAGCTGGACGACTGGGCGGAAGCCGGCAAACGCGGCCCCGACGGCCATGCCGATCTCGGCGGTCTCGGAGATCGGCGTCACCCGGACCCGGTCCTTGCCGAACGCCTGGACGTACGGGTCCTCGTCCGTCAGCCCGAGGTTCTGCCCGAAGTAGATGACCGAGTCGTCCCGGGCCATCTCCCCATGCACCGCCTCGCCGAGCGCCTGGATGTAGGGGATCTCGCGTGCCATCAGGTCCTCCTCAGGCGTAGACGTGGTCGAGGGCCTTCTCGGGTGCGGGGAACGGGCTCTCGAGCCCGAACTCGACCGCCTCCTGCATCTCCTGCTGCGCCGCCGCGCCGATCGCGTCCGCCTCCTCGGTGGTGAGCACGCCGTCGGTCACGAGCTTGGCGCGGAAGCGGGGGACGGGGTCGCCGCGCTTCGCCGCCTCGTACTCCTCCACGTTCCCGAAGACGTGGATCGCCTCGTGCTCCGGGTAGTGCAGGGGCACGCCGGGCGGGGCGATGATGTTGCCGTGGGCGCTCAGGCGGTAGACGAGCGACTCCACGAGCGTGGGGCCCTCGCCCGAGCGCGCCCGCTCGACCGCCCCGCGCACGACGTCGTAGACCGCAACCGGGTCGCCGCCGTCGACGGTGACGCCGGGCATGCTGTACGCCTTCGCCTTGACCGCGAGGGGCTCGCCGGCCGCCGCGTTGGCGTCCTCCTGCTCGACCCTCGTGTACGCCTGGTAGTTGTTGTTCTCCATCACGAAGACGACCGGCAGCTTCCAGAGGGAGGCGATGTTGAGCGTCTCGTGGAAGGCGCCCTGCTTCGAGGCGCCGTCGCCGAAGAAGGACAGCACCACCTGGCCCTTCCCCCGGATCTGCGCGCCCCACGCGGCGCCGGCGGCGTGGGGGATGCCCTGGCCGACGATCCCGGAGGTCCCGAGGAACCCGCGGCCGACGTCGACGAAGTGCATCGACCCTCCGTAGCCCCCGCAGATCCCTGTCTCCTTGCCGTAGATCTCCGCCATCAGCGCCTTCGTGTCGGTGCCGAGCGCGATCGGGTAGCCGTGCCCCCGGTAGGTCGACGTCAGCTGGTCGTCCGGCCCCAGCGCGGCGAGGGAGCCGACGATCGACGCCTCGGCGCCGTCGGCGAGATGCGTGTGGCCGCGGATCACGCCGGGGTGCTCCTCGAAGGTTCGCTTGACCCGCTCCTCGAACTCGCGGATGCGCGCCATCTGCGTGTACATCCAGGTCAGCCGCTCGGGCGAGAGACCGTTATCGGACATTGATGCTCCTTTCTCCCGCGGTCAGCTGCGCCATGGTCGTCTCGTAGGCGCGGTCGAAGATCCGCTCGATGGGCAGGCTGCGGAGGTCCTCCGAGAGGACCTCGATCCCCCAGGGCCCGTCGTAGCCGAGGTCGCGGCAGACGGCGATGTAGTCCTGGAGCGGGAACTCGCCCTCCCCCGGCAGCTTGCGCCGGTTGATCACCTCGTCGAGGCGGTCCTCCGCGTACTCGTAGGGGCCGTCGCAGAGCTCGACCCACGAGAGGAACCGCGGCGGGATCCCGCGCAGGTCGTCCGGCTCGAGGCGGAGCTTGCCGAGATGCCACGTGTCCAGCGCGAGCCCGCCGTTCGGGGCGTTCGCGCCCTCCACGACCCTGAGCGCCTTCTCGACGTCGTTCACGTTGACGTCGTACGGCATGAACTCGTACGTGATCAGTGCGTCCGTGTGGTGCGCCGCGTCCTCGCAGAGCTCCCCGTACCGCTCGACGATCCGTTCGAGGTCGCACTCGGTGCCGACGATGTTGCCCACCTTGATGTGGTGCGTGGGAAGCGCGGCGGCCGCCTCGAACAGCAGCGCCCGTCGCTCGTCGGAGGCCGTGCGGCGCTCGTCGCCCGGGTCGAGGAACCAGTCGCCGAGAAACTCCAGCTCGAGGTGGCGGAGGCCGTTGTCGTCGAAGAGCTGCCGCACCTCGCGGAGCGTGCGCGTCTCGAGCACGTGCTCGAGATCGGCGTGCCAGAGCCCGATGCCGGAGAACCCGACCCGCGCGGCCTGCTCGCAGCGGTCACGCAGGTCGAAGAGGCTCCACTCGCGGCCGACATGCACCTCGACGGGACCGGACGTCGTCCAGTACAGCCCGATCAGCTCGTCGCGATCGCCCATGCAGGAAGAACCTAACCGGTCGTGCGCGGTTCGCCAACAATCTTGGTAACGAGATCGACGGACAATTAGGCTGCGGACGTACCCCAGATGGTCAGAGCGGAGGAGGCGTCGGTCGTGGCCGATTACGTGATCGTCGGAGCCGGGTCGGCGGGCTGCGTGCTCGCGGCACGGCTGAGCGAGGACCCGGACGTCGAGGTGCTGCTCGTCGAGGCGGGCGGCGAGAACACGGCGACCGAGATCCAGGTCCCGGCCATGTTCCCGCTCGCCTTCAAGTCGGGGCTCGACTGGGACCTCTTCGGCGAGCGCGAGCCGGGCCTCGGCGGGCGGCGCCTGTACTTGCCGCGCGGGCGCGTGATCGGCGGCTCGGGCTCGATCAACGCGATGATCTACCTCCGCGGTCATCGCGCGGACTTCGACGGCTGGGCGGCGGACGGCTGCACCGGCTGGTCGTACGACGAGGTGCTTCCGTACTTCAAGCGCTCCGAGGACAACGAGCGCGGCGAGAGCGAGTTCCACGGCGTCGGCGGGCCGCTCGCCGTCTCCGACAGCCGCTCCATGTGCCGGCTGATCGAGGCGCAGCTCGAGGCCGCGGTCGCCTCGGGGTACGCGCACATCGAGGACCTCAACGTCGATCAGCCCGAGGGCGTCTCTCGCTTCCAGCTCACGCAGCGGAACGGGAAGCGCTGCAGCACGGCCGACGCCTTCCTCCGGCCTGCCCGGGGGCGGCCGAACCTCGAAGTGCGCTCGGGCGTGCTCGTCGAGCGCATCGTCTTCGAGGGCGACCGCGCGGTGGGGGTCGAGCTCCTCTCGGGCGACGCCCGCGAGACCGTGCGCGCCGAGCGCGAGGTGATCGTCTCCGGCGGCGCCTACCAGTCGCCGGTCCTGCTCCAGCTCTCCGGGATCGGGCCGGCCGACGACCTCGGGTTCTTCGGGATCCCGGTGCGGCAGGACCTTCCGGTCGGGCACAACCTCCAGGACCACTGCATGGTGAACGTGAACTACCTCACCGACGAGCCGGGGCTCTTCGGGATCTTCACGCCCGAGAACTTCGCGCTCCTCGAGAGCGAGGGCCGCGGCCCGCTCACCTCGAACTACCCGGAGGCCGGCGGCTTCTTCCGCACGCGGTCGGGCCTCGACGCCCACGACGTCGAGTTCCACTTTGCGGCCGCCCCGTTCTTCGACGAGGGCCTGACGCCGCCGCCCGACAACGGCTTCGCGTTCGGGCCGGTGGTGGTGAAGCCGACCTCACGGGGGAAGGTGGGCCTGCGGACGACGATGCCGGACTCCAAGCCGACCGTGCTCTGCAACTTCCTGACCACCGACGAGGATCGGGCGAGCATCCTCGAGGGCGTCCGCATCGCGCTCGAGATCGCCTCGCAGCCCTCACTCCGCGCGATCCAGCGCGAGCCGCTCAGCGTTCCCGACTCGGACTCGGAGAAGGACATCATGGCGTGGGTGGAGCGGGCCAGCCAGACCGTGTACCACCCGACGTCGACCTGCGCGATGGGCTCGGTCGTCGATCCGGAGCTCCGCGTCCTCGGTGTCGAGGGGCTTCGGGTGGCGGACGCGTCGGTGATGCCGACGATCACGCGCGCGAACACGAACGCGGCGACGATCATGATCGCCGAGAAGGCCGCCGACATGATCCTCGGGAAGGCGCCCCTCGCGCCCGCGACCGCCGTCGCCGCGCCGTAGGCGCGCTCAGGCCGCGGTGACGGGGGCGCCCCGGCCGAGGGCCGCGCCGAGCGCGCGCGCGAGCTCGTCCTCGGGATCCGGATGCGGGGCGGACGCGCGCCACGCGACGAATCCGTCCGGCCGGACGAGCACCGCCCCGTCGGCTCCCGTACCGTACGTCGCCTCGAGCACGCCTGCCGCGTCGGTCAGCTCCGAGCCGAGCCGGTAGGCCTGGACGCGGACGCCGAACGACTCGCCCGCCGCGCGCGCCGCGGCGCACCAGCTCTCCCCGTCCGGCCCGGCGACGAGCACGAACTCCCGGCCGAACAGGTCGAGGGTCGACCGCTCGGCGCCGTCGACCGTCACCGGCACATGAGGCGCGCGGAAGCCGGGGCGGCCCGAGGGCGTGGCGGGGTCCTCCCACGTCTCGTCGTCGGCTCCAAGGACGGCGTCCGAGCGGTGGCGATAGCCGAGCTCGACCGGCGCCTCGGGGACGATCGGCATCAGGTCCTCTTTGCCGAGGGACGGGTCGAGCCGGAGGACGTAGCGGGTGTAGGCCTGCTCGGTCGTGAAGGCGCCGACGGGCTGGCGCTCGGCGTCGTAGGTGTCGAGGAGCGACTCCTTCGCCCGGCCGTCGAGGACGTACGCGAGCTTCCAGGCGAGGTCGTAGCCGTCCTGGACGCCGTTGTTGCCGCCGAACCCTCCCGTGGGCGGCATCACGTGCGCCGAGTCCCCCGCCAGGAAGACGCGGCCCTCGCGGAGGCGCTCCGCGTACTCCGCCGAGGCCGACCAGCGCTGCACGTTCTCGATCTCGACCGGGAGCTCCGGATCGCCGAGCGCCTCGCGGACGTAGGCGATGCAGGTCGGCCCGCTCATGTCCTCGCCGATCCGCACCGACCGCTTCCCGTCCTCGTCGGAGGTCGAGTTGACGACGAGGAAGCCCGCCTGGAGGTCGATCGAGAAGCGGAAGAACCCCTGGAGCCGCGGCCCGAACACGTAGATGACGCTGAGGTTGCGGTCGCCCATCAGCCGGCGGACGTCGGCCCTGAAGTAGATCGTGATGCTGTCGGAGAAGCTTCCGTGGCCGAGCTGGCGGATGCCGAGGCGCTCCCGGATCGGGCTGTGCGCGCCGTCAGCTGCGACGAGATAGCGCGCGCGAACCGTGCGCTCCTCACCGCCGTCCCTGGGGCGGACGGCGACCGACACGCCGTCGGCGTCCTGCTCGACCGAGACGGCCTCCGCCGCGTACTCGATCCGCGCGCCCAGGCGCTCGGCGGCCGCGAGCAGCACGGGCTCGAGGCCGATCTGCGTGATGAACACCCTGCGCGACGGGCTGAGGTCCTCGACGCCCTCGTTGATGAACCGGAAGTACCAGTCGAGCTCCTTCCCGCCGAGGCTGTCGACCGAGACGATCGCGCCGTTCTGGACGAACTCCCTCGCGGCCGCCTCCTCGATCTGGTCCTCCAGCCCGACCGCGCGATAGGTCTCCATCGTGCGCTGGTTGACGAGCGCCGCCCGGGGGTGGATCGCGGTCCCGCGATGGCGCTCGAGGACGAGCGAGGGCACACCGTGGTGGCCGAGGAACACCGCCGTCGAGAGGCCGACCAGGCTGCCACCGACGATCAGGACAGGAACGTCTTCGTGGCTCATCTCTGCCTCCTGCTCGCTTCCAGCGGACAATCCTGGCACAACCCAAGGTTCGTGCGCGAAAGGGCGTTTACCTTACGTTCAGCTCGATGCGGACGCCGTTCGGGTCTTCGACGAAGAGCTGGCGGATACCGGCGGCGGGCACCTCGTTCGGGACCGCGGTCACGCCGGCGGCGTCGAGACGCGCCACGATCGCCTCGTGGTCAGCGGCGTCGAATGCCAGATGGTCGACGGGGCCCTGCGCGCGCGGGAGCCCCATCCGGTCGACCTCCGCGTCGTACGCGGCGCGCTCGGCGACGTGCATGCACGCGACGCCGTCGAGATAGAGCCAGTACCCGGGAAACGGGAGCGACGGCCGATCGCCGGGCTCGAGGCCCAGCACGTCGCAGTAGAACGCCCTCGTGGCCTCGAGGTCGTCCGTCAGCACGAGGGCGTGCCCGAGCCCGTGGAGCGGCATCAGGACCGGGCGGGCTGCGCTCGCTGGCCGGCGTAGTCCGCGAACGCCTCCAGCGCGGCCGGGTCGACAAGGGCGTCGCGCGCGGCCACGTCCGCTACCTCGGCCCCGGTGAGGATGCGCTTGACCGGGACCTCGAGCTTCTTCCCGGTCAGCGTCCGCGGGATCGCGGGCACCGCCACGATCGTGTCCGGCGCGTGCCTCGGCGAGAGGGAGTTCCGCAGCGCGCCCGCGATGCGCTTGCGGAGCTCGTCGTCGAGCTCGAGCCCGGGGCGCAGCACGACGAACAGCAGCAGCTCGTCCTGCTCCTCGAGGTGGATGACGAGGCTGTCGAGCACCTCGTCGATCTCCTCGACGACCGAGTAGATCTCGCTCGACCCGAGCCGCACCCCGCCGCGGTTGAGCGTCGCGTCCGAGCGGCCGGTGATCACGGCGCTGCCGCGCTCCGTGAAGAGGATCCAGTCGCCGAAGCGCCAGACCCCGGGGAAGAACTCGAAGTACGCCTCACGGTAGCGCGAGCCGTCCTCGTCGCCCCAGAA
>Ga0075418_10002040_pt1 | contig 22950 bp, 30 predicted proteins | sample SoiMetdeltSBSDD2_FD_81776 | JGI IMG/M metagenome (GOLD analysis project Ga0075418, IMG submission 81776) | Bulk soil microbial communities from a Populus tree surrounding site in Tennessee, USA - Soil MetaG P. deltoides SBSDD2 | ecosystem: Environmental > Terrestrial > Soil > Tree plantation...
GCGTCAACGGTGAAGAACGACTCGCGCACGCCGTAGATTCTGCACTGTGAGAACTCGATGGGCCGTCGCCGCCGCGGCATTGCTGGCTGTCGCGGGGTGTTCCTCCAGCCCGCCGGACTACAAGCCGGCGCCGGGCACGCTCATCGCGGGCACTGCGCAAGTGACCGTCAACGGGCAGAACACCGGCACCACCCAGGCGGTGCAGTGCACGTCAACGGGTTCACTGACCACGATCAGCACCGGCGATCAGACATCGGGCGTCACGGCCCTGGTCTCCAACAGGGACGAGCTCACCGCCGCATCCGTCGCCATCAACAACGTCGCCGGCTTCACCGGCAGTTACAACGCGGGCCTCGGGGGCACCGCGAAGGTCACGATGAAGGGCCGGACCTACGACATCTCCGGAACCGCCGACGGTTTCGACACCGCCAATCCCAGCTTTCGCACCTCCGGTACCTTCGCCGTCAAGGTGGCGTGTTAGCGCGCCAAGAACTGCACGATCGCCTCGGCGAGTTCCTCGCCCGCGTCCTCCTGTAAGAAGTGCCCGGCGTTCGCTATGACGGGATGGTCGACGCCCTGCGCGCCGCGCATCTGGCTGGCGAAGATCCCCGCCATCGGCCCGGTGATCGGGTCGCTGTCGCTGAACGCGACGAGCATCGGGGTTGTGCTGGCGCACAGCGCTTTCCACGCGGCACGGTTGGCCTCCGATGCCGGGTCGTCAGGCGCGGTGGGGACCAGACCAGGCATAGCGCGAGGTGCTGCGCAGTAGGAGTCGTCAGGGAATGGCGCGTCGTAAGCGGCGCGGACGGCGTCGGTCATCGGACGAACGCAACCGGACTCGACAAACCTGCCGACTTCGAGATGCGGCGCACTTTGGATGGCCCTGCGGAACATCCACCAGATCTCGGGCATCGGCAGATCGCCGGTGGGCAGGCCGGTGTTGGCGACGACGATGCGGGCGAAGCGATCCGTATTTTCCGCGGCGAGCCGAAGCCCGATCAGGCCGCCCCAGTCCTGGCCGACGAGCGTCACTTGCTGCAGGTCGAGCACGTCGAACGCCAGCGCTCGCATCCACTCCACGTGACGGGCGTAGGTATGGTCCTCGATCCGGGTCGGCTTATCGGACCGGCCAAAGCCGACCAGGTCCGGACAAATGACGCGATGGCCGGCCGCCGCCAAAATCGGCATCATGTGGCGGTACAGAAATGACCACGACGGCTCGCCGTGCAGCATCAGCACCGGATTCGCTTCGGCGGGACCATCTTCCACCCATGCGATCCGCAGAGTACCGCCGTCCTGGTCGGAAACCTCGCAATACTTTGCGGGATAAGGGAATTCAGGCAGATCGGCAAAATGTTCGTCGGGCGTGCGCAAACTCTGCATGACCGCGAACATACCGAATATCCCGAGTTCGATACCGCCGTTCGCATCAACTGCAGATAACGAACAGCCGGTGCACAGGCAAATTTTTCGCCCAATCGCCATATCCGCGTTGAAAGGGCCCACCATACTGTCCGGGATGATCCGCCGATCTTGACGGGTCACGACAAACACAAAGGAGAACAGTGGTGAAACGTGGTTTGGTGGTCGCCGTCGGCGGCGCGGCGATTGTCATCGCCGGTCTGTCAGGCTGTTCGTCGGACGAGAAGAAGTCCGAGAGTCCGGCAACTACAACGGCAGGGGCAACCACTGGCGGGGGGACCGCCAGCGCCACAGCTGCACCCAGCGGCGGCGGAACCAAGGTCTCCATCGACGGCCAGGACCAGAACGTTTCTGGCACCGTCGTGTGCAGCGCGATGGGCGGAAACATGAACATCGCGATCGGCGACGCGGCGACCGGTATCGCGGCGGTGGTCAGCGAGGACGGCTCTAACGTGCAGTCCGTCGGGCTCGGCAACGTCAACGGCGTCACGCTGGGTTACCAGACGGGCACCGGCCAGGGCGAGGCCAAGGCCGAAAAGAGCGACAAGACCTGGAAGATCAGCGGCACCGCGAGCGGTATCGACATGGCCAACCCCATGCAGCCGGTGAACAAACCGTTCGAAATCGAGGTCACCTGCCCGTAGCCAGGTACTCCTAGTTCGAAACGATGGCGGCGTCCCGGCAGGGGCGCCGCCGTTGTCGTGCGCGAGGTCAGGCAGGCAAGGTGTAGCCGGCCGCCGACTGGCGCAGTTGCCAGATCTGCGCGGGGCACAGCTCATTGACCGCCTGGTTGATCAGGTAGGCGCCCTGGTAGTAGTCGGCCGTGTTGAAGTCGGCCTTGACCTGGTCGACCAGCTGCGCGTAGCTCATCTTCGCGGCGACCCGATCGCAGATGCTGTTGCCGTAGCCGATCGCGGCGTCGGCGTTGGGGAAGTTGTAGCCCGGCCGCACGTGCACGTTGACCAGATATGCCACCACGTCGGCGTTGGCGGGCGGCGCCAATCCAAGGACCGCCGTGCCTGCTATCACCGCGCCGAGCAGCCATCTCATGGCACATGAGCGTAGTGCGCGGCATCGACTGTGGCGATTGTTGAGCCAACCCCACGGCGAGGCACATACGCTAAGCGCCATGAAGCTCATGGCTGCAGTGGCGTTGGGTTGTGGATTTCTCGCGGCACCGATGGTGTCGGCGACAAGCGCGTCGGCGTTTCCGGTGTCGTGCGACGGCACCGACGTGGCGTGTGTTCCGTATGTCGAGCGCGGCGCCGTCCTGGGCGACGGCTGCACCACGAGCACCCGATACAACCTGGGCCTGACGGCATCGGGCGCGACGTTGGCCTGCGGCGCCAAGGGGCAATGGGTCGCGTCGCCGCCGCTGGTCGGCACTCGCACGCTGCGCGCGCAATGCGGCGAGGACAAGGGCGTGGCGCTGTCACCCGACGGTGTGACGTTGAGCTGCATTGACGGCGCGTGGTCAGCCGACTACAGGGTGCCTTTCGCCTAGGGACGGTCCGAACATCTCGTCTTTCACGTCGCGCTGGGTACACCCCGCAGTGAAAGGAGATGCAATGACGACGGACAGTCCGGCCTCCACACACGCGACCGTTATCACCGACCGGCCCGACCGGTACGGCAAGCAACTGGCGTCACACCTGGGCCGCCTCGAGGACGTGGTGGCCAGCCGTCTCGTCCGATTCGGCGAAAAGGACGAGCTATCCGTTGTGTGGCAACGCGACAACGGCTGAACCGACCGCGCATGTCGCAACAAAGTCGATTACGGCGGCTGGCCCACAACAACGGTTTGCTCTTGACCTGCCTCGCGCTGTTCGCGGTCTTCTTCGTCGGTATGATTTTCTCCGGCGCGGCGACCTACAACCAGGAGCAGCAAGAGCACGGCTCGAAAGAGCAAGTGTCGATATTGCACTACCTCACGACGGGCCACTTCGTCGAAGCCACGTTCGAGAACTGGGAGTCGGAGTTTCTGCAGATGGGGATGTACGTCGTATTGACGGCATTCCTGTATCAGAAGGGTTCCTCTGAATCGAAGCCGATCGGCAAGCGCGCACCGCAGGACGAAGACCCGCGCAACATAACGGCCTCGGCCGAGACTCCGTGGCCGGTCCGCAGGGGCGGGTGGGTGCTGGCGGTCTACGAGCATTCTCTGGCGATTGCGTTCTTCGCCTTGTTCTTCGCGTCAGTAGCGCTACACGCTGTCGGCGGCGCGAAAGCGTTCAATGAAGAACAGCTTCAGCACGGCGAGGCCGCCATCTCGACTTGGCGGTATATGACCACATCGCAATTCTGGTTCGAATCGATGCAGAACTGGCAGAGCGAGTTCATCGCTGTGGCCGCGATCATCGGCTTGTCGATCTTCCTCCGGCAACGTGGGTCTGCCGAATCAAAGCCGGTGGCCGAGCCGCACCACAGCACTGGCGGTTGAGCCGCGCGCTCTGGGCGAAGGAATGGTCACCCGCGAGGGCGGATCAGCGGATCAATTCGACCTTTTCCCAGGCGTTCGGCGAGTAGTAGACCGTTCCGGGGCCGGTTCTCTCTCTGCCGTTGAAGACCTTGAGGGCGGATCCGGGGAGATCGAAGGTCATGGGGTCTTCGTACTCTTCGACGCTGCCGTCCGAGAAGGTGATCTTGAAACGGGTTCTACTAGCCACCCTGGGAGTGTGGCATGAGGTTCAGCCCGAGGGCACCGGTCAAGGCTTCCCGTCGGAAGGCGTTGGCGGTGGCGGAGGGATTCGGCTGGCTGATCGGCCGGCGATCCCTTGCTCGAATCCCTCACGGATGAGCCGACCTAACTCATCATCGGCGGCGTCGAACGATTCACGCCCTGGTCTCGCAGCTTCGCCGAGGCGCACGGGGACACACCGCGATCGACACCAAATCAGATCCACGGCGCGTCTATCCGGGTTTGCCCCAAAGTCGTTACAGCACCGATTCGTTGGTCGCCGGGTGCGGCGGAACCAGCCCGAGCGAGCCTACGCCGCAGCCTCGCGCGCGACGTAACGTACGCCACAAGTAATCCGATATCGGGTCATGAGGCCCCTCGCGAAAACACCAGGCGCGCACCGTGTCCTCGGTCTGGCGGCCGCCGCCGCGCTCGCCCCTGCATTGGTGATTGCCCCGGCAGCGACGCCCATGACGCTGATTCCGGCGGCATCGGCGGCATGCCCTGATGCCGAAGTGGTTTTCGCTCGCGGCCGACAGGAACCACCCGGCGTCGGCGCAGTCGGCGATGCACTCGTCGCTTCGCTGCGCTCCAAGGTGGGTGTGTCGGTCGGGGTGTATGGAGTCAACTGGCCCGCCGACTTAAGCGCCGCCAGCGGCGCCAGCGATATCAGGGCCCACGTTCAATCCATGGCGACAAGTTGCCCGAACACCCGCATGGTGCTCGGCGGCTATTCCCTGGGTGCCACGGCGGCTGATCTGGCAATCAGGGCCATGCCGCCGGACATGAATCAGCACATCGCAGCGGTTGCGTTGTTCGGTAACGGCGCCAGGCGACTCGGCCCGGCCCCCGCGTTTGCCGGTAAGACGATCGACCAGTGCGCTGACGGCGACCCAATCTGTGGGAGAGGCTTGAATTGGCCGTCGCATCTGCAGCCTTCATACCTCGGCTCCGGACTAGTGGAGCAGGCCGCCAGCTTCATCGCGGGCAAGCTCTAGCCGGGCCAGAGCCGGGCCAGCGACAAGCGACTCTTTCGCATAGATGCCGTCGCTTCATCTCTTGATTTGAAGTGTGCCCATTCTGTGCCCAAACGGTGCCCAGTCGGCGTGGCCGGGGCATGAAATGAGGGTCCGACCTGCAGTGACAGCGGTAGAGATTTGGCGGTGGCGGAGGGATTTGAACCCTCGGACGGGGGTTACCCGTCACACGCTTTCGAGGCGTGCTCCTTAGGCCGCTCGGACACGCCACCGCGTGGCAGCTTACCGGCCCACCGTGGCGCTAATCCAATCGCTGTTGCGCGAAGAACGCCTCCAGCGGCGCCGCGCACTCGGACGCCAGCACTCCTCCACGAACTTCCGGCCGGTGCGTGAGCCGCCGGTCGCGCACCACGTCCCACAGCGACCCGACCGCCCCCGTCTTCGGTTCCCACGCGCCGAACACCAGCCGCGCCACCCGCGCCATCACCAGCGCGCCGGCACACATCGTGCACGGCTCCACCGTCACCGCCATCGTGGTGCCTTCCAGCCGCCATCCGTCACCCAAAACGGCCGCCGCGGCCCGCATCGCCAGGATCTCGGCATGCGCGGTCGGATCACCGATCTCCTCGCGCATGTTGGCCGCCCGCGCCAGTTCGGTCCCGTCCGCGGCGACGATCACCGCGCCGACCGGCACGTCCCGCGGTCCAGCGGCACCAGCGGCCTCTAACGCAACCCTGATCAGGTCTTCGTCGGTTTTCACCGACCCAGGCGGTCGAGCACGGCCGACAGCTCGTCGGCGAATCCCATCTCCCGCGCGATCCGGCCCAGCTGCTCGTCGGCGTACAGGTCGGACTCGTCGAGAATGACGCCTAGCACCGCTTCCGGCAGGCCGACGTCAGCGAGCAGCCCGAGATCGCCCTCCTCGAACGGGTCGGCGTCTTCGAGCTCCTCCGGAGAGATGTCGTTGTCGAGCTTTTCCAGCACTTCGGCGGCGATGTCGTAGTCCAACGCCGCAGTCGCGTCCGAGAGCAGCAGCCGCGTACCCGCGGGCGCAGGGCGCACGATCACAAAGAACTCATCGTCAACATCAAGCAACCCGAAAACTGCGCCCGCACTACGCAATTCGCGCAGTTCGGTCTCAGCGGCGGTCAAGCTGGTCAGAGCCGCCCGGCGCATCGCCGAGCAACGCCATTTGCCGTCCTCGCGCACGACGGCGACGCCGAAGCCGTCGGGCATGTCGGCGGCCTGGCCCTGCGCCGGTGCACTCTGTGCTCCCATGTGGGCTAACGGTAGTCGCGACGCCGAGGCTTGACCAGCAATCGAGACCAAGCCTGACGTCGGGCGATGCCGGCGATGTGCCAACCTGGAAGGGTGACAAACACACCCATTTGTGTGGTGGGTCTGGGACTAATCGGGGGCTCCGTAATGCGCGCCGCCGCGGCGGCCGGACGCGAGGTTTTCGGATACAACCGCTCCATCGACGGCGTCCAGGCGGCGAAGTTCGACGGGTTCGACGCCACCGAGAACCTCGACGAGGCGCTGGCGCGCGCCGCAGACAGCAACGCGTTGATCGTGCTCGCCGTGCCTGTGCCCGCCCTGTCGCAGATGCTGGGCCGAATCCGCGACTCCGCGCCGGAGTGCCCGCTGACCGACGTGACCAGCGTGAAGCATTGCGTACTGGACGAAGTTCGGTCCTTTGGCTTACTGGAGCGCTTCGTCGGAGGTCATCCGATGACCGGGACGGCCCACTCGGGCTGGTCGGCCGGCAACGCCCGGCTCTTCGCCGGTGCGCCCTGGGTGGTCAGCGTCGACGACCACGTCGACGCCGACATCTGGGCGATGGTGATGAACCTCGCGCTGGACTGCGGCTCCGTCGTCGTCCCGGCTCGTTCCGACGAGCACGACGCGGCCGCCGCCACCATCTCGCATCTGCCCCACCTGCTCGCCGAGGCGCTGGCGATCACCGCCGGCGAGGTTCCGCTGGCCTTCGCGCTCGCCGCGGGATCGTTCCGCGACGGCACCCGGGTGGCGGCCACCGCGCCTGACTTGGTGCGAGCCATGTGCGAGGCCAATGCGGACCAGCTGCTGCCCGTACTGGAGCGCGCCCTCGACCTACTGGGCAATGCGCGCGACGCGCTGGCCGCGAAGAGCCCGCTGTCCGACCTGGTCGAGGCCGGTAACGCCGCCCGTACCCGCTACGACAGCTTCAGCAGACCCGAGATCGTCACCATCGTCATCGGGGCGGAGAACTGGCGCCAGGAACTCGCCGCCGCGGGGCGTGCGGGCGGCGTGATCAGATCCGCTCTGCCAACCCTGGGTAGTCGAGGATGAAACCCTCGTCGTCGACCCTGATCGTCGTTTCGGCGACCGGCGAATGCAGCTTGATCCCGTCGGGCGCGCTGCTGTAGCTGATCACCGCCGGGTCCACCGTCATCTCGGGTATCCGCACGTAGACCACCGGCACGGTGATCGAATCGGTCCGCTGATAGAGCCCGGTACGCCGGATCGGCAGCGCGTTGAAGAACGGGCTGAAGATCAGATCGACATCGAGCGCGCCGTCATACGCCGCGCGTTTCGACTCGCCGGTGTGGTGCTGAACCAGCCACATGTTCTCTTCGTCACGCGCGACGGACAGCTGACGCTCGCGCTCGGCAAGTGTGACGGTCAACGACAGCCGCTTGGTCCCGCCAGCCTCGTCGGTCACCAAGTCGTAGGACGCGGAGAACGCCGGGTGCGACGGCGTCGCGGCCGCGACGATTCGGCCGTAGGCCTTGATGCGGTTGCCCGACAGCTGAACCCGTACGGATTCCATCCGCGGAACGTCATGCGCACGCCAGGTCAGGGTCGCCGGCCAGGCAGATGTGCTTTCAGAGCCGCCTGCTTCACTCACCCCTCTACCGTAGGCGAAGGATCCCTCGTTCGTAGCGTGCTACCGAAGTCGTTTGTGCGCGCGATCCGGACTCGAGGATGACCTCATCGCCGAGCAACGGCTGCGGCATCCGACGCAGTCGGCCAGAGCCGGGCACCGAGGCCCACACCGCGAAAGCCAGCGCGGCGTCGAGGATCAACGCCAGCGCGGTCACCATCAGCGCACCGACCAACGCGAGGTAGAACTGCCGCACCTTGATGCCGTCGATCAGATAGCGACCGAGGCCGCCGAGGCTCGCGTACGCCGCGACGGTCGCGGTCGCGACGATCTGCAGCGTCGCCGTGCGCAGCCCGCCGAGGATCAGCGGCATCGCGTTCGGCACCTCGACGCGCAGCAGCACCCGCGACTCCGTCATTCCCATCGATCGGGCGGCGTCGACGACCGCACGGTCGACATTCGCGATCCCCGCGTAGGTTCCGGCCAACAGTGGCGGAATGCCCAGCAACATCAGCGCAACCGTCGGCGGCACCAAACCTAGGCCCCACAAAAGCACACCCAGCAACAGCACACCCAGCGTGGGCAGTGCGCGAAGCGCGTTGACCCCTGTGACGATGAGGAACGTGCCACGGCCGGTATGCCCGATGAGCATCCCGATCGGCACCGCGATCAAGACCGACACCAACACCGCGACGACGGTGTACTGCAGGTGTTCGGCGATCCGGGCGGCCAGCCCGGCGGGCCCACCCCAGTTGGCCGCAGTGAAGATGTACGACAACGCTTGCTGCAGGAAGTTCATGCCGCCGCCTGCACTTTCGGTCGGGCGACGCGACTCGCGCGTGTCCACGGCGTGAGCAACCGGCCGCCGAGCATGATCAGCGTGTCGATCACGATCGCGAGCACGAAGATCGCGATGATGCCCGCGATGATCTGGTCACTCTTGTCGGACTGATACCCGTCGGTAAACCACGTGCCCAGCCCGCCGACACCGATCACCGAGCCGACCGACACCATCGAGATGTTGGTGACGGCGACGACGCGCAGGCTGGCCACCAGCACCGGAATCGACAGTGGTAGTTCGACTTTGAGCATCCGGACGAGTGGCTTGTAGCCGACGGCGGTGGCCGCGTCGCGCACCGGCTCGGGCACATTGTCGAGCGCCTCGGGCACCGCTCGCACCAAAAGCGCCGTCGTGTACAGCGTCAGCGCGACAATGACATTCGCCTCGTCGAGGATGCGGGTCGGGATGATCAGCGGCAGCACGACGAACAACGCCAGCGACGGGATCGTGAAGATGATGCTGGCGATGATTGTCGTCAATCGGCGAGGAGTGGTGGTGCGCTGGATCAGCGCCCCCAGCGGGACCGCGATCAGCAGGCCAAGCACGATCGGAATCAGCGACAGTCGAAGATGAATCACCGTCAACGCCCAGGCGTCGTCGAGATGGGTGAGCAGATAGCGCACGCTCAACCTTCCTCGGCTGAGCCGAGTTTCGGCAACGCTTCAGGCCGCTGCGCATTCAGCGCGGCCAACACATCGTCGGCCAGCACCCCGCCGATCGGGCGGCCATCGCCGTCGACCGCCACGCCCAGACCGGACGGCGACGACAACGCCGAATCGAGGGCCTGCCGCAGCGAGTCGTCGGGACGGAACAGCGATCCGCCGCCATACGTGCTGTCGTAGAGGGAACCGCCTTTGCGGCGCACGTCCACACCCTCGGCGTTGATCCAGCCGAACGGCGTTCGATCGGACTTGACGATCAACACCCAGTCGGTTGGGCCCAATGTGAGACCCTCGATCTCGTCTTCGCCGACGGTTCGAATGTCGTGCAGCGGAAGGCCGGTCGAGTGCCGCCACTGCAACCCGCGATAGCCGCGGTCGGCGCCGATGAAACCCGCGACGAAATCGCCTGCCGGGTTCGACAGCACACGAGACGGTTCGTCATACTGCTCCAGCACGCCGCCGCGGCCGAACACCGCGACCCTGTCGCCGAGCTTGAGTGCCTCGTCGATGTCGTGGGTGACGAACACGATCGTCTTTCGCAATTCACCTTGTAGCCGCAGGATCTCGGCTTGCAGCTCTTCACGCACGACGGGGTCTACGGCGCTGAACGGCTCGTCCATCAACAAGATTGGCGGATCGGCAGCCAAGGCGCGAGCCACGCCGACGCGCTGCTGCTGACCGCCGGACAACTGAGCCGGGAAGCGATTGGCCAGTTTAGGGTCGAGGCCGACGCGTTCCAGCACGCCGAGCGCCGCCTTCCGAGCTGTCCGCCGCGATTCGCCTTTAAGCACCGGCACCGTCGCGACGTTGTCAATGACCCGCTGATGCGGCATCAGCCCTGCGCTTTGGATCACGTAGCCGATTCCCAAGCGCAGCTTGACCGGATCGACCTTGGTGACGTCGTCGCCGTTGACCGTCAGGGTTCCCGACGTCGGCTCGATCATCCGGTTGATCATCCGCATCGACGTTGTCTTGCCGCAGCCGGACGGCCCGACGAAGACCGTCAACGTCCCGTCGGGCACCTCGAGGGTGATGTCGTCGACGGCGACCGTGCCGTCGGGGTATTGCTTGGTGACGCCGTCGAAGGTGATCATGCGCTCATCCCTGGAGGGGTTTGTCAAACCCGTTGTCTTGGACCCATTTTCGTGCAGCGTCTTCCGGGTCGATGCCCGCGTTCCCGGATGTCACGGTGTTGAGTTCGATGAGGTCGTCGGTGGTCAGCTTGGCGTTGACGGCGTCAAGCACCGTCTTGAGCTGATCGGACTTCTTCTGAGAACTCACCAGCGGAACGACATTGGCGGCGAGAAAATTGTTCTTCGGGTCCTCGAGGACGACCAAGTTGTTCTGCCGGATCGCCGGTGAGGTGCTGAATATGTCGGCCGCCGTGACGGTTCCGTCGAGCAGTGCGCGTACGGTCGCGGGTCCTCCTCCGTCGCTGATCGCGACGAAGTTGTTGGGCGAGACATCGAGGCCGTACTTGGCCTTGAGTCCCGGAAGGCCTTCGGTGCGGTTCAGGAACTCCGACGGCGCCCCGAATTTCACCTCGGGTGAATGCGCCGCCAGTTCGGCGATGGACTTGAGGTTCCATTTCTGCGCGGTCGGCTGACTGACCGTGACGGTGTCGGTGTCCTCCGCCGGCGACGGCGTCAGGATCGACAGATCGCCGGGCAAAACGCGCAGCAGCGCCAGTTCAACTGCCTCCGGCGTGGTCACCTTGGTGTTCTTGTCGAAGTACTGCAGCAGGTTGCCGGTGTATTCGGGAATCAGGTCGATGGAGTGGTCCCGGACCGCGGGAATGTAGGTTTCGCGGCTGCCGATGCCGTACTGCGTGCCGACGGTGAAGCCGTTTGCCTCCAACGCCTGCGCCCAGATCTCGGCGATGATCTTCGACTCCGGGAAGTCCGCGGACCCCACGACGATCGACTTGAGGTCACCGGATACCGTGCCACCGCCAAGTGGGTTCGAGCTGCCGCACGCTGTGGCTATCAGGGCGAGAAGAGATGCCAGGATTGCCAGACTCGACCTACGCGTGCTCGACATGCCAATGTCCTCTCGGCGCGCTAGCTCCCCCGGACCCTAGCGGCATGTGAGACCAGATGCCACGCTTTGGCTCACCGTGAGCGCCCCGGTGGTTTCATTCGACGCACCAAGGGGCAAAGATGGAGTCATGACCAGCGATCCGGCTGAACAGCAGCCGTCGTCCGCCGCACTGCCGGAATCGTCGAGGGGGACACCACCCGAACCCACCGCCACACCCGGCGAATACTTCGTTTCGCCCGAGTCGGCGGTCAAGTTCACCCGAGCGGCGGCCCTGTGGTCGGCGCTCATCGTCGGATTCGTGATCCTGATCCTGCTGCTCGTTTTCATCCTGCAGAACACGGATTCGGCGACCATCCACTTCTTCGCATGGGAGTGGAACCTGCCCGTGGGTGTGGGGATTCTTCTGGCCGCGGTGTGCGGCGGTCTGCTGACGGTCGCGGCGGGTTCGGCGCGCATCGTGCAACTGCGTCGGGCGGCGAAGAAGAACTTGAAGGCCGGCTTCTAACCTCTGCCGATTACGTTGAGGCCCTCCGCGATCAGCGGGCCCACCGCCTTGTCCACCTGATCGGTGTCCTTGGCGACACCACCGCCCATGCGGGCCCGAAATGCGATGCCCGCCGCGATGATCGCCACCTTGAAGTAGCCCAGGGCCATATAGAAGTCCCAGTTATCCAGCGACTGTCCCGACGACTGCGAATACCGGTTCGCGAGTTCGTCGACCTCCGGCATCAGCGGCGACGCCCAGGCCGAGGACGCGTGGATGATGTTGAACATCGGATGGCGGTACACGCACATCAACGCGGCGTCGCTCAGCGGATCGCCCAATGTGGACATCTCCCAGTCCAATACGGCCACCACCTTGGTGGCGTCCTGCGCATCCAGAATCGTGTTGTCGATGCGGTAGTCGCCGTGCACGATCGAGCTGCGGCTCTGCGGCGGAATCGCTTCTGCCAGAGCCGAATGCAGCCGCTTGACGTCCGCGTCGCAAGGATCCTCTTCGCGCCGAACGAGTTCCCATTGCCCGCCCCAACGTCGCACCTGGCGTTCGAGATAGCCGGTGGGCTTTCCGAAATCACCGAGCCCGACCGCCTCCGGGTCGACGGCGTGCAGATCGGCGAGCACCCGAATCAGCGCGTCGACGCAGTCGCTGATGACGGCGTTGTCGCCGAGCTTCTTGAGCTCGTCGTCATGGCGCACGACCCGCCCCGGCACGTGTTCGACCATCTGGAACGGCGCACCCAGCACCGAGTCGTCGTTGCGCATCGTGATGGCGCGTGCCACCGGCACCGGGGTGTCGGCCAGCGCGGCCACCACCTTGTACTCGCGGGCCATGTCGTGGGCCGACGGCGTCAGGCCATGCAGCGGCGGCCTGCGCAACACCCACTTGGATGCGTCGTCGAAAACCAGGAACGTCAGGTTGGACCGGCCGCCGGAGATCAGCTCGGCGCGCAGTTCGCCGCTACGCGCGATGCCGACGGACTGCAGATGGCGGTCCAGGGCGTCGAGGTCCAGGCCTTCGAGCGAAGTAGTCACCGGACTTTCCTACCACCGCTGATTTCGCGGCAGCAGATCCCATACGTGCTCGGTGCCGTTGACGGCGGCCACATACAGGTTGCCCTCGCGTGAGGAAAGCAGTCGGGTGACGCCGGCGTAGTCGACGTTGACGCACAGGATCTTCTCGGTGGCAAGAATGTTGTGCAGCAGCCCGTTGATCACGCCGCCGTGGGTGAAGACCGCGATGGTGTCCTCGTGGTCGCCCGAGGCAACCAGGTCGGCGATCCCCGCGTTGATCCGATCCAGGAACGCGGTCTCGTCGACAGTGCTGGGCAGATGCCCCTGGGCCAGTCGCGCCAGCTCCTCGGGAAACTCGGCGGCGATCTGCTCGATGGGGATGTAGTGCTCCATGTCGCGGTCGTACTCCGCGAGCCGGTCATCGATCTCGGCGGTCAGCCCGAGTGCGTCGGCAACCGGCTGCGCCGTCTGGATCGACCGGCGCTGCGGGCTGCTGACCAGCCGCGTGATCGGGAAGCGCGCCAGCGCATCGGGCAGCCGCTTGGCCTGCTCGATGCCCTCCTCGGACAGGTCGGGGTCCGAGCCCAGACCCGGCTCGCTGCGCAGCGGAAGCGCGTGCCTGATGAGTAGGAGTTGCACCGTGTCACCATAGGGCCCGTGCGCGCATTCGCCTGCCCAGTGTGCAATGCCTTCGCTGCGTTCGAGTCGGACCAGTGCGCCACCTGCCACACCACGCTCGGCTTTCACCTGCCGACGAGGTCGATGCAGCCGGTTGCCGACGATGTGGCCCAAGTTGGCGGCCAGCGCTGGGTTCGCTGCACACGGAGTGAGACGCTGGGCTGCAACTGGCTGGCCCCCGAGGAACAGTCGCCCGACGAACGGGGCCGGTGCCTGGCCGACTCGCTGATCCGGCGCGAGCCCGACGCCGATGACACGTTGGCGCGCGAGAAGCTTGTACCCACTGCGAGGTCGTTACGCCGCCTCGTTTACCAACTCGGCGACATCGGGCTGCCCATCGACCCGTTCTGGCACCACGATGGCGGCCTGGCGTTCGATCTCGTATCCAGCTACAGCACCGGCGAGAAGGTGACGATCGGACACGCAGGAGGCGTGATCACCATCGACCTCGTCGAATCCCTGGACGACTACCGCGAGTCGTTGCGGGTACGGCTCGGCGAGCCGTACCGGACGATGCTCGGCCACTTCCGCCACGAAGTCGGCCACTACTACCAGCACGTTCTGGTCGAGAGTGGTTCTGGCGCAAGCAAATACCTCGACGAGTGCCGCAGGCTGTTTGGCGATGAGCGCGCCAGCTACAGCGATGCCATCGCGCGACACTACAAGTTCGGTGCGCCTGACGGCTGGGACGCGACGTTCATTTCGGAGTACGCCACCATGCATCCATGGGAGGACTTCGCCGAGTGCTTCGCCCACTACCTCCACATCGCCGACACCATCGACACCAGCCGCGAGGCGGGCATGGTGTTACAGGCCGACCGCGTCCGGTTCTCGGCGCCGCGGGACATCGTTCCGCTGGAGTCCTATGACGACGTGCCGATACAGCGGCTGCTGTTCGACTGGCGATGGATCTCGTTGTTCTTCAACCGGGTGAACACTGCGATGGGCAAGAATCCCCTCTACCCGTTCGAGATCCCCGAACCGGTAGTTGCCAAGCTCGGGTTCATCCACCGAGTGATTCGCGAGACGGTCCGCGACCAATAAGGAGCACACAGATGGGCTATGCCGACGAACTGTTCGATCTCACTGACCGGGTGGTGCTGATCACCGGCGGCAGCCGCGGCCTGGGCCGCGAGATGGCGTTCGCAACCGCCAGCTGCGGGGCCGACGTGGTCATCGCCAGCCGCAAGTACGAGACCTGCTTGGAGACTGCCAAGGAGATCGAAGCCGCGACGGGTCGCGCTGCATTGCCCTACCAGGTGCACGTCGGGCGGTGGGATGAGCTCGACGGACTAGTGGACGCCGCCTACGAGCGGTTCGGCAAGGTCGACGTCCTTATCAACAACGCCGGCATGTCGCCGCTCTACGAATCGTTGAGTTCGGTCACCGAGAAACTGTTCGACGCCGTGGTCAACCTCAACCTCAAAGGCCCGTTCCGCTTGTCGACACTCGTGGCCGAGCGGATGGTGGCCGACGGCGGCGGTTCGATCATCAACGTCAGCTCGAGCGGGTCACGACGTCCCCGCCCGGAGCAGCTGCCGTACTCGGCCGCCAAGGCCGGGCTCAACGCGTTGACCGAGGGGCTCGCACTGGCCTTCGGGCCGACCGTCCGAGTCAACACGTTGATGCCCGGGCCCTTCCTGACCGACATCAGCAAGGCCTGGGATATCCCGAAGACGACGAAGGGCGCGCAGAACTTCGCACTCAAGCGGCTCGGCAATCCACCCGAGATCATCGGCGCCGTCCTGTATCTGGCGTCAGACGCGTCGAGCTACACCAGCGGATCGATCATCCGCGTCGACGGCGGAATCCCGTAGTTCCCCGAGTGGCCAGTTATGACACGCGAATCGCGCCGAAGCGTGCATTAGGTGGCCACTCGGTGTGCCGCTACTGTCGGTGTTACAGTAAGCCAGTGGGTTACAGCGTGGTGCATTGCGGCACCGGCAACATCGGCGCGACCGCGCTGAAGGCGATCATCAACGATCCCGAGCTGAAGCTCGTGGGTCATTACGTCAGCACGCCCGAGAAGGCCGGTCGCGACTCGGGCGAGCTCGGCGGCCTGGACGCCGTCGGCGTCACCACCACCAACGACTGGTCCGAGCTAGTCGACCTCGGCGCCGACTGCCTTACCTACTTCGGCAACAGCATCGGCCGCGAAGCCGACGCGATCTCCGACCTCGTCCCGTTCCTGGAGCGGGGCACCAACGTCGTTACGTTTTCCGGCTTCGCGATCGCGCACCCCGCCACCACGCCACCCGAGTTTCGCATGCCTATCGAGGCCGCGTGTCGCGCCGGAAACAGCAGCTGCTTCTTCACCGGCATCGATCCCGGTTGGGCGACAACCGATCTGGCGATCACGGCGTTAGCCGTCGCGAACCGCATCGACTGTATCCGGGTCATGGAGCTGGGCTGGTGGGGTGACTACACCGCGGAGTTCGTCTGCCGGGAGTACTTCGGCTTCGGCAAGCCGCCCGGGTTTCAGCCGCTGCTGGTGACCGGCGGTTTCATCGAGACGATGTGGGCGCCGACGCTGTACCAGCTGGCCGAGGTGCTCGGTGTCGAGGTCGAGGAAACGCGCGTGGTGTATGAGACCGACAGCGTGGACCATGACGTCGAGACCGGCTTCGGCACCGTCGCGGCGGGCACAGCGTCCGTCGTGCACTTCGAATATCAGGCGCTGTCGCGCGGCAAGCCGTTCGCGGTCGTCGAGCATGTGGACTGCGTCGCCCGCGACGTCGGCAAGCAGTGGAAGCAGCCGTACGCCCCGGTGGACTTGGCTTTCCGCATCGAAGTCGAGGGCGATCCCAGCTACGCCGTCGAGTTGAGCTTCGGCCCCGGTGGCGACACGTTGTCCGCGATGCCGGTGCTCAACTCGATCCCGGCAGTGTGCCAAGCGCGGCCCGGCTTGTTGGGCCCGCTTGACGTGCCGCGCTATTGGAGTCGCAACATCGCTAAGGGGTGACGATGTTGAAGTTCGGGTCGGGCCGGTCGAGCACCCCGATGATCGACGCCAGCGCGCCCGCGTCTCCGCTGATCTCCAGTCCTGGCGAATCGTTGTCTCCCGCCGCAAGTGCCATGAGCCGCAGCTTGTTTGCGACTTTGAGCCTCGCGTTGGCGGTGGATGCGTCGGCGGGCACTTTGCGGTACACCAGTACACCGTTGCGCAGGGTCAGCCGGTAGTTGGTGTCGACGTCGAGGAAGATGATGTCGACCGCGACATCGAGATCCCAAGCCCTGGGTCCGTTGATGTTGATCGCGAAGGTGTCGAACAGCTGCTCGGGTGTCAGTTGGCCGATGATTGACGGCGACGCCGCCACCGTCGGAGTTCCGAAGTTGGCTTCGCGGAGCTCGGTCGCGCCCGCGAGGAAGAAGTTGCGCCAGACGGCGTTCTCTGCGCCGTAGGCGAGCTGTTCAAGGGTGTCGGCGTACAGCTCTCGTGCCGCCGCGTGGTTCTGGTCGGTGAATACCGCATGGTCGAGCAGCGTTGCTGCCCAACGGAAGTCGCCCTCTTCGAAAGCCTTGCGCGCGAAGTCGACGACGCGGTCGATGCCGCCGATGGCGTCGACATAGCGCGGCCCGATGGCTTCGGGCGGATGCGCCCAGAGTCGGCCAGGGTTGCCGTCGAACCAACCCATGTAGCGCTGGTAGACCGCCTTGACATTGTGGCTGACCGAGCCGTAGTAGCCGTGGGTGTGCCACGCCTTGTGCAGAGCCGGCGGCATCTGGAAGTTCTCCGCGATCTCTATTCCGGTGAAACCCTGGTTCAGCTGTCGCAGCGTCTGGTCGTGCAGGTAGGCGTACATATCGCGTTGCAGGGAAAGGAATTCGACGATCTGGTCGCGGCCCCAGGTCGGCCAGTGGTGCGAGGCGAACACCACGTCGGCGCGGTCGGCAAAGCGATCGATGGCCTCGGTCAGGTAACCCGCCCACCCGTGTGGATCGCGGACCAGTGCACCGCGCAGCGTCAGCAGGTTGTGCAGATTGTGGGTGGCGTTTTCGGCCGTGCACAACGCGCGGAATCGCGGGAAGTAGAAGTGCATCTCGGCGGGCGCCTCGGTGCCGGGTGCCATCTGGAACTCGATCTCGACACCGTCGATGGTGTGCGTCTCACCGGTTTCGCGGATGTCGACGGTCGGCACGATCAGGCCGACCTCACCCGTCGAGCCGACCTGTCCGAGTCCGCAACCCACCTGCCCCTGCGGGCCGCGGTCCAGCGCCGCGCCATACATATAGGCAGCACGCCGCGCCATCGCGGTGCCTGCATAGACGTTCTCCTGCACAGCATGTTCCGTGAAATGCTCTGGCGCGAGCACTGCCACCCGGCCCGCGTCGACGTCGGCCTGGGTGGTCACGCCGAGCACGCCACCGAAATGATCGACGTGGCTGTGGGTATAGATAACAGCGCTGACGGCGCGATTTCCACGATGGCTGCGATACAGCTTCAGCGCGGCGGCGGCCGTCTCGGTGGAGACGAGCGGGTCGATGACGATCACCCCGGTGTCGCCTTCGATGAAGCTGATGTTGGACAGGTCGAGCCCGCGGACCTGGTAGATCCCCTCGACCACCTCGTAGAGACCCTGTTTGGCGCACAGCTGGCTCTGCCGCCACAGGCTGGGGTGAACACTCGTCGGCACCTCGGTGTCGAGGAAGGCGTAAACGTCGTTGTCCCACACCACTCTTCCGTCGGCGGCCTTCACGACGCAGGGTTCGAGGGCACCGATGAAGCCACGGTCGGCGTCCTCGAAGTCCTGGGTGTCCTCGAACAGCAGGTGCGTCAGGTGCTCGCTGTTCGCGGATTCGATGACGGCGGTGGGCGGCTTCTGGTCCATGACGCAGACATTGCCACGAATTCCTGGCCGCGGTGCTTGACTGACGACATGAATGTCCGCCGAGTTGTCACCGGGCACAACGCGTCCGGCAAGTCAGTGTTCGTCAGCGACGAGATGGTAGGGCCCGTCACAACGACGATGATGCCGCAGTTCCAGCCGTATCTGTTGTGGGGCGCGGACAAGACCCCACAGTTTCCTGATGACGGCACCATGCCCGAGTGGCGTACCTACTTCCCACCGATCGGCGGGTTCCGCTTCGGCATCTTCACGGTGGAGCCCGGCGCCGAACAGCCCGGCGCGGCAGACGAGGCAGCGTTGGCGGACGTGGAGGCCAAGCTACCGGGCCTGCTTCGCTACCTGGACCCGTCGGATCCCGGCATGCATACGACCGACACGATCGACTTCGAGGTGGTCTTGGAGGGCACGATCGTGCTCGAGCTCGACGACGGCGCCGAGGTCACCCTGCATCCGGGTGACACGGTCGTGCAGAACGGGACGCGGCACCGGTGGAAGAACCCCAGCGACAAGCCCGCCCGGCTGGCCCTGTTCATTTGCGGCGCCTCACACGCCACGGTGCCACCCGCTTAGCGACGGGCCATCGCTGCTGCGATCCGGCTGGACTCCTCGGCGCCGTAGCCCTCGGCGACCGCCGCGTCGACGTAACCGCGGAACGCTTCCAGTGCGCCGGCATCCACACCGGCATCCTGCGACGCCGCAATCAAGTGCCTGACCGACGCGGCGACGGAAGACACCGGCGCGCTGCTGTTGTCGTGTCTGCCGGCTTCGATGCGCTCGGCGAATTCCTCGAAGATCGGCGGCAGAATATCGACGATGCCTTGGGCATGAGGCAGCAATTCACTCGGCGTGATGCCGTTGGCCCTGGCCACCGTCAGCGCGTGCAGGAACCCGCTGACTGATGTCCAGAACAGATCAAGCAGCGACATGTCGAAGGCCGCGGCGCGGCCGTGGTCCTCGCCGAGCCAAGTAGATGCGCCCAGCGCCGCAAACACCTCGCGATGGGTTTCGAAGACGTCCTGCGGTCCTGCGAAAAGTAGTCTTGCGCTGGGTGTTCCGATTGTGCTGGTCGGCGACATGATCGCGCCGTCGAGGTAGCGGCCGCCGCGGTCTTCGACGAGTTTGGCGGTCTGCCGGGCTCGTTCGGGAGTGTCGGAGCTCAGTCCGACGACCACGCGGTCGGCTACGGCGTCACCCGCGGCATCCAACACGGAGTCGACCGCATCGTGGTCGACGACGTTGACCACGGTTAGCTCGGTGGCGGCAACTGCTTCGGCCGGGTTTGCCGCCCATGCTGCACCGCGTCTGCGCAGTGCATCGGCTCTCGACTCGGTGCGGTTCCACAGCGTGACAGCCAAGTTCGCGTCAAACAATGCAGTCGAAAGTGCTTGGCCCATCGGGCCAAGTCCGAGAACACTGACGGTCGTCATGCCGTCGCCCCGTGGTGCTTGATGCTCTCGATGATGCGGGCGAACCCATCGCGGCCATGGCCCGCGTCGATCTGCCGATGGATGAGGCGCTGCACGACGTCGACCAGTTCGGTGTTGATGCCTTGGTCTCGGCTGGCGTCGATGATGTCACTGATATCGGAGAACTCCAGGCTCTGCTGGCCGGGCAGCGAGTAGTCACCGCCGTCGATGATCTCGGCGTACTCGGTGATCGCGAACACCACGTTCTGCAGCCATGCGGCGGCACGCGTGGCGAACTCCTTCGCCGGCACTCCTGCCGCTCCGACCATGGCCGCGCCGTGGAAGAAGCCTGCGAACATCACATACATCCCCGACAGCAGCGCCAGGTCGTACAGCGATGCCATACCAGCGTCATCGCCGAAATACTCTGGAGCGCCCCACAACTCGAGAAGATGCCGGTGGTCGTCGTAGAGCAGCTGCGAACCGCTGTAGAGGATGTTGGACTGCGGCGTCCCGATCATCTCCGGCGTCGCCATGATGCCTCCGTCGAGGTAATCGGCGCCGACACCCGTGGCCCAGTCAGCAAGTTCGCGTGCGCCCTCGGGTGATGTCGTGGTCAGGTTGACCAGGTGTCGGCCTGCCAGGCGATCAGCGATCGGGTCGAGCACCTCCTGGACGGACCGGTGATCGAACAGGCACACCACGATGAGATCGGATGCCTCGACGGCCTCGGCTGCGGTGCTGACCGCGCGCGCTCCGGCCTCGACGAGGGCGGTCGCCCTGCCGGCGGTGCGGTTCCAAACGGTTGTGGGATGGCCCGCGGAGATCGTCGCGCGTGCCAGGGCCGACCCCATCTCGCCGAGGCCGAGGAAACTCACCGTCTGCTTTGTAGTTGTCATGCGACCATCGTTGAGGTGACGCGAACTATCCGACAAGTACCCACTAATAGGTGCGATACTTACCTTTCCGAAACTAATGGGAGTGACCAGTGACGACGTTGGGCAAGTACACCTGCGGACTCGACGCGGCGATGGCGGTGGTGGACGGAAAGTGGAAGCCGCTGATCCTGTGGGAGCTGAAGGAGGGTCCCAAGCGGTTCAATGCGTTGCACCGCAGCCTCACCGGCATCTCGCAGAAAATGCTGACTCAGCACCTCAAGGAGTTGCAGCGACACGGCGTTGTGCACCGCGAGAGCTACCACGAGGTGCCCCCACGGGTGGAGTACTCGATGACGCCGGCGGGCGAAGAATTGCTGGAAGCCCTTGGACCGCTGGGCGATTGGGCTACCAAGCACATCGGCCTGATCTGCGCCGCCGAGGCCGGCTGACTAGCTGCCGTGGTCGGCCAGCCACACGTCGGCGCGTCGCTTCGATGCGCGCGACAGCCACGCATCCTGGATCAGCTCGGTCAGCTCGACGCGGCTGATCTCACGTAACCTTTTGGCGCGCACCAGAACCGACGGGTGGCCGTCGAAACGATCGGTGGTGAAGAACGGCGAGTCGGGGTCCTGGATGAGCGACAGCTTGTCGCTCTCGGACTCCACCCAGATCATGATCACATCGGCGTAGCGCTCGCCTGTCTCGGGATCCTCCGCGTCGGGCTGCGGCGTGCGGAAGAACACGAACGACTTGCCGCCCACCTGGTAGATCGGGTTGCCCTTGGGGCCCTCGATGCGTTTCACGTGCGGCATCGACGCCGCGACCTCGTGCACGTCGGCGACGCGGGCTGGGCGGTCACGCATGGCGTTCCAGATTGTGCAGCACGACATCGGACAGCGCGGCGTTGTCGACGGTCGCAGTCATGAAGGTGCAGAACGGCTGCCGTCGCCGGTCGGTCGGTGAGCCGGGGTTGAGCAAACGCAGGCCGGTCCTGGCGGTGGTGTCCCACGGAATGTGGCTGTGGCCGAAGACCAAGACGTCGGTGTCGGGATAGTCCTTCGCCATCCGGGCCTCCCGGCCGGTGGCCGAGCCGGTCTCGTGCACGACGGTGAAGCGCAGCCCGCCCAGCGTTGCGTCGGCCCGTTCTGGCAGACGCCGTCGCAACTCCGCCGCATCGTTGTTGCCCCAGCACCCGACGAGACGTTTGGACCTGGCCTCCAACTGGTCGAGCAATCGAGGCTCGACCCAGTCGCCCGCGTGCAGCACAACGTCGGCCTGCTCCACTTCCTCCCAGACACGACTAGGTAGGTCGCGGGCGCGCTTGGGGACATGGGTATCGGCGATGAGCAGCAGTCGCACCGCCCCAATCTAGCGGCGCCGTCACGCGCCGCATCATGGGCGCTACGCCGGCTTGGTCGGCGCAAAAACCTCGATCACGCCGTTGATTTCGCGTACCTGCAGCTTCGGTAGCGGCGGGGGCGCAACGGGCAACTGATGCGTGACCGTCGTTCCCGCCAGAGAGAACGACGTTGAGTGGCACGGGCACCGCAACCGGCTCTCGGGCGCATCCAGCCACAACTTGCAGCCCTGATGCGTGCAGACCCCGGACACCGCCTGCAGCTTGGCATCCGTGCGATGAACGAAGCCGTTGACGGACCCAAGGTCGAACGCGAGGGCTCCGCCCTCCGGAAGGTCGACGCTCGCACCGACGGGTCGCCATGTTCCGGCGTTGGGTTCGAGCTCGCCCTGCGGCGTCGCCTGGCGCGTCTCGGTCGGAGCGAGCAGGTTGCGGCCGACCACCAAACCCGCTGCCGCAGAGGCTGCCGCGACCGAGGTGCCGATGACGACCTGGCGCCGGCGGGGGGCCCACCGGGAACCGGGCGGGGGCGCCTCGGCCATTTCGGAGGCCAGCCGGCGATGCAGGTCGGTGACGAACTCCTCACGCGGTGCATCGCTCCCCAACCGCGCCGCCCGCAACTCGATGGCCGTCTTCATCTGCTCGGCCTCGAAGTCGTCTGGACGAGCACGTTCAGTGGGTTGTCCTCGCAGCAGGCGGTCCACGAAGCGGCGTACGGTTCGGTCGCTCACGATGAGGCCTCCTCGCCCGATTGTGCCGCCATGCGCAGCGCGCGGTGCTGCAACAC